>Ga0187886_1003887_pt1 | contig 10986 bp, 11 predicted proteins | sample June2016WEW_20_1_FD_133001 | JGI IMG/M metagenome (GOLD analysis project Ga0187886, IMG submission 133001) | Peatland microbial communities from SPRUCE experiment site at the Marcell Experimental Forest, Minnesota, USA - June2016WEW_20_150 | ecosystem: Environmental > Terrestrial > Soil >...
GATGCGTAAGGTCGGCGACCGCTTTTTCGAGGTCTTCGGATTCTTTCGTGAGGAATCCGTACCGCGCCTCGGTGTCGCGCGCTTCCTTCATGAGCGCCTCGTCGATTTCGCCGATGGATGCAAGGTCCCCACGCAAGCGGAATATCCGCCGCTCCATTTCATGGAGATCGCTTTCGTGCAGCCCCGCGGGAACTTCTGCACGCGTAAATTCCTCTGCCCGCCGCCCCGCCTGTTCAATCTGCCGCAAAACTTCTTCGCGGCGCAGATCCAGCCGCTCTTTTTCCAAAACATGTTCGCGGTTCCCGTTCTCCCATTCCCCTATCCTGTTCTTCGCCGCCTGCACCTCTGCAACCGCCGCCTTGAACGTCCGGTAAAATCCTTCCTGGCTTTGCTCAAATGTTTTTTCCTTTTCGCGGAGCGTGAGGAGTTCCCGATCTAACCCTGCAAGGTCCTTTGAAATTTTTTCAAGCTGCGCCGAAAAACCGTTCGCCGCGCCGCCCGGTTTCTTTTCGCTCCGCTCTTCAAGCAATATGTCGTTGATCTCCTCCAAGATGTTTTCCACGGTCGCGTGAAGCTCCAGGGCATCCTCGTGGAGCGCCCGCCCAAGTTCCTCTTTGATATCGTTCACAAGCCGCAGAAGCCGTTCCGCGGATGGGCCGCCGGCACGGGCTCCGCCGCTTGCACTGCCCGTCGCGGATCCTGCAAGTTCAATCTGCGCCTCAAGCCGGCCGATATCCTTTTGTAACACGCTCCGTTTTTCCATGAGCGATTGAATCTCGCCCTTGATCAGAGCGAGGCTCTTTTTTTCTTCCGGCTGGCTCGCTTCTATCTCCGCCTGGCGCGCCTCCGCCGCCCGCCGTTCTTTTTCCAAACCTTCCCGTTGCTTCTTACTTGCCGAAATCTTTTCTTCAACTGCAATGCTCTTTTGGCCAAGTTCCTTCAGTTGGAACCCAAAAAATTGCTCTTCAAGGCCGCGTAATTCTTCTTCAAGCGCGCCGCGCCGCTCCCACCGGTTCGTCTGCCGCTTCAAGGAACGCAGGTGCGGCAAAATTTCCTCAATGAGCGCCTTTGTTTTGTCCAAATTGATGCAGCTGTTCTTTAAACGGCGCTCGGCGTCGGATTTTTTGAGCTGATACTCGCGAAGGCCGAGCAATTCTTCTATCATCTCGCGCCGCTCCATGGGCGTTGAGCGGATGAAAAGATCGCTGTCCCCCTGGCCGATGATGATGAGTCCCCGTGATCCCATGCGCGCTTTCGCGAAAAAATCAACAAGGTCGCGCAACAGCACTTCCGACTTGTTCAAAAAATATTTGCTGTCGCCGCCGCGCGAAATCTGCCGCGTAATCGCCACCTCTTCAAAATCCACCGGAAAGAACTTGTTCCGGTTTTCAAAGTGCAGGCTTGCGTTCGCCATCCCTACCCGCGGCCGCTTCTGCGTTCCCGCGAAGATCAGGTCTTCCACCTTCCCGCCGCGCAGATTTTTCGCATCCCGTTCTCCCAAAAGCCACCGCACGGCGTCAACAATATTGGATTTCCCGCTGCCGTTCGGCCCCACGATCGCCACGATCCCCGCCGGGAATTCCAATACCGTCCTCCCCGCAAAGGACTTGAATCCGTTCAGTTCGAGCCGTTTCAAAAAGTGCGACATTATTTGTGCTTCTTCAACGCGTTCTTCGCCGCGGCAAGTTCGGCTTCCTGCTTGGATGCCCCGCTGCCTTCGGCCACAAATGTATCGCCAAAATACACTCCCATCTTGAAGATACGCTTGTGCGCGGGGCCGGACTCCTCAAGCATGCGGTAGGTCGGCGTCACGCGCAATTTTTCCTGGACGATCTCCTGAAGTTCGCTCTTCGCGTCGCGATAGCTCTTCGTCTTCATCACTTCGTCCAGGTTGCTCAGCACGTGCTTTTTGACGAACGCGCTGACCTTATCGATTCCCTGGTCCAAGTACATCGCGCCGATCACCGCCTCAATGGCGTTCGCAAGGATCACTTCGCGCGCCTTGCCGGTATCTTTCCGCTCGCCGCGCGACATCAAAATAAAATCGTCCAAGTTGATCTTCTCCGCCACCCGCGCAAGCATCTGATAGTTCACGAGCGCCGCGCGCAGGACCGTGAGCCTACCCTCGGGATAGCCGGGGAATTCCCCGAAGAGCGCTTCCGAGACGATGAGCTCCAAAACCGCGTCGCCCAAATATTCCAGGCGCTCATTATGCGACAAGCGCCACTGCGGATACTCGTTCAAATATGAACGATGCGTGAGCGCTTCCGTGAGCAGGTCTTTATTCTTGAAGGAAATTCCAAGTTTTTTTTCCAACTTTTCCGAGTTCATGATGCAGGTGTTTATTTTTTCTTTCCCGTTTTCTTCGCCAATCTTTCCGGCGCGGGAACAACCGGCGACTTCCGTTCCCCCACCTCGCGATAGACCGTGCCCAAAACGCCGTTCACGAAGCGCGCCGCGTTCGGGCCGCCATAATTCTTCGCGAGCTCAATGGATTCGTTGATCGCCACTTTCGGGGGCACCTCGTCCGGATTGGCGTAAAGCAATTCATAAAGGCCGATGCGCAGGATGTTGCGATCAATAATGGCGATCTTATCGAGCGGCCATTCGGGAGCCGCCTTCGTGATCACGCCGTCAATATGCTTCAAATGCTCCGCTACGCCCTTCAGGATCTTCCAGGCGAACTCCGGCTCATCGATGCCCGGCGCGAATTCCGCGAGATTCCGTTCCAGGATCTCCGTAACGTCTTTCTTTTGGTTATAAAAATCCCACTCGTAAAGGGTTTGGAGAATAACGGTTCTTATTAAATGCCTTGTTGCCATAACTTGATAAAGAGCTGCGCTTACGCTGCTTGTCCGCTTACCCGCCCTGCGCCATCGCTATTTCGCACCACATTGCGCGCAGGCGCGGTGCGCCAATTTTTGCGCGCCGCAATTTTTACAGACAAATAGCCTTTCTTTCTTCATCGCTAAATGCGAGCGCCGCCTGCCCACCTTCCCTTTTGAATGATGTTTTACCGGTACGCCTCCCATTGAATTATTTTCTCATGATAGCGGATTTTCCCATAAACGTCAAACGATGCGCGGGGCAGGGGCCGTGCTTTCGGATCGCCCTTCGATGCGCTTCCGTGCCGTATCCTTTGTGAATTTCAAAACCGTAGTGGGGATATTTTTTTGCCAGGCGGCACATAAGGCGATCACGACGCACTTTTGCAATAATGGAGGCGGCTTTGATGGCGGCGATTTTTTCGTCGCCCTTTATGATCGTCCGTGCGTTCTTCGGCTGGCTGCCGTTGCCCAAAAAGAGTCCTCCATCCAAGAAAATGCGGCACTTTGCGTACGTAAAACCGGCTCTTTTCTTTCCGCCAGCGCGGGCGCCTCGGCCGCTAACGCCTCCGCCCGCCGCGCAAAGCCGCGAAAAAGCCCGTTCTGCCGCCATGTTCGCAGTCTTTGATATGTTTCGTTTTTCTATTTGGCGCGGGTAGACACGGGCGATGGCGAACATGATGCGGGCGGCGTTTTGACCCTCACGATCATTTAAATCGTTGAAATGCAAAAGCCACGCTTCCCGTTTCCGCGCGTTCAGTTTTTTAGAATCTTTTAATGCGCCGAGTGCGCGGCTCCGCGGCGCGAAACCGCGCGGCAAGGCCGCCGCGGCGACCACGACCGGCCCCGCAAGCGCGCCGCGACCGACTTCGTCAATGCCGATAGTCCATCGCATTTCAACCGCTTAAACCACTCAGATTTCCGATACTATTCAAAGAGGATTGGATTATGTTTTGCGTCCACACCATAGCCAACCAAAACACCACGATAGTGGAAATGGCCATAAGCGCTGTCGCAACGATCCCGATCCACTTCGTATTTGTATCCTGGGATTTCAGATATCGAATGCCCGGCCAATACTTGATCGCCAAAAATGCGATCATCGGCATCACGATGCTCAAGGCATAGATCCACGCCTGCGTGGTGCCCGATGCAGAGAGCGGTCTTTCTTTGAGCGCCTTCCCGCAATTCGGGCAAAAATAAAATTCCGGCTGCACGGCAAGATGGCAAACGGGGCAAAGCAAGGCCGTGGGCGGCACGGATGGGACGGGAACGTTCTCCATGTGATTATTTTATCACAGGTTGAAAATATCAGAATTTTTTCGTATAATAGCTATAAATTACCCGTACGCCCCTATAGCTCAGTTGGTAGAGCAGCTCCCTTTTAAGGAGACGGTCCCAGGTTCGAATCCTGGTGGGGGCACAAAAAGAAGTTCTTAAAACGTCAATGCGGGCAAGTCCCAGAGGGATTTGCCCGCACGATATGACCAACAGAGATGATGAGACCGCGGCTTCCGCAGGAGGAGCTGGGCGGAAACCGCAAGAGGAGCCTACGGAGCGTGCTGTGCCGTGATCCGCGAAGCAGCCTGCGTGACAGCCTCGGTCGGGGTTTGCGCCAGGGCCAGCTCGATCTGCCACACCGCACCCGTGGCGGCGTTCAGTTTCAGGGTACAACGATTCTTCAACATGGGCCTTTTCACCTCGAGTCTTGGCCGGGCTCGGTGCCCAGCACAAGCAACCTCATCGAACATCAACGAACCAATATAATCATAGCGTCCATCTTCTCCGTGCGCAAATTTCATTTATCCACAGGGGTGGCTTGAGGAAAAAAACCGCAAAAAATCTAGTTTTTTCCTACAAAAACGGCAAGTCCCTTCCGGCGTTTGTAGCCGCATTTTTTGGCAAAGTCAAAGTTCTTCTGCTCGGTTTCAAAATAGATCGTGGTGCCTTTTGTGCGTTCTTCAATGCGGCGCATCATGGCGCGGCCGATGCCCTGTTTTTGATATTCGGGCGCCACGACCATATCCAGGATCTTCGTATCCAGCGCGCGGTCGGTGAGCGCCCGTGCGAGGCCGATCAATTCGCCAGCCCCGTTCCGCGCGGAAACGACGATGCTGCAGTTCGCGAGCGAGCGCTTCATGCGCGCGGGCGAATAGCGCTTTGCCGTCCCCCATCCAAGTTCAATATAGAGTGCCGCCGCCTCCGCGGGCTTCACGGAACTTCTTTCCGCAGAGATCGCGACCTTACTTTTCGCCATGCGGTTATTCTTCTCCCCCCAGTTCCTCCAAAAGTTTTTTCACCTTCGCGCTCGGCTGCTTCGGAGCCTTCACGATGAAATTCACAAAGAGGTCGCCGCGGCCGTGCGATCCGAAATGCGGCATGCCTTCGCCGGGGATGCGGAGATTGTCCTTCAAGTTGAACCCGGCGGGAATCTCGACGGTAATCTTCCCGCCGGAAATGGTGCGTACTTCGATCTTCTTGCCGAGAAGGAGGTCTACGATCTTCAGTTCCTGCGCCACGACAAGATTGATCCCGTGCCGTTCAAAAAGGTGATGCGGCTTCACCCGCACGCGGATGTAGAGATCTCCTGCTGCGGTACCCCGCCCTCCCGCTTCGCCCATACCCTTGACCTTGATAAGCTGGTTGTCCTCAATGCCGGGCAGAAGTTCGATCTTCACTTCCCGATCGGCCTCCACGCGGCCGGATCCTTTGCACCCGCTGCATACTTTTTTAGGGATCTCCCCCGTGCCGCTGCATTTCGCGCATGCTTTCAGTTGGGAAAATCCTCCGAAAAACGTCTTGCGCTGCTCGCGAATTTCCCCGCGCCCGTCGCACGTAGAACATTTTTCAAATCCACTTCCCGCCTCCGCGCCCTTGCCGCCGCATTTCGCGCATTGCACGAACGTGCGTAGACGAAGCGTCTTTGCCACGCCCCGGAACGCTTCTTCAAGTGTTATTTCTTCGTGCATTTCAAGGTCCGATCCGCGTTCGTACGTCTTCCGCGACGGGCGCACGCCGATCCCCTCAAAAAAGCTCTCAAAAACGTCGCCGAGGTCGCCCATGTCGCCGAACGCCTGCGGATCAAAATCAAACCCAAAGCCGCCGCCCGGGAACCCGCCCCACTGCCCGCCCTGGGCGCCGCTCCATCCGCCGCCGAATCCGCCCATCGGCTCCGCAGAACCAAAACGGTCGTACTGCGTGCGCTTTATCTTGTCCGAAAGCACCTGGTACGCCTCGTTGATCTCCTTGAATTTCTTCTCGTCGCCGCCCGCTTTGTCGGGATGGTACTGGTGCGCAAGCCTGCGGTACGCTTTCTTTATTTCATCGTCCGAAGCGGTTTTCGCAACGCCGAGGATTTCGTAATAATTTTTTGGCATGGTGTCCTTTATGATACTCCGCGCACATTAAAAATCCGTTAACTAATAGACCACTTGTTCCTTGGTTTGAGGGATCCCGTCAATGCGCATAAAACCGGCAAGGATAAGGATCTCGTACACGACGAGCGACGCGCATTCCGCGATCCAGACAAAGACGATGCCCACAACCCGCAGGGTAAGGAAGAGAAGGATGATCCATATAATGATGAATTGGGTTGAAAATTTGTTCTTCATGTTCATAAGGCTTGCGATGGTGTAGTCATAGGCCACATCGCTTACCTGATCGTTCTGCGTCGGGGTTATGCCCGTGGCCCTGGCCACCGTACCCGATAATTCCGCTGCGGCCTGTTCAAGAGCCGTACTTTGCTGCACCGCCGTGAGCGCTTTAAATGAAGGGTTGTCCGCAAGCCCCGCCTTTGCAAAACTTTCCGAAAAATTCCCGAACGAACCAGTGAAGGGAATGCTCGGATAAAAAGGGTTGAGGAGGCCGGCGGTCCAATCAAAAAACACTTTGAAATTCTCCCGCGACACAAAGATCCGGTCCCCTTGCGCTTGCGGGACGTACACGATGATCATAACGAGCAGGACCGCCGTCATAACCTTCCCGAGCACATTCCGTGTCACTTTAAAAAAGCGGATTTCCAGCTCGTTCTGCGCCTCCAACCGGCTCGCAAAATATCCCCAGAGCAACGCCAGAAACGCCACGACGCCCGCAATAAAGACAATCTGCAAATCGGTATAAAACACAAAGCACACGACAAGCGCGACCGCTTCCGAAAAAATGACGAGGGTCAGCCGCATGGCTCCCTTTGTGAGGAGAACCTGCAAAGCAGAACAGGCGGAGAACGCCAAAAATGCGCCGAACAGGTACCATGGCGAAAACCCCCTCGCGAGATACTGGAGATACGAATACCCCAAAAAGAGCGCAGAAAAGACGCTTAAAAGATCAAGCACGATGGACTTCCAAAAGCCCGGCGGCCTGGTGAAATTTACGCTTCTAGCTTGATTGATCAGGTTTTGGCCCGGGACCGGCACCGTCGGTTTCATCGTTCCCGCCATTACCTCCCTCAGGTCTACCATTGTCTTTATTATAGAACGCTTGGCCGATTTTTTGAATCTCTGCGGAAAGCGCCGTGGTTGCCGCCTGGATCGCAGCCGTATCCTCGCCGTCTTTCGCTTTTTTCACCGCTTCCAGTTTCTCCGCGACCGCGGCCTTTACTTCCGCCGGCACCTTTTCGCCCGCGTCCTTGAGCGCCTTCTCTGTCGTGTAGACGAGCGCCTCGGCCTGGTTACGCGCTTCGATCAATTCTTTTTTCTTCGCATCCTCCGCCGCGTGCTCGGCTGCTTCTTTTTTCAATTTCTCGATTTCATCCTTTGAAAGATTTGTGGATGCCTGGATCTTCACCGATTGCGTTTTCCCCGTCGCTTTGTCCTTCGCGGAAACGTTCAGAATGCCGTTCGCGTCAATGTCGAAGATAACCTCGATCTGCGGCAGGCCGCGCGGCGAGGGCGGAATGCCGTCCAACATGAACCGCGCAAGTGTTTTATTGTCCGCCGCCATCGGACGCTCGCCCTGTGTCACATGCACCTCCACCGACGTTTGATTGTCCGCGGCCGTGGAAAAAATCTGCGTCTTTGCCGTTGGCACCGTCGTATTCTTGGGGATCATGGGCGTAGCGACCGCGCCAAAGGTTTCAATAGAAAGCGTGAGCGGCGTCACATCCAAAAGAAGAATGTCCTTCACGTCGCCCTGCAAGATGCCCGCCTGCACCGCGGCGCCCGCCGCCACGACCTCGTCCGGATTGATCCCTTGGTGCGGATCCTTGCCGAAAAGTTTTTTTACTGCTTCCTGTATCGCAGGCATGCGCGTCTGGCCGCCGACAAGGATCACTTCGTTGATCTCGCCGAACTGGAACCCGGCGCCTTTCGGGGTGGGCGACGTCACTGTTTCTTTCGTAAGCTGGATCGAACGATCAATGTATTCCGCGACCAGCGACTCCAGCTTTGCGCGCGTCATTTTTATCTGGAAGTGCTTCGGCCCCTGGGCATCGGATGTGATATAGGGAATATTGACCTCCGTCTCCATCGCCGTCGAGAGTTCGTGCTTCGCTTTCTCTGCTGCTTCTTTCAAGCGCTGCACCGCGAGCGGGTCTTTGGAGATGTCGATGCCGTCCTGCTTCTTATATTCCGCAACCAGAAATTCCTGGATCTTCTTGTCAAAATCATCGCCGCCCAAGTGGGTATCGCCGCCGGTCGCTTTTACTTCCACCGTGTCATCGCCCACTTCAAGCACCGAAATGTCGAACGTCCCGCCGCCGAAGTCGTAAACGACGATCTTTTCGCTCTTTTGTTTGTTCAAACCGTATGCCAAGGCCGCCGCGGTCGGTTCATTGATGATGCGCCGCACCTTGAACCCCGCGATCTCGCCCGCGTTTTTCGTCGCCTGCCGCTCCGAATCGTCAAAATACGCGGGCACCGTGATCACCGCCTCTTCGATTTTCTCACCGAGTTTTGCTTCCGCATCCGCCTTCAGTTTACCCAGAATGAATGCGGATATCTCCTCCGGCGAATACCACTTGTCGCCCATTTTCACTTCCACGCCGCCAGTCGCACTTGCCCGCATATCGTACGGGAGCCACGCTTTGTCGCGCTGCACCTCCAGATCGGTAAATTTCCGCCCGACCAGGCGCTTCACCGAGAAAATAGTGTTTTTGGGGTTTGTCACCGACTGCCGCTTCGCGAGCAAACCCACCAACCGTTCGTTGGATTTTGAAATCGCCACGATCGACGGCGTCGTGCGATTGCCTTCCGCGTTCTCCAAAATGCGCGGCTCGCCGCCCTCCGTCACCGCGACCGCGGAATTCGTCGTCCCCAGGTCAATCCCTAAAATTTTTGCCATGTTTTTATATTTATTAATGTTTATTTTCGACTTGTTTTACTTTGCTTTCGCTACAATGACGCGCGCGGCCCGCAATACCTTTTCATAGAGGCGGTAGCCGGGTTCTATTTCCTCCACGACCGTTCCCGGGGGGCTCTCCGACGGCACTTCCGCCATCGCTTCCGCTATACCCGGATCAAACGCATCGCCCGGCTTGATCGCTATCCTTTCCAACCCGCGCTTTTTCAAAATATCTTCTATCTGCGAGCGGATAAGGTACACCCCCTTTTCCACCGGCCCGCTTTTTTCAAGCGACCGCAGCCCAAGATCAAAATTATCGAGCACCGCGACAAGGTCCTTGATCAGATCCTCGCTCCCGTATTGCGCCACCTCCCGCAGATGTGCGAATTCCTCTTTTTTATAATTGATGAAGTCCGCCTTCGCGCGCTGCCAGCCCGCCAGATATTCGTCGCGCTGCCGCTCGGCCGCCGCGAGCATATCCCGAAGCGCCGCCGCATCGCTCGGCGCGGCACTGCCGTTGCCGCTCTCCGGCGCGCCGCCGTTTTGATTATTTTTTTGCGTTTCGTCCGCCATGGTGTTTATTATAACCCTTATAGCCCTTTAAATATTCGTATGACCTTTTTGTAATCCATCCGTTTGGGACCGATGGCGAAGATGGAAACCGTCGTGTTGCCGGTTCGATAATTGCCGCAGATCACGGAAAGGTCTTCGCTTTTTGTCACCGGGCTCTTTTTGCCGATAAATACGCAGGGATCGCTCCCCGCGAGGCCTATGCGCTCCGCCGCGCGCGGCGCCCGTTCGTCCATCGCTTCAAAATCATGGATCACCGAACGGAGCCCTTCACGATCTTCAAAATCCAGCCGGCCCACGAGCGCTTCAAGCCCCGTCTTGTAGACCATAGCGCGCGTGCGGTCCGCGACGACACCCAGTAGTCCCAGCTCCGCGGAAAGCCGCTCTAAAAGGTCCGGCCACGCGCGTTCCTCAAAAAGTTCATTCAATGTCGGTTCGCGCAGTTCCGGCGCGCTTCCCAAAAGCCGTTTCACAAAAAATTCATAGCCCCTGTCCGTCGGCACGCGCCCCGCCGAATGGTGCGGCTGTTCCAAGTAGCCCCCGTCTGTGAGCGCGTCCAATTCCAGCCGGATCATCGCCGGCTTGATGCCAAAATCATAATGCTCAAAGAGCCAACCCGAGCTCACCGGATCGCCGACGTCAATAAAGCTCTGGATCGCCGCCTCCAAGATATGCGCCGTCCGTTCGTTCATTGCGCTCATTATCGTCATTATAGCGCGATTAGCAGTCATGTCAAGTGAGTGCCAACGGGACGCGGTGTGCTACAATAATCTCAAATGGACATCAAAAAGAACAAGAACGTCCAGTGGATCGACGTCCCAAAACCCACAGGGAAAGATCTTGCGTGGCTCAAGGAAGAATTTGATCTGCATCCGGTGATCGCGGACGAGCTCCGGGGCCCCTCGGCCAGAGCGCGCGTGGAAGCCCACGGGGCCTATCTCTTTTTCGTCTATTATTTCCCGAAATACGACACGGACGACGAAGCATCGGTGCGCACCGAAATTGATTTCATCGTCACAAAAAATGCCGTCGCAACCGTCCATTACGAGCCGCTCACCGAAGCACTTGAGCGTTTTGAAGTGAAGCACGAAAAAAATTCACTTGAACTTCTGTACCGGCTCGTGGAGCATCTGGTCACCCATGAAGAGCGACAGCTGCGGCATGTCCGCGAAAAAGTTGAGGCGGTAGGCCAGAGCATGTTCAAGGGGAAAGAAAAGGAAATCTTGGAGCGTATCATGTATCTGAAACGCGACATTTCCGAATACCGCATCATCGTGAAGCTGCAGGAGCCGATCCTCCACTCCCTGCTCACCAA
>Ga0187886_1003888_pt1 | contig 10986 bp, 10 predicted proteins | sample June2016WEW_20_1_FD_133001 | JGI IMG/M metagenome (GOLD analysis project Ga0187886, IMG submission 133001) | Peatland microbial communities from SPRUCE experiment site at the Marcell Experimental Forest, Minnesota, USA - June2016WEW_20_150 | ecosystem: Environmental > Terrestrial > Soil >...
CAACTTCCTTCTCCACGAAGACAGGAAAAAAAACGGATTCCTAAGAAAGAAACGCTTCGTACGAAACCGAGGCCGGATCACCCCTGGCGCAAGCCATGGAAGGAAAAATTACCTTGGAAAAAGAAACCTCTTACTGACATTTTCACAGAACACTTAACCTGACATTTTCACTGGACACCAACACCGAGCAATTTTCCGATGCGATTTTCCGATGAATCGTAAAATGCGGGGTCATAAAATTCGGGCCTTGATTATCTTATAAGAAGCGAAAAGGGCTAGGGGGTTTCGGCTCAGCATTTGATATAATCCCTCGATTTTGATCCATTGGCGGGGAGAAATTTTCAAACGGCCGTTCTTTTTATGGCCGGGTTCCCGCGCATTCACGGGTTCTTGACGGGAATGCAATAAGGAGTATGAGGAAGACGCGCATTCGGTTGTTCTTTCTCCGGCACAGTGACAAGAGGGTAATGGCCAGGAGCTGACTTAAAAATTAAGTCAGGTCGGCGACAGGGAGTGCGGTTACTCAAGATCATAATGGAGGTTCAAAGCCTGGTCAACGTCGGCCATAATCTGTGCGGGAACCTGGCCCAATTTCTTGATGAGGGGAATTTTATCAAACGGCGCTTAGACCAAAGGGGACATTATTTCTGGGTAAAAATCTCGAATTTAGAACAAAGCCATCCTTAATATTCTGATTCCTATCTTCTGTATTCCTTTTATTTTTATGTTTGACTTCTCTTTTCCGCTTTGCTATAAGGGCCTTAATTTTCTCTTGATTCAATGAGGAGGGAAAACAAATGGCTCGGTTATTCTCTCTGGAAATGAATCGTCCCCGCAGAGCCATCATCAGAGGCACCCCCAAAAGACCTGGCTTTCAATATCCCGATCGCAAAGCCATTCTCTATCAAGATCAGAAGATTCCCTTCAGAGAACTGAGCGCCCTCAACTCCGGGCGGAAAAGCTTCCCCTGGCATCTCCAGACGGAAAGTTTAAAGAAATAGATATTTCTTTGTGGAAGATATAGTGTTCCTGTAGGAGTGGTTACGATGCGATTCATATTATGTGAGAAAGGGCTTATGGCGAGGACAAAATTGCTAAGGAGGGCAGCCTGGTCGGCGGTCATACTGGTGCTGATTTGTTTCGGAGCGGCGCTGGCAACTATTGGGGCCTCCTACACCTCCTCCCTTTACCTACCGGGTTTCTAGTTGAGAGATTTAGTGGTAGTGAAGCGGTCAGTCCGTGAAATTAGGAATTTTGTTGATTTGGCACAAAAAATTTCGGGCGTAATCCAAGTCAGGGGGGACTATTGATCACCAACTCAAGCCGAGAAGGCGGGCGGACCAGAGAAAATTCCCGATTCACAGATTGACCCCTACCGACAAAAAGGCATTGAAGCGTTAAGGGCTGAGAGGAAATGAAGACTTCACCTACTGATGAGTCAAGGGATGCTTTAGGGATTGGAGATTATGTGTAGAAATCACGCATCCAATTCAATAGATGAAATTCATATCGAAAACATTTCCGATGGTCGGAAAACAGAGCAAATATAGCAGTAATCACACCTTTGAAAATTAAGTTTGCGAAGTAAAAAGAGGAGAATATTCAGCGGCATGGCATGTAGGACTTCTTAAAGAGAGAATTACTGGGTGCAAAAAGAAAGGTTCGAGGGTATACGACCAGCCTTTCTGCTTCCAATGGTACAAATCTCAAGGCAATTTTTCTAAGGCGGTCTTGCTATGTTTCGAATGTATATTTGCAGTCGCTGGATTGCATCTGCGATAAGCTGGTTAATATCTGGTTCGGAAAGGTGCCGTTCGTACCGCAGTGCGGCCTGAAGACTTGTTAACGCTTCTTCTATATGTTCCAAAGATTCATCTGACAGGGCGATCTTATCATTCCATCTATGGTAATGCGTAAGTTCATGTGCAGCGGCGGCTTTTAACCCAAGTGCCGAGTTTGGATCAACTACACTGGGGCCGGGGTAAATGTCCGGGCCAATAATTATTTCTCCAAACTCCTCTCCGTTCTCTTCCTGTCTTACACAGAAAACGGTTCTCCGACCTGTCTCGTAACGAGCATTAACCTTTGTATCCATGCCCATAAAGGTATTAATTGCTCGACGAATATCGTGTTCCGTTAGCGGAGCCTGATTACGACCAGCAAGCAAAGAGAATTTTTCTGTTGGCATATTGGTCAGTGAGTCGCGAGAAACCGCAGGTCTCTTGGGGCGGGATCCGATGAAATTAATTGCCTAAGGACTCTCCCGCAATCGGAACGTGCAGCACCAGTATTAAGGACGGTCAAATTCCTGCCTTCGCGTCCTGGCTTAACCACGCCAATTCTTTGCCAGAGGGGGTTTTTCTTTTCGAACAGGTCTCCAGACCATTCTTCAAATACATATTTTCGCTGGTTCGATAACCGCTCCAGCTTTGATAACCAATTCGAGCTCGCCTTCTTGATTCCCTCTTTTGGTATGTCATCATTAAATTCCTTCATGAGAGAAGCATAGCCGTGCATCATTACTGCAGAGTCTACTATCATATTCTGGCGGACAGCGCGTCGCTCGCTTTCCGCTAGTCTCCCTATCTCGGGGCGGACTTTTGCTAAGATATCGTAAAAGGTGGCCGCCACTGTAGCAAGGCCTTCCATCTCTGATTCATCTATGGATTCATCGGAGGCAAGGGACTTCATCATTTCCCGTAATGTTGAGAGAGTGATAACCTGTGGATTTTTGGCTGTCAGTCGATCAGTGACGCGGTTTACGTTATCTGCAAGCGCGGAACTCTTTGCTATTACTCTTTTTGCAAGCAGGGAAAGGTCGTCAAGCGTTGTTAGATCATAGGCTTTTGATTTGGCTGTCGGCTTGGGGCGTTGATTTTTATCATAAAAATAATTGCCCTCATCCTCTTTGGTCAAAAAATAGAGCTCGATTTTGAATTGTTTAGATGGTGAAAATTTAGGATAGGAAGATGGGGCTTCGCGCCAACACCGGACCGCCTTCAATATAGCCTGCTGACGATGATGTGAATCAGGGAGATAGATTTTCCCGTTATAGATATGGATTTTGAATTTTTTGGGGTCCCAGTAGGCCTCAAAAGTTCCTGGCCGCAAATTCCATATAAGGGGTCCGAGGAAAAGCCTTTCCCCACGGAGTAATTTTTCAGTGATATCATCAGCATTAGCGGCATCAAAGACATAGAGCCTGGGATCCGGATAACCATCACACAGCGGCAATTCACGAGGTGGCCGCTCAGCCAGACCTGGCTGGATTCCCCTCTGGACATCTTGATCAGTCCACAACAATCGGCTTTCCGCAGCGGCCGCAAGCTCTTCTGCTGTGATGGTGAATGTCGTTAGGACCTCTCGTCCTTCTCCTGTCCATTGGACATCGTGGCAAGTGAATCGGCCCTCATAAGGCGCGCTTGAAGCGGTTACCTTGCCTCGTTTAAGAAATCCTTCTATTCCTATCGTCTGCATAATCCCCCATAATTATCCAAAGAAAGGTTGATCACCAAAACTGGTTTTCTTGACGGCTTTAGGATTATGTATCGAAATTTACAATTTTCGCTAATATTTGTCAACTCCGGATTTTCGGCTGTAATCAATCTTTAAATTATCGTGCCAATCTCCGCACTTCGTCAAAATTTCTGAAAGGAAAAGTATACCCAGACATCAATGAATATCGATTGAAATCTACATCTTCCGGGAAATTATGGCAACCGAAGACTTCAGGAAGAAAGCAATGAATTCTACCTTGCCTTCCCAATGTAAACCTCCGAATGCCTTGCACGCTTCTCCCAGTCCTCTGTGTAAAGCGAAGCCAGCTTTTTGTCCCGAATCACAAGCACATTCTCCGCATTTTGTTCTTCAGCGGCTTTCGTAAAGTTGAAAGATCCTGTAATCACCGTCTCCGCGTCAATTATAATTATCTTATTATGATTTTTGCCGTGTATGGAGTCTATTCTTGTGGGAATGCCGGAATTGAAGAAGAACTTGGCTGAAGAGTATTTCAAGGTCCTCTGTCCCTTGTCCAGGATAACCTCCACCCTCACGCCCCGCTTGTAGGCGTTCAGCAGGGCCTTGGCAATGGGAGCCGATGAGAAATTATAGGCCTGAACCAGAACCGAAATCTTTGCGTTGTTTACTTCCTTGATAATCGCATCCGTGCACCCGCCTTTAGGGGAAAAATAAACCGACCAAGGTAGTTTTTCCTGGGCCTGAAGTGGTAAGGAAAAGAGCAGTATGAAAAGGCCTAATAGCAGCCGCAAGAAATGATTCCTTGTAGCGTTCATCTTTGCGTCATTCTTTCTCCAAGCCAACTATTTTGGATACCTCTTAATCTAAATATTTCTCGCATTTTATCAATATTAAAACCCCATTGTTTTGCAAGATCATCGGCCTCTTTCTGGTTTTCTGAATCCCTGCCAGTCTTTTTGTAATGCCCAAGGTGATAATGTGCAAGCTCATGGGCGATAATCGCCATCGCCACGTCTTCATCATGCTTCTGCAATTTTTTTGAATCTAAATAAATATCCCCTGTTTCAGTAACTACCCCTTCATTCCCGAAAATTCGTCCTTCGTGAATTGGACCGAAGCCATTACTAAATATATCCATGGCCCCGTTGATAATGAAAAGCACTTTTTTGAGGATCTTTTCTAAGTATGGGGTTTCAATTTCCACATCAGCAAAAACCTTATCGAGTTCAATTGCTTCATGATTTTCTATTCTCATTCTTTTATTATCTTTTTTGCTTATCTCGGAGTCTTTTAATTTCCTCAACCAACTCAGCCTTGGTTATCATCCCTTTCTTCTCCAGCAAATTGACCAACGCCTCCTGCTCGATGACGTTGCTCATCAGAAGCTCTTCAAAGCTGACTGTTTCTCTAGGATCGAGTTTCTCGGCCATTGCTATTTATCCTTCCAATCAGGCATCCGTCCACTTATTTGAGTTCTTTTTTCCCGGATCCCCCCAGCTTCAACCATCCTTCCTGAAGCACTTCGTCGAAACGACGCTCCAGATTGGCATTGGACCCACAACATCCCTCGACGACTTTCGCTGCCCATTGAAGATACTCCCGACGCCTCTCCAGGGGCCATTTCGGAGGAGGGTTATACGTGACATCACGAACATTGCAGATCTTGTCAGCAATCTTGATTTTTTTTGCCTGTTCAGAGAGCCGTTGAGCATGCACGATCTGAAGGCGCTTGCGTTCGTCCTTGGAGAGCCTCTTGTCATCTGTCACTTCTTCCACAAGCAACCGTACATTGTGCCCGAAAGCCTCTTCCAACTCCAAGAATGTCGAACTCGTATCCTCGACCGTATCGTGAAGGATCGCTGCCATGAGTATAGGCAAATCGCTTACCCCGCCTACATTAGCCATTAACTCGGCAACCTCGATGGGGTGGTTAATATAAGGCGAGGCATCTTCATCTTTGCGGCGTTGACCCCGATGTTTGTGGGCGGAAAAGAGAACCGCTCGAAGGAACTGGCCTACTTCTGTCATAAATCCTGTAACCTCCGATCCTTTTTTCCTATAGCTGAAATTCTTCGGTGTGTCCACTAAATCGGGGGAAGGCCAAGACAAAATCTACATCTTTTTCTGAAACCTATCAATTGCGCGCTTCAGTTAACAGTGGGAGGAAGAAAGTCTTACATCTTCGCGCCAAGCATGTCGAGTGGAAGTTTCGGTATCACAACCTTACTAAATATAGGGCGCTAAAAGGAGTACCCGTGTCCGCCCCCGCCAATCTCTTCCTATCGCGGGCACAGTTTGGGCACAACAGGTCAAAAATGCTTGAAAAACAAATGATTTTTCAAACACACTGGATTGATGGTCCTCGGTGTCAGACCAAAGGAAACAGACATGTACCGATTGAAAGACAGAATAAGGCCTCGCATACCCGCGTGGGGAAACAAGTGTCCGCCTGCATGCCGCTGTTATCATAATGGCACTTTCGCCGTGGAGTTCCAATTCGTCCGGAGGTTATGCTCAAGAAAAAAATTCCTTCTCAGACTGAAACGCACCATGTAGATACATTTCATTATGAATTGGTTGCAGAAGGTATGGTCATCGTTCGTGAGTTCTTCGCCGGCCTGGCGCCCCCAATCGAGCATGAGGCAGACAATCGGGATCTCTGAATTTCCCTCCTTCTCTAACCAAAACCGGTAGATTTGAGCCTGAATTAGCGCATGCCAATATCCCCATTCTTTATTTTGCTTAGCCTTCTTCAATTCCAGTACGAAAGTAATTCCGTCTATGTGAGCCAATCGGTCAGAGGCTTCAAAGTCTAAACCGAACAACCCAGGAAAGCGCTTTGACTTGAGGGTCCACCCCATGGCCGCCCCCCATTGGGGAGCCAGTTGTGTCTCATGGATATTACTCTTGTTGACGAAAGACTTCATCTTTTGGAAGTTATTCAAGAGCGAGGATTCGATTGCTTGAGTATATGTCATCATTATTAACTCCGGGTGGGAGTGAGTCAATATTTTGCCTGAGACCTTCTTCAAATTGAGTCAAATTCAGAAGGATCAGTCTCCTTGGGATGTCCATACACGATGCTTACAGTTCAATGCGGACTCTCTTTAAAAACTGAATGGCAGGGTATCGAACATACATGTTTACGGTCTTCCGTTCTGCCTAGTCCCAGCCGATGATGTTTTATGACCCTTGGTGATTCGGGTCTTTTTCGCATATGCAGGGTATTTTTCGTAGACGATCTTGAGCAGGGCTTTGTGGCCGAGGTCGCCGTAGGCGTCGATGATGGAGGCGACGTCTTTCTTAAGGACGTCCGGGAGGTCGTCCAGGACCGTGTCGGCACGGGTGCGATCGGCCAGAGTGATGCGGGTCTTGTCCTCGCCTGTGTCGTTGTCCACAGTCACGAGGCCGTCGGCCTGGAGGCGTTCAAGATCGGCGTAGAGTTCCTTGGCGAAGGGGCCGTAGTGATACGGGACGAAGTGATAGAACCGGCGGCAGTTGCCCTCCATTTGGAGCAGGAAGGAGTACTTCATCAGGGCGGTCACCAGGACGGCGGCCTGGGTGGCCTTTTCGGCGCGCGCCGCTCGCTCCCGTATCAGGGCCAGGAGGAGCAGGCGAGGCAGGCGCTCATACAGATCGATTTGCGTCGTGATCCAATCCGCATTGGCCGCCTCCCATTCGGCGGTGAGCTGGCCGCTGAAGGCACGAGAGAGAAGGCCAGCATATGTCGCTTCCGCCGTGCGGTATGCTTCAAGGGCCTTAGAAGCTGAACTACGCAAAACACTGGATTGGTGTACAAACGTTTTCTGAATTGGAATAGGAGGGACAACCACAGGCATCGCCTTTAATTCCGATGCCTTTATGGTTTGTATAGTTGTATTCATTGTGATTGCTTCCACTTGAAACCGGCAAGCAGTAGAAGACAGAAAGGAATATAGATAATCAGGAAGCACCTTCTCACGGTTGGGAGAGATTCGAAGGAGATTGGCTGTCATATTTGCGCCATCCAATTCTGGAGGAACCATTGCCAGTTTTCCAATTGTGCCTCGAACTGACATCACGATATCGCCGGTCTGAAGCTTCGTTCGAGGGAACCGGTCAGCAGTGCCTTTTTCAATGTAGCGAACGTCAGACACATTGATTGTACCGTCCGGCATAATCATTTCGCCTCGCACTTCAGGGATACCTATCTCTTTATAGGTGATTCCGTAGTAAGTCGGATATCTATATATTTCACTGCATACATCTTCCAGCTTTACGGCGTTCCATCTCTTCGGATTGACTGTTGGGTCACCAATTATCTCCAAGAACAGCGCCGGCAGAATCGCGTCCGCCAGTTCCAGGGCCTCCTGGCGCTTGCGGCGGATTTCGTCGGCCTTCAGGAGAATCTGGACGATCCGCTCCTGGACGGGGAGCGGGGGAACCGGAACAGTCTGTTCGTAAATTCTATCTCTGTTCAGCCCCGGCTTTGTAGTGGTGTCGATGAAGCGACGAGGATCAATCCAGTTGAGCAGGTAGTAGATAAAATCGAGAGAGTGGACTCTTCCATCTATGACGTTGACATAGTAAGTTGTATCGATGGGCCAAGACTTGGCCTCTGCCCAGTTTATTTCTCCAGCACTTCCTTTACGCCCGACTATGATTGTCGGTTCCTCCAGTAGGTACTCGTGAGCACGCCCAATTTCGCCATTTGAGCCATAAACCGCATAAGGACCGGGTCTTCTTCTCTTCTCCGGGAAGGACTTCCCATATTCAAGGGTCATTATCCGACCCAATGGAATCTCTACCCAACTTGGTTTTTGCTTTGCTCTTTTCATATCGCGCCCTTCCATCCGAGGACGTTCTTCGCCTGATCCAGGAATCGAATGGTCGCCGCAACATCCAGCAGTCGGGCAACTCCATCTTCGCAAAGCAGCCAGCTCATTTGCGGCAGATCGAGGCAAGACCGGTATGTCCGCCACAGGACCAAGTAGCCGTTCCATGCGGCCGCTTCTTTCTGGTGGTCGCTCTTCGAAGCGAAACCCGGCTGATTCTGCCGAGCCTTTTCACGAGCAAACGAGGCGAAGACAAACCCATGAATCCGGTTGCCGCTGTTGGCGACCGCTCCCGTCCTGATGGAATACCCTAAGTGCTCGTGCAACCTCTTGAACATCTTCCTGGGCGGCCTGCTTTCGTTCAAGCTCTCGTGCCAGAAAAGCACCTCTCGAGTCTCCATCTTGCGGCCGTTCTTTTCCGAAAGGACAAAGAAGGCGCAGGGCTCATTGACGGCCGAGGCCACTGTCTGGGCATCCTTCAGGATGCGCCGCCAGTTAGCGGACGAGTCCGGTTGAACACCGCCAAGCTCCAGAGAAGCTGCCGAGACGCCGGTCGTCATACCCTTCCCACTCTTGGAGGGTGACACGGGGCCACCGCCGTTGAAACATGGAACTGGGAAGTTCTGGGCGAGCCACTCCATGGCCACGTCACGAAGATAAACGCTGGTAGTAGACGGTAGGGCACCAGCGAGATCAGCGTCGTTAGTGACAAAGAGTGAGTGGCCGTTTGTGAGGCTGGTTGCTCCGATTAGGGCATCCGGCGTCTCCAACTTCGATACACTACCACGCAGGCGGCCCGCCGTCCTTGCCACTACTTCATCCAAATCGAGGATAGTGAAATGTCGGTTGATGAGAGATGTAAGAAATAACTCTGCATCATATCCGGCTTCGTTTTGGGGCTTCTGTATGAGAAACGTTAGCAATTCAGAAACTACTACCGCACTTATATAAAGATCAATAGTGCCTTTAAGCCCTGCCTGAAAAATGGGATCAAGGAGGTAAGACCAGGGTTTTGTGTCCTCCAAATAGTACCGAACACAGCACGTATCCATAGCGACTTTGGGCTTTCCGGTTGGCGTGGCCTGGGTCACTTCCTGTATGCGTTCAGTTGCCGTAGGCATCCGCTGTCTATTTCGCCGTCGATGTTTCGAACCGGACCGATCCCTTCAGGCCCTCGACTGAGGTGGGCACGGTGACCAGGGTAAGCAGGTCCTGTAGGTCGGTCTTGATATCATCTTCGAGGTCGAGCAGCCGATTGATGAGGACCTCGGGCTTCTCATGCTCGACCGCCTCGGCCTGATGCGGGCAGTAGCGCCCGGCGGTCAGATTGTAGTCTCTCTTGCGAATGTCCTCGATGGTCGCCCACCAGGACTGCTCGCTATCGAACTGCTTGAGGTCCTCGGCCTTCAGGATCGCCCGGACGCCGCCGTCCTTCTCGTGCCGCCAGGTGTAAGGCCAGAGGGAAACCATGTGATGGAGGTCGCCGTCGGTCTCGAAGTCGGGTAGCGGCCGACGTGTGGCCCCGAGGTCACGACCGTCGCTCTCCACGCGGTAGAACCAGACCCTGGAGGTGCGCACATCGTCGCGGCTCAACGGGCGGCGAAAAACAACGACGCTGGTCTTCGCACCGCTGTAAGGGTTGAAAACGCCATTGGGCAGGCTAAGAATCCCAAGGACTTCGAACTGCTCCACGAGCTTACGGCAGATCTTTCGCAGCATATTCTTGGAATCGAAGAGCAGACCTTCTTTGAGCACAACGGCAGCGCGCCCGCCGGGCTTGAGGCTATTCATCATGTGCTGAATGAAGAGCGCCTCATAGAGCTTGATGTGGTACTCGAACTGGGCCATGCGCTCTTGTTTCGTCGGCCCGAACGGTGGATTGGCGAGGATAATGTCGTACTTGCCCTTGTGGATGTCCTGCGCCTTGTTGGACAGGCTGTCGTCATTCTGTAGCTGGCTGGAACCGTCCCGGTGAAGGATCATGTTCATGAGCGCCAGCTTGAAGACGAGGGGAGAATGCTCGACGCCGAACAGATGCTTTTCTTTGAGCCGTCGAATCATCCGTTCTTTTTCATCGGCTGCTATCTTTTTCCTTTCGATCTTTTCAAGGACCCGCATGAAAGCACGCATAATGAAACCGCCGGTGCCGCAGGCGGGATCATAAATAGTTTCACCGATATCCGGATCAATGATCTGGACCATGGGGTCCACGATGTGGCGCGGGGTGAAGTACTCGGCGAATTCTTTATCTTGGCCGAATTGCTGAAGAAGTTGTTCGTAGGCGGTTCCAAACACATCAAAACGTTCGCCCGGTCCGATCTTCTTGGACATAACCTCCAGAAGATTAAGGTCCTTTAATTTCGACGTCAGGTTGCGAATCGTAGGAGCATATCGCAGGGGGAAGACGGTTTCCTTGAATAGGCGGGTCACGTCCCGTGCCGAGGGGTGTTTGGAGTGCTTTTCTCTCTCGGCCATATCGAGGAACATCTGCTTGCAGAAGGGAATCGAATCGGAAAACCCCAACGACCTTGCATAGCCGTCCGGGTCATCGGCCCATTTGTGAAATCTGTATTTGTCTGGAACCAACTGCTCGTTCTCCGGGAGTCTCCGCTTGATGGCTTCTTCTTCCAAGAGTGCGGTCTCGTCCCACAGTTTGAGGAAGAGAAAGAGGCTGAAAATCTCAAGGCGATCCGTG
>Ga0187886_1003890_pt1 | contig 10973 bp, 9 predicted proteins | sample June2016WEW_20_1_FD_133001 | JGI IMG/M metagenome (GOLD analysis project Ga0187886, IMG submission 133001) | Peatland microbial communities from SPRUCE experiment site at the Marcell Experimental Forest, Minnesota, USA - June2016WEW_20_150 | ecosystem: Environmental > Terrestrial > Soil >...
CGAGCGTGCTGTTCTCCACGTTCGCCACGCCCACGATTCCCATTTTCTTGGGCAGCCGTTCGAGCAGACGCAGAACCTCCACCGTTTCGCCAGACTGGGAGACGACCACCAGGAGCGTGTCGGGCCCGAGGAATTTCATATGGTGGTGAATCAGCTCGGCGGTTTCCCACACCACCGACCGGATGCCCAGCGATGACAAGTAAGCCTGCGCCGGATAGGCCGCGAAGAGAGAGGACCCCATTCCGGTGAAGACCACGGTAGGCGGCCAGTGAGTCACCAGCTTGCGCAGCGTCTTCGCGGGAATGACTCCGGGGCTGGAGTAATACTTGCGCAGGCCCGAGAGCGCCGCGGGCTGCTGATAGACTTCTTCCATCATGTTGGTCATAGGCGTCGAAGAATCAGGAAAGTGAACTGGAGAAACCTCCCTTCGGGATTCTAGCATTGCCAGACGGTATTCGGGGCAACTGGAATTTCCCCCCGCTTGGCGCTACGATAGTTATCTTAGAACCCAGCCCCGCAAATCGTATCGGAAGAGGTGCTTCCCCCCATGAAGTCTTTGCGATCCCGTCTGGCGCCGGTCGCGATGCTTGCGGCCCTGTTGCTCCTCCCGGCGGCCCGTGCCGCCGACCGAATCCAGCACGTCGTGGGTACGGCGAACAACCGCTGCGTGGTGGTGAATGGCCGTCCCGAATACTGGGTGGACGGCAAGCCCTTCTTCGAGCACGCGGCGGCGTTTTTCTATTACCGTCTGCCGCGGGACCGCTGGGCGGAAGAGCTGGCGCGATTGAAATCGCTGGGCATCAACACCCTGGATATTCTCCCGCTTTGGAACTGGCATCAGCCGGAAGAGGAGGTTCTGGACTTTGACGGCCACACCAACCCCCGCCGTGACTTGAAATATCTGTTGCAGCTGGCTGATCTCCTGGGATTCAAGGTGACCCTGCGCCCCGGCCCCTACGACACCAGCGAATGGCGAAACGGCGGGTACCCGGACTGGCTGCTGCGCCGGCCCGAATACCACATGTCGGAACAGGCCATCCTGGAAGGCCGCTACCCGCGCTGGTCGGCGCTTCAGTATGAACAATCCGAAGAGGCGGCGACTCAATGGCTAAAGAACGATACCCACCTGCGGTACACGCAGGAGTGGTACGACCATCTCTATTCGCTCGTGCGCCCGCTGCTGGCCGGAGCGGGCGGGCCGGTCATCAGTCTCCAACTGGATGACGACCAGGCCATCGGCTATGCCAACTACAACGGCCCTAATTTCTGGAAATACATGGACCTGCTCCGCAAGTACGCCCAGGAGGCCGTCCATCATAGCCCCATCCCCATTTACCTCGATGCGGCGCAGATGCGAGTGAATGCCGAGGCGAATGATGTCACGACGGAACCCTTTTGGAATCTGGGGCAGGATTACCAATGGTCCGCGCAGGGGGGATTTACCACCCCCGAGGAAGCCGCCAAGAACAAGTTCCTGACCGACATTCTGAAGACGCAGCCGTTGTTTGCGCCGATACACATCGAGTTTCAGGCGGGCTGGTTCCCGAAAGAGAGCGACACGTACGCCGCGCTCACCGATCCTTCCAACACCCTGGTGGCCAGCCGGGTGATGTTTCAGAACGGCCTTAAAGGGTTGAGCTACTTCCCACCCAACGACACCCTCTACCCCGCCGGATATGAAGTGCCATGGACCAACCATTTCTACGGCTGGGAAGCCGCCGTGAATTATGCCGGGAAAGAAACCGCGCGCGCCGTCCCGGTGCGGCGGAATGGGCGGCTTATCGCCGGCATGGGCCCGCTCCTGGCCTCGTCGCACTTCGTCGCGGATGCCGGCCTGATCTATCCCATGGCGACATTCCCCCAGGCCGACTTGAGTGCCGCCGAGGCCGACTACGTGGCGAGCTTCTCTCGCCGCGTCCTCTGGTCGGCGGCGGTTGATCACATCAACCTGGAGCTGATCGACTCGGACCATTCGCCGGCGGAGAATTTCCGGCGCTACGGCGTCCTGCTGCTGCCCAACCTGGTCAGTGGCAAGGCGGAAGTAAAGCGTTTCCCGCACCTCGAGCGATACTCGGACAAAGCCCAGCGCATGGTCCGCGATTACGTGGCGGAGGGAGGAACCCTGGTGGCGTTTCCTTCTCTCCCGAAAGGGAAAGCCTTTGATGAACTCTTCGAGCCTTTCGGTAAGGCGCAGCCGGCGCCGGGAGAGACTACGGTCCGATTCGCCGACGGCACAACGGCCCGCGCGCTGGCGTCACGCTTCGTACTGACGCTACCCAAGAAGCAGCGGACGGAGGTCAAAGTCTTCGCCCGCGACGCGCGCGGCGGAATCGTGGGTGCGAGCGTCCAATTCGGCGAGGGCCGGGTGCTGTTTTTCGGGGCGGATTTTTCGCGTTGGGCGGCGCCAGCGGAAGGGCCGGAAGCGCAGAGCGCACCCCGCGGGCGCGACTATTCCGAAGAAGCTCAGAAAGCCGCGCGGCCGATGCTGGCGGCCCTGCTCAAGGAGGCGGGCGCGCCCCGCCAGGTGGCGGCGGAGGTGGAGTCTCCCAATCCGCGTGACCCGGGCCTGTACGTCACGGAACTCCTGGCCGACCCGCGCGAGGAGTTCGAGCGCGCCCGAATCCAATACGCCTTTGTGGGAGTGACGAATTTCGCGGTGCAAGAGGCGCGAACGGTGGAGGTGGCGCTCGCCGACCCGCGCTCTTCATCCCGGACGCCCGCGGCGGAGTCGCTCCTGCGCCTGCCGCGGCTGACGCTGCCGCCGCGCGAATCCCTCCTGCTGCCCGTGCGTGTTCCGCTCAGGAATCCCTACTGGGAGACAGCTCCGGGGCTGGAAACCACGGACGAAATCTATTACGCGACGGCGGAGCTCTCACACGTCGATTACGACGGGAAGTCGCTGAGGCTGGAGTTTACGGCGCCGGCGGAGGCTGAAGTGGCGCTGCGACTCTCGGCGCGCCCCACTGGCGCGCGGATCGATGGCACGGAGGCAGCCATCCAGGAGGATGGCACGCGCCAGCTTTATGTCATCCGAATGCCGCACGGCTCCGCACCGCACTTCGTGCGCGTCCTCGAGGTCGATTATCCCCGCGAGGGGCCTCGCATCACAATTCAGGCGAAAGGAACCTGGATCACGGGCGAGACGCGAGCGGTACGCTTGCGAGTGGAGAACCCCAACCCTGCGTCCCTGGAAGGTGATCTCGACTTCGTGGCCGGCTCCGTGTACAAGGCGGAAAACCCGCCGCTCTCGGTTCACATTCCCGGGCGCGCGGCGCGGGAGTTCAGTTTCCCCATTGAAATTCCCACCCACGCAGCAGAGAACCAGTCCGAAGAACTGATCGCCACGCTGCGTGAGACGGGTTCCGCCGTAACTTGGGCCTGGAAATCCCAAGCCACCATCCATCATCCCTTTGATTACTCGCTTGGCCCCACGCAGTCCTTCCCCTTGCGCGAGGACCAATCCATTCCCATTGTTCATCCCCTCCTCACCACGGTGAACCTGCCCGGGGACGCAGTGGTGCAGCTGCACGTGAAGAACTGGCTCGACCACGAGCAGGTGGTCACGCTGGCCACCGAATCGAAAGACCTCAATGTGACTCCCGCCAGTTCGCAGTTGGTCCTGCCGCCGGGCGGTGAAACCACGGTGGAATTGCGCGCGCCCTTGACCCAGGGTTCGGGAGTCTATCGGTTCGGTCTTCGTTTGCACGCCGGCTCTTACGCGGTGAGCGACGCCGTGCTGATCGCCGCCCTGCGCGAAGGCGATGCCATCGCCTACAAGCTCGATTACGACCGCGACGGTTTCGAGGATTTGATTCTGGAGAATCGCGCCGTCCGCTGCTTCCTGAGCCCGCAGGCCGGTGGGCGGTCTTTTGCTTACGTCTTCAAGGAGACGAACGCCAATGTCTTCGATTCGGTCGGGGGGATGCGCGATTCCTTCCTGGCCCGCTTCGAGCCTGGCGACATGAAAGGCTTGCCGGACTGGACCAACGCCAACTGGCTAGGCCTCTACAACCGGCCCTACTCGCTGCGCGTCCGCTCCGCAGCCGGCGCTCAGGCCGAAGTCGAGTTCGAATACGAGGCGCCGGATATTTACCCAAAAGGTGTGACGCTCAAACGCGTCCTCACTCTCGCCGGAAACCAGAACGTCCTCGTGTCGACGACTTCCGTGACCCCACAAGGAATTGACAAGCCTCAGGCCTACGTGCTCGAAACTTCGGTGCCTTTCCGCGGGGCCGGGGAGTCCAGCTATAACCAGTGGTTCTCCTCCGGACACCCCAAAGAGGACTTCGCCGCCCAGAAAACTCTCAGCTTGGAACAGCGGGGTGGGTACTTCGGCACAATCAACAAAAATACGGGACTTACGTTCGCGCTAATGTTCCTCACTCCGCCGCAGACCACCCAGGTCGTCACGCAGAACCATTCGGCGCTGATTCGCGCCGTCTATCCCGCCTTTGCAGAGAAGGACCGACCGTACACCTACCGCGTCGGCTACTATCTGGGGAAAGAAGAAATCGAGAAACTGGCGGGAACGCTCGAGAGCGGCGCCAAGCGATGAGAATCTGAAAAGCGGGATTGGAACACGGCGCGGGACGCCGCTGGGCTGCCGGCGTCTTCAAGAAGCAGCCGGAAAGTAGTCCCGGCAGGCTTCGAGCACCGTCTCGCGCGAGACTTGCGGGCTGCTCCCCTCGTACTGGGCACTCCACCGAATCTGATTGAGCAGGTCGCGCGGATAGGAGGCGCGCAAGGGCTGGCGATATTCCTTCTCCAGCAGTTCGATGAGATAGTCGATGACCTCCAGATCGCATCCCATGCCGTACTCCAGACAAACCCGCTGGAAAACCTCCTTGAACTGTCCCTTCTTCATGGGACTCACTTTGATCTTGTTGGGGATACGGCGCAGAAAGGCCGGGTCGGCGAGCTCGGACAGCTCGCGGCCCGTCGCGAAGATCACAAAGAGGTCGAAGGGAATCTCCATCTTTCGCCCTCCGGCAAGGGTCAGAAAATCGATGCGTCGGTCGAGGGGAAGAATCCAGCGACTGAGCAGATCTTCCGGGCGGATGCGCTGCCGGCCGAAATCGTCCACGATGAGGACCCCGTTATTGGCTTTCATCTGCACAGGGGCCGCGTAAAACCTGCTGGCGGGGTTGAACTGCAAGTCAAGCAGCTCGAAGGTGAGTTCGGCGCCCACCAGCACTCGCGGCCGCTTGCACATCACCCAGCGCTCGTCGTGCGGGGTGTGCAGCGGGTCCGGGACGCTCTCATGGAGAAGCGGATCGAACACCACGATGATCTGTCCGTCCACCTCGACGGCGTGCGGGATCCAGACCCGGTCGTGATAGACGCGGGGCATCGCTTCGGCGATCACCGTCTTGCCGGTCCCGGTGGGGCCGTGGAGTAGCAAGGAGGTGCCGGAAACCATCGCCGTCCCGAGCTGTTTCAGCATGGGCTCGCTGAGCACCAGATGCTCAAAGGCCTGGGCCATATCCTCCGGTCGCACATTGAAGTCCCGCACGCTTTGTTGCCGGACACGCCCCACGTAGTCCTTCAGCGAAACCGGCGCCGGGCCGGCGTACTGGTTCTGCTCGAGGAGCGCCGTGGCTCTTTCCCTGCCCTGGGCCGTGGTCGTAACCCGGAAATCGCCCCCCGCCATGCCTTTGATCTCAAGGAACTGGTCCTTGCGCAGGGCGTCGAACAGTTCTTTGACAATCCCCGACCCAACGCGCATCTGGGCGGCCACCTCGCGCAAGGCCACTTCGCCCATAAGGTAAAAAGTCTTGAGCGCCAGGTCCTCCAACAGGCTGCGGCGAACCCCGGTACGCTCGACGTCCTCGACCGGCGGAATGTTGGCGAAGTCCATGCCTTTCCCTCCTCGGGGGTATGCCGGAAAGTCCGGCCCCCACCCTGTGGCCAGCCTGGCCAGAGACCGCAAGGAATCTACTCGCTCGCCGCCGTCCGGCGGGGAGCGGCCAAGACCGTGCCAGCCTGCCCCGTGACTATGCCCCCATTGTACAGGATTCCTCGCAGGCGGATAGCTGTTTTACCCATAAGGAATGACTGCGCGATTGATAGCACACTTCGGGCGAAGCGACGGGCAGCAAGGCCCGCGCGGTTCTTCCCCCGCGCGCGCGGGGGGAGCTGTAGCGGCGGTCTATGACCGCCGGGAGGAAATCGCCGCTCATAGAGCGGCGCTACAGGGCTACACTCTTTGGGCCCTCCGGGCCTGCCCGCTCTCCGCACAAGACGCAGCGCAGGACTCGTAGTTCAGTCCTGCGGCGTTTCCAGCGGCGCGAAGCCTTTGTCGCGCCGCCCAGTGCCGCGTCGCGATGGAAAGTCCGCAACGCTGGAAAGCGAGCGTTGCGCTACTTTCTTGTTTCGCAGACATCACAGAGCGCTGTCCGCGCCACCCGCGATGCCTGATAGCTAACACTTGCCTTCTCAGTGTACACTCCGGCCTAGATCGAATCCGAAGTTGCAGATCGCGGCTTAAGCGGCGGGGGCACTATGAGCTTAATCTGGACAAAGAGCTGTGCATATCGTCGTGTCGGGTACGAGAGTGAGGGGGACCTGGAGTCATCCGTCCTACAGGTGCGAGTTGCACTCTTCGGCACGAGCCGCATATACCTTGACATCAAGAAGAAGATCGGCACCAAGGGAGGTCTGCGGAATGTTCCCGACGGTTACGTGATCGATCTCAGTGGTAAAAGGCCCCGGCTCTTCGTGGTAGAGAATGAGCTTGCGGCCCACGATCCGCTCCGGCATATCGCTGTGCAGATCCTCGAGTTCTCACTGTCATTTGAAACCGACCCTCGAGCGGTGAAGACCATTTTGTTCAACGCGCTCCAGGATCAGGCAGAGGCTAAGAGACAGTGCGAGAGGTACGCCTCAACTCACGAGTTTCGTAACCTGGACCACTTGCTTGAGTTTATGGTCTATGAGGCACCCTTCGCCGCCGTCGTGATCATCGATGAGCTCCCGGACAACTTGGAAAATGTGCTGGCGCGAAAATTCAAATTCGGTGTCGAGGTGTTGGAACTGGCGCGTTACGAAAATGAGCATGGAGAACGCTTCTACGATTTTGAGCCCTTCCTGGCCGATCTCAGTGAAGGTGTTAGCGCTCCCATCGAAGGCGGGGAGTCGGTCCCAGAGCCCGTGGACGCGAGCGAACTCGACACCGTTGTGGTGCCGGCGCGCGAAGATGGGTTTCAGGAGACTTTCCTCGGCGAGAACCGCTGGTACGCGATAAGGATCCACGGCACGATGCGACCCCAGATCAAGTACATTGCCGCATACCGGGTTTTGCCAACGTCAGCGATTACTCACATCGCTCCAGTGAGTTCGGTAGAACCCTGGAAAGACACTGCGAAATTCGTTGTGAATTTTTCTGAGCCAGCTAAGCAAATCGGGCCAATTCCACTGGTGAAAGGGGGCCGGGTTAAGGCTCCCCAAAACCTACGTTATACGACACGCGAGAAGCTCATGGCCGCGAGGTCACTTGAAGACCTCTGGTGACGAGTGGGATTCATTTGTCTTTGAGGTTCCTCTAGGCGACCGCTAAAACATCTGTTCCTGGCTGGCCTTCGTCTTCCGCTCGGCTTTGGCGAAGGTTTCAACGCGGTGGGCGGGGTATTCGAGCTTCTTGCCCGCCAGCAGTTCCGCGATGGTGAGGATTTGAAGGCGGGGATAGCGGCCCGGAAAATCCTTCGGCTCATAGAAACCCGCTGCGGCCGCTTCCGTGAGCATGGGCTTGGTGGGCTCGCGCAGGGTGATGAGCGCGCCGAGGGCGGCTTTCTCGCGCTCGATCACGCCTTTCAGGTCGCGCACGTGGTTCACGCCGACGTAGCCGCTCTTCACCTGCACGATCACCTGCTTGGCCTGGCCGCTCTTGTCGTCGAAAAAGTTGATGTAGCCGTCGATGCCCGTATCCGCGCCCTTCTTGTAGTCCTTGGCGGGCCGCGCGTTCACCAGGTCCACCGCCCACGACTCGAACTGGTGCGGGCTGATTTCCTTCAGCGCGTCGGCTGCTCGCGGGTTCATCGGCATGCTTATGATTCTGTACGTTGGCACAGCCGCCAAGCGTGGCCGTCTCCGGTCTGCGTGCTATACGAGGTCCCCGTTTTCGATGTCCCGGCCGACCGCTCGCAGAGCTATCCGATCCCTGTCCTCGGGCGGTATGTTCTGCAGGATTGCACTCAATGTCGTGACAGCTCTCTGACGAGCGTAGAACTTCACGAGGTGATCAACCACGAAGCACGCGGCCAGCAGGGTCGCGGCCCAGAAAAGGGAAGCCAAAAAATAAATCGCAATCGCCCCACCGGTCAGGAATGCAATGGTTATGCGCCCGAGAAAACGCTTTGCCACGGGATATTCCAGTGGCTGGTACAGTCTTGTCTTGTAGCGGAATTTCCCTAGATAGAGGATTCTTACCAGAAACGGCAGCACGCTTACAATCGCAATAATCTCAGGACTGGTCAATGTCCCTTAACCCCCCACCCCCGTAGCTACGAGAGTCAATTTTCGGCTAGCGGACGGGCAGCAGATCCGTTACGGCGAAATGCGACGGAACCCTTTCTAGGCGCTGGGCATGGTCCGAAGGGCAACTTCCCTGATGTCCGAGGCAAGCTTTGCGAAACGCTGCGTGAATTGAGTGATGTCATGTTGATTGTCAAAGTCACGCGTCGCTTCTACCCAGCGGTTGAGGGCGTTGAGTTCCTCCAGCTCCCTCGCGATGAACAGTCGATCTCTGAGGATTCCGGAGGAGACGCTCTCCGCCCTGTCGCGGGCCCGCTGTTCGTCCGGACCTGTGGCGATTCCTGCGCTTCCGTACCGGACTATGGTTGAGAAGGCTTCAGTGATTGCACCCAAAACCTCCCGGTATTCTTGCTTCTTATTCTCGACGACCCAACGCTCCGTCTGGAGGCGTTTCGATAACGCATGGCCATAGCGCACACCTACGAGCGGCCCAAGAGCCGCCCAGATTCCCAAGATAATGGTGGTTGGCACGAGAAAGTCCATTTGTGCACCCCATGTACGTTCAGCAATGCCGAAATAATTGTAGGGTTGAGAAATACCCCGCACCAATAATCCACGACGACCAGCGTCAGACGCTTTAGTGCCACAAGGCAACTCGCCATCGTGGTCAGAAAGGCCATCATGTCGTTGCGGGCCAGGAAGGCGAGCAGCGCCTGCATCAGGTCGGCGAGCTTGCGCGGGCCGCTCTCGACGATCTCCCTGTACACAGCCTCCGCCTCCTGGCTCCACTGCCAGGTGTCCTCGAAGGCCGTGATCTGTGCGGCGGATTCTTCGCCGCTCTTTTCCTTGAAGAGCACGTTATACATGGCGCTGGAGTTGAACGGCGGGTCGAGGTAGATCAGATCAACGCTGGCGTCGGCGACATACTCGCGGAGGATTTTCAGATTGTCGCCGAAGTAGAGTTTGTTTTTCTCGTCCATGTTGCTACCGTAGCGCCGCCATCTTGGCGGCAAATACAAGCCGGCTGGAAGCCGGCGCTACGATGTTGGCGAGAGCATAACATAAGCAGGTGCACGTCGCGCATCCATCGGCGCTTCCTCCGATGAATCTGGGGAATGGATAAAGGGCGCACCAACTGCCCGGCAGCCAGGTCTTACGCGAAGCAGGAATCTTCCACGAGGATGGCGTGGACTTCTTTGGGGCCGTGGACGCCGCGGATGAGGATTTGTTCGATGTCGGCGGTGCGGCTCGGGCCAGTGATGAAGACCACAGAACGGCCGGGGAGGGGCGCCTCGGGGTCGCGCGGGACAGGCAGCCGCTCAAGAACTTCCTCCAGCGTCGCCAGCACCTGGGAGCGGCGATACAACGCGATGTGCACAGGCGGGGCGAGCGAGGCCAGTTGCGCGCCTTCCGTCAGGCTGGTCAGAACCAGGCTCCCGGATTCCGCCAGCACAAACTCCACCCCGGTGATTCCCACCTCTGCCACGAAGGCGCGCTCGCGGAAAGTCCTTTTCTCGTCCGCTTCGGCCGCTTCGACGCTGGGCTCGGAGCAACTCGCTACTGCAAGACCCCAAGATTCGATCTTCCTCGCCAGCCCGAGGTCTCTCAGAAGGGGATTGCGGGATAAAACTACGGAACTTGTATGGCGATCCCCTAGGATCTTATGAAGGGTATTCTCAAGCTGGGGCCCATCGGTAGCGCGAGAGGCACATCCGGCCACCTTCTCGAGTTCCTGCTCGAACCTGGTCACAACCTGGTCGGGCGGAATCGGCGCCAGGACCGGTCCCAAGGGAGGGAAAAGGCCCTCCGGCGCGCGAGCAGGGGCGGACTGGTCCGGGGTTCGGCCCAGTGCGGCTCGAATCCTCCCTAGCATGTCCTCACGGGTAGCCATAATCTCGAAGGCGAATTCTCTATCACATATTGCCCTCGTTTCCAAGAGTAATAACCACAACGAATTGATAATAAAGGAAATACGGGCCTAACGGAAAATGCCAAAATGCCGCTATAATTGTGCAACCTTCCTTCCCATTGGATCATCCGATGAGGCAGGTATCAGGGGTTTTGGCTTTGCCCAACTGATGTAAAGGACAATGTATGGCAACTGCGTTGAAAACAAGAAAGTCCTCGTATCGAGCCCTCCTGCTCAAAAAGCGGCAGGAACTCTTGGGTTCCGGTCGAAGGCGTCCAGAGGCTTTGGCAATGAGCCTTCAGACACCGGACGAAGTGGAGTTTGCGATCCGCACCGCCCAGCAGGATCTTACGGCTGCGACGCTGGAACTCCGCTCCCAGATGTTGAAGGAAGTGGAGAACGCCCTGCGACGCGTGGCGGGCGGAACCTACGGCCATTGCGAAGGGTGTGGCGACGAAATCTCCGCCAACCGCCTCAAGGCGATCCCTTGGGCACGGTATTGCTTGACCTGCCAGGAACTTCGGTCTAAGAACTAACCGTCTCCTTCCATTCAATCCGGGAAGTGCTGCGGCGCGAGGGTGGACGTGTGCCCGCC
>Ga0187886_1003892_pt1 | contig 10970 bp, 9 predicted proteins | sample June2016WEW_20_1_FD_133001 | JGI IMG/M metagenome (GOLD analysis project Ga0187886, IMG submission 133001) | Peatland microbial communities from SPRUCE experiment site at the Marcell Experimental Forest, Minnesota, USA - June2016WEW_20_150 | ecosystem: Environmental > Terrestrial > Soil >...
AGAGGACCATACATTAGGAAATATTTCGCTGCTTGCCGAATATTCAAAAGATATAAAAGTGATTATGGTAACCGATACCGGTACCATAACACCACTGCGTGAAAGCAGCATTATTTCATGTTTCCCCGGCCAGCAGGTTTCAATCTTTTCCATCTGTCCCGCAAATGAAATAACCTCATCAGGGCTTCTTTATCCTCTGACCAGTCGCACGCTTACAAACTGGTGGCAAGGGACGCTGAACGAAGCTGCCGGGGAAGTGTTTGAACTTAGATTTACAGGTGGTCCCGTTCTGGTATTTCTCAAATTCATTGAAGCGGAGAGTGAGCAATCCTGATATCACCATTTGCCTGGCGCCTGATACCCTTCGCCCTATGCCTTTACTTCTTCCTTTACCAGTGTAATCAGCTGCACCCTGCTCTTAACATTGGTTTTGATATATATCCGGTGAGTGTGATCTTTTACCGTCTGCAGGCTGATGAATAGTTTTTCGGAAATCTCTTTGTTGCTGAGTCCATTGCATATTTCCTGAATAATATCCCTTTCGCGGGGTGTAACTTCAAATCTTCTGCAGAAATCCCCGAAAGAGATCTCTCTACCGGAGTCAGAAGCTAACCCCAGGATAAGGGTTCCATAGCTCAGGTACACCGGCAGGAAAACATTCCCCATGAAAAAGGTGAATATGAATATTACAGCCAGCCATTCCTGCCCTGTATAAAAAATAAGCGGCAGGCACTGAATAATCATTATAAGGAACATTGAGGCTGCTATGATATTCCTGTCATAATCGTGAATAACGGCGCGGCCTTTCAAAGGAAGATGAATAAGGTAAGCTGCTATAAAGGATATGACAAGGTTCATTATTATATAGTATTGTCTGATAAGTAAAGCGGAATTCATCATGTTTCCCCTGGTGGTAAAATAACCCACCACCACAAGCAGGGTGAAATTGATAAAAAGGAAGAGGAAAATAAACCAGTTGCTGTTTTTCCTGCCGGATAACCCGACCGAGAATCTTATAAGCATCAACCATGCAAATACAAGAAAAGGTATTCCCGGGAGAATTGATATATCTGTAAATCGTGACATCTGCTCAGGCATAATAAATGATCCCAGGAATGTTTTGATTATTACCTGTCCCCATATACCATAAAAGCCGAAAGTGAAGATGAAGACCTGGAAATAAAGCAGAGACGAGAAGAGATCTGATTTTGACCTGTTTTTCAGTCGTGATGACAATATTATCCCAAGCGCTGCCATCGCGACCGAAACTATGAAAATTATATAAAACAGGTACTTCAGCATACTATAAAAGTATTAAAAACTTTGAAACCCGGATAAAAGTAAACACTACTAAAGTACTGTACTGCATACTTAAGTAGGAAAATCGAAATTCACTACTATAGTATGAAGCCCGGGGATAAAGATGGGTTTACATTTGCTTCATAAACAGTATTAGTGTTTAACTTTTATTCTTTATACAAATGGGAACAAACAATGATTACAGATTAAAGCCCTCTTTCGGTGACAGCTTCGGGACCGGATGGAGAGTAATGGGCGACAATTTTTTAAGGCTCTTCCTTGTCGTTCTGGTTGTAGGAATATTGACCGGGCCCACAAAAATGTTCCACATGAATTTCAGTTCATCTGATTTCCCTCATTTCCCGTGGATATGGCATGGACATATGGGACACGAATTTTTCAATCTTGCCTCGCTGGGGCTGCTTGCAGGTTTTTTTATCCTGCTTGCCTTGCTTTATTCATTTCTGGTCGTACCGGTTATTAAATACGGCAGCAAAATGATCTTTATCCAGGCAGTGAGAAAGATCAAGCCTGATTTTGAATGGCTTTTAAAGGGTTTCTGGGAAAATTACCTTAACATAATCCTTGCAAACCTTCTGGTGGTCGCTTTGGTTATCCTGGGCTTTATTGCCCTGATCATCCCCGGGATCATTATCGGATGCAGGCTCGCCTTTGTATCATATCTTGTAATGGATAAAAAACTCGATCCTATTGAAGCGGTCGAGCAAAGCTGGAAACTGACCCGGGGACATGGCTGGACCATATTCTTTATGGGCTTTGTTTCCATATTCATTGTTATTTTCGGGTTGATCCTGATGATCGTGGGAGTATTCCCGGCCACCATGTGGATATCGAGTTCATTTGCATCACTTTACCAGGCTGTACTTAATGAAAAGGAAAAGCCGGCTGAACTGATAGCTGCACAGGCATAGAACCCTGATTATACTGAAAATTGCTATATTTTCATCCGTAAAATTGGTATGCTCTTTGATAATGTTATTAAAAATTGCATAATTTTATACTTTACTTAAAATTTTCAAAAATGAAAACGAGAGCTATCCTTTTATCTTTTATGATGATTTTCTTAGTTCCGGTTGCTTTGAATGCGCAACTCGGGAACATGATCAGGAACAAGGCTGCAAAGGTCATCAATGCCGGCTCCAAAACTCTTAATAAGGAGGTGGATCATAAGGTTGACAGCACTGCCCAGAAACGTACTCAGGATGAAATAGATAAAGCTAATCAGAATGCAGAGCAGGCCAAAAGCCAGGCGTCGCAGTCTGCACAGACTGAAGAAAACAAGGCTGCCGGCAGCGCGTCCAAAGGCTTTAATTTTGGAGGCCTGATGGGAGGGAAGGTTACTTCAAAATATAATGATTCGTACTCATTCAACAGCAGGCTCTACGTGCAGATGGAAATGTACAACAAGAAAGATAAACCGACTGTAATGGATTATTATATCTATTTCAGTGAAGCTGATCCGATAATGGGCATTGAGACTAAAATGGAAGGATCTTCCGATCAGGGAGACCAGGTTTCAATGTCTTCATCAATTGTAATTGACGGTACGAACAAGTCGTATATAATGATGACGGATATTAATAATATGAAAATGGGGATCATAAGTGCTATCCCCGATGAGAACAGCCAGGCACAATCGGCAGGCACTACAGCTAAGCCTCCCGTGATTACCAAGACAGGGAATACAAAAGTTATTGCAGGTTATAAGTGTGATGAATACACTTTTAAGGACGATCAGGCAGGGACGCATGGTACTATATGGGCCACAAAGAACCTTAAGCTTAATGTAAGCAGGAACGCTTTCTCAAAAGCAGGGATGCCTTCATATTCAGGTAACCCCGATCTTGAAAACAGCGCAACTCTTGCAATGGAGCAATACAACAACAAGAATGAACTTTTACTCAAATCTGATACAAAAGAGGTTGACCTGTCATTCAGCCATTCTATTTCAACTGCCGGATATAATTTTCGCCAGATGAATTTTAACCAGGCCGGAGGACAACCGAAGAAATAAGGCTGTAAAGGCGATAAATGAATTAGAGGCTTTAAAGGCAGGTTAAAATATTTCTGCCTCTAAAGCCTCTAAAGCTTCTAAGCCTTCTAAAGCTCTTTGTGTTTTTGCAGTTATTTCTTAACTAGTTTTGCAAACCTGAGCAGCAATTTTTTTCTGCCATCGTTTTCAAAATCAACCGAAGCAGTAGTATTTGGAACTTCTCCTTCAATGGATACAATAACTCCGTTGCCAAATCTTTCATGTCTTACATTATCGCCGACAGAAAACTGCGAAGGGTCGCTTCCATTGAACGGAGAAGATGAAAAACTCGTTTGTTTTGAGAATTTTTTAAGTTTAGGTGACGGCTTATACAATATCTGCTCTTCACGGCTTTGCACCGGTTTATCATGTGAACCTCCCTTTGAAGAAAATGGTTTTCCTCCGGTCTGGGGATAATGAACAAGCTTCGGATCTACTTCTCGCAGGAACCTGCTTGGGTTGCTTCTTTCAAGATTTCCCCATTTATACCTGTTCAGGGCATAACTCAGCGTCGCCTGTTTTTCAGTCCGAGTAAGCGCTACATAAAAGAGCCTCCTCTCTTCCTCGAGCTCGCGGGAACTCCCCGACGACATAGGAGAAGGGAACAGTGTATCCTCCATGCCCACGATATATACATGTTTAAATTCCAGTCCTTTAGCCGAATGCATTGTCATGAGGGTTACTTTATTCCTATCCTCCTCCTTTTCATTGTCCTGATCAGTAAGGAGAGCAACATTGGCAAGGTACGCCTCAAGGGTGGATGGCTCCCCGTTGGTCTCAGCTGCCTCCGTAAAAATCTTGATCGCGTTCAGGAGCTCTTCCATATTCTCGTAACGGCTTATTTCTTCGGGCAGTTTCCCGTCCCTCAATTCCTTCATTATTCCTGATCCGAATGCTATTTCCCTGGCTTTTGAATATGCATCCGACTTATCCTTGTCCAATGCGAAAGCGTTGATCATATTGACATAATCAGTAAGCTTTCTAACAGTTCCTGAATTGAATTGCCCGGGATATCTTCCCGCCCCGCTGATGATCTCCCAGGCAGCGACATTCATTTCTTCTGACAATGCGAATATCTTATCTATCGTCGTATCACCGATTCCACGTTTTGGATAATTGACTGACCTTTTAAGGGACTCTTCATCTTCATGATTAATTGCCATCCTGAAGTATGCTAGGATGTCTTTTATTTCCTTCCTCTCATAAAATGATAAGCCACCATAAATCTTATATGGTATGTTTTTACGTCTTAGTGTCTCCTCAAAGATCCTGCTTTGGGCATTGGTCCTGTAAAGAACGGCAAAATCGCTCCATATAAGCTGCTGTGAGAGACTTTTATCAAGAATGTCTGAGGCAACGATAAAACCCTCTTCAGTGTCAGTCATTGCCTGTATTATGTTTATCTTCTCCCCGGGTTCATTTTTTGAAAAAACGTTTTTATGTATCTGTCCTTCATTGTTTGCAATTATCGCGTTGGCAGCATTGACGATGGTCTGGGTTGACCTGTAATTCTGTTCAAGCTTGAACAGCCTGTAATCGCTGTAGTCGTTTTTGAATTCAAGAATATTTTCAATTCTGGCACCCCTGAAGGAATAAATGCTCTGGGCATCATCGCCTACAACACAAAGATTATGGTGAATTGCTGCCAGCTTTTTGACAATCAGATATTGCGCATAATTGGTATCCTGGTATTCATCGACAAGAATATAGCGGAACCTCTCCTGATAAACGGCCAGTGCATCAGGAAAGTCGCGGAAAAGAATGTTGGTATTCAGAAGAAGATCGTCAAAATCCATTGCATTTGACCTGAAGCACCTCGCTGCATAGATCTTGTATATCTCCGACATAAGCGGGATACGGCTCGATTTGTCATATTCCTGCATGGAATAATCGGCAGCATATAAGCTTGCGCTTATAAGATTATTTTTGGCTGTGGAAATGCGCGATGCGATCAGGGATGGCTTATATATGTTATCATCCATATTCAGCTCTCTGATGATTGTCCGTATAAGGCTTTTGGAATCAGCAGCATCATAAATGGTGAAATTGGATTTAAAACCAAGTCTGTCACCTTCGATTCTCAGTATCCTGGCAAAGATCGAATGAAAAGTACCCATCCAGAGATGCCTGGCTATTTCCGGTCCGGCTATCCTAGCTACTCTCTCTTTCATTTCGCCGGCAGCCTTATTGGTAAAAGTGAGCGCAAGAATGTTCTTTGCCGGAACCCCTTTCTGAAGCAAATGAGCTATCCGATAGGTGAGGACCCTGGTCTTGCCGGCACCTGCACCTGCTATCACAAGCGAGGGGCCGTCAGTATTAATAACTGCCTGCTGCTGAGCTTCGTTCAGATCGTTAAGGTAATTATAAGCCATTAATTATGAATTACAGCGTACCGGGTGTGGCAAATTTAGCAAATACAATTTCAGGGAGAGATAAAGTTCGAAAATTAAGAGGAATATTTATCAACAGGAAAAATAATAGCATCATTCACAATTTCTCAAAAGCTATCAGGAGTGCATATAATATAGTATACCCTTATTTTTATTATACTTGCGAAGGATTATACAAATAGTGATACAGATTCCGTTATTGTAATAAATTTCAATTTGCCTGTGCGTTTCTGGTTTTCGACAATTCTAATCCTGGTTCCATTTTCATTGATGGCCCAGCTGGCTGCACCCGGATCCAATGCGATCAGGAATGTCACATACCCTTCAGTACCAGGGAGAAAAGACCAGGCTTTCTTTTATTGCAATGCTCTCGGAACCGAGCGTGGCTCACTGACAGCTTCCAGATCGGGTCATGCCGGGAACCGTAACTTTACCTGGAACAAATGGAATGACCTGACAACCAGTTTCAGCACTTTTATCCAGGCAGATGCCGGTGCCACCTCGTCGACAATAAGCAACCTTACTGAAGGTGGTTATAAGGTGAATATAGACAGCGCAGGCGTTTATGATACTGCATTTGTAGGATGGATATTTTTTGACAAACCTCCAGTTGCTGTTGCTTCTCTGGCACAGCAACTTTGCTACAGGGTAGCATTGAGCGGGACTGCCACATCGACAACTGACAAGTTCTATTACAAGGATATAAATACTGGTGCATCGCTCTCACTGAATAATGAAGTAACTCACCTGTGGAGCTCTGATCCAGCTTCTTATATCCCTGCGCCTGATGTTTACCTGAATCCGATTATTCAGAACTACCCTCCCGAACCGCCTTTTGTTAACTACAATCTACCTCTGGAGGATGTGACATACAAGCTTATGGTATCCACTCTCGGCTGCAACAGCCAGTCATCATTCCTGTATCATTCCATTCATGTGAAAGCCGACTTTGAAGCTGATCCAGTCCAGGGTGAAGCCCCTCTTGAGGTGACCTTTACCAATAAGTCAGTGAGGGGCAGTATATATACCTGGGAATTCGGCGACAAGACAGAATCATCGCTTGAAACCCCTGATCCTCATACATACTATATTCCGGAGAAATATTCAGTAACCCTTATAATAGAGAGCACACTTCATTGCATAGACTCTTTGAGAAGGGACAGCCTGATATATGTCGAACCCTCAGCCCTTGATATCCCTAATGCCTTTACTCCGAATGGGGATGGTTTGAATGACAGGTTCATGGTTTCCGGCAAGTCGCTCAGGTATGTAAGCATGGAAGTCTTCAGCCAGTCAGGATTAAAAGTATATGCCTTCAGCGGCGAAGGCGAAGAGCTGAGGAACTGGACCGGATGGGACGGAAACATAAATAATTCCTCGATAAAGGCAAGCCCGGGAATATATTTTTACGTGATTCGTGCCTTAGGCTGGGATGATATTAATTATAACAGCAAGAAGTACAGGGGATTTGTTTACCTGTACAGATAAACAGAGTCTAAAGAGAGAGAGGCTTTAGAGGCTGTAATAGCTTTAGAGGCTTTAATAAGAATAATAAACATTCTTCATTACACAAACAATTCTCCTTTAAGTATTGTTTTTGCCTGACCTGATATTTCGACCCTTTCGCCTGTAGTTTCTACTTTTAATATACCTTCCCGTTCAGATACCTGGTGAGAGACCATTCGTGATTTTCCGGTTTTTTCTTTCCAGAATGGAGTCAGCGCACAATGTGCCGATCCTGTTACCGGATCTTCATTTATTCCCAGGGCAGGAGCAAAGCACCTTACACAGAAATCGAAGTTCTTATCATCCGAAGGAGCAGTCACGATCAGGTCGCCATAACCGGAATTATTCAGGATATCAAAGTCCGGCTTCATTCTAAGAACACTTTTTTCATCGTTCAGAAGAGCGAGCTTCCATCCATGCCCCGTACTGAAAAGTGCGGAAGGAACTACTCCGAGAATGTCTTCAATTCCTGCCGGAATATCCAGAGGTTTACTTGAATATGCCGGGAAATTCATCACTATCCAGTTGCCGGATGTTCTTATTTTCAGCCTGCCTGCTTTGGAAATGAATATTATTTCTTCATTTTTTTGTGCAATGCCTGTCTCGAAAAAAATGTGACCCGTGGAAAGTGTTGCATGACCGCATAAAGGGATCTCAGCTACAGGAGTGAAAAATCTGATCGGAGATTCCTTCTTTCCCGGCAATACAAATGATGTTTCCGACAGATTCATTTCGGCAGCAACATTCTGCATCCACTGGTCAGGCATCTTTTTTTCAAGAATGCAGACAGCAGCAGGATTGCCCTTAAAGGGTTTTGATGTAAATGCGTCAACCTGGTAAATAATCTTTGGTTTTGTCATAATAAACAATTGGTTTTATTGCTATGAGGTGTTAAGGCATTAAGGTGTTAAGGCATTACGGTCTTGCGGTATGACGGTTCTATGACTATATAATCAGACATTCCGGTTAAACGTTCCAACGCTTAAACGTTTCAACACCTTATTCCCAAAATACCATAACACCTTGAAGCCTGTCTTCCATTCACCGGTAAATTTCGGCTTTTTACTGATTTTTTTTGACATTTGCTCAAAAAAACTTTGTAAACTAAAATAGTTTTTTCATTTTTGCGGCGAATTTAATTTCATTATGGATTACAGACAAACAATAGTTGAAGAAGCAGCGGTCATGTTCCGGACTTATGGGATAAGGGCAGTGACCATGGATATGCTTGCAGGTCAGCTTGGCATCTCGAAAAGGACGATATATGAAGTATTCCGGGACAAGGAAGAGCTTCTGCAGGGTGTTCTGAAATGGATGACAGAGAAACAGGCTGCGGTTATGAAAAAAATATTCAGCGAGTCGGACAATGTCGTTGAAGCGATCTTCAAGATGTTGGATGTGATGCACAACCACTTCCAGAATATGAGCCCTGCATTCCATATGGACATGAAACGATATCATCATGAAATGGTCAGGATGCAGGGTGATCAGAGTGAATATCCATATTACAATAGCAATTCAGAGATAATCAAAAAGGGAATTAAGGAGGGAATTTTCAGGAAGGACATTGATGTGGATATAACAAACAAGTGTCTGTTAGAGGTAGCAAGGATGTCGAATGACAAAAGTGTTTTTTCCCCTGACGATTTTATAAACAAAGATGTAATAAGGACTTTTTATTTAAACTATCTGAGGGGTATTTCGACACAAAAGGGTCTTGATCTAATTAATCATTACGATAAAAAATAAGAACACATATTTTAATTTAAAATGAAGAACAATTCGGATTTTATGAAAAGAAGACTTTTTTTAGTTGCTGCCCTGGGCATGATATTACCAGGGATGGCAGTATCCGGACAGGATAGCAGCGGAGAGCTGAAACTATCTCTCAAGGATGCTCAGGAATATGCATTACAGAATAACAAGATGGTTAAATCGGCAAAATTAACTGTGCAGGGTTCACAGGCAGATATATGGACAACAATTGCTTCAGGATTGCCTCAGATTTCTGCCAGTGCCAGTTTAACGGATGATATAAAACTCGGTGTATTTGTTCTGACTATGAATGGCACTCCCATGGTTATACAAATGGGTGTACCATATAATGTCCCTTTGATGGCGCAGGTTGCACTCCCTTTGTTCAATGCTCCCTATTATGTGGGAGTTGAAACAGTGAAACTTGCACAGAAGCTTTCACAATCAAACCTTCAGAGTACAGAAATTGATACCCGTCAGTCTGTTGCTTCTGCATATTACCTGATTTTGGTTTCCGAAGAATCTTTAAGAATCCTTAAGGATAACCTGGCTAATTTGCGGGAGACCCTTAAGTCGACAAGAGCAATGTTTGCCACAGGTATGGCCGAGTCGTCAGATGTTGACCAGATGGCATCGAACGTAACTATGGTGGAGAACTCATTCAGCAATCTTCAAAGTACTATTGAAGTAAATTACAATTTGTTACGGTTTCAGCTTGGTGTTAAATCTGATACTAAGATTATCCTTATAGAGACACTTGATGATCTGGTGAAAGAAATAAATGTTCAGGCGCTTCTTTCACAGAATTTCAATCCTGCGACTAATATCCAGTATGATCTTATGGATAAGCAGGTGAAGATGTCAGAGCTTAATCTGAAAGCTCAAAAGGCCAAAATATTGCCTTTGTTATCAGGTGTTTATTCTTATTCCAACTCGGGCATGGGTCAGGAATTTTCATCAATGAAATGGTATCAAAGCTCTTATGTGGGGATGCAGTTGTCTGTACCAATATTTGCCAGCGGGCAAAGGTATTCCAGCATACAAAAAGCAAAAATTGATCTTGAAAAGGCCAAAAACACGAAGGATATGGTTTCTGACCAGCTGGATATGCAGGAAAAACAATTAAGATTCAACCTCCAAAATGCAAATATGCAGTATATAAGCCAGAAAGGCAATGTTGAAGTCTCCAAAAGAGTATACTCAAGCATGGAAAACAAGTACAAACAAGGAATGGCATCAAGCCTTGAACTTACCCAGGCAAATCAGCTTTATCTGCAGGCAGAGAATAATTATATTTCGTCGCTTATGAACCTGCTTCAGACAAAACTTGCTTTAGATAAATTATTAAATAATTTGTAATTGATTCAGAATCATCTAAAATCCAAAATAATGAACTACACAAAGACAATTTCGGCAATAATGATAAGCGGGTTGATACTCTCAGCCTGTTCGTCAAAAAGTAATAAAGCAACAGCCGTTTCTGTACCTGCTGAAAAGGCTGCAATCCCGGTAAAAGTTACAACTCTTGGGAAGACCAAAATATCAAGGAATGTTGATTATACGGCTACGATTCTTCCTTACGAAGAGGTCAATATGGCACCATCATCACCCGGAAGAATAGACAAGATATATGTGGAAGTCGGTGACAAGGTGAACAAGGGCGACAACCTTTTCCTTATGGACCGCACCCAGCTTTACTCACAGAAAGTTCAGCTTGCCAGCCTTGCCAAGGATCTCGCACGGCTTGATACCCTTCTCCGCACGGGGAGCGTCAAATAGCAGCAGTACGACCAGTTAAAAACACAATATGATGTGACAAAGACAAATGTCGATTTCATGGAGGTCAATACCCTGTTAAAAGCTCCGTTCAGCGGTATAATCACTGGAAAATACTTTGAAGACGGGGAAATGTACTCCGGAACCCCAACCACTACGACCGGGAGATCTGCTATTGTAACAATAATGCA
>Ga0187886_1003893_pt1 | contig 10967 bp, 7 predicted proteins | sample June2016WEW_20_1_FD_133001 | JGI IMG/M metagenome (GOLD analysis project Ga0187886, IMG submission 133001) | Peatland microbial communities from SPRUCE experiment site at the Marcell Experimental Forest, Minnesota, USA - June2016WEW_20_150 | ecosystem: Environmental > Terrestrial > Soil >...
ATTTAAATTCTTTGAGAAGCTCGTTGCCCAGCTCTCGAATGCCTGTACCGGCGTCAAAAATGAGAATTTGATTCCCAGCACGCACTTCCACGCAGGGTGTATTGCCGCCGTACTTTACTGTCGATTTACCTGGTGATGCAATAGATCCTCGTGTCCCCCAAAATCGAATTTTCATCATGGCTGGTTCATTCGTTTATTCATGTGTTGGATTGCAATTTCAAGAAGATCTTTTGGTGAAAAAGGTTTTACAACATACGAATCAGCACCGAGTTCCATCGCTTTATCTATGTCCGGTTTGTATGATTTCCCCGATATAATAATGATGGCAGTCCGTCGCAGGTTTGAATTGGCGCGAAGCATTTTGCAAACTTCAAATCCGTGAAGTCCTTCCATCATAATGTCGAGAATGATGATATTAGGTGGATTCATCAACGCTAATCGTACTCCTTCACTGCCTTCATTAGCAAGAAACGTATCAAACCCATCTCGCTCGAAAACAACCTGTACAAGACGCCGAAGTGAAGGGTCGTCATCAATAATTAATACTTTTAATTTCTGTGCAGTCGTGTCCATGAATTATTTTCTATATCATCCGTTTTAATTTTTTAATAAGCTATTAAGATGGTACGTCGTTTTTATGATAAAAGGAAGACACCACTTCCAATTTATCTCTTAAAAGATCATTCACTCCATATAATATTGCAGAATTTCAAGGCGATTTACCAATATGTCCACCTAAAAAGGAGACTTAGATTATCTGGTAATGGTTCGACTATTATTTTACTGACAAGCAGCTTGATGCTCAGGAATTAATTCTTGCAGAAAAACTGTCAAATGGTTTTCTCCACTTGCTCAAGTTGACGAGTCAAATCAGACCAATGTGTATATGCTTTTTCGATTTGGATTTGTACATCTTTATATTCTGCTGCAATTAATTTAGCCTCTTCACCATTTTTATAGAAGTCGGGATTAGCAAGCATTGCTTCGATTTCCTTTTTCCGTGTTTCTAGCAGATGGATTTTACTTTCAGCTTCTTCAACTTGTTTCTTCGCAACACGGACTTCGCGAGCAATGCTCTTACGGTGTTTTTGTTGTTCTTGCCATGTCGCTTGCGTCTGATCAAATAGAGGTGTCTCCAACTTTTCTGTTTTCTGTACTATCTGTTCGCGTTCCTCTTTTTTCTTTATGATATAATCAGAGATATTGCCGAGGAATGTCCTGAGCGAACCGAGTTTAACTTCTAAAACCTTATTAACGATGGGATCGAGAAAAGCGCGGTCATGCGAGACGATGGCGAAAGTGCCTTCGTACTTTGAAAGTGCTTCCTGCAGTACACATTTTGATTTCATGTCAAGATGATTCGTCGGCTCATCCATGATAAGAAAGTTTGCCGGCAGTAGCAGCATTTTAGCTAATGCAAGCCGGCTCTTTTCGCCACCGGAGAGAACAGATACTCTCTTAAAAACATCGTCGCCATGAAAAAGAAAGGAACCAAGAAGATTGCGAAGCTGAGCGCGAGTTTCCATTCCCGCAGATTCCTCAACTGTTTGCAGAACATCCTTGTTGAGATCAAGTTCGTCTGCTTGATCTTGTGCGAAATAAGAGGGCACGACATTATAACCGATGATGCGTTCGCCTGAGTCGTAGGATTCCACTCCTGCAAGAATTCTAGATAATGTTGATTTACCAGCGCCGTTGACACCAACGATTGCAATGTGATCGCCGCGTTCGACCTTGTAATTAAGTTTATTAAAAACCTCTATAGCACCGTAGTTTTTACACATGTTGTTTAATTCCATCACTACACGGCCGCTTTGTTGCGGTGACGGAAAATGAAAATGGATTTCATCTTCTTCACTTTCCACTTCCACGATATCAATCTTTTCCAACTGTTTGATCCGGCTTTGCACTTGACGTGCCTTTGTTGCTTTGTACCTGAATCGTTCTATAAATTCTTGCGTTTGTTTAATATGTTGTTGCTGATTCTTGAGCTGGTTTATCAGAAGTTCTTTGCGTACTTCGCGTTCTGTTTCATAGAAAGAGTAATTGCCGGTATAGCTATCAAATTTACCACGGCTGAGGGCAAACGTTTTTGTAGTAAGATTATCAAGAAGAGCGCGGTCATGCGAGACAAGAATGATGGCACCGTTGTACTGACGAAGATATTCTTCCAGCCATTGGAGCGTTTCAATATCGAGATGATTTGTCGGTTCATCAAGGAGTAGGACATTAGGTTCTTTTAAAAGTAACTTCGCAAGAGCGATGCGCATTTGCCAACCGCCACTGAATTCATCTGTCATCCGTTCAAAATCATGCGTAGAAAATCCGAGTCCCATAAGAATGCGTTCGATTTTTGATTTCATCCGATAGGCATCGAGGTCTTCTAATTTGTGCTGGAGTTCACCGAGAACTTCAAGTGTGTCTGTAAAATCGTTGCTGGAAGGATCGAGGGTCGTGAACTGTTGGTGCGCTTCATCGAGTTCGCGTTGGATTTGGAGCACATTCTCAAAAGCAGTTTCTGCTTCTTGATACAACGTACGGCCGAATGTGTTGACACCATCTTGCGGCAGGTAGCCAACAGTTACATATTGCGCTTTGTTAATAGTTCCAACATCAGTTTGCTGCAGACCAACGATAGCTTTCAGAAGAGTAGATTTACCACTGCCGTTTGAGCCGACTAATCCGATACGGTCTCGTGGACCGATAGTCACTGTAACATCCTGAAACAGCGAGCGTTCTCCAAATTGAATAGTAATATGTTCAAGTGATAGCATAATGTCTTCGAGTATCACATGCTGTGTATTTGTTAATATAGATAAAAAGTGCGTGAGCTGGAAACCATTTTGTTTGAACCTAAAGCCAAATTGGCAGTGATGGTATTAAGAACTCAAATGGATGAGATGAATGCTAGCGATGCACCTTAGGCGAATTTTATCGTACACGACACCGAAAATTTTTATTCTTCAAGAAGTATAAAACCTCATCAACACTAAATTGAGATTTACGTCGCACTGCTTCGGTTGTGTTAAATGCGTTATGCGGTGTGAAGATAACATTAGGATGCTGAAGCAATGCCGTTATTGTTTGAGCTTCATTAGTGTGCCCGCCTCGGAGAGCTACAGCAACATTTGGTTCATCTTCAAATACATCAAGCCCAAGTCCACCGATATGATGTTTCTGAACTAACTTCAGCAGACCGGAGAGTGGAGCGTGTTCCCCGCGTGCAATATTGATGAAGAGAATGCCCTGTTTTGTCTGCTTCAAAATGTCATAAGAAAAGTAACTGCGGTTTTCGTTTGTCAAATTCATCGCGCAGATAATAATATCTGCCCATGAAATGCCTTCTTCTTTTGTGCAATAACGCACTTTATTATTATTGCGAACAATATCCACACCGCGAACATTCATTCCAAGCGCAGCGCCGATTTCTGCAATTTCACTCCCGATTCGTCCCACGCCGACAATGAGAAGATTCTTACCAGCGCATTCTCCGCCGGTTAAGCCATCGCGATCGAAGTGTTGGAACTGAATCATTTGTTGCGGTAGTCGCCGCATTAAAGCCATCATAAGTAGAATGGCATGTTCGGCAACGGCGCGTGTTGTATATTTTTCCAGATGGCCGCACGGGAGTTGTATGTGAATTGTTTCTAAATATTTTTTAAGATGATCGTAACCGGTGCTTCGGCTCAAAATGCCATCGAGTTTGTTTGCCCAATCTATTGGAACGATAGATTGGGTTCGGATGCTGATCAGGCGCGCAGGCGGATTGATATGCCCAGCTTCCTGAATCGTTTTATCCGTCAAATCACAGGATAATTGATTACCGAGAAGATTTTTGAGTGCATCGGCTTCCTCTTCAAACGCTTCGTAAAAATAAACGTCCATGTTTTTTGCACTGAGTTGTTATTTAAGATAAAACTATTTATGAATTCTGACTGGAGTTAAGATAAAAAGAAAGACATAGCAAAGCGAGTCTTTTGTATGCAGGAAACAAGTCAAATCATTTTCTGATAATTCCGACCTACTGTCAGTTTTTAATAATTTTCAGTGATAAATTAATGATATAGTGTTGTAGGGTATTCCCTACAACGATTTTAGTGATTCACCACTTCATTTTTACCTCAAATCATCTTAAGATAATATCAATCGATTTGCAGCATTTTTTAATCAACACTTATTCATCATTTATTCAAGGAGGTTTCAATGTCTAATTACGTGAAAGACCTCGTTGCAGAGGTAAAGGCAAAAAATCCTGCGGAGCCGGAGTTTCATCAAGCAGTGCAAGAGGTAGCCGAGTCATTATCTCTTGTTCTAGAGCGTCATCCGGAATATCGCTCATCTAAAATTCTTGAAAGAATCATTGAACCAGAACGCTTGATTCAATTCCGTGTTCCTTGGGTAGATGATCAAGGTGAAATACATATCAACCGTGGTTACCGTATTCAGATGAACAGTGCCATCGGTCCGTACAAAGGCGGCTTGCGGTTCCATCCTTCGGTAACGCTTGGTATTTTAAAATTTCTTGCGTTTGAGCAGGTTTTCAAAAACAGTCTCACAACATTACCGATGGGTGGAGCTAAGGGCGGTTCAGACTTCGATCCAAAAGGTAAGAGCGATCTGAAAATTATGCGCTTCTGTCAGGCATTCATGAGTGAATTGTTCCGTCATGTTGGATCAGATACAGATGTTCCTGCCGGCGATATAGGAGTTGGCGGACGCGAAATCGGGTATCTTTTCGGTCAGTATAAAAAATTGCGGAATGAATTCACCGGTGTGCTTACTGGCAAAGGTCTTAACTGGGGTGGTTCGCTTATTCGTCCGGAAGCAACTGGATACGGAGCGGTCTATTTTGCAGCTGAAATGCTTGCGACACGCGGAAAAACGCTTGAAGGGAAAAAATGTCTTGTTTCCGGAAGCGGAAATGTGGCGCAATATACAGTAGAAAAAATTAATCAACTTGGCGGAAAAGTAGTAACACTTTCCGATTCAAATGGTTATATTTATGATGAAGAAGGTATTGATGAGAAGAAACTTGCGTTCATTATGGAATTAAAAAATATCCGTCGTGGGCGTATCTCGGAATATGCTGAAAAATACAAGAAAGCGGTTTACACGCCCGTCGATTCTAAGCTCGATTACAATCCACTGTGGAATCACAAAGCGGATTGTGCGTTCCCAAGCGCTACGCAGAACGAAATCAACAGTAAGGATGCACAAAACTTGCTGAAGAATGGTATCTATGCTGTAGCCGAAGGTGCGAATATGCCGACGACTCTTGAAGGCGTGAAACTTTTCCTTGATGCAAAAATTCTATATGGTCCTGGTAAGGCAGCAAATGCTGGCGGCGTAGCAACATCCGGTTTAGAAATGAGCCAGAATAGCATGCGATTGCCATGGCCACGAGAGGAAGTGGACAATCGGTTGCATCAGATTATGAAGAGCATCCACAAGACGTGTGTTGATATGGCGGATCGGTTTGGTACGCCTGGCAATTACGTCAATGGTGCTAACATTGGCGGTTTCTTAAAGGTTGCTGATGCGATGATGGATCAGGGAATCGTGTAACCCGCTCTATTGAATTATAAAAATTAAAGTAATCGCCGCCTCACAGCATTTACTTTACTGAACAGGCGGCGGTTATTTAGTTAACGGGTGTGGACTTATGGAAAAAAAAGTTGATCAAGCCGTCAGTCCGTTAGATTCCAATTCGGTTGAGCATGGGTTTGGAAATCTTTTCTACGGTGTCCAGAACCCAATGCGAATTCGCATAAGCAATGTTCTGCTTGTCTCCAGCCTATATGACCTGTATCTTTTCGAGGAAGATGGCCGGCTGTATGAATTAAGCCGGGGTGAATACGAAGGACTTAACCTTAGTCAATCGCCAGAGCTTACTTGCGTTTCAAGCGGCAAGGAAGCAATGGTTCTTGCAAAAGAAGAACGCCGTTTCGATCTTATACTTACTACTTTGCATATTGATGATATGCAGGCAATCGATTTCGCACGGTTAGTAAAACAGTCCGACCTTAATATTCCTGTCGTTTTGCTTATGCATGATACGCGTGAGTTAAAACAATTTTTACTTACTCACGATACGTCGATTTTTGATAAAATATTTATTTGGCAGGGTGATTTTCGCATTATCATCGCGATTATCAAATTCTTGGAAGACCGCCTCAATGTTGAGCATGATACACAGGCGGTCGGTGTGCAATCGATTATTGTTATTGAAGATAACGTAAATTACTATTCTTCATTTCTCCCCATCATTTACACTGAAATTCTAAAGCAATCTCAGCGGCTGATTTCCGAAGGAATAGACCTTGGTCATAAATTCCTTCGTATGCGCGCGAGTCCGAAAATTCTATTATGCAGTACTTATGAAGAAGCATGGGCATACTACACCCGTTATAAAAGATTTTTACTTGGTATAATTTCAGATATAGATTTTCCACACAATGGCAGACAAGACCCGCATGCAGGAATTGATTTTGTACGGGCAGTTCGAGCTGAAAAGCCGGATGTTCCAATTCTTCTTTTCTCAAACGTTCAAGAGAACAAAGTATCGGCAGAAAATATGGGCGCATCTTTCGCATTGAAAGATTCACCATCGCTGATGCATGATCTCCAACTTTTTATGATTTACAACTTTAGTTTTGGCGATTTTGTTTTCCGTTTACCAGATGGAACAGAAGTTGGCCGTGCAAATGATATGAAAAGTTTGGAAGACATGCTTCGTGTTGTTCCAGTGGAGAGCGTTCGTTACCATGCAGATCGCAATCACTTTTCAAGCTGGCTGAGGGCACGGACAGAATTTTGGTTAGCCGGCAAACTTCTTCCACGGAAGGTTTCCGATTTTCCGAATGTAGAAGCATTACGAAAAGATTTGATAATCTCTATCCACCATTACCGCAATTTGTGTCAGCGTGGTATCGTCGCGAACTTTTCAAAAGATACATTTGGCTCGGAAACAACTTTTGCACGTATTGGTGGCGGCTCGCTAGGCGGCAAAGCGCGCGGGCTCGGTTTTGTTGACATGCTTCTCAATGATTATAATGTTCGAACCCGGTTCGAGCATGTAAATATTTATGTTCCGTCAGCAGTGGTGTTGGGGACAGATGTCTTCGACCAATTTCTCAAAGCGAATAATCTGCGTAAATTCGCAATAGAATGTGAGGATGATAGGGAGATTACTAAACGATTTCTTCTTGCGGATAAATTTCCGCGAGAAGTTATTGCAGATCTTTCATCATTCCTTGAATTGGCTCATGCCCCGTTGGCGGTTCGTTCATCGAGTATGCTAGAGGATTCTCAGTATCATCCTTTTGCAGGCGTATACGAAACTTATATGATCCCCAATGCGCATTCGGATCTGCAAGTTCGATTGAATGAGTTATTAAAGAGCATAAAACGTGTCTATGCTTCCACCTTCTATCAAAGCGCAAAGGATTATATCCACGTTACTTCTTACCGCTATGAAGAAGAAAAAATGGCGGTCATCGTTCAATATCTTGTTGGCAAAGTGCACAAGAATAGATATTATCCCGACATTTCCGGTGTTGCAAAGTCGTATAATTTTTATCCAATGAAGCCGCAAAAATCATCCGACGGGACAGCCGCAGTTGCATTGGGGCTGGGCAAATGGGTAGTGGATGGCGGCAATACCGTTCGATTCTGTCCAAAATATCCAAATGACATAGTGCAATTTTATTCTGTGAAAGAGACACTGAATAGTTCTCAGCGGTCATTCTTCTCTTTGACTCTTGACGCAAGTCCGGATTTTGGTGCGGAGACTTATGACGTCCTAGTTCAACAGCAAGGCTTGGAAGTTGCAGAGGGAGATGATGTGCTTAAATACGTTGGTTCTACATATGTCCCGGAAAATGATGCGATTTATAACGGTCTAGGACGAAAAGGTATCCGTGTAGTAACGTTTTCTCCGATTCTCCACAATAAATTAGTGCCGATAGCGGAGATCATAGATTTACTGCTTGATATGGGTGTTTGGGGGATGGGAACACCGGTTGAAATGGAATTTGCAGTCAATTTTGACGTGCCTTTTCCATCGGGGACAGAATTTGCTCTATTGCAAATGCGTCCCTTAGTTGTAAACCGCGAATCAGAAGAATTGGTGGTTGAAGAAAATAATCAGTCAAAAGTTTTATGCCAGAGTAGTCAAGTGCTTGGTCATGGATTGATTGATGGCATTTTTGATATTGTTGCTGTCGATTATCATCTGTTTGATCGATCAGCGAGCCGGCGAGTTGCAGCAGAAATTGCCTCGCTCAATGCGCAGCTTTTAAGAGAGAATAGGCCATATCTTTTAATCGGTATTGGTCGCTGGGGCTCGCTTGATCCTTGGCTGGGAATACCTGTAACATGGGAACAAATTTCAGGTGCAAGGGCGATTATTGAAACAGGTTTTAAAGATATGTCGGTAACACCATCGCAGGGCTCTCACTTTTTTCAAAACATTACTTCGTTTATGATTGGTTATTTTACTGTCAACGAATTTCAGAAACAAGGATACTTGGACTGGGAGTGGCTGCTCAGTCAACCACCATTAGAAAAAAAACAATACACAAAGTTATTTAGGTTCGGTAAATGCCTTGTTATTAAAATCAACGGACACCAAAACAAAGGAGTGATCCTAAAGCCGGAGAGATGATGTGGATAATGTTGGCATGAAAATATTTGACGCATGTCCTCACTGTGGAGAAAGACTAAGTCCATGGCAGCAAGTGCTGTTAAGCGTAGATCGTTCTTTGATGTGTAAGAACTGTTGGTACAGAATTATTTTAGATCAACGGAATGGATTGGATAAAATGGAAGATCAATCTAAAGAACGAGATAAGGAGTAAACAATGGGTTCGTACAATTCATTTGATGTACTTCAACAACAGGTGGCAGAAGCTGCCAAGATCCTAAATTTGGATCATGCTACAACTGAACTGCTTATGTGGCCACAACGGGAATATAAATTTACATTACCGGTTCGCATGGATAACGGGGAAGTTAAAATATTCCATGGATATCGTATACAGTATAATTCTGCCCGTGGGCCAGCAAAGGGCGGTATTCGTTTCCATCCAGATGAAACTGCCGATTCGATTCGGGCGCTTTCAGGATGGATGACATGGAAAACATCAGTGTTGGATCTTCCGCTCGGCGGCGCAAAAGGCGGTGTGGTATGTAATCCGCGTAAAATGTCTGAGCGAGAGTTAGAAAATTTATCTCGCGCATACGTTCGCGCTGTCGTTCAATATATTGGTATAGATAAAGATGTTCCTGCTCCTGACGTCTATACAAATCCCCAAACAATGGCATGGATGATGGATGAGTATGAAAAACTTGTGCAATTTCACCATCCTGGTGTTTTTACAGACAAGCCGCAGCAGATTGGTGGTACAGAAGGCCGTCGTGATGCGACCGCCCGTGGAGGCGTTATCGCTGTTCGTGAAGCGTGCAATGTACTTGGTGTTGATCCGACCGGTACGTTTGCGATTCAAGGTTTTGGAAATGCCGGCCAACGCACAGCGTTGCTGCATCCCGAACTTCTTAGCGGTGGAAAACTGATCGCTGTTTGTGATTCACGCGGCGGTATATTGAATCCTGATGGCATGGATCCTGAAGAACTTGTCAAGCACAAACTGAAAACAGGATCCGTTATCGGATTCCCGGGCACTCGGAGTATTCCACGTGATTTAGTTCTTGAGCTCGAAGTTGATGTTCTATATCCGGCGGCGCTTGAAAATTCCATCAATGAAGACAATATGGAACGTGTTAAAGCGAAAATTGTATGCGAACTTGCAAACGGTCCTACAACTCCAGAAGCTGATCTTTTTCTAAATAAGCGCGGTATTCACGTAATTCCCGATATCCTTGCCAGTGCTGGCGGAGTAACTGTATCATATTTTGAAATGGTGCAGGATAAGAGTTCTTTCTTTTGGGATGAAGCAACTGTGCATGCGCGGCTTGACGAAAAAATGCGAAAAGCATATTACACGGTTCAAGAAGCTATTCGAGAAAAGAAAGTCCATCCAAGATTAGCGGCTATGGTTGTCGGTGTGGCGCGTGTTGCAGAAGCCTGTAAATTGCGCGGCTGGGTATAACGGTTATAAATAAGATTTCTTTAATATTTCATTTTTGTTTTAATGATACTCTTATCTGAATAAAAGCCTCATCAAGCATAAACTATAGAAAAACTATTCCCGGGTAGAATGATCCTGATTTCGCAAAGAAAAGTACCAGGGCAGTAATTTGTTCTCTATAGCATAAAGTGTCAACTCAACATTATTGTGGAGCTTCATTTTTTCAAGAATACGTGCACGATACGTCGTAACAGTCTTTTCGCTGATTAATAATTCGTTTGCAATATCTTTGAGCGATTTGCCGGAGGCAAGCATTCGCATTACATGAAATTCACGGTTAGAAAGTGATAAATGAGGAAGTTTTGGTGTGTTCGTTTCGAGGGCGACCGCCATCTCTTCCGCTAATTTTGAGCTTATATAATGCCTTCCTGTTGAGACTTTGCGGATGGCTGAAATTAATTCTTCAGGGGCGCTTTCTTTTGTTACATATCCCAGGGCACCCGCCTTCATCATACGCACGGCATACTGATCTTCGGGATGCATACTTAAAACCAATACAGCAAGTTCTGGTTTCAATTTTTTAATTTCACTAAGTAATTCCGGACCGCTTCTCCCAGGGAGCGAAATATCTAAAAGAACTACATCAAGTTTATGTTGAAGGACTTTTGCTATCACCTCTTGGCCGGTGCCGGCTTCGTCTACAACACGCATATCGGAATGTTTTGCGAGAATCTGTTTCAATCCTTCGCGAAACATTGCATGATCGTCAACAATCAGAATGCGGATCACTTCTGCTTCTCTGGCATTAATGGAAATCGAACAGTGATGATGGTTCCCAATCCCGCTTTGCCTTCGATATTCACAATGCCGCGCCAGTAC
>Ga0187886_1003894_pt1 | contig 10967 bp, 7 predicted proteins | sample June2016WEW_20_1_FD_133001 | JGI IMG/M metagenome (GOLD analysis project Ga0187886, IMG submission 133001) | Peatland microbial communities from SPRUCE experiment site at the Marcell Experimental Forest, Minnesota, USA - June2016WEW_20_150 | ecosystem: Environmental > Terrestrial > Soil >...
ATGAAACAAGAAGGCATGCCATACCGTGGTTGTTTATATATTGGATTAATGATGACATCAGATGGTCCTAAAGTGCTGGAATACAATTGTCGATTCGGTGATCCGGAAACGCAAGTTGTTGTTCCTCTTATAGAAGGTGATTTGGTAGAAATATTTCTTACTATTACAGAACGCCGGCTTAATCCATCGAAAGTAAAACTACATCCGGCTACAGCCGTCTGCGTTGTTATGGCATCGCATGGATATCCGGATGAATATCAAACTGGTAAACAGATTTTTGGCTTGGAAAACATCAAAGTAAAAGATGGCATTGTGGTGTTTCATGCTGGTACAAAGACAGAAGGAAGTGCAATTGTTACTTCCGGCGGGCGTGTACTCGGAGTAACGGCAATTGGTTTTAATAATGAACTGGAACAGACAATTCAAAACGCATACCGTGCAGTAGAGAAAATTACTTTCGATGGTGCTTATTATCGCAGCGACATCGGCAAGAAAGCTCTGAAGTATTTACATACAAAATAGAATAATTAATAGGGAAATAATATGAATATCCTTGTAACTGGCGGGGCCGGATTTATTGGATCGCATGTAGCAGATAAATACATCACAGAAGGTCATAATGTTATTATTGTAGATAATTTGTCAGGAGGTGTTTTAGAAAATATAAACCCGAAAGCTAGGTTCTATCAACTCGATATACGAAGTGAAAAACTAGAAGATGTATTCCAGAAAGAAAAAATAGATGTGGTGAATCATTTGGCGGCACAAATGGATGTACGGCAGTCGGTTTCCGATCCGAAGTTCGATGCTTCTGTAAATGTCCTTGGTGGATTAAATATCTTCGAATCTGCAAGAAAGCACCGAGTGAAGAAAGTTATTTTTTCTTCCACCGGCGGCGCTATTTATGGTGAACAGGATTATTTTCCTGCCGATGAAGAACATCCTATGCGCCCGCTTTCTCCGTACGGGATCACGAAGCTTTGTACAGAGAAATATCTCTTCTTCTATAAAGCTGTTTATGGAATCAATTATGTTATTCTTCGTTATGCCAATGTCTATGGCCCGCGTCAGAATCCGCATGGCGAAGCCGGTGTTGTTGCTATTTTCTGCAATAAGATGTTGAAAGATGAACAGCCCGTCATTAATGGTGATGGTAAGCAAACACGCGACTATACGTTTGTTGACGACGTTGTGAAAGCGAATTTATTGGCTCTTAAATACGACGGATCAAATATCTATAACATAGGTACGAGCGTCGAATCTGATGTGAATAAACTTTTTCTAGAATTACGCAATCACCTAAAGCCATCCTGCCCAGAACAACATACTAAGGCAAAAGCTGGTGAGCAGCAGCGAAGCGTGATCAGTTACAAAAAAATTGAGAGTGAACTTGGCTGGAAACCTACCGTACAATTAGAAGAAGGATTACGCTTAACGGTGGAGTATTTTAAAAAGAAATATTCTGAGGTAAAATAAATAATTCCAAAAAAATATAGAAAATCCAATTCGATGAAAACTCTATCCCGGCAAACAGTCCATTCAATCATAGGTATTCTATTCGTTGTCTCTGGTGCACTCGGACTCATCTACCAAATTGTTTGGTTTAAATATCTCTCACTCTTCCTTGGCAATACTACGTATGCACAGACAATCGTGCTTGCGACATTTATGGGTGGACTTGCCATCGGTTCGGCATGGTGGGGAAGAAAAGTGGATCAAGCAAAGCACCCGCTTAGACTTTATGCTTTTCTAGAATTAGGCATAGGTATTTATTGCTTGCTGTATCCGAAGTTCCTTGAAATGCTGAAAAGTGTATTCATTTCGATAGTTGTTTCATCACAGCTTCCGAGCGATGGTAAAGCTGTTCTTATTCTTAAATTACTAACAAGTCTTTGTTCGTTGTTGATTCCCACCATTTTAATGGGTGGGACCCTGCCAGTACTCGTTCGCTTTATTTCTCACAAGTTGGAAGAATCTGGCAGAAATATTGCCGTACTATATTTTCTTAATAGTTTTGGCGCGGTCGCTGGTTCGTTGCTTGCCGGATTTTTCTTCATCCGGATTCTTGGGCTAAGTACAACTGTTTATTCTGCAGCGGTCGTTAATCTTTTAATTGGTGGCTTTGCCATTTTATTGTCTGTAGTAAATACGGAGCAAGATGGTAAAAAAACAGAAGAAACAGAAGAGCCTGCAATTCTTTTTTCCCGCCACGAAGTAATTTTTGCCATTGTCGTTGCTGGAATTTCCGGTCTTGCCGCCATGATCTATGAAGTAACATGGGTCCGATTATTGATTCCAGTGCTTGGTTCTTCTACGTATTCATTCTCGCTTATGCTAGTAGCGTTTATTTCCGGAATTACTATTGGAAGCCTCATTGTATCGGAACTCGTGCAACGAGTAAAGAATCTATCCGCTATGTTGGCTTGGTGTCAGGTTGCCATTGTACTTTCAATGCTTGCAGCACTTCCTTTGTATGCGCGCATTCCTTATGAGTTTTGGAAAGTTGCATCTTTTCTCACACGTAGTGAGGCAACATATCCAATATTTCTAACCATTCAGTTTTTCTTCTGCTTCGTTCTGATGATTGTGCCGACCATTTTTCTTGGTATGTCGCTTCCCGTAGCAACACGCATAGCTTCCCGTAGTATTACTGTTCTTGGCAAATCAGTTGGAAACATCTTTGCGGTAAACACACTTGGCACTGTGATTGGTTCACTCTTAGCGGGACTTGTATTGATTCCGCTTGTTGGCGTTAAACATACAATTGAAATCGGAATTGGATGTAACCTGCTTGCTGCCTTCCTTGTACTTCTATTTACAGGATCAGTCCCGCGTCGCCAGATGTTTATTGGATTATCGATTATTGTATTCACAGTGGCATCATATTCGATATTTGTTCCAAGTTGGAACAGCAGTGCGATGCTTTCCGGTGTTTTCCGGAGGATTCATTCAAATGCTATATTACCAAACAGCTATTCAGATTTTGTGAACCGAGAGAAAATGACTAAAGTACTCTTCTATAAAGAAGGGACGACAGCAACCATCGGCGTAATCGAAAGTGGTGTCAAAAATGAAAAACAAAGGGCTCTAATTGTAAATGGCAAGGTGGATGCATCCTCTAAAGGCGATTTACCTACACAAGTACTACTTGGACAAATTCCATGTTTCCTTCATCAGAATCCGCAAAATGCGTTAGTAATTGGTTTAGGCAGTGGAACTACAATTGGCAGTGTATTAACCCATCCGGTAAAACGTGTTGATTGCGTTGAAATATCATCGGAGGTCGTTGAGGCATTGTCTCTGTTTGATGAAGTGAACCATCGTCCGTTGAGTGATCCACGCACAAGTCTATTTATCGAAGACGCGCTCGCTTATCTAAAGATTACTCCACGCATGTATGACATCATCATAAGTGAACCGTCGAATCCCTGGATTGCCGGCATTGGCAATTTGTATACAACAGATTATTTTGAAGAATGCAAAAGACGGATGAATTCCGGCGGTCTCATGGTTCAATGGTTTCATCTTTATGAAATGAATGATGACCTCTTTAAAATGGTAGTGCGCACTTTTCAGTCGAGTTTTAAATATGTATCAATCTGGCAGCCACTAAGCAAAGATGTCATTATGATTGGGTCGAACCAACCAATGGTGTTGGACTTTAATTGGATGCAAACTGACATATCGATGAAAAGTGTAAAAGAAGATCTGCAACGGATCAATATTCCAGATGTTGCTACACTGCTTTCGCTTGAAATGCTTTCGCCCGGATCAGTGTTACGGTACGTTAGTGTTGGTGATTTGAATACAGAAGATTATCCTAGGTTAGAATATGCTGCACCGAAAGCCTTCTTTATTGGCTCTGGAGTATCAGAGCTCGATCGCTTCGATGAACGTATGAGATGCGACAGTGTTAATAACCAACTTAAAAAACGTTTGGAAAGCAAGTTATTAACAAATGAAGAGTTGCGCAATATTGGATTTTTCCATACTGAACGACAAAGCAGTAATTTTCATTTTGGATATGCGGTTCTCGGTGTACTTCAGAAGAAATATCAAAAAGATATACCACTCTTGAAACGTCTTGCAGAGACGGCTGAAATACTAAACTTGTCAGATGAAGCTCTATCATATTATAAGATACTTGCAGAGCTTGAATCAACCAATCCAGATGTTTTGGAAAAATATGCTTGGCTAAAATATTCGAGCGAACACAATCGTACAACTATGTTAACACCAGGCAATACTGAAGAAAGCGAGGACTTGCTCTATAAAAGCATTAATCTTGCAACTGACACAGTGGACAGATATCGTGTCAGGTTAGCCGATATATATTATGGAACACAACGATATGCCAAAGCCGCGGACCAATATGTGCGAGCTATTCAGATACGTGACAAGTACGAGTGTGATTTAAACATTCACAATGATGTTCTTTTTTTGCGACTTGCGCAATGTTTTGATCGGATAGGGAAAAACGACCGCGCAATCGGCTATGCAATACAAGCAGTTAGTGTCAATCCAAAAAACGAAGAAGCAAAAGATTTAATTTATGAACTTTGGACAAAAGGGATGAATACAGCAAAACCCAAATAATACTTGTGAGCTTTAAATGGAAACCTGTGCGGAGTTTTTACGTAGTATCAAAGTATCAAATGACGACAACGAAGCACAATATATACTTTTTCAAGTTGGTGAATGTAATTATATGTGTATACTCGTTATATTTATACACACCGGCAAATGCGCAATGCAATGATGAAAAAATGAGTCCTGACAGCCTTTCTTGGGACTTTGATGAAGTAAAAAGCAAAGGTTTTTCCGTCGGAACATTCATAGCAGACATGTTCACACCGCAGATTATCATCGATACTAAACTAATCAGAGAATATATTCGTGATGAACGATTCCAAATCTTACGCAGTCGATGCGGCGATATCCGCGCTATTGATGCTATTTATTTGAAATCGCTAAAAATTGCAGATTATAATATTGCACGTGCACTTTTTCTTTCTTTTATGGCTGTAATTGAACATCGAAAGGTTGATATCAAAATGCCGATCTTCAAATCGCTTGCATTGCCGTTGACGTTCGAAGCAGATAGTTTCTTTTCTGCCCGGAGAAAAAATCTTCCTAATCACATTTATTCAGATACGCCGCCTGGGTCTTATGGCGATGTTGATAAACTTCAACATTTTTTTGGATCAGCATATCTTGCATTTGCGTCTGAGTCGCCTGGTTTGACAGGAACAGCTGGTAATCTTATAGAATGGGGAGAAGCAAAATTCATTGTTGGGGGCGATGATGATCCACGCGATAAACGCGCAAATAAACAAGGTAGAAGTTTTGGCCGTGATTTGTTGGTAGTGAAAACATTGCTTCCATCTGACTATTTGACTTTTTCATATGAAGATAGTAAATAGACAACGATCTTTTTTTATTGATTACTAATAACTAAAATGAAAACTATTCTTGTTGTCGATGATGACAAATCTGTTCGTGAATCACTCAAAATGATTCTTGAATATGATCACTACGAAGTAGAGTTTGCTGAGAACGGCGAACAGAGTTTACAAAAAATCGACCATTTGCCAGTGGATGTTGTGTTGCTGGATGTGAAAATGTCCGGTATGGATGGCATCGAAGTATTGACAAATATTCGAAAGAAGAATGAAAAGCTGCCAGTAGTAATGATTTCAGGGCATGGGACTATTGAAACGGCAGTGGAAGCAACGAAGCTTGGTGCTTTCGATTTTCTTTCTAAACCTCTTGACCGCGATAAAATTCTTGTCACAATTCGCAATGCGATAAAGCAGGCAAAACTATCAGAAGACTACGAGAAGCTGCAGGAAAGTGTGGAAGGGAAGCGGCGTATTCTTGGCGATAGTGATAAAATTAAACAGATTCTTGCCGTCATCAGTCAGGTGGCGCCGACGGATGCTCGGGTGTTAATTACAGGTGAGAATGGAACAGGTAAGGAACTGATAGCACATGCTATTCACCATGCCAGCAAGCGCAATATGAAACAATTTGTGGAAGTCAATTGTGCGGCAATTCCTTCTGAAATGATTGAATCAGAATTATTCGGTCATGAAAAAGGTTCTTTCACTGGTGCTACGGCACAGCGCATTGGCAAGTTCGAGCAGGCAGACGGTGGAACACTCTTCCTCGATGAAGTTGGCGATATGAGTTTGCAGGCGCAAGCAAAAGTGCTGCGTGCATTGGAAGAAGGAAAAATAGAACGTGTTGGCGGCAGTAAACTTATTTCTGTTGATGTCCGCGTTCTTTCAGCAACCAATAAAAAATTGGAAGAGGAAATTGGAAAAGGAAATTTTCGCAACGACCTCTTTCACCGGCTTAATGTAATTCCGATTCATGCACCGGCTTTGCGCGAACATCGGGATGATATTCCTATCCTCGTTCAATCGTTTATTGATGATGTTTGTTCACGGAACGGCATTGCACGGAAGACAATCTCTAGCGATGCAACCAATGTTCTCCTTCAGCGTGATTGGCCTGGTAATGTACGCGAATTGAAAAACGCAGTAGAACGCCTTGTCATTTTATCACACGGTACTTCGATTGACATTACTGTACTCAACGTGTTTGGAAGTTCCAGTGGTGTGGATTCAAGTGTACTCGATATCAGCGGAACGTTTCAGGAATTCAAAGAACGTGCCGAAGCGGCGTTCATCAAAAAGCAATTGGATATTCACAAGTGGAACGTGACCAAGGCTGCTGAAGCTATGGAAATCCAGCGCAGTCATCTCTACACTAAAATGAAACGTTACGGATTGACTAAAGAGGGAGAAGATGAAAACAAAGAATAAACGCCATCAATTCCTCGTTCTTGCATTTCAATCGATTTCTTCCTAAATTTTTATTTAGAGATTTAAAAAAACGAAATCGAATACTTATCTATTTTCTTGGAGGAATCACAATGGCAGTAAAAGTTGGAATTAATGGTTTTGGACGAATTGGCAGACAGATTATTAATGTGATGGCAGATAAAGGTCTTCTCGATAAAACACTTGATGTCGTTGCAGTCGTCGATGTGAGCACAGACGCTAAATATTTCGCCTATCAATTGAAATATGACTCAATCCATGGTCATTTTCGCGGAATGCTTGGCAGCGAAAAGAGCAATCCATCGCTGGAAGCCGACGATGTATTGGTTGTAAACGGTCACAAAATCAAATGTGTGATGGCTCAAAAAGAACCTTCACAGTTACCTTGGAAAGAACTTGGCGTCGATATCGTTATCGAATCTACTGGACTTTTCACCGATTCTGAAAAAGCGAAAGGGCATTTAGCTGCCGGTGCAAAGAAAGTAATTATTTCTGCGCCTGGAAAAGGCGATGTAAAGACTCTTGTTATTGGTGTAAATGATAACGAATATGATCCTGCCAAACACAATATAGTATCTAATGCGTCCTGCACAACAAATTGCTTAGCTCCCTTAGTGCATGTTATTATAAAGGAAGGTATTGGCGTCGAAACCGGATTAATGACTACTATCCATTCGACTACTGCAACTCAAAAAACTGTTGATGGTCCGTCAAAGAAGGATTGGAGAGGCGGCCGTGCAGCATCTAATAATATTATCCCATCCACAACTGGTGCTGCAAAAGCTGTCGGAGAAGTTTTACCAGTTGTAAAAGGTAAGATGACAGGTATGTCATTCCGAGTTCCGACTCTCGATGTATCGGTTGTTGATCTTACATTCCGTGCAGCTCGGGATAGTTCGATTGAAGAGATTGATGGATTGATGAAGAAAGCATCCGAGACTTATTTAAAAGGCATTCTCGGTTATTGCAAGGAAGAAGTTGTTTCAACAGATTTCATTCATGACGATCGTTCATCCATCTATGATTCTTTGGCAACAATGCAAAATAACTTAAAGGGCGAAAAAAGGTTCTTCAAGGTTGTTTCATGGTATGACAATGAATGGGGCTATTCAGTTCGTACAGTTGATCTGACTAATCTCATTGCATCGAAACTGAAATAGGGCTTAAAAAGTGTTCAATCTTTATCTGCCTGATGCACAATTGCATCGGGCAGAATGTTATTCGGCATCGGGCTGACGACTTATCGGGTCGAAGCCCGTTTTTTATATAAAAGGGACTCCGGCTTTACCAGAAAAATCAAATATCAATCTCTTCATGGAGAAATACAATGAATAAGAAAACTGTTAAAGATATTAAATTTACCGGCAAGCGCGTTATTATGCGCGTGGATTTTAACGTACCATTAAAGAATGGCGTCATTCAGGACGATATCAGAATGCGAGCTGCACTTCCAACTATTAAATATGTTCTTGATCAGAAACCAAAATATCTTGTGTTAATGTCGCATCTTGGAGACCCGAAAAAAGACACTCAGAAAGCGAAAGAAAAAGCTGAGAAAGATGGCAAGCCGTTCGATGAGGCGAAGTTTATCGAAGGCAAACATAAAATGAAACCGATTGTCGAACACCTTTCGCAACTATTGAATAAACCAGTGAAACTTGCTCCTGCCGCTATCGGCCCAGAAACGAAAACTATGGTTGATGGATTGAAAGACGGCGAGATTTTGATGCTGGAGAACACGCGTTTTCATAAACAGGAAACTTCAAAAGATCCAGCAGAACGCGATCAGATGGCAAAGGAACTTGCTTCCTACGGCGATATATTTGTGAACGATGCATTCGGTACAGCGCACCGCGCACATGCATCTACGGAAACCATTGCACATTACTTGCCAGCTGTTGCAGGATTCTTAATGGAGAAAGAATTAGCATACCTCGGCAAAGCGGTTGAGAATCCTGCCAAGCCGTACGTTGCAATCATCGGTGGTGCAAAAATTTCTGGTAAAATCGACGTCATCCAGAACCTTATGAGCAAAGTGGATGCATTACTCATTGGCGGCGGAATGATGTTTACATTTTACAAAGCACAAGGATTGGAAATCGGCAAATCATTATTAGAAGCAGATAAGGTCGATTTGGCAAAGAAAATTCTCGATGAAGCTAAAACGAAAAATGTGAGGTTAATGCTGCCAGTCGATTGTGTTGTATCCGATAAGTTTGACAATGCAGCGGCGACAAAAACAGTGAAGATCAATGCAATTCCATCCGATTGGATGGGAATGGATATCGGTCCGGAAACAATAAAAATGTACACTGATGAAATTGTGAAAGCTAAAACAGTAGTATGGAACGGGCCGATGGGTGTATTTGAGATGTCAAATTTTTCAAAAGGAACTACCGCCATCGCTCAAGCGTTAGCTATTGCAACAAAGTCGGGTGCGATTACAGTGGTTGGTGGTGGAGATTCTGCATCAGCAATTGCACAAGCCGGACTTGATAAAGCCGTGTCGCATGTCTCAACAGGAGGCGGCGCTTCATTGGAATTCCTGGAAGGAAAAGTTCTTCCTGGTGTTGCGGCACTGAATAATAAATGAGAATTCAAAATAAAGAATAAGGTGAGTTTGGGCTGTTAGATTTAAGCGAAATGCTGAAAGTTAACGGCTCTTTCTATTAATCATTCAATTATAAGATCGAAAATCAGAATGGCTTACAACAATCACGGCAACTACTACCGTCCATCAATGTTTGGGGGATTTCAATTCTTCCCACCGGTAATAAAGGGATTACTGATTACCAACACTACAATATTTATTGTGATGTGGTTTTTTAGTGCGTTCCATTTTAACGGCATAAGCTTGCACATGGCGTTAACAACAATATTTGGTTTAATGCCATTCGGCCAAGGTTTCTATCCATGGCAACTTATAACATACCAATTTATCCATGCCGATTTCTGGCATCTATTTTTTAATATGGTATTTGGACTATGGATGTTCGGGATGGAAGTTGAACATATTTGGGGATCGAAGAAATTTCTTATTTATTATTTGTCTTGTGGTGTAGCAGCGGGATTATCACAGCTAATACTTTCACCGATATTTGAACCTGCGCTTGGCCCGACGATCGGAGCTTCCGGAGCAATTTACGGTGTAATGATTGCATTTGCTGCAATGTTTCCGGATCGATACATATTTCTATATTTCTTAATTCCAGTAAAAGTAAAATACTTTGTCATTATCCTGATTGTATTTGGTGTAATGTCGGTTGGTGGACAAGGAAATATTGCTAATCTTGCTCACCTTGGCGGAGCGGTTGCTGGATATCTTTATATCTTATATGATCGTCGGCAATTGAATAGAGGAAGAAGCCACAGAACCTTCCAATCATCAATGTCATCTGCACAATGGAGCCGTCCAACGAGTTCGGATGGTGATGTGGTTGACGCAAAAGTATATGATATTAACGAATCAAAATACCTCAAACCAAAAGAAAAACCGGTTGACCTGCAAAAGCGTATCGACGAGATTCTTGACAAAATAAGTCAAAGCGGATACCAAAGTTTATCGGAGGAAGAAAAGAAAATACTATTCGAAGCAAGCAAGCGAATGAATTAGTAATTGTGGCACATAAAGGTGTGCCATTTTTTTGTTGTTAGGAAGAAAGATTGTATGAGCGAGCAGCATCAGACATTAAAATTTGGCACAAGACGCAAAACACGCCAAGTCAATATCGGTGGAATAAAGGTTGGCGGGGGTGCGCCAATTTCCATTCAAACAATGACAAAGACAAAAACGAATGACGTAGTTTGTACAATTGCTCAAATTAAAGCAGCGGCAGATGCTGGTGCAGATGTTGTTCGTGTTACGGTGAACGATAATAGAGCCGTGGCTGCAATGGCTGAAATTGTGAAACAGTCGCCTGTGCCAATTATTGCGGATATCCATTTCAATCACATATTCGCTGTGAAGGCAATTGAAGCAGGTGTAGCCAAAGTACGTATCAACCCCGGCAATATTGGTTCGAAGAATCGCATTAAGCAAGTATTAACAGCGGCGAAGGAACGTGGTATTCCAATCCGTATCGGTGTGAATTCCGGTTCGTTGGAAGAAGATATCCTTAA
>Ga0187886_1003895_pt1 | contig 10966 bp, 10 predicted proteins | sample June2016WEW_20_1_FD_133001 | JGI IMG/M metagenome (GOLD analysis project Ga0187886, IMG submission 133001) | Peatland microbial communities from SPRUCE experiment site at the Marcell Experimental Forest, Minnesota, USA - June2016WEW_20_150 | ecosystem: Environmental > Terrestrial > Soil >...
AGTAACCTTTTACACCAACAGCCACACCTTGACTTACAATACTAGAGACCTGCGAAAAACCAGCTGCTACTCCTGATGTTGATCGGGGAGTTGAGGGCAAAGTAACAAAATCAGCAGGGGGTGCTTGGAAAGTGGTACTTACTACAGCGAGAGCCAGGCCTGAGGCCCCGACAGCCAACGCTACAATAACTAACAAAATGATAGATTGGTAGTTTATTCGTCTGGGGTGTACGGTTTTTTCGCTTGACACGCATTCCACCTTGATTGGTTAGACTGGTTGTGCAACTTCGTCCTTCATGTTAAAGTCTTTCGGGGAGAATGCGAGATGAGAAATTTGTAGACGACTGGAACAAATTTATCTATAACGAGACGTATGCTCCCGACGGAGTTTAAAGATAATGTCAGAAGGATCAGTACCTATCCTGATTTTGAAGGAGGGTGCCACAAGAACCCGTGGCAGAGACGCACAGCGGAATAATATTCTCGCCGCGAAAGTCATCACTGAAACAATCCGGACCACCCTTGGCCCACAGGGGATGGATAAGATGTTGGTCTCAGGCATGGGTGACGTAGTCATTACAAACGACGGAGCCACCATAATGAAAGAACTCGATGTTCAACATCCAGCTGCCAAGATGCTGGTTGAGGTTGCTAAGAGTCAAGATAATGAGGTTGGAGACGGGACAACTACTGCTGTTGTATTAGCCGGCGAGCTGTTGACCAAGGCGGAGAAGTTGCTTGACCAAGAAGTTCATCCAACCGTGATTGTTGAAGGGTATAAGAAGGCGTCTGAAAAGGCGTTGGAAATTATGCGAGGCATCGCTATCGACATCGACCCCAAAGATGAGAAGGTACTGATGCGAGTCGCAATGACCTCAATGGGAACTAAATCTGCATCCGAATCAAGGGAACACTTCTCAACTCTAGCCACCAAAGCAGTCAGTCAGATTGTTGAAGAGAGAGATGGAAAGAGTATCGCCGACATAGATAGAATCAAGGTGTTGAAGAAGAAGGGTGAGAGCATGGAGGAGAGTGAACTCGTTAGAGGTATCGTCGTTGACAAAGAAATATCACACCCACAGATGCCCAAACAGGTTAAGAACGCTAAGATTGCTCTCCTGAATGCCAAAATAGAAATTGAAAAAACCGAATTTGATGCCAGGATCAACATCAACTCTCCAGATCAAATGAAGCAGTTCCTTGATGAAGAGGAGACTATGCTCCGAGAGATGACGAATAAAGTAGCAGGAAGCGGAGCAAACGTAATATTTTGTGAAAAAGGCATTGACGACCTCGCGCTCCATTTCCTCGCTAAGAAGAATATTATGGCAGTGAAGAACATTAGCAGCAGCGACATGGAAAAGCTTGCAAAAGCTACTGGTGGAACTATTCTTGCAAGCACAAAAGACATGGCTGCCGACGCGCTCGGTGAAGCAAAGCTTGTGGAGGAGATGAAGATGGGTGACGACAAACTGGTCTACGTACGCGAGTGCAAAGACCCAAGAGCGGTAACTGTAGTTATACGAGGAGGATCAGACCACGTGGTAGATGAGGCTGAGCGCTCATTCCACGACGCTCTCTGTGTGGTTCGAAACGCCATTGAAGATCGCAAAGTCGTCGCGGGAGGAGGAGCACCGGAAGCAGAAACAGCAAAACAACTTCGCGACTACGCTGTAAAAGTAGGTGGCCGCGAACAACTAGCTATCGAAGCCTATGCCGAAGCATTAGAAGCAATCCCACTCACAATCGCTGAGAACGCGGGATTAGACCCAATCGACATAATGGTCGAAATAAGATCAAAACATTCTGACCCACAGAACAAATGGTTTGGAGTACAAGTAAAAACTGGAAAAATTGTAGACATGCTAAACGAGAATGTGATTGAACCATTAAGAGTAAAAGAGCAAGTAATCAAATCAGCCACCGAGTCAGCCAACATGCTACTTAGAATTGATGACGTAGTCTCATCGAAGGGAAGTAAAGAAGGCGGACCCCCAGGAGGAATGCCACCAGGCGGAGGAATGCCTGGAGGCATGCCGGGCGGGATGCCTGGAATGATGTAACACAATAACAGACCATTCATACGACGAGAATAGCTCCTAGCTAGGAGCAGCCAGTTCTGGTATAGCGAAAACCCTCTAAACGACTCCCAACGTTAATCGACAACGTTTGACGTTGTTGAAGTTAATAGTTAATTTCTTTCAGGCGAGGATCTGGGCCACCACTCTAGCTAACAATCCAACGTGATTGTTCACGCATGAATTGCTGAACATAGTACGAACCGAGACCGCTTTTTCCAGTGCAGCCGCTTCCTTTCCAACCTCCAAAAGAATTCACGCCAGGCCAAGCACCGGTTGTAGCGCCAGCTCGACGGTTAGAGTAGGTTACTCCAGCCTGAATTAGGCTAAAGAAGTCATCTCTCTCCTTTCGATCATTCGTATAGATGCCTGCGCAAAGACCGTATTCCGAATCATTAGCGAGTTTGAGTGCATCTTCAAAGGACTGTACTTCCGCTACTACAAGGAAGGGAACGAACAATTCATCCTTAAACAATCTATGAGATGGAGATAGTTGATCGACAATCGCTGGTTCAACAAAGTAACCGTTTGTGAACTCACCACCATTCAGCACCTTACCTCCCAGAATGAAATCTCCGCTGCTGTTCCTTGCGTCATTGACCGCATTACTGTAAGTCTCGACTGCCGTCCTGTTTATGAGTGGACCAAGGAAGGTTTCCTTTCTAGTTGGGTCTCCGATCGTCACATGTCGGGTAGTAAGTTCTTTCAAAAGTGACAGAAACTTATCTTTGACAGCGTGTTCAGCGTAGATCCTTGAGCACGCGCTGCATTTTTGTCCGCCGAATCCGAAAGCAGCACGCATAACGCCCTCAGCAGCTTGCTCCAAATCTGCGCTGCTACATACGATCGCCGGATTCTTGCCTCCCATCTCCGTAATCACGGGTTTGGGATACTCCTTAGCAAACTCATGGTAGATCTTCATCCCAACCTCCTTTGAACCGGTGAAGACTAAACCATCCACGTGCCGGTTCTCTAGCAACTCTACTCCAACGGTACTCCCAGGACCAGTCACAAGGTTGAACACTCCCCTAGGCATCCCAGCGTCTGCAAAGACTCGAGCCACTTCAAAGCCTAAGACAGTGGAATCACTAGAGGGCTTGTAGACTACGGTATTTCCTGCGCTCAATGCTCCCGTTGTCATTCCGGTTGAAAGAGCTAGTGGAAAGTTCCAAGGCGCAACAACTCCCCAGACTCCATAAGGTCTTAGCACACTCACAGTTTCTTGTCGAGGCCCCGGAGATTCAAGTGGTTTTTCGAAGCCTCTATTTGCGTGCATTTGTTCACAGTAGTATCGAATCAATTCTACTGCTTCGTTAACTTCCGCCAATGATTCAGCTCTATTCTTACCTACTTCGTAAGCCATCCAGGCTGAGAGCTCGTATCGGCGTTCCAACATAATATCAGCAGCCCGTCTTAGCACTGAGAGTCGTTCCCTGTATGGTTTGGAACTCCATGAAGGGAATGCATCTCGTGCAGCATCGACGGCCGCTTTTGAATCGTCACGACTTCCTTTGGGAAAATAACTTACTATAAGATGCGTATTGATCGGGCTTGGGTGTCCAATCTCTTCGCCTGTTGAAACCCATTTTTCACCATTGATATACATCGTAAGGTGTTTGCCAAGGCTGGCTTGGACCTTCGCGACGGCCGCATCATATATTTCGTCATCTTTCCCGGTAATAGTAAGCGAAGCGTAGGTTATGCGTGGAGCTTTACCGGCCTTATTCTTGACTCTACGTTTCTTCTGTCCTTTTCGGGTAACCAAGAAGTATCTCCTAATACACTGCGGCGTCCTGTTCCTTTCTATTTCAGTCTTGTGTAGTTACGCGTCTCTAGTGTAAGAAAACTTACTAAGCTCGTTGAAAAAGGCTGGCTCTGAGGAATCCCATGAGTGCAGATGATTCTGTTAAGGGAAGCTGGAAGTTCTCACACGTAAGCGTTTATTCTGAGAATGTGTGCGAAAGCTTTACTGACAATAGTGAGAAGATTCATTACAGGTGGCTCTATCCGGACGGCAAACTCGAATACATATGTTCATGCCACAGGTTCCTGAATAAATGATCATTTTATGATCGTGACAACATCACGGTCATTCAATACATGATCCATGCCCACTCGTTGAGGACTAAATCTAACGCTACTGCCGGATACTAATGCGTACTTAGCTTCTCCAGCGAATTTTCGGTGAATTTTCGTACACACGTCGGATACTCTGGATCCAGCAGTAACTATGAGCGGTTCTTTGAAGTCGGGTGACCCGCTCCGTGGTTTGAGGTAAACTCGAATAAAGTTTAGACGATTGTAGATTGCTTCCTTTATAGTCTCGACGTTGAGATTCTGATCAGCAGAAACGGCTATGAAGTCCTCGCCAATTCTTTTTCTAACTTCTTCCACATATTTGGGACTTACCAAGTCAACTTTGTTGAGGATGGTCAATGCTGGGACATACATGCGATTACCTGTCGCCACATCAATTAGTTGATCATCGGTGATGTCCTCTCTGATTATGACGTTTGCTTGATTAATTTTATAGACATTGAGTATCGCACGGATGGTGGCTTCACTGATCTTTGTGAGAGCACAAGTCGTGTTTATTCCCAAGCCACCTTGTGAAGATGGTTCGATAGTGATTCTTGGTGGTTGGGTGTTAAGCCGAATTCCCATTTCATAGAGCTCATTCCGTAATGTAGTGACTTGATCCGGTTGAAAGACATCTAAGACTAGCAGTATCAGGTCAGCGTTTCGTGCCACGGAGAGCACTCGTCTGCCCCTTCCGCTTCCCGTTGCAGCTCCTGATATTATGCCAGGCAGGTCAAGTATCTGCATCTTGGCTCCGTTGTATTCCAAAAGACCAGGCACAACTGTTAAGGTTGTAAAAGCGTAGCCGGCAACTTTTGACTTTGCGTTCGTTAATCGGTTGAGAAGAGTTGATTTTCCAACGCTCGGTAACCCGATTAGAACAACAGTACAGTCACCACCCTTCTTCACCTCGAACCCAGGCCCGCCAGAAGATCTGGACCTCTGAGAAGCTTCCTGTTCTGCCTTGAGCTTGGAAAGTTTCGCCTTGAGTAGTCCAATGTGATGTTCTGTGTGCTTGTGAATTTGAGTTCTCTTCATCTCCTCTTCGATTGCTTTAATTTTTTCTGGTACTCCCATGAAGAGCCCTCTCTAAGAGAGTCAATTTGGAACCATAAGGTCTTCCCGAAGGGGAAGGGTGGAGTTAGTGCAAGTTAGCTTTTCTGCTTGCACCAGTTTTCTTTCGATGTCGTTGTTTTCTCTTCTGTCTGCTTCTAATCTTAAATGCTGCCTTACTCAGCCTATGTGGCACCGTTAGTTAGCTCCTTTGAACAGGTAAGCCATCATTAGATATATGTTCTTAGCGTATCTGCTAATATTATTCGGCGCCCGTGACATCAGCACTAGCCTACCAATCAAGTCAGGAATCTTGGGAATTGAGAGTGACCGTGAAATTCGTTGGCGGCGCACGAGAAATCGTAGGCGCCAGAGAACTAATCGTAGACGTCAAAACGTCAGCGACGGTATTGGAAATTTTAAGAATGCTAATAGCAACACATGGGAATCGATTGGAAGAGTACTTGTTTGATCAAGAATCAAATAATCCGCGGCAGCACCTCCGATTCCTATTGAATGGTCAATCCGTATCCGTGTCAGACGTCATCACAGGAGACTCAGTCATACTCATATTCCCACCAGTCGGGGGCGGATAGAGCAGTTAGATGCTACGTTCAGCGAAGAACTCATCTATCTGAATCATTCAGTTATGAATGTCATGATCGCGAGCGGCCGAGCCTATTGCGGGAAAATACTTAGAGTAGATCTCACGGATCGCAAAATACACGACGAAGCGCTTAACTACGAATGGGCGGAGCAATTCATTGGTGGCAAAGGACTTGGAGTTCGCTACCTCTTCGATCTTGTTCCTCCTGGAATCGAACCTTATTCTCCGGAAAATGTCATCATCCTGATGACCGGCCCCCTCACAGGAACCATCGCATCCACAATGTCACGCATGGCGAATGTGACCAAATCTCCTCAGACCGGAACTCTCAGCGACAGCCACTCAGGCGGTTATTTCCCTGCTGAGCTCAAGTTCGCAGGATTTGACGGCATAATCATCAAAGGCTGCTCGTCGAAACCCGTCTACCTAACGATTAGGGATGGACACGCCGAGATAAGAGACGCGAGCCACCTCTGGGGCAAGGGAGTATTCGAAACTACTGATCTAATAGTGAAGGAGTCTGGTGAAACTCCGAGACATCACATGGACGGCCCGAAGATTGGTTGCATAGGACCCGCCGGAGAAAACAGAGTGAGATTCGCGGCGGTCGCCTACGAGAAACATCACTTCGCAGGTAGAGGGGGAACGGGAGCAGTCATGGGATCCAAGAACCTGAAAGCAATATCGGTTCGAGGAACGATACAGGCAAAGGGGTTGAGCGTCAATTCTGAACCTGCATTCCAGACTTTTGTCAGGCAAGTGATCAAGAAGGATATTCGCGAGAACCCTGATGAGGAGATGCTTATGAAGGTTGGAACACCAGGCGTAGTGGCTCTAAGTCAAAGCGCTGGCTTATTGCCCACGAGAAACTTCCAGTCAGGTGTTTTCGAAAACGCAGACCGGATAGATGCAGATGCTCTAACCACTCAGATCCTTGTAAAACATGCATCGACCTGTTACAGCTGCTCGATAGGTTGCAGGAACATGACCAAAGTCAAAGATGGAAAATATGCAGGTCTCGAATCTGAAGGACCAGAGTATGAAACCCTCGCCCTTTGCGGCTCAAACCTGGGTATCGATGACATCCGCGTCATAACCAAGTTTAATGAAGAATGTTCCGATTGGGGCCTTGACAGTATTTCTGCGGGAAACGTTTGCGGATGGGCGATGGAGGCTTACGAAAGAGGCGCCCTGACCAAGAATGATACTGGTGGATTAGAGTTGAAATTTGGCCAGCCAGACCTGGTTGTGAACCTTCCGAGACTTATCTCATTGCGAGAAGGCATAGGCAACCTCCTCGCCGAGGGCGTAGCACGAGCCTCAAAAACTATTGCGAATGGCACTGAGAGTTATGCGATGCATGTGAAGGGCCTTGAATATCCAGGATATGATCCTCGAGGAACCTTTGGAATGGCACTTGCATACGCAACATCCGATAGGGGAGCAGATCATAACCGTGCCTGGCCTGTAGGGTACGATGCGTTTGGCAAATCCGACCCGTTCACAGCGGAGGGGAAGGCTGAACTCGTCTATAAGGATCAGATCAGAACCAGCGTTAAATGGAGCCTTGAAATGTGCGACTTCCTAGCGGCCAACTTGGAGCTTTGCACTAGGATGCTCAATACTGCATGGCAGACAACCTACATGGAGGAGGATATCAAAAAATTTGGCAGACGCATCTGGACCATGACACGACTCTTCAACGTTAGAGAAGGTTTCTCCAAACAACAGGATACCATACCACCACGGATACATCGAGACCCATTACCTGAAGGTCGTACAAAGGGTAAGGTTGTGACACAACAGGAGTTCGAGAAGATGCTGAGCGAATACTACAAGCTATGGGGTTGGGATAACCAAGGAATACCCACAAAGGAGACTGCAAAAGAGTTAGGACTATCCGGCCTAATCAAGCTCATAGCATCAATTTAGCGAGCTTTCGTGACCTGCTGGATGCGAAACTATTAGCCAATCGTGTAAATTACTGACTGGTTTGCGGTATTGTGGATGCGAGCCATCCTAAGTTGAGTTCATGAAGCGTGGCCAGTCGCGGAACTCCACTTTCATTCCATCCCATCATCTCGTAGTAAAGTTTCTTCGCCTCTTCAAGAGTCTTCTCGTTCAGGTTGCTTTTCGTTTGACTATTCTTGAATTGTTCGTAGAAGCGGCTTGGGAGTGAGTCATCTTTGCTGGTGAAACCTTCTCTCAGGTTGAAGACCCTTGTCATGTTAACAGCACGCTCTGCAACTTTCATGAGTTCCCATGATGATGTATTCCAACCAGTAGTTGCATTAACGAATTCAACCAGCTGCTCAACGGTGTAATTGAGGAACATGCATAGGACAGCACAGTTGTAGAAATGCCTCCAAAGACTCGCGTACTTGAACAGACGCACTTTCGCTGGGCTCAGGTCGGTAGCGGGCAATGGTTCAAGAATTCCGAAAGCTGCAAGGTCTTTCAGATTCTCCGTCTCCTTTGTGTAGCCCGTGTCGTGAACGTTATGCATATGATCAGCTCCAGTGGGAGATACCGCATAGCCAAGACCGAGAGCATGCTTTATCCGAGGCTCATGCATCGGGATTTCCTGACCCTTCACATGCATAGCGAAATCACTTGCCCTTTCACCTAATTGTTCAGCGGCACGCTTCACGCCTTCACCCAGTATCTTCCCTATACCTTTCCTCTTAATTATCAGGTCAAGTATGGCCAACATTGATTTCGATGAACCAAATTCGACTCTGACACCATCCATCTCTCTTGGAATCAGCCCCTTCTCTGCGCATTCCATGCCGAAGGCTATTGCGTTCCCAGTTGAAATTGAATCCAAGCCGTTGGCGGCGCATATCTCGCTAGCCTTCGCAAGCGCTTCCAAATCCCCAATTCCACAATTCGATCCGAACGCTGCAAGAGTCTCATACTCTGGTCCTCCATAGATGGCGTCAACTGAATACAGTGTATCTAGTTTAACGACACGTTTGCAAATTACGGCACAAGCATAGCAAGTATCTCTTTTCACAAGAATCGTATCCCGCATCCTCTCGCCTGAAATATTCTCAGCCTGCTCGAAAACGCCATCACTAAAATTCCGCGTTGGTAAACCATTACCAGCATTCAGATCCAGAAGCCCACCAGCCGTTCCGACGTCCCTTAAAACCTTCAACGGCCTTCCCCCGCTATGAATCGTCTGCATGTTGGATGATTTCCACTTCGCGAGTGCAAGCAATTCTTGCGGTTTAGCGACTTGTACGCTGTGGTGACCGCGAACTGCTATCGCTCTTAGATTCTTCGAACCCATAACCGCCCCAAGCCCGCATCGGCCCGCAAAATGACTCAAATCATTAACAACGCAGGCATAACGAACTAACTTTTCTCCTGCAGGGCCTATTTGGCACACTCGTAAGTTCGAATCATTAAGCTCCTTCTTCAGCACGTGTTCCGCATCCGCCGTGCTTGTTCCCCAGATGTGAGATGCGTCACGCAACTCAACGTGATCATCGTTCATCCAGAGGTACGCCGGGTTATCAGCGCGGCCGGCCACAACAATAGCATCATAACCTGCCTTCTTCAACTCATTCCCCCACCAGCCACCTACTTCAGCATCCCCGAATCCTCCCGTAAGAGGTGACTTCGCGCCTACACTATTACGGCCAGAACCACTGGGTGTCGTACCAGTCAAAACACCGGTCGCGAAGATTAGCAAGTTCTGAGGACTCAGAGGATCAAATCCGGCCTTAAGCCTCTTCAGAAGGTAGTATGCGATAATTGCTCTTCCACCCAAATGCGTGCGATAGAATTGCTCGCTTGGAGTATCGACCGAGATCTCACCGCTAGTTAGATTGACCTGCAGAATTTTTCCCATATAACCTAATGGCATCGTTCCACGCTTCGATAGAATGGTACATTGTTCATAAAATGTTTGGAATCCGAGTGAGTGATCCGCCGGTGACTGGGGGAAATATGGAGACGATGTCGTCATTAGAAAGGACTGTTGAGAGGGCTACGCTATTTCCATTCACTGAGACTACCCATATCTCTGGGTTTGGGATCTTGAGATTTCGAATCAGTCCGGCTAATGTGGTCTCGGTGGGTAATTCTAATTCGAATTCAGCGTTCTTAGAGTCTGTATACATGTGAAGATGTCCAAGCAGGCGCACATGAACTCGCATTGAAACATTCCTGTGGGTTACGAGTCACTTGACTGCAAAGTCATAAGACATTAGATATAGGTTAAGCGCCTCACCATGGTAGGCGGTCACTGTTGTCGGTTGAAGAACTATCGCGGAAAGGCTCTCCCCAATGTCAAGAAGCATTCTCGTTCCTAAGAGAACAATTGAAGGCAGATGCTAACATTCAAGAGACGGTTGAATATAAACCGCTCAAAGAGACTGAGGCACCTAGCTACAACCTTCGAGATACTCCCCGAGTTAGAGCATTCTTTGGTGATAAATTGGAAATCTTCCTCTTCATTCCTGAAAAGTCTGTTCAAAAAATCAAAGAGGACGAAACTATTCCCCCCTCGCTCAGGCTCTGGGTCGACCGTGCACAGATGGGTGGAATGAGTCGACTCCTCAGGGTCCAGCTGGGCTCAAAGAAGGATGTTGAAGTCTTACTGCCATTGGTTAAGGCTGTAACGCGTACTTAGAGACTTTAGTCACTTCATCTGATTATATGATCTGATAAACTCCGCATCGACTACTCCCGATACGACCTTCTCAGTCTTATCTGGAAGCAGCACAGAGAGACCTGTTGCATGATAAGGTAGCTCCAAACCTTCGAGTTCCTCTGGATCACCCCACTCCCTCATCTTTGACCAAATCCCTCCTTCCTGTTGATAACGTAATAATCGGACAACTTTCCTCTCTCCGACTCCACCGATCCTCCCTCCGGCTGAACCTGGTGACGATCCTGGCAGTTCCAGAACGTAAACGCAATTCTGCCCCTGAGAAGTGCTTAGGTCGATAGGGTTTTCTGCGACAAATATGCGCCTAGTCTTTTCCTTCACTAACAGCGCCAATTCTTCTAACGGAGTCATTGGCGCATCGTCAGAAGGATTTTGCTAGTTGGCAGTCATCTGAGGAACGCGTGTTTTCTTGGCAGGCTGCAGCACGGTTAGAGCTCCCGTCTTTCGATTAAGCGAAAGTTGAATCTC
>Ga0187886_1003896_pt1 | contig 10965 bp, 8 predicted proteins | sample June2016WEW_20_1_FD_133001 | JGI IMG/M metagenome (GOLD analysis project Ga0187886, IMG submission 133001) | Peatland microbial communities from SPRUCE experiment site at the Marcell Experimental Forest, Minnesota, USA - June2016WEW_20_150 | ecosystem: Environmental > Terrestrial > Soil >...
CATATTGCGGTCATCAAGCATCGTCTCGGCGTAGGCCTTTATCGAGGTAAGCGGCGTGCGCAGCTCGTGCGAAACCGATGAGATAAAGTCCGATTTCATCCGGTCGATTTCGCGCTGTTGCGATACATCCCGCAGCACCATAACGATACCGGTCATAGCGCCGTCGTTTCTGCGTATGGGTGCGGCCGTGGCGGCTATGGGGCATTCTCGCCCCATTCTGGCGATTAGCGCGTCATGGTCTGAGCCGCTTTCGATTTCTCGCGACTCAAGCACCCTGTCAATGGGGCTGTTGGCCGGCTGCTTGGTTTGCTCGTTGACAATCCTGATTATCTCATCGACCGGTTTACCACGCACTTCTTCGAATCGCCAGCCGGTCAATTGTTCTGCGGTTTTGTTGAACAGCGTTATCCGGTTCTGGGCGTCAACCGCGACCACGGCGTCGCCCATACTCGACAGAGTTACCGCCAGCACCTCTTTTTCTTCCGCGAGCTGCTCGGTTCGCTCTTTTACCAGCTCTACAAGCTTTTCATGGTATTGTTTAAGCTCATCCTCGGCATTTTTGTGGCGAATGGCGTTTTTTACGATTTCAGGAAGTACCTTGAGATAGTTTCTGGAGGGGTCTTTGATGAGGTAGTCGGAGGCGCCGGATTTCATTGCCTTTACCGCAAGCTCCTCGCTGCCCGTTCCTGTAGCGAAGACCGCCGGGGTATCGACAATGGTCTCGAGTACGTCGAAAGCGGTGCCGTCGCCGAGGAGATAGTCCACAAAAATGAGGTCGAATTTTTCGCTGCCGAGGATTTTGGTGGCCTGTGCGACCGAGCCGGCGATTGTGTAATCGTAGGGGAGGCCTTCCTCCTTGACTAAGCGTTTGAATGCCATCTGGTCGAGTCGGTCATCTTCAACCAGCAGTATCCTGTATCTTTTGTCTTCCATCGGTTATTCGCCCGGGTAAGGCAGCTCGCTTAGCGTCCAATACATGTTGACTATCTTAAGCGACTCCATGAATTTTTTATAGTCGGGGGATTTTATGATGTAGCCGGCGACGGAACGCTCGAAACTATCCGTCTTGTCGCGTTCGTCTTTGGACGTGGTCATAACAATCACCGGAATTTGTTTCAGCTCGTCATCGTTTTTGATAATTTTCAGGAAGTCAATGCCGTTCATCCGGGGCATATTCAAATCAAGCAGGATAACACAGGGCCTTTTATTGTCGCTGAACATGAGATATTCAAGGGCATCCTCGCCGTCGAGCTGATGAATGATGCCGTTGGGGACATTCAAGTCCTTCAGCGCCCGCCTGATTGTTGTTGCATCAACATTGTCATCTTCCACCAGCAATATGGGCTTGGAGCTTCTCATTTGTGCTCTCCTGTTGACTGTTTGGCAGTTCGCTTATGGTCCAGTACAAATTTACGATTCTCATCGCGTCGACGAATTTGAGGTAATCCACGGGCTTGACGATGAAGCCGGCGACGCTGAGCTGGAAGGATTTGAACCTGTCCTGGTCGTCTTTCGAGGTGGTCAGCACTATCGCAGGAATCCTTCTGAGCTTTTCGTCGGCCTTTGCGAGCTTGAGGAACTCGATGCCGTTCATTTTCGGCATGTTCAGGTCAAGCAGGATAACGCAGGGTTTTTCCTTACTCTCGTCTCTGAGGTACACAAGGGCCTCTTCGCCGTTGGCGACGCGCACCAGCGGGTTTAAGACATGAAGCTCTTTTAAGGCCCGCTTCACTGTCATCGCGTCGACAGTGTCGTCTTCCAGAAGCAGAATTGGTCTACAATCTCGCATTATCTGTCTCCCTTTCTTTTTCCACAAGCCCGTTCCAAGCCCAGTATTGGATTATAATGTCCATGGCCCGCAGAAAAGCGTCGTAATCAACCGCTTTAATGATGTACCCCGCCACGCCGAAGTCGAAGGTATCGAGTTTATCCTGTTCATATTTCGAGACGGTGAGAGCAACTACCGGTATTTGCTGCAGCTCGGCGTCTGATTTAATAATCTGCAGCAGCTCTATGCCGCTTATTCTCGGCATATTAAGGTCCAGCAGTATCACCGCTGGCTTGTCGTTGTTGGGGTCTCTGAGGTATTCAAGTGCCTCTTCCCCGTCTGTTTTGTGAATGACGGGATTCCTGACCTTGAGGTCCTGAAGTGCCTGTTTTGCGGTAGATGCGTCCACAAAATCATCTTCAACAAGCAGTATTGGTTTTAGCAATGACATTTTTCGTCTCCTTGTTTTTTTGCCTTTGGAAGGGTGAAAAAGAACGTGCTGCCCTCATTGACTTTTGATTCTACCCATACTTTGCCGCCGTATAGTTCCACAATTTTTTTGACGATGGTCAGCCCGATGCCCGTGCTTTCTGTTTTGTCGCGGGACGTCAGCGTTTGGAATATCTCGAATATTTTTTCAAAATATTTTTCTTTGATTCCGCAGCCATTGTCGGTAACGCTGAATTTCCAGAAGCCATTTTCCTCGGTGCAGCCGATTTTGATTTGCCCCTTCGGTTTGTCCGTATATTTGATTGCGTTACTCAAAAGGTTCTGGAATACCTGTTTGAGGCGCAGTCGTTCGCTTAGCACGATGGGCATGGGCTGTTCGATAGTGACTTCAAAATTGTCCGGGATGACGATTTCCCCGATTATTTCCGTCAGAAGTGCGTTTACATCCACGTCATGCTGTTCTTCAACCACAAATCCGATTTCGGCGTATCGCAATATTCCGTCGATGAACTCGCTCATTCGCCTTGCCCTTACGATAAGCAGCCGGAGCTGGTTGTTGCCTTCGTCGTCGAGTTTGTCGGAGTATTGTCTTATTAGACGGTCGGCGATAGACCCGATGCCTCGCAGGGGCGATTTCAGGTCGTGGGCGATAATATGGGCAAAGTCGCGGTGTTCCCGGTTGGAATTTTCGAGGTCTTTGACGGTTTTATTGAGTTCAATGTTAAGCTTCGCGAGTGTCTGCTCGGCTTTTTTACGATAGGTTATGTCCCTGATGATATGGACGAAATATGCGATTTCGCCCGTGTCGTTGGCTACAGGGTCCGCCGATACCGTGATCCATGCGTTTTTCGGAGACACATAAAGCTCCGCATCCTCGTGCTTGTTGGTTTGCATGGCTATTTTTAGAGGCCAGTTATCTGGCGGCAGGTCTGTTCCATAAAGCAGACGATGTGTGGTTTGGCCCAGAATTGTACCCAGCGGTTTGCTGAAAAATCTCGACGTGGAGTGATTGGCCTGGACTATTTTGAAGTCCTTGTCCACCAGCATAATGGGGTCCCGTGTAGCGTTGAACGTGGTTTCCCACTCCTGAATCGCCGTGATAAGCGCCTGCTCCATCCGTTCGTGCTCGTTTTCGAGCCGTTCGAGGCTTGCCATACGGGTACGCAAAGACCTTATATAGCTGAGCAGCTGCTCTTTTGTTTGCTGCTCCAGACACAGGTCTGTGTCCGCAGCGGGGCCTTTAGCCACAATCATTTGCCCGTTCTGGATTTGTTCTGTTTCCATTGGTTTAAGTATTATCCGGTTATTAGTAGTTCGCCCCGGCGAGCAGAAGCTCGTCTTTTGGCAGTTCGCTCGAATTCCAATAAGTAACAATTTTGCTGAGTATCTCTACGAATTTTAAATAATCCACCGGCTTAACCATATAACCGGAGGCGCCAAGCTCGAAACTGCTGAGAATGTCCCGGTGTTCCTTCGAGGTCGTAAGCACTATAACAGGTATCGTTTTGAGTTCAGGATACGTCTTCATAACTTTCAAAAACTCAATGCCGTTCATCTTGGGCATATTCAGGTCGAGAAGGACGACGAATGGTTTTTCCATGTCGGGACTGGTAAGGTACTTCATCGCCTCCTCACCGTTGACCACATGTATAACGGAGTGATCGACCTTAAGGTCTCGCATTGCCCGTTTGACCGTCATTGCATCAACACTGTCGTCTTCAACCAGCAGTATTGGTTTTGACTTTTGCATGTACAAGCTCCTCTTTGCGTATTGGGAATGTGAAGAAAAATGTGCTGCCTGAACCGGGCTGTGACTCCACCCATATTTTGCCGCCATAAAGTTCGACAATTTTTTTAACGACAGCCAGGCCTATTCCTACGGTTTCCCGCTCGTCTTTCCTGGGCAGGGTCTGGAATATCTTGAAGATTTTATCGAAATACTTCTGTTCTATACCGGGCCCGTTATCGCAGACATAGAACTTCCAGAAGTCACCTTGTTCGACGCAGCCGACCTTTATCGTCCCTTTCGTTTTGTCCATAAAGGTTATTGCGTTTGTCAAAAGATTATGGAATACAAGCTCTAAGTGCTCATATTCACAGGTAACATCGGGTAAACTGTCCATGGCTATTTCGATGTTGTCTGAAGGTGTTATCCCGTAGATAATTTCAGACAGCATCATATTTAAGTCCACTTGCCGTTCTTTTTCTTTGGTTCGCACAAGCTTAGAGAATCGCAGCATTCCGTCGATAAGTTTGTCGATTCGAACAACCCTGGCTTTAAGCAGGCTGAGTTGTTCCCGGCCCTGCTCATCGAACTGGTCGCCGTAGTCGCTGATAATCCAGTCTGCAAGGGTGCCGATTCCACGCACGGGCGTCTTCAGGTCGTGAGCGGCGATATGAACAAAGTCCTGAAGCTGTATGTTGGACCGACTAAGCTCCTGGACGGCGGCTTCAAGGTCTTTGTTGAGTTTTTCGAGCGCCTGTTCGGCTTTTGTGCGTTCTGCGGCTTCAAGTTTCAGTGCAACCATATCGGCTACGGAGGCGGCAAAATCCTGCTCCGTGCTTGTCCATTCTCTGGCCGGGCCGATATGTTCGTGACATATTATGCCTATCATTTTCCCGTGAAGTCGTATGGGGATATGCATTATTGAGTTAATACCTTTGGGCTTCAGATAGGAGTCGGTGAATTCGCGGGTGCGCGCATCGGACAGGGAATCGTTCACGGCTAATATTCGGCTGTTTTCCATCGCTTTGAAATAATGCGGATAATCGCAAGTTTTCAACGAATGGCCGGTTTCGTGGGTCTTTTTGGCTTTTATGAACAGGTCGCGGCAGACAATCTCGGTACCGTCGGGGTTAAAGAAACCAATGCCTACCTGTGCAACGTTAAGGACTTGTGAGTCCTGTTCAGTGATTAATTTAAACAGCGAATCCAGGTCCTGCTCCTGGATGTTTGCCAGTTTTAAGAGGGTGTTATGATGGTGCATAATCTGTTCGGCTCTTTCAGAGAGCAGGGCATCTGCCTTTCTCTGCTCAGTGACGTCCGCATCTACCCCTCTGTATCCGAGCAGTTCACCCTTTTCATCAAACATAGGCATTGCACTTGTGGATAACCATACCGTGTGCCCGTCTTTGTGGATGTTGCGGTTCAGGAATTTTTGGAAGTTTGCCTTTTTAGCAAAGGTGTCATAAGCCGCTTGTTTCAATTTTTCACGGTCTTCAGGGTGGAACAGGTCGAAGAAATACTTTTTACCGACAAGCTCTTCGGGAGTGAAACCGAGTATTGTCTTAACAACCGGACTTACGTATGTATACAGGCCATCCATATTTATTTCCCAAACCCATTCTCTGGCGTTTTCGACAACCTGGCTGAAGCGTTGTTCGGACATTCTGAGGGCCTGCTCTGCTGTTTTGCGTTTGGTGATGTCGATAAAGCTTTCGAGCAGATGTTTCCGCCCGTCGAGCGTAATTGTTACAACCGTTTTCATAATATGACGTTTCTTGCCATCGGCGGTTAGCAAGACGCGTTCGGCGTTATCCACTTGCTGGTTAAGGTCGGTAATAGGACAGTGACCTTTTTCAACGGGGCAGATATATTTATGGCATATTGAGCCGACCAGTTGCTCCTGGCTGGCGTTGGCGAGACATGCCGCGACAGGGTTGGCATAAACGATTTTGTGCGTATCGGGGTCGATGATGAAAATGCCCGTTTGGATATTATCCAACATGGTTCTGAGACGAGTTTCGCTTTCCCGCAGAGCCCCCTCTGTTTTTTTGCGTCCGTTGACTTCGTCATTAAGGTCTTCTATTGTTTTCTTGAGACGCTGTGCCATTCTCTGGAAGGAATTGGCGAGCTGGCCTATTTCGCTGAAGCCGGGTTTTGTCAGGTTGGTATCGAGATTGCCTGAGGCGATTTGGATGGTTGCCTTTTGAAGCTCTGCAATCGGAACAACAATGGAGCGGTAGGTGATTGAACTGGCCAGCAGCGCCAGACACATAACTACCAGTCCAACCAGCAGCATTGTGTTTCTTAAACTAACAATGGGGGCGAAAATTTCGGCGGCGTTGGTTTCTGTTACAAGAGTCCACCCCAGCCCTTTGAAATCTTTGTATCCATGTGAATGGGCGTGGGCGAAGAGCAATCCTTTTTCACCGGCTTTTTCGCCGATAAAATAGCATTTATGTCCCGGCCGGTCAGGGTCAACACAACGTGGAACAAACTGGTTATTCGCATCCGCAAGGAAGCCATAACCTTTTGTAGAGTATATTATTTTGCCGTTTTTATTTATCAGGTGCAGTTGTGTTGTTTTGTATTCGGCGGCGAGTTTCGCTTCGTTGATGATATTGATTGTCTCTTTGATGTTGGGGGCCGCCTTTATTACTCCGATGAAGTTGCCGTTCGCGTCGTTGATTCTTATCGCTATCTCGGTGGAGAAGACCCTGGAGCTTTCGTCGTATTTAACATTGCTTACAAACAGGCCGTCTCTTTTGGCAATCTGCCACCACTCTTCGTCGGCCTGGTAATAGTCGGTTGTCCTGCCGGTCTGCGCTGCGATTGCACCGTATCGGTTTGTTACAAAAATCTCTCCTATCAGCGGATAGCCGTATTTATTTTGGTAGAAATTTTGCCGCGATTGCAGTTCCCTGGCCATTTCGTTGTGGGTAAGTTCGCCGATAATGGGAAGGTCAGCCCCATTTGCCCAGTCGCGGTCGATTTGTGCGATATAACCGTTGGGGTCGGACATCTTCTCGAACTGTGCATTTGACAGCGGCAGATATTTTTGTTCCAACTCAGCTGTTGCCAAGACCTGTATTTCTTCGACTCGGCGATAGGTGTTTCGGGAAATTTTATCCAGTATTTGTTCGGCAAGGTCGGCAGAATTCTTGCCGATGGCTTCTTCGAGGGTTGTTTGGCTTGTGCGCAGGGCGAAGTATCCAAGCCCTGCCATTAGCAGCGCTAACCCGACGAATCCAAGCGTTAATTTGTGTCCTATTTTCATTTCAAATCTTAACCATTCAGTAACTCAATTACCTATACCTCTGTCTCCTGGTTGCCGTTGGAGTCCTCATCTGCGCTGACGGCAGCGGTTACTTCTTCAGGGAGTAGCTCAGGCGCTCCGGCTTTGGGGAATGTGAACAGGAACGTTGTCCCCTTGCCGACCTCGGATTCAAGCCAGATTTTCCCGCCATAAAGTTCAACTATTTTTTTCACAACCGTCAAACCGATACCGGTGCTTTCAAATTCATCTCGTGGCGCAAGGGTCTGGAATATTTTGAAGATTCGCTCCCAGTGTTTCTTTTCTATGCCGGGGCCATTGTCGGCGATGCTGAATTTCCAGAATTCACCTTCTTCGGCGCAGCTCACTTTTATCAGTCCGGCCGGTTTGTCCATATACTTGATGGCGTTGCTGAGCAGATTCTGGAAGACCTGTGTAATACGGGTTTCTTCGCATTTGACTGTTGGCATGTTCGATTCGACGGTAATCTTTATATTTGCCGGCGGGGCGAGCATATCGATGATTTCGGGCAGGAGTTTGTTAAGTTCAACTTCGGTGAGTTTTTCTTTGACACGGCCAACCCTGGAATACTGCAGAATTCCGTCTATGAGGTTGTGCATTCTGTCAGCACGTTGTCTGAGGAGTTTCAATTGCTCCTGGCCATCCTGGTCGATTTTGTCGGCGTAGTCGGTGGATATCCAGTCCGCAAGCGTCTTTATCGCTCGAAGAGGCGCTTTAAGGTCGTGGCTGGCAATATAGGCAAAATCCTTCAGTTCCTGGTTGACGCCTTCGAGCTCCTTGACCAGTTCCGCCTGTTTGTGTTCGGCTTTCTCTCGCTCGCCTATTTCGGAGGTAAGCTGTTTGTTGGCGGTGGTGAGTTCAGAGGTGCGGTCCTGAACTCTTAGCTCCAGGTCTCCCTTGGCCTTGACCAGTTCGGAGTCACGCTGCTGTATTTGTTCAAGCATTTCGTTGAATGAGTCGATGAGCTGGCCGACCTCGTCATTAGTGTTCTTGAGGGCGCGCGCGGAGTAATCTTTCTTTTCTGATACGTCTCGTGCTACTTTTGCCAAACCAAGAATCGGTCCGGAAATAAAACGCTGGAGTCGCGACGAGATAACATAGGCGGCCAGAGCAGCCAGCAGCAGGACTGCAACGGTGTTTGCGGCGTTGCGTTTTAACGCAGCATACATGGGGCTTAGGTCGGACCGCAGGCATACAGTGCCTATCACCTCGTTATCGAGCACTATTGGCTCGAAAACGGTCAACAGGTTGGCTGAGAAGTTGTGCCCAGGTTTTTTGACCGGGATTGTCAGTTGTTTTTTTTCGGCTTCGGTTCGTGCGTAGCTGACAAATATATCGCCGTTCTTCTTGTAAGCGCAGCCGAAGACGATAGAAGAGTCGGCTTTGAGGGCTTTTAACGTTTTCTCCGCGTCCGCTGTGTCTTCAAATGTTAATGCGGCTTTGCAGTTGTCGGCGGTAATTTGTGCCTCGGTCAGAAGCTTTGCTACCAGGTTGCTTCGCAGACCCTGCCACTCCCAGAACACGAAAGCACTGCCCACCACCGTCAGCGCCAGCATACAGGTGAGCATAACGACCGCTATCAGCTTTTGCTTAATAGCCAGATTCCGGACAGGAAGCATTATCATTTGGCCTCCTTTTTCGCGGGGTCGGTGAGGCCAGTGACCTCAACGCCGTTTTTGATTACTTTTTTCGCGAGACGGAGGAGCTGAGACCTGATTTTTAGTCCGGCTTTTTCGGATGCGGTCAGATTTATGTCGAATCGAACCTTGTTGTCTTCGATGATGAAGTTTACGATACCGCCATCCTCGATAAATCCCTGTGTGTCGGCTACAGTCAGGACGCCATTACTATTTAAAGTGTCGAGTATTTCTTTGGTGTTTTTTGTCTCCGATTGGCAGATAAACAGCAAATGGCACTTTTTGAGAGTGTCTATTTGTCCATTGGCGATTGTTTCAGCGATTGTCTTAATATCTGCTGTTTTTGACGGGTCGGCAAGCAGATATCCCCGTTTTTTAAGCTCTTCTATTTTTGCAGCTCGTGCGGCCGCGTCGGTTATGTTTTTCAGTTCGGGGAACTCATCGGCTGGTTTTATAATGATTTTGCCGTCATTGTCTCTGTATATGATATGGCTTTTGGTCAGGGCTTTAAGTTTTTCAGTCAATTCCGCTTTATCTTTTTCTGCGGCGTCTTTGAGCTGCTGTAAGCTGTCAATACGTTTTAAAACGACGTTGCGTTCTTCGACTTTTTTGTCCTTGAGAATATCGGCGGCTGAACCAAAGGGGTCCTGGCCGATGATGCCGATGATTATCTGGTTGCTGTTACTCGCCATTTTGTCTTCAGGCCAGTCGATGAACTTCAGGAAGTTGTACATAAAGGCGGCTTTGACCTCGTATTCTTTGTACTGGGTGGTCTTGGATTCCGGGTACGCATCGGTGGCCAAAAGGCAGGCGAGCAATACGAGGATTAGTCCGAGCAGTCGTCTTATTCGGCCAACTCCCGCCTGTACCAGCTGCGATTGGGTGCATATACTATTAGCAGGTTTTCTCTTAGTTATCATTATCTATTTGCTCTCAATCCAATTTAGAATTTATAAGTAACTGAAACACCTATAGCCGGCGCCTCGCAGCGGTAATCACCGTTGCTGTCCAGGTAATTGCGTTTGTTGAGGTCTATGTTAAAAATACCCAGCAGGTTGTAGCCCATCACACCGATGGTCAGGTCCTTGCTCGGCTGATATTGCAGGCCGAGGTTCAGGAAGTAGTTACCGCGATAGGCCTTTTCCCATCCGTCTTCGATAAATTGGCCGCCCCCCTTGTGAATGACAGGGTAATATTTGCCATAATCTTTCGTGCCGGGGAATCCCCAGTAGATACGGAACGAGGCGTTCAAAGTCCATTTGTCGTCGAGTTTTTGCTGGGCCGTTAGTTTGGTAATATGATTTGACCACTGGTTCAGGTTGTTGCCATAGCCGTATGGTGCGGCGGTGGCATAAGTTTTTGCGCCTGGTGTAAGGTCGAAACTAATAAGTTTCGTATAACCGTGCGATAGAGTTAAACGGGTCTTTTCAGTATGGTAGGAGGTCTCAAACTCGGCACCCCAGTCCTTTTGCGTCCCGACAGTGGTGCTTTGATGAGTTGTTTCGTCCCACGAGACAAGCATGAAATTGTAATGCATGAATATAGATGCGGCGAGGTCGAGGTTTTTACTTTGTTGCTTTTCATAACGAAATTCGATGGTATCAAGTTTTTCCGGAGTACTTAAGCCGTTGCCATCCATATATTGTCGTTTCATTTCTTCTTCGACGTTTGCACGCACCGAGCGAGACCACATCAGTTTAAGGGCGTCTTTTTCGGTCGGGGTGTAAACAACCGCCGCACGGGGCGAGAACATTGATTTGGTATATGTATGGTCATCAATTCGGCCGCCAAGGAAAGTAGTCCACTTATCGTTGATATTCCATTGCCATTCACCCAGCAGTGAATACATATCTGTTGACCATCGCGGCATAGTAGATAGTTGCATGCTTACCGGAGCTATATCGGGCCAGAGGGGACTCTTTAAACCCAGTTCACGATGGGATATCTCGGTGCCCAAGGCAACCTTGTGCTGTTCACTGGGCGTCCATTGTAATAGTATCTTGCCGTGGTACTCATCTTCACGATAGGCATTGGTTGTTGAATTTTGTCTGAATTCCGTGAAATCAGTCGTTTCATAGCTGACTGAGTAGTC
>Ga0187886_1003897_pt1 | contig 10965 bp, 4 predicted proteins | sample June2016WEW_20_1_FD_133001 | JGI IMG/M metagenome (GOLD analysis project Ga0187886, IMG submission 133001) | Peatland microbial communities from SPRUCE experiment site at the Marcell Experimental Forest, Minnesota, USA - June2016WEW_20_150 | ecosystem: Environmental > Terrestrial > Soil >...
CGTTCATTGGTGTAATCCCAGGCATTGTAGAAATCTGGATCAATGCTACCAAACTGGGAAGCAACTGTAGCTGTCGGGTTCGCATCATTGATATTCTCAATATGGTTATTCCCGTAGCCGCCTTCGTTATCACATCCATAAATGCCGAACTTGAACTCCTGCCCGACTTTTGGTGCCGGTACTGCCGCTACATTGTAAGCCCACTGGAGCGAGTAAATAGAATCATGAGCTACAAGATCGCCATGAGTACCGTCATCCCACATCTTGCATGTATCAATCATACGGCGATCAGCTCCCCAGGCACCACCTATATCCCATCCACCAACCGCTGGGCCATTCATCCAAATTCCGTCAATTATTACGCTGTCTGGATCACTAATAATATAGTTTGTGATATTTGTTGCAATCAGTTGAGATCCTTTTTTTAGCTGATAGATCGCAGGTCGCACATCGCATGTGTAAGTCACGAGCATCGATTGTGCAAGGTTCTTCATATTGGCGAATCTCGGCATACGATGTTCATCGGATGCTGAAACAACCGTATCACGAACTGTCATGGTAGTACCTGTTGTCACGATCCGGCGTTTTTCTGCCGTGGCACTGGTTCCAGGATCTGCAAAGTTATAGTAGATTTCTCGAACTTCTCCGCTCTTTGGCGTTCGATAGTATTGATAATAGAGCGGTGTGCCGAGTTTTGTTGTTATATTGTTTACCGTTTGGTACTTTGAAGATGCACCCACTCTTAACATCCTTTTTTCTAGGATTGATGTGGCACTGTTATTATATCCGGTACGCACAACGAGCGTATCAGTATAGGCAAATCCATTTTCTGAAATTGCCTGAGCAAGATCGGCGCGGAAAGTCATTTGAACAACGTCCGTGCCGTTGAATGGTGGAATTGGAGTGTTTTGCCACCATTTCCAGTAGAGGGTTGTATCCGGCATGTCGGGACGGAAATTAAAGAATCGATATCCATCTGCTCCTACATCAGGAGCGGCACTTATATTATTTTCATAGCTCGGATTTGCGACCGAATCATCTGCGATGTTATGGATTACAAATTTATAATGAATAATTCCCGCCGCGGTACTTTTGGGGAATTTCACAACTCCAGACCAGAAGTTTGTCCCGTCATACGCACTCTGGCCATTATTACCATGGACCTTTTCTCTTGTGAGGAAAATCGTTGTATTCGAAGATAATGGCGGCGTACTACCCCGAACACCCATCTTCATTGATGTTTTACTGAATCCTTCATTTGACTGCATATTAACGCGAAACCATATAGCCACACTATCAGCTGAGGGAGCGAAGGGTGTCCAGAATTGAGGCATGGTTCCCCGTCCGTTTGCATACTGAAGAGGAACCGTTGTGTCTTTATTCCCGGTATATGGGCCAAGATTAAGTCTTCGATTGCCTCCATTGATACCATCCGTGAAACCATTTTCCCATCCAATATCAGCAGCCGTAATTGTATCTTTTGGATTTGTAAAAAATTTGTAAGGTGATATCGAAGTATCGCCACGATTAAGTAAAAACTTCGCCGTTGCCTTCCAATAATCACCACCAATATTTTTCGCGAATACAGGGCTTAAATTTGACCAAACGAGCGGCGACCTGAGACTGTCCCCGCTACCGCGAACCTGTACGGTTGACGTCGGATGAAGTGTATCAGGTATAGTGGATGTATTGATCAGGAATGTCACAGTAACAGTATCTTTCACAGCGGCCGTTTTGGGATTCTGTGCATTTGCTGCAAATACCCAGAGCATCATGCTCATAAGAATAGAAATAGTAATCTTGGTTTTCATAATTTCTCCTCCTATCTTTTTAAAAAAGGGATTAATAGTTTTGTTTTGAACAATTGTTTCAACATCTCTTCATGTATACTTTCAATATTATTACCCCTTTCCTTTTTGATGATTGTTTCGATGATCTACTTGTATAACAAATCATAACTCATAGGTTAAAAGGAGACTGCAACTGAGAACGTATTGATATTGCCAAATCGGCCAAACTGCTGATAGGCATAATTGACTTCCAGCCCCATGGAATTTGGTTCAGCATATTTGACACCAACTCCAAGCGTCAATCCTTCTTCCGAATCTGTCTGGAAAAGAGATTTGTACCCGCCGCGCAGGCAAATAATATTTAAGAATGTTGCCTCAGCTCCAAGGTTCACCACTTCGACATTATCGCTGGGACGAAGTGCATCACTTTCAATCGTGAGTGTACATAATTCATTCTTGAGAATATCCATCGCAAGCCCGACACGGAATAATAATGGAATTGGCCATGGATCAGTATTCAATTTCGCTATATTGAGTTTATTAGACCCTGCATGATTGGGATCGAGGTCTATTACTTTGTTCAGATCACGGCCGTTCATTGTCATATCACCGCCAAAATTTGATATCGACATACCAAGACGCATATCATGAAAACCAGTGACAAATAATACTCCGAGATCAAAGGCGAACGTACTCGCCGATTCGTTCCAGATTGATTGGCTAATATACTTTGCGGAGCCTCCAATGGAAAAACGATCAGTTAAATTGCGGGAGTAGGAAAGTGCCACAGCGAAATCCTGTGCAGACCATCGTTGTCCTGTTCCATCAGGGTTATCTTCCGTATTGACTTCTTCATCACCATAATCAAGTTGGGTGATACTCAAGCCGAATGCATTCGTTCCATCAATATTGATCATTGCTCCCAGCCATCTTAGTTTCGAGCCTAAAAGCCAATCTGTTGATGAGACAAGCACTTCTGTCTTCTGAGCTTGTGCAAACGCACCGGGATTAAAATAGATCGTTCCGACATCTGACGATGCGGCGACTGATGTTCCACCCATACTCAATGCGCGTGCTCCAACTGGAATACCTAAGAATTGCGCTGCTGTTGTACCGATTTTAGACTGTGCATGAGATCCTGAATACCCTCCTATGAAAACACATGCGAACGCTGCGAGAGTTCCGAGAACTTTAGTTTTATGCTTCATGTTCGTCTCCGCTCACTTAATAATCGCAAATTTGCCTGTTTTTGTCCCCACTGACGATTCCACAACATAGAAATAAACCCCAAATGCAATGTCGAGATTCTCTTTTGATTTCAAATTCCACGAAACATGTCCATCCTCGATGTTCCCATCATGTGTTAATGTAATGACATGGTCTCCGCGTGAAGTGTAGATATAAATTTTCGCCGATGCTGGTAAATGAATAAAGTCAATCCGGCGAAGGCGACCGCTCGTGACGCTGGGAGGCAACGGTGATTCAAGGGTCGAGGCTGCTACATAAGGGTTAGGCACAACACGTATTCTCGACAAGGCATCCTTTATTAGGGTTTTATCCACCGTTGGTTTCGTCGTCATAAAAGTCAGAGTATCACCTTGTTGAAATGGCTTTGATGTGATAATTCTTAAGGTATCTTCCTTATGATATGATATCAATTTATCATTTGCAGAAGAGAAGTTTAATTCCCATGTGTAACAATACGTACCTCTTGGGTTTTTTTCATAAAGGAAAATATCATCAAATGGCGACAGCCTGCCGAGTGCATTGGGATCATGCGTTGAATAATAAGTTGATAGATAACAAAACTTTACGTATGTCTTTTCGGTTCTATTATAAATTCTAAAGTTAGTTGGAATCGGATCCACACCAAGATCTGCTATCGATGTATCTATAAATTTTGTGGTATCGAATTGAAATTCATAATCACAAGGCTTTTTATATCCCGTTGCTAAAGGTTGCCCTTGATCATCATACAAATCTGTAACTAACATAGTTAATCGATATGCTGGTTTACTGGTGATCCATTTTGTTAATGAATCAACCTTTACAACATCCCAAGGATTATTGAAAACAATTTCCACGCCATCGAATACATCTGCATCCTTGCTATCACTCACAAAGGGAGTTCCGCGGATATATTGACTCTGATAGATTGGATAATATTGATATTTGATTGTATACTGTCCCGGAGGGAATGTTCCATGATGTAGTCCTCGAATTTGGCCGGATTTAGGGTTTAACTTATATAATGAATCCGGTACGACGAATCCTCGCGCATCATAGACAGATATTGTTCCAGGAACAAAATTCCTCCGTTGCAAGGTAACAAGCGTTGTATCCATTGAAAAGAGCGTATCAATGCGTTCGGATAAATCTCTTACGCTGTAATTTACCGTCCGGCGATCCCATTCTGTAGAGTCTGCCAGATCGATAAGTCCATTGTTATTGTTATCGATCCCATCTACTTGTGTATCGAGAAATTCTACACGATAGCGATGTCCTGTCGTTTTTGTATCATCATCCACTTTGTAGTAAGCATCTCCCGTCCCTACACCGGATAGATGATCAAGCAGTACTCCATTCGCTGGACTAAGATAATTGATTGTCTTTGCATTGGGAACGACCATAGAACAATTCTGTCCGAGAGTCACGGCACCTGTTGGAGCTATCGAAATACTGATTTTATTTTCAGCGGGAAGAATTTCTGAATATTCATCACCGTGGTTATATGCAACTAACGCATAATAATAGGTTCTTCCATTCTGAACAGAACTATCGACATAACTATGTACGATACCATTATCGCTCCCCAGGTAGTATGCAAATCCTGAAATATCACTATATAATTCACCTGACGTATGAAAATATCCTTTAATCCCATCTACCAAATCGAATTGATTTAATGGCCGGTATGCAACGGCAGAACCAGAGCCGTCTGTGATTGTGAGAATATCGTTAAAGGTTGGGTCTGTGGAGCGATAGATCTTATATCCTTCAAATGTTTTTGTCTGGAGAAGAGGATCAATTGTTTCTTCTGCAACCCTGTCCCAGTAGAGCGTTACTTGCTTATCACCCGGGACAGCTGTCAAAGTCGGTAAATCTGGAGGCTGGGGAAATTGGTAATTTGCATCATAAATCTTTTGAACGGTTTTTTTATTTTTCAATAAGTCAGCAACATCAACATCATACCCTTGATTCTTGCCGCCTCCATATACCAGAGCAAGAGAAAACCGTTCGGTTTTCTTTGCCCTGAGCGGAAAATACCCAGATCCATAAATAAAATCTCCATCTGCACCATCAATAGGCCTGTTATTTTGAATCACATTCGGTACATCAAAGAAACCCGGTGCCAGGTTGAGCCACATGGAATCCTTGTCGCCCATCTTGAAATTGCCAGCAGGAGTAAAGTAGAAGAAACTCGATAAACCAATTTGATCAGATTCCTTCACATCTGTTTTATCTATACGCGGTTCGCCTGGAAGGCCGGTATCATTTCCATTGTCATCATAACCAGATGTCGGTAGTCCATCTCCTTCGCCAAAATCTCCAGTATTAGGAATACCATCTCTGCCCACATCATCATGAAGAATATTCCAGTTTTTGTTATTATCGATCCTATCATCGCGCCGTTCATCGATCATACTATAAGGATCATTGCCAATATCTTTGAGATAGTCGATATAAGCTACAGGCCGGAGTAAATCAAAAAGGACTGTTCCATCTTTTGTTCTTTTTACCTGTCGATAATGTAAATAGTAATTTTCATCGATAATGCCGTTATAATTATTGTCGACGCCGTCATAGGCATTTGGATTGATAGATCCATCAGTTCGCACATTTCCCTCGCTCACCCATGTTTTCCCCGGATAAATCCATCGAGTCAATCCACGAGTCGTAATCTGAACCGAATCAACAGAAGGAATTGTATAGATATATCGGCTGTAATCTTCCCGGATCAATATAATTTGCATCCCCGCGGTCAACAGAGTTGAATCGAAACTTGCAGAGGTGAATTTCGGTGCGAGCCTACCGGTCGAAGAAGAGTCCGCATCGCCATCGTTATCGATTCCATCATAGGGATTACCTGGACTCTCAAGAAATGCATATCCGACAAGGCCTGCGCCGCTGCAAGGTGTTGGCTGCCAAAGAGGGTTTTTCATGCAACGGCCATTGATAGCCTTGATATCACCGGTATAGGTTAGATTATTATTCACATCAAAAAATGACCAGTCATCAGTATATTCACCATTATCTTCTGTCGAAGTAACGCCAACATAGGTTCCAACGAGCATTCCAAATACAGCCCGATCATAATTTGTTGTACCTGTATTGGTGATTTCATATAACCAGAAAATATTATCTTTTGCCAGAAATTGCGCCCACTGCAATGCACGAACCCTCATTATTAAACCAAGCCCATTCCTACTGGGATTCGTCGAATCGGGTTTGAAAGCTACTCCCCATGCTGATTTTTGTGATAATTCATCGCGAGGAATATTAAATCTCTCGTCGTTGTTGTCATCCATCACAAAATATGTCTCTAAATCTGCATTTTTTTTGTTCTTGCCAAAATAGCCATTCCAGGAACCAGGCCAACCCGGATCAGTAGCATCATCCATTTTATCAGGCCAAGTTGATGGCCAAGTTGCTTTATCATCGCTCATTGCGACTTTACTTTTTTGTGGATTATAATATCCAGCTTCAGGTTCGAATGTCCAGTATTTGCCTGTACGCGGATCAGTATCGGTTAGCAGCGTCGGCCGGTTGACCGGACAAGTAACCACTTCATGAAAAATAGAATTGGGAGTTTGTATCCACTGTCCGTTTCTGTAAACCGAATCATACTTTACTTCGGCGCCAACTAACGGGCTGACATCGCCAAGATATCCGTTATTCGGATATTTCCATGCGCCTCGGTGCCCTTGTTCTTGCGGCTGACCGATAACACCCCAATTACCAAACACGGTCTGTACTTGGTTGCCGTTCATAATAGCCCACTGCCGATATTGGCGCCCGCTTGGCTGTTGGGTTTGAGCAAAAACACCCGCAATGTCCAGAAGGAAGAGCGAAGAAAAAAGAATCAGTCGAATTATTGTCTTCATAAATTATAACTCCAAATTCATACCAAATTCAATACGACGCGGTTCGGAATATTTAGTCGCATCCCTAAACCATTGATCAACTGTATTGACATACAATTTAACAGATCTCGCCTGCATCTCATTGATCCAATCATAATCGGCGCGTCCGGTGGAAGGATACACACCTTTTTGATTCCGAGTATCAAAGAGATTGAAGATACGTGTGAAGAATACCAGTTTTACCGGATTGAGATTGACTTCATAATATGCGCGAAGATCGCAATTAATAGTAGATGGTTTTATTTGGCTATTCGTGACCATCGTTGTTCCAGTGCTCGGATCCTGAAGCGCCGGTGTATACGGTGCTCCAGAACCGAATTGGATAATAGAACTCACTCCCCAAGAATTTGCCGAATAATTTAATGAAACATTTAATGTATGCCTTTGATCCCAATCCAAAGGAACCATTTCAACATCTGGAAGCGCTCCTCCAATTAAAGCATTTTTTGCTTGTTGTGGATCGGAAGCAGTTCCTTTTGCAACCTGATATGTATAGTCAACTCGTGCAGTGATTCCACTGGAAAACTTTTTGTCTATTGTCAAGACAATACCCTTCACAATGCCAAAATCTTTATTCGTATATTGTGCATATTGTCCTCCTCCACTGACATCGAAAACTGCTGTTTGCGTCAAGCCACGAATATCTCTCATATATGTCGTAGCATCAAATGCAATATCTTCGGTCAGTTGCTGCTGGACACCAAGTTCAGCACTTACAGTTTGTTCCGGTTTGAGATCAGCATTTCCCATCGTACCAATAATTCCCGACGATAATTGACTGATTTTAAATCTTGGATTTTCGTAAAGTCTTTCAAAATGCGGAATTTGGAAAAAATGGCCATACGAGAAATGAACAATTCCTCTATCCGTAATCGGAAAAGAGACTCCCAACCGAGGACTCACCGCATACTTTGCAGATGCCCGTTTGTACCAAAATTGTTCACGATCATGAAGGGTCAAAGTCCCTCCTTGACTTACATCAAAGTGATCGGATCGGACAGGAGAGTCTATACTTGGATCATTGACTGTATACATATAATGCAATGGATCACTTGTATCAGGATGTGCATCGTTCAGTACTAGACCATCCGGATCAAAATAATCAAATCGGATTCCAATGTTGACGATGACATTCTTATATTCCATCTTATCTTGGGCATATGCAGAAAATTCTTTCGGATAATGTTCATAGTAATCGTGCCCGGGAGACTTAATATCGAGAATTTCTGTTTGGATATAGGGCCTCAGAATAGTGGTATCAAATCCTGCATATGAACCCGATGGTTTCAATTCAATATGTTCATTTGTTATGTTATGGGAACGATATTCAACACCGAATTTTACCATATTCATTTCATCCACCTGACTTGTCAGATCAAATTTAACGAGCCCGGTTTGTGTCGTACGATTATCTTTGTTAGGATCGGTACCACCTGTCATAAAAGAATATGCAGGTGCAATTGACAAGGAGGGATCCACATAGTGGGGGCCATACGGATCAACTACCTCAAATTGGAGATGATCCCCCTGAGCCGTTGTTGAATCTTTGTACTGCAAATCGTAGAGATAATATTTGTAATTCTTCTTAAAGAGTGATCCTCCGATGGTATAGAATGTACTCGAGCTGAGGCTGTGATTAAACTGAAAAATCACTGTATTGCTTGAATTATACTGATTCCCTACACCATCTGGATTGTAGAAATAGTTTCGCTGATAATTCCCATACGCATCAAGTCCTTTCGCTTTTGTGTAATCGTAGATATAATTAACGGAAAACTTCATCATGGAAGAAAGATGCCACGTGAGTTTTCCCTGCGCATAGTACCGCTCACTCCAGTTCATTGGAACCACCGAGCTATCTCCCTTGCCATCAGGAAAGACGGATTCCAATTGGCCATTTGAATTTATCGTAGGAATATTCCATGGATTAAATCTCCGGTATCCTTTTTCCCATCCATTAAAATAAATGTATCGGGCATTAGTAAAAAATGTGAGTTGATCCGTCAAAAGAGGACCGCTCAGGTTTCCCTCGATATTTCGGATATTCGTTGTTTTAAAACTGTTGCCGGGAAAAATACCATCATTCGATGGAAGGTAGTCACCCCCATATACACCGATACCGCCTGTATACTTTGAACTTCCTTCTTTCGAAGTAATATTCACAATACCGGACATTGCTTGTCCATATTCTGCATTGAACGCACCTGATATTACTTGAAGCTCCTGGACCAGGCTTTTATTCAACTCAACAACTTGTAATCCGTTAAACGCATCCGTCACCGGGACACCATCGATCCAATACGCTACTTCACCGACACGTCCGCCGCGGAGACTCCCTGCAACAAATCCTGCCTGCGTCGAAACAACAGCGCCAACTTCTGTCACCGGTAAAGAGGATATTTCTTGGCCGCTGACAATTGCGGTCTTTGCTGTAAGGTCTTTTTGAACGAGCGGCCTTTCAGCAACAACGACAACTTCTTGGCCAACTTGTAGAATCGTCTCGGAGAGCTCAACGTCAATAGCAGTGGTCAGATCGCCCCTGATGCGTACATCCGTGATTTTAGTAGGTGTATAACCGACCATCGTTACATTTAAAACATAATCATTAGGAGGGACATTAATGATAAAATACTTGCCATCAAAATCGGTAGCCCCTCCAAGATTTGTCCCTTCAAGCCTTATGTTTGCACCAACGAGAGGATCGCCCGATTTTTTATCTTTTACAACTCCTGCAATCTTTCCTGTTGAGCCGCCAAAAGCAAGAGAGACAAGAAAAAATACTGCGAAGAAAGAACTCAACGTATGTCTCAAAGCAGTTCTCCTTATTGCTAATCCTGTTTCATTAATTTGTGGGTTGAACAACTGTGTATATAAGTTTTGTTCCTTACTGTGCTACTTTTCTCAAAGAAATTTGTTCCGATGTTCGACGGACAACAAGGGTCGGAAGAAATGTCTTCAAAATCGGTTCTAATTTCTCATTCTTCATTCTTTCAAAAAGCCGTTGTACGGCTAAAGTTCCCATTTCCGACATTGGTTGCCTCATCGTGGTCAATCCTATATGTCGGGCTAACTCGATATCATCGAAGCCAATTAATGCAACATCTTCCGGACAACGAACACCGGCCTCCTCTATAGCCTGCAATGCACCGGATGCTTGAATATCACTCGTCACAAAAATGGCAGTTGGTTTTCTCGTGCCAAGAGCAAGGAATTGCTTCATTAGTCCGTACCCGTCTTCATGCGTAAATCCATCGAGATGGAGAGATGTGCTATGTTTTATCAAACACTGCTCCATAGGAATCCTCGCTTCTTTCAATGCACTTTTAAAACCCTCTAATCGTTCCTGCGCTGGAGTACTTTCAAGATTTGCATTCAGAATTCCAATACGCTTATGTCCCAGCGAAATGAGATGTTTCGTTGCAATGGAAGCACCTTTTACATTTTCTACTGTAAATGAATCGAAATCGGGATGATAAGTGTCAACAAGCACAACCGGCACATGCGAATTCACATATTCACGAGCGAACTTCTTCGGCATCTTTAAGGAAAGAAAAAGCATGCCGTCGACTCTGCCCCGTACAGCATTTTTTTTTAACATTCCTTCTACATATTCCGGGTGTGTCACCCCGTGAAGAATTAGATCATAGTTCAATTCCGCAAGAATTGCTTGAACTGCTTGAAGGATCTCGACAAAGAAAAATGTAGTAAAGTACGGGATGACTGCAAGAATTGAGTTCGTTCGTTTACTGGCCAGGCCTCGTGCATATGGATGAGGGTAATAATTCATCCTATTCGCAAAGTGAAGGACACGATTCCTTGTCTCTTTTGAAACACTAGGATGATTGTTGAACACACGCGATACAGTCCCTATCCCTACTTTTGCTTTCTTCGCGATATCGTAAATTGTCGGTGACATGACCTCAATATTCAATTTTCGTGGAAGCGCTTCCAAAAATTCCGAATTTTCTTTTTAAGAGTCAAGTTTTATTTCAAATTTATTTTAAAGACCTCTTGAAAAATATATTTTCTTC
>Ga0187886_1003899_pt1 | contig 10959 bp, 4 predicted proteins | sample June2016WEW_20_1_FD_133001 | JGI IMG/M metagenome (GOLD analysis project Ga0187886, IMG submission 133001) | Peatland microbial communities from SPRUCE experiment site at the Marcell Experimental Forest, Minnesota, USA - June2016WEW_20_150 | ecosystem: Environmental > Terrestrial > Soil >...
CAATTGGCGAGGTCTTTCATATAAATAATCAATTTGACTGTATCGTGACTGCGATTATCGAGGATCCGCCGACCAATACAAACAACCGCTTTGGTGCATTGCTGCCCCTTACCTTTCTCAGAGATTTGGGATTCAACCTTGATAATTATGACGGCGGGAACTTATCTACCTATATCCAACTTCAAAGTGGTGTCGATTATAAAGTACTCAGCCAAAAAATGTTTAGCCAATTTTCAAAACCTGTCAAACAGCCGGAAATGGTTGAAAAGTTCTATCTAATTCCATTAACCGAAGTTCGGTTCTTTCGCAACAATAGTAAAATCGTTGTCTATGTCTTTTCGATATTGGCCGGCGTGATTCTGCTCATTGCCTGTATCAACTTTATTAATCTATCAACCGCAGGAGCGATGAATCGCGCCAAAGAAGTCGGTATCCGAAAAGTTGTCGGCGCCGCGCAATCGCAACTACGATGGCAATTTCTAAGTGAAAGTCTCTGGATTACACTGATCGCGATCTTTCTTGCGCTGTTGCTGGTGGAAATCTTCCTGCCAACGTTTAATTACTATACGGGAAAACAGCTTGCTATCGACTTTTCAAATTATCAAACCTATTTCACTCTGGCCGGCATCGGACTTTTGACTGCGGTCTTGGCCGGGAGTTATCCTGCATTCTTTCTGGCGTCATTCAAACCCACCGCAGTCTTAAAGAAAAATCTTTTCTATCGTACCGGCAACGGTCTGATTCGGAAAATATTGGTGGTGACACAATTCTCGTTTGCCATCGTTATCATCATCGCAATGATTTATCTATACCGTCAGATCGACTTTTTACAAAATTCTAATCCTGGATTTGATGATAAGAATATTATTTTCACATATTTAAGGGGAGATATTCGACATAAAGTAGACAATGTCAGACATGAACTCTTGAAGAATCCTCACATAGAAAATGTTACAGCATCTTATAACTTGCCCAATTCAAATGGTTGCTATACTTTTGTCCGCGCGGACGCTGATCCGGAAAAGACTTCTCACGCCGTTTGGGATATAGTCGACTACGACTATTTACAAACCTTTAAACTAAAATTAATACAAGGCAGATTTTTCTCTCAGGAGTATATAAACGATTGCAATCAGGCAATCGTTGTCAATGAATCTCTGGCAAAGGCACTTCGATTCAGTGAACCGGTAGGACAATCAGTGATTATGCAGGATAAGCATTATACAATCATTGGTGTTCTGTGCGACTTTCATAACCGCCCGATGGTTTATCCGATCGAACCAATGGCATTAACGCTCGGGACAATGGATTATGGCATCTTGTTCACAAAGATCGGTGCTCAGGATAAAAATACAATTGTCAGCACAATGAACTCTATTAAAGATGTTTGCAATAGATTCAATCCTGATTATCCGCTTGAATATTATTATTTGAAGGGCTTTCCTCAGGAAGGAACGGATGACATGCAAGCAGCAGGGCGTGTCCTTCTGGTATTCACGGTGCTGGGAATCGGAATCTCATGTCTTGGCTTATACGGACTGTCGTTATTTCTGACCGAACAGCGGAAAAAGGAAGTCGGTATCCGTAAGGTTTTAGGATGCTCTGTTATGGGTATTATCAACCTCTTTTTCAGAGAATATGTTTTGTTATTGCTCATTGCCAATGCCATTGCGTGTCCCGTTGCCTATCTGGTTATTAACGAGGTATTCCAATCGGCATACCGGGTCGAATTGGGTCTCGGTATTTTTATCATCACTGGCGCAGTAGTACTTTTACTGGCATTACTCACGGTAGGTTTTCATGCTTTACGAACGGCGAGGGCGAATCCGGTAGAGAGCCTAAGATATGAATAGCTCGTTGAACAATAATCGATGAATAATTGCATTTAAAAGACAATTGAAAACTAATTACATAAAAACATAATGGAGATATTATGATACGCACAAACAATCTTAAAAAAATCTACCGGACGGAAGAAGTTGAAACGACCGCTCTCGATAATGTCAATATAGAAATCAAAGAAGGTGAGTTTGTTTCGATCATGGGACCCTCCGGATGCGGCAAGTCCACATTGATGAATATTCTCGGTATGCTCGACAATCCGACTGATGGGGAGTATAATTTTTTAGGGACTGAGGTTTCGAAGTACTCCGAACGCCAGCGCGCAGCAATGCGTAAAAATAATATCGGTTTTGTGTTCCAGAGTTTTAACCTGATTGATGAATTAACAATTTATGAAAATATCGAGCTGCCCCTTCTATATCTAAAGACTTCCGTTTCGGAGAGGAAGAAGAAAGTCGGAGCCGTTTTAGAGCGCATGCAGATTATGCACCGAAGGAATCATTTTCCGCAGCAGCTTTCCGGCGGTCAGCAGCAGAGAGTTGCAGTCGCGAGAGCTTTGGTCTCCAATCCGAAGATTATTCTTGCAGACGAACCGACGGGAAATCTTGATTCCTTACACGGCGATGAAGTGATGAAAATGCTCACCGAGCTCAACGAAGGAGGCACAACCATCATCATGGTCACCCATTCGCCCGCTTACGCTGAATATGGAAATCGCATTGTGCATCTATTTGACGGGCACATTGTGACCGAGAATATGAAAGGAAAGTTTCATGTTTAAGAATTACCTAATAATCGCTTTGCGCAAAATGCGCCACGATAAATTGTATTCATTCATCAATATTATCGGTCTTTCAGTCGGGATAGCCGGATTTCTTCTGATCGGATTGCATATTCGTAATGAAATGTCCTATGATCGTTTTCATAAAAATTATGATAATATTTGTCGTGTCTATAGTATTGACGATAGACCCTCGGGCCGTGTTACTTCTGCGGCAACTCCTCATGCATTGCCGAAGGCATTGGCGAATGATTATCCCAATCTGGTGAATGTAGTCAGTATCCTTTGGGCACAAGAGATAGGAGTCCGGGTTGAAGATCGTATTTTTCAGGAGAAGGTGCTTGCTGCCTCGTCGAATTTCTTTACGACATTCAATTTCCCATTCGTTTTAGGTTCGGCGGCAAAGTTGTCCGAGAATATCCAGAGCGTTATCATCACAAAACGCCTTGCCAGTAAATTATTCGGACAAAATTCACCTCTCGGGAAAACGATCACCATTCATGATCAGCTCGAGTTTATTGTGGCCGGTGTGATCGAAAATGTTCCTTCGAATTCCAGTTTTCAATTTGACGTCTACATCCCGAACGATTTTGTGTATAAAACTTTAATACCGGATGAAGAGGCCAAATGGTACTCGGTGGGTGTAGAGACTTATATCGAATTTCCGCACGGGCTATCTCCGGCGACATTACAAGCACAATTCCCAAATTTTCTTAAAAAATATCTTCCCGATTATATGCAGGGACACCTTTCACTTGGGCTGGAACCGCTGAAAGATATTCACACCAATACTCAAATCATTAGTAATTATTTCCCTGCGAGTTCAAAGCTTATGTTGGGATTGCTCTTTCTCATTGCCTGTGCAATTTTAGGAATTGCCTGCATTAATTTTATCAATCTCACCACAGCGCGATATTCCGAACGATATAAAGAAATCGGTGTGAGGAAGGTTGTAGGCGCTGGGCGCTGGCAGCTTGTTGAACAATTTCTCAGTGAATCGATGCTTCTAACTTTTTGTGCCTTCATCGTCGGCTTTGCTCTGGCACAATGGATGTTACCCTTTTTTAATGAATATGTTCATCGACAACTTACTATCGATCCTATAAATGACGGTGCACTTTTTGTTTTAATAGCTGGATTTGTGGTTTTGCTGGGTATAATCAATGGATGGTATCCAGCTTTTCTTCTTTCGGGATATAAACCTGTTTCCGTTCTAAAAAACGATCAGAAAAAGATTTTCGGCCGCATGCATACACGTCATGTTCTGATCACTTTTCAGTACGGTATCACTATCGTGCTGATCTTTTGTTTCATTACCATCACCAATCAAATTATATACATGAAGAACCATGATCTGGGTTTTTGTTCGGAGAATTTGGTTGTCATTCCTACAAATACCCATCCGACTGAAGATGCAAATCCTCAGAAAGTTGAGCTTTTTACAAAGATGCTTCAAAATGATGGAAGAGTGCATGGCGTAATTTCAGCCTCTTATTCGGAGAATGTCCCGGGAGCTAATTTCCCCAATCAATTCGGTTTAATCCCGGAGGGCGGATCCGAGAATGATCGCATTGAAATGGTTATCACGCGAAGTCTGAATGAAGATTTTATCAAAACGTATCAGATGAACATAAAGCAGGGGAGTAATTTTTCCCGGACAACCAGTATGGATGCCATTATCAACGAAACAGCAGCTAAGAAATTCGGATGGAAAAATCCGGTTGGGCGGCGTTTTCGATTTGCATTTTCGAAAGAACTTTTCACAGTCATCGGAGTAATACGCGACATCCATTTTCGATCGCTTCAGAATACAATCGAGCCGTTGATTTTCATCCAGTGCTGGGGACACCCGAATTTTATAACCGCGCGAATTCAACATGGCGCCATGCAAAATGGTTTGACCTATCTCAAAGAAGAATGGCAAAAAATGTTCCCAGCCTTTCCTTTCGAATATCACTTTGTAAACGACTTGTATCAGAATAGTTACAAGGAAGAAGAACGCCTTTTGAAAGTTATTTCAATCTTTTGCGTCCTGGCAGTGGGATTGGCTTCTTTAGGTCTTCTGGCATTGTCCGCCTTGCTGGCAATGCAGCGCACGAAGGAGATTGGCATTCGAAAAGCGCTCGGTGCATCAATTGCGAATATTCTTTTTATGTTGTCTAGGGATTTCATCCAGTGGGTGGTCGCGGCAAACTTAATTGCCTGGCCCATTGCGTATTATGCCATGAGCAAATGGTTGCAGAATTTTCCTTATCGGATTAATTTAACGATATGGACTTTCTTATTGTCTGGACTATTGGCAATATTGATTGCATTATTAACGGTCAGTTGGCAGGCGATTCAGGCGGCGAGGGCGAATCCGGTTGATTCGTTGAGGTATGAATAACCTACTGAAGGAAAACGTAAACCGGAGACAGGTGACTGGCAACCTCGATTCAACACACGGGAAAGAGGTCATGGAGCTGCTGTCCAAGTTAATTGATGCCAGCACAACTATCGGTGGTCACCCATTCAACAGCCTACGTCGTGTACAAAAACCGGATCGTGCATTTGTTCGACGGACATACTGTGACAGATAACATGAAGGGGAAATTTCATGTATAGGCGATAGCATATTTTTGGACAAATTTAAAAATCAATAATACATATTGCGACAAAGAGTCCGGTAGAAAATCTAAGATGTGAATAATTTATGATGGTATCAGGTTCTTCTGATTTATTCTGATGAATGATACTTATGAATAAAGGAATAAATATAAAGAGCAGAATAGTTGAACCAAGAAGGATCGATATTATTTACATATATGCTCCTTCCTATAGCTCAATAATCTTGTATAATTCACTATTTTCATCATTCAATAGTATGTGTGCTCGTTGGGGACACGATGTTTTAAGCGCTTCCCTTTTATCTGCTAACACTTTTTGCAGAGTGTCCCATGCCAATCCTCTTTAAACGTTCAAACTGTGTTTATTGTTTTATTATTTCCATTAATGGCGTACATCGATGGATCAGTATCGAAGAGATAACTCGCAACAAAGCACTCAAGAAAATTCCAAAATTCAGTTATGAAAATCGATAGCAATAGAAAATACCGATGCTGTCCGAATTTAGCAACTGATTCCAAAAAAATCGGATTCAGCACACTCTGAAATAGCGCAGAATAAAGCTAATCATTTAAAATCGGTAACGCTCGTGTATTAGTCCTCTGTTGTTGAGTGAAAGGAGATTCGAACACAGTTCATGACAATTTAAAACCTCTGGAACTGCACGTCACTACCTATCGTGGATTAGAGAATTGGCCATTGATACCTTTCACTTCCGAGCTACTCGGCAACCATATGGCTGTTTCCGCACCTTGAGCGATACTACGCCCGAAAAAGAAAAACTTAGAACACATATAAAAAAATCGCACTATTGGAGATGTATCACGATAGAGACCGCTCTTCACTAATAAACCGGATGCCATTGCATTGGTAGTGACACCGATTCCTTCGAGCCGTAGCAAAGCAGCCCAGGTAAGCCATTCGATTATAAACTTTTAATTGCGCATATGCTTTTCATCTCTCATAGGTATGATCATCAAATTGGAGATCGGTGAGATCAAAATCACTCGCGATGGTAAATGCTACATTGACAATACAAGCTGGCGCACTCACTCGAAGAATGCTGAGCAGATCTTGTGTGAGAAGATAGTACCCGAGCACATTTGTGGTAAAAGTGAACGCTATGCCGCCAACACTCTTCTCTTGCTGAGATCGATTGATGCCGGCATTATTAATTAACGAGTCGGCGCGGAAATATCTTGTACGTAACTGCCGTGCGAATTCATGCATAGACTGTTAATTGGATATATCAATGTGCATGACCACACAGTTCTTCTTGCCAGCAATTCATAAAATCTTATCGAGTGTAAGCTCAGCAACATTAACATCGCGACAGGTTAGTATGACCTCCCACTAAGTGCCGCAAGTTGAACGGCAATTTCTTTTCCGAAACCGATGTAGTTCTTGCAACGATAGCTCGTTTATCTACGGAAATATTTTTAGTCTGTTTGATGTCTGTATCGCTTATCTCCAGAGTTTTGCATTCCTTTTATATCTTAGATAACAAACCGCGTCCATTCTGATAATTTTTAAGTCAAAGGTTCATAAGCCTCTGGCCAGCAATTTCATACTACGGCTCTGCCAACCTTGTTAATAATCCCAACACTCAATTCCTCGGCTTGAGTTTTGGGAAAGTACCTTATATAACAATGAAGAAAAGAATATTTTAAAGTCCTAAACCGACACTAAACATATTGACACTACTAAGTACACCAAACGAGATATATGAATAATCGACTTTCAGATTTATACCGCCTATTTCATATTGGATACCACCTCCAAAGTTCAGACCTTGTTCTGAATCTTTTGAAAAGAGTCCTTTGTATCCTATTCGTAAGGCAATTAATTTCTCGAACATGTACTCTGCCCCGATATTTATACTCTCAACATCATCACTAGGATGCAATGCATCTACAGAGAGCACCAAATTGCTGTTCGACCATCCCTTAAGAACATCCATCGAAGCACCGATACGGAACAATAACGGTAAATCGTAAGGATCGGTTGACAATGTCGCATTGATACTCCCGTTATTACCGGCAATACTTGGATATGGATCATGCACTACTTGAAAATCCTCACCCGCCAATTGCATTTTTGTTCCGTAATTTGATATGCTCATGCCAAGTTTCAAACCACTCAAGTGAGTATCGAAAAGAACTCCCACATCAAGTGCGAACCCATCTGCGCTGCTATGGTACAATCTCTCATATATATATTTTGCATTAAAACCGATCGAAAATTGATCTGTGAGATTACGCGCATATACTAAACCAAAAGCGTAACTTCCGGCATCAACAAATTCTCCCGTGCCATCAGGATTATCTGTCGTTGTCCTTTCGATTTTGTCCATCGTAAGAAATGTTGCATTTAAGCCAAGCGTTCCAAAGCTACCGAGCGGTAATGCTGCGCCGGCATAATTCAATGATATGTCGGAGATCCATTTTGTACTTGAAAACGCTGCCTCAAAATTATTCATCTGGGCAATTCCGGCAGGATTCCAATACATTGAGGTGATATCATTCGCAAGAGAAACATAGGCGCCTCCCATTGCAGTAGCGCGAGGTCCAACATCGATTGATAAAAATTTTGCAGCAGTAGTTCCAGTTTTTGTGATTCCTCCCTGTGAGTAGGAAGTGGAACAACACACGCACAGTAATCCTACAGCAATTATGATATAGTTTCTCATTTTTATAATTCCAATTCTTAAGTACAAAGATCTTGGGAAAAACATGCACAAGCTATTTTTTGCATTCATATATATTCTCTCCTCATTTAAGGACTAAAATTTTTCCAGTTTTTTCACCAATTCCTTCTGCTTTTACATGGTAAATATAGATGCCGTAAGATATTTCCAAATTATCTTTGGATAACATATTCCATATCTCGGTTCCGTTATCAATAGCATTGTTATGGTAAAGAGTTTTGACAAGTTGGCCGTTTACGGTGAATATTTTGATCACACAATTCGCTGGTAAATGGGTAAAATGCAGCCGTCTTTCTCCGTGTCCACTAGAATATGTATTTACGGGTTCCCAAGCATTGGTAACGATATATGGGTTCGGAACAACACGAATTTTATCAAGATCTGACTTTGCCAATTGCGCATCCACAGTCGGAGCAAGAATGGTAAATTCAAATGTGTCGTTTGAGAGAAATGGGCGATCCAGATTGAGATATAATGTATCACCGGGTCCGGGCATAACCGTATCCGGTGCCGTTGCAGTTGTTGCAAAATCGACCTCCCAACTCGCAATAAGGGAGTCTGAGCCTGACTTATATGGAGTTAAGAATATGATTTGATCTTGCAAAGCTAAACTTTTATAGGTAAACTTTCCAGCACCGCCAGTTTTATCCCGATCCCAGAGAGCACAACTAACTTTTTGATTCGTTAATGTATTGATGATTTTAAAATTTACTGGAATTGCATTAAGCGATGTAGATCCTCTCAGAAATAATTTTGAAGTGTCAATACCGACAGTATCAAAAATTATTTTAAAATTAGCGGGAATTAATTTCACAGGTAAATTGCTATAACTAAAATTTTTAAATAGATAGGGTCTAATTACTTTCCGACTCCAACCGGATCGACTTGTATCTATTTTTAATTCGGCCGGATTATTGGCGAAAGATAATTGAAATCCATCCGTAAACGGAAATCCTTCGCCGGTTGCCGTAGCGGAATACTTCGATAATAATGTATCGTTAGACGTACTATCTATGAGTGTAAAGCTCTTCGTCATGCTTAGACTATTACTCGACAACGCATCTTCAAACGTCACGCGATACGTATGATTCCCTTTGATTAATTGCGGGTTAATAATTTTATAATCTAACATTCCGGTTGTAGTGTTATTTGGGCCAGAAGTGAATCTTGAGTCCGTTAAATGTGGTTGAACATATCCTGCCGAAGGCGCCTCCGGTTTCACGACCACGACATTTGTTCCTTTCATAACTTCACCAGACGCCTGAACGGCAACAAATTTAGAGCATTCTGACGGATCAATGTTCGCGGAATCACTTCCATGATCATACGAAGCAATCGCATAATAGTACGTTTGTCCATTTTGCGCTGTTGTATCTACCCACATGTGCTTTAACCCTGTATCATCTCCTAAATAAAAATGCACACCTTGAGTAGCAGTTTTGGCAAAGCCTTTAATACCGTTATTGAGATCAAATTGAGCTATTGGCTTACGGAAGATAACATCTCCATATCCATTGGTAATAGGCATACAATCATTCCAGCCCGGATCGGTTGAGCGATAGATTTTATATCCCTCAAAATCTCTTCCTCCAGGATCAGTGCTGGTTGGATCCACCGATACCTCTGCGGTAGTATCCCAGAATAATGTCACTTTATGGTCACCTACCACAGCTTTTAAGATTGGGATATCGGGCGCTTTGGCAAAATTATAATTCATGAGGTACGCTTTATTGAAATTGGCTTGTGTCCTGAATAGTCTAGCTGTATCTGAACCGTTAGGCAGGTCACAATCCGCCGCTATTAAGCCTATAGAAAACCTTTCAGTAGCACCCGGAGGTAATGGAAAATATCCAGATCCATAACCTAATTCGACGTTTCCAGGAGGAGCGGCAAAAAATGTACCAGGTGTGAAAATCTGCCACATTACCTCATCATCCCATTGATTATAGGCACTCCCCCAAGCATAAAGATAAAAACTTGTCAACCCGACCATATCACTCTCATTAATATCAGTCTTATCAAAATGCGGTTCACCTACCGAGGGTCTACCATCACCTTCACCTTTATCCGGTCCAGGGTATCCTTTATCCTTTACACCTAAACCATCAGCGCCTACATCATCTTTACTTGGATCCCAGTTACCATTATTATCAATACCATCATCTCTTCGTTCATCGATTAGAGGATTCAATGATCCATTCGTGGTGACGTCGGTACTCGTATAATCAATGTATTTATGATCAACATAAAGATAATTTATCACTCCATTGGTCGTCACTCCCCGATTCTCGTCGATGATACCATTGAGATTATCATCAAATAAATTATCTCCTATTTCTTTCAATGTATCTCCCACAAAAAAGTTATGTGGGAATCCATTGAAGGAAATGACGAGAGTATCACTTGCTGTTTTACCAAGTTTAGCAAGAGTATCTGCGAGTGTTGTAACGACACGCCTGTAATGTGGGTCATTATAATCGATTAATACTATGATGTCGTTCAAGCCAAGAATTTTTGGCTTAAACATATCAGTTGTAATTGTCGGTCCCGAACCAGCATAGAATGTTTTCGGTCCATTAGCAGTTTGCAACGTTACGGGACCAACTTCTTTATTATTCATGCCGTAATTCGGGCTGGACGGATTACCATCATTATCGTTATCAATCCCGTCATATGGATCTCCGGGGCTTTCTAAAAAGCAGGCTCCAAAGACTCCTGTGTGTATCCCATATGTTGTCCCCCATGCGGCTGCATTTGAAGCAAGGCCGTCTTGATCCCACGTCCAAGCAAGATTATTTTCTATATTGTAACTTCCACCATCACCCCCATCTCCACCCACAGTGTGAGTGTCGCCGACATTATTCCCGATTTTATATCCAAATACGACTTTAGTGTGCTGATATGTACCGATGTTTTTGAAATCGGTAATTACAAAAACGCCATCTTGTATGAGTCCCTTTGACCATTGCATCCCTCTCATATACATCCGTATTCCTAATCCACCTCTGCTTACATCGTTTGTATC
>Ga0187886_1003900_pt1 | contig 10957 bp, 8 predicted proteins | sample June2016WEW_20_1_FD_133001 | JGI IMG/M metagenome (GOLD analysis project Ga0187886, IMG submission 133001) | Peatland microbial communities from SPRUCE experiment site at the Marcell Experimental Forest, Minnesota, USA - June2016WEW_20_150 | ecosystem: Environmental > Terrestrial > Soil >...
ATAATAAGAATACGCATAGTGTTTATCCTTTGTTAAATCTTTCACAAGAAGACAGGAGATTAAATGCTACAGATAGAATAAGGTAAAGCAATGAAAAAGTCAAAGGTCTAAGGCAAAATGAAAAAGGATGTTGCCTTACTCAACCATCTGTGAAACGATATCTGATTATGTCTTTTCCGCGCGCGCAAGTTCGTCTTCGATGTATTCACGAATTGCCGGCTTTAAATATATTTCATCAATACCAACTTCTGCTAATCCCCGCGCTAAAACGGAAGCTCGACGTACCGGAGCTAATCGTTTATTTATGACGATAAGCCTTTCTGCTTTCAGAACGCAATAGCCACCATCGAAGTCGCCTTTTTCATATCGGATGGCAATACCACAATTGGATGCAAGCTGTTCAAGCTCATTTAGAATTTGATCGTTCAACATGATTTTTTTACTTTGTAAATGGATTTCAAATGTAACTTATCTCATTTTAATGTGAGTAGCAATACGGCAAGAATATAATAATTGTCAGTACAGGACTCACTAATATATTTTCACATTTGCTAGTAACTTTTATTTCACTTCATCTAAGTTAAATTTAAGTTATTTATTTTTCATTTTGACCTTTTAAAATTACCTTCCCACCAAGTTTGAATCTTCCTTCCACTCCATACTGTAAACAAGAATAATATTACGCCGCCAATAAGATCAATGACATAATGATATCGCAGATAAACTGTGCTAATTATAAGCAACGTTGCAAGGACTGTTATAATCCATCGCGACTTGAGACGATACTGATGACCAAGATAGACTACTATAAGCGTGAGTTGTGTATGTCCACTTGGGAATACATCGCGTTGAACAAATTGTATCACGTTTGGAAGCGTTGAAGATATCGATTCACCCGCATTGATGAAATTTCGAATCGGTGTAGTAAAAAATAAACCTGGCAATTCCTGGTTAAGTGCATAAAAATTATGTAGAGTAAAACGAGGACCAACAGCCGGTAAAAGAAAATATCCTATATAAGAAAGATAGAATCCGTACACAACGAGAAATGCGCCATGATCAAATTCGTCAATCGTGTAGCGGCTGAAGAGTTCTATGCCAAGTACAAGAAACAATATATAATAGGAAAAATATGCTATTTGAAATATCTCGGTCAGTATCGGATATGCGAAATGTGCCGCCCACTGAGTAGGATTGACTCCGAAGAGCCAGTGATCAATGGAAATAAAGAGCCAATCGTAATCTACGGGATGGATTGGCTGTACCATTAAATAAATTTCTTTGAAGACAAAAAGAATAAACGGATAACTGTAAAAACGATGGAGACCAATTAGCCATTTTGTCTTTTTTGTTTCCGCTAGATATGCCAACAAGAAGATGACAGCAATGACGACAAGATCGATGATTATAATCTCCAACCACACAGACACGCGTCCGAAGAAGATCAGATTCAATCCAATCAGAAAAAGCATGAACATGATGGAGACAATATCAACCGGTGCAAGATAAGAAATCAACTTTTTCATAGACATAATTAAATTCGAATTTCTAATATCTAAATCTTAACTAAAATAAAAGTATTGAATCATTAATCAAGAAATGAATTTAGAATTTAGTTTAGACAAGTTGTTCGTAAGTAAAAGGAACTCCTCAACTCCTAATTCCTCCGGCCTCTTCGTCAAGTTAAACGAAATATGATCAAGCACACTTTCATCGTAGCCCATTGATTTCAATCCATTCCGCAGCGTTTTTCGTCGCTGACCAAATGTCGCACTAACAATGGATCTAAAAAGTTTCTCATCACAATCCGGCAATTGTTCCTTGAACTTGAACCTTACGACTGCAGAATCCACTTCCGGCTTCGGGAAAAAACAATTTCGTGAAACTTTAAACAGCATCTCACATTCAGTGTAGAATTGTGTGAAAATTGAAAGTATTCCATATTCCTTGTTCTTCGGCGGAGCAATGAGACGCTTCGCCACTTCAAATTGCACCATCAAAACCGCATCATTAACTTCTGTCCATGAATTAAAAAGCCAGAAGAGAATTTCACTTGTAAGATAATAAGGAATATTGCCAACAATGCGGACTTTTCTATTGTTGCGACTTGCAAGCTCGCCAAGATTGACATCGAGAACATCATGGTGGATGAGTTCTAACTTTTCACCAAACCGTTCCTGAAGAAGCTGAATCGCTCTTTCATCCACCTCAATGCCGATAAGTTTAACCGGCTTATCGCACAAATGCTTGGTAAGCGCTCCTTGACCAGGACCTATTTCAATGACAACATCGCCAGTTTGAAGATTAATACTCTCCACAATCTTGTGCAGTATGTTTTCATCCCGTAAAAAGTTTTGTCCCAGAGCTTTTATAGGTTTAAGCACAATATTTTCCAATGAATGCCGTGTTAATATAACGATTGCAGTGAGAGAATTCCAGAAGATGTTAAGGAACATTATTGATATCGAACATGTAATCCATAAAAAGAATAACACAGCAGGAGATTAATTATAATTAAATACCCGAACATGTGTTTCCCTAATTATCATAGCGTGATATTATGCGCAGATGATAAAAGTATTCATATCTAGAAATCCGAGCGAACCGTAATCTATGATTATCGATAATTAAAATGCAGCTTTGCACTAAACTTTCCACTCTGATTTTCCAGCGCATAAAAAGAGGCATTGACCGCACCCAAAGGTTTCACTGCCAGACCCAGCGTTTTACCATCGATCATGCGTTGAAGAACTGAGTTGGAAATTGTAATAAGGGTTTTATCACCGCGTCTTTCGGCCACATTAACATTTATAATCATTTGCGAGTTTAAGACCCTTTTTAACGCTTGCCCCCTGCACAAACTGTTACAGGTAACTTCATCCTGATTCCATTCAGTGTCTCCACCGACTATTTCTGTTACTCTCACCATTCCAAAATCCTTACTATTTATCTCCTTATACGGTTAAACGATAAACCTAAGGAAATCCAATACATCAACGTTACTTATTGAAAATTTTGTCTGCCGCCATTGTTAAGAGTATGAAATCTACCGTTCCCCTTCCCATTACATATTCTGTTTGCTGCCAAAGATATGGCCACACTTTTAGTTCCGGTAAATCTGGACGAATGAGCGCCGTGCCACTTCCAACACCACCTGGAATGTATGACCATTCATCTCTATTTGCTCCATAAGCAACCGTCAAGGAGTGGACTCCTACTCCTGAAGTGAATGAAGCAGTATTCTCACCAGGATGACAACCGAGAATGAAGTTCATTGCGTTGAAAGCATGTTCAGATGGAAAGATTTTAGGAAATCCTAAATGGAGAAAAAGTTGTTTAACGCCAAACGACTGAATAGTCCACCCAGCACCCCAAATATATGGCTGATATGGAACACCATAAGGATTCTCTTTTTGCTGTTCAGAAATTTTCTCAAAAGTCTGTTTAACTCCTTTCTCGATTTTTCTTGTAAACTCTTTATTGCCTATTTTTGCCGTAATTCTTCCGGCGACCTCACTGAACCGTTCAATATTACTGCTTATAAAATTCTCGTTTGCTAAAAGGACTTTTCTGTATTCTTCATTTGAAGTCGTTAAGTACAATTCAGCGGCAGCGTTGAGCTTATCCATCGTCTGTGTAGAGGAATTGCTCTTGTAAAGTTCCTCTGATATCATTAAACATTTATCAGCCAATTCGTGATTATATATTTTCAGCACTCTACTTGCTGCTGCTAATGCTTGCCCAGCATAAAGTTCTCGTTGAGGATTATTCTCTGTGAAAACTAACCGATCATCATTCGGCAACGGTTGACCTAGTATTTGATCTCTTACATTTTCCTTATAAATTAGATTATCAGTTATTGTAGATGCATCCCCAAGATGCATATATTGCTGAAGAGATGTTTCTTGAATTCCTCTATATAATTTTCCCATCGATTCGTACGAACTGACGATGCTTAAAACACCATGTTCAATTTGTTGCAAGATGTCCGGTTTCCCATCCGGTTTATGAATTTCGACAACTCTTGTCTCTTGATTGATGGCTGTCTCATCATAATCATTTCTGAAGAACTCATAGGCAAGAGTAAGTTTATAGATTGTCTCAGCTTGCGATTCTATTCTCAAGTCATAGTCACCAGCATCGTGCCAGCCGCCGATATTTAATCCGGGTACATGTTCACCTGATTTGAAATGCGTCAATGTAGATTCACGTTGATAATAGCCGTCAAAGTAATTATGGTTGATCGAAGCCATGATGGCATCATCCATATGACAAAGCCCATGCCAGGTTTTATATCTATCTTTAATTTTCATATGACACATTTGCACCGGAAGAAAATATTCCAATGTCGGCTGCCATACATGTCTGGCAAAAATATCATTTTTGATTTCAAATTCATTCGATTCGATACTGCCATATCGTATTTTGTACAATCCCTCCTCCGCCACATCGCTGAAGTCAAATCGCACATACTTATAACGTAAGAATCGTCCCCAAGGCTTAGGAGTCATATCTGTTTTGATTGATATTACAGAATCAGTGTTTATTTTTAAAAGCTGAATCAGCTCAAAGTTCTCGGTTGATTTATCTAACTCGATAACTGCAAATTTTACTTGCTTGGGATGATAACCTATTTGAGAAACCTGAATGACCGGCTTATAATTCCAATTGGGGCTTGGCTTTGGCGTAACGATCCATTCTATTGCATTCTTATCGACTCCAGCAGAAATAGTTGAGCGTAAGATAAACCATCCATTATTATGCAGGCCCCTTCCGTCTATCAGTTGAATATCATTCTTATTGCTTACAACCCGTAGTTCATTTTCCTTATTTGTTGGAGCGATAACAATTTGTTTACCTATAGCCAGCGGAGTTATTTGGAAATTCCCATCTTCATCTCTTTTCATCGGACCGTTTGCTTGACGAGGAAAAATACCAGTTTTATTATCCATGAAATAATGTTCACCGAAATATTTACCCGGGAAAAGTTCAAGATTAAATCCAACTTTGTTGACCCACTTTTCCGGCAATGGTTTCTCCAAGTTCACTGTGATTTTTATACTTGAGCCGACGGCCTGCGTCTCTATAATATATTTGAAAGTTAGATCTGGATAATCGATTGGGTTAAATCCTCTTTCACTTTTACTGGAGTCGGGATACCATAATTCCACTTTAATTACTCCGTTTTTTTTATCTATTGTCTTGCTTCCAAGCTTAGGGGTTGGAGACCATTGACCCGGTGTCGGCTCAATCCGAACATCTCCATTTGCGGCAATACGCGAACCATTTTGTATTATGGTCAAACCACTTTGATGACCTTCTGGATAAAAATCATCAAACATCATAATATTGATTCCAGAAGCCTCATAGTAGCCTTCGTCAAGTATCTGAAGGGCAGTATTAATTGGTTTTGACTGGGGAAATAGATGAGATACAAAACTGAAAAGTAAAACAGAAAACAAGGAACACCAAATCACTTTTACCATTTAATGTCTCCAAGTTTGCGGCTATTGAAATAGAATTGTACTGTTACAAACACTATTATTAGTTATTTTTTGATAAAGGTAAAAAAACATATTGCATACCTCGTGTATATCCTTCCGGTTATTAAACTTGCCTGGTAAGCATCATCAAGAAGCCAAAATTGATATCTGAAATTTATATAATTGTGTTTTTTGAGAACCTCATTAAACCGTTTTATTCCCTGAAGAAACTCCGGCTGATCTGCAAATTCCTTTTCTGCTTAATATTTGACCATTATTTGTCAGTCATGAAATCTTCATGCGTTAGTACTCTTGGATAACCATACAGAGCTTTTATTTGTTGCGGAGTATTGTGTGTATATATAAAATTTCCCCAAATCATAAACCACGTCCACATAGGTTGATGCGCCAAAATATCCGGGGTCGGCACTTCTCCTACTTCACCCAAAGCAATCACTTTTCCTTGACCAAGTTTAACGAGTTCGTTATGATGACTTTGCCTATAATCGTAATGATACACATCTGTAGCTAGCACGTCAATATAATTTAATCCCGGAAAATAATCTTCATATGCATAAGCTTCATCATCGATGAGTTGACGCGGTGCATTTGTATTCCATACCCAAATTAAATTATTGAGTTTATGGTAATTAACAAATCGATCAAACATCATCTTATATAATTTAGCAGATCCATTTTCACCTTTACGATTTCCCCACCAGAACCATACACCATTTAATTCATGGTAAGGCCTCCACAAAACAGGCACACCTAAAATCTGCAATTCATTGAGATATTTAGCTATACTATCCATACGGCTTATCCACTTTAAATTCAATTTTGTACCTGGTGTTATTAATTCTTCCCATTCCTTATCCGTCATTTTAGCCTGCACGCTTTCTTTCCATCCGAATGGAGGATCATCTTGTGGCCTCCCAACATGCCACATTAAAGTGATAATATAACCCTCTTTGAATTTCTTGTACGCTGTCTGAACAATCGTATCTGCATATCCTTTATGAAAGTATCCTGCAAAATCGCAGCCCCATATTTCCGGCAATTTTCCGGTAAGTTCTTTGATACGGTTAGGATAAGTATCTATCCTCCCAACATAATTATGATGACCAGCAATTATATTTTTACCACTGATAGAATATAGGTATTCCAATAATTTCTTTGCTTCAGGTGTAGCGTTCTTGTTCACTGGAGCAAAATGCTTTTGACCAAACAAGAGTGACTGACTCCTGAGTCTGTTTATGCAGTTTATCAACCCTCTGGATGTATGATAATTGCCTTTCCAAATCGAACCTTTCGGGGCATACTTCATATTTGGTACGATATCTGTGCCACCCCAGTACCAACCTCCATGTTCTTGATCGATAAGATATTGTTTGCAGTAGTTCCACTGAATACAAAACTTTTCGTAATAGCGATGTTCATCTTGAGGGAATATATCCGCCATCATCAAAAATGCATTCAAAGCTTCTACTTGCGACCACCATTCTTTGGTCTTTCGTACAATTGTTGCACTCTTCTCTCCAGGAAGATAATACCCCCCATCGAAAAGACCTCCATGTTCCTTGTCTAATCCGTATTGCAATGTATGATCAACCATTTTTTTGGCAATCCTGAGAGTTATGGTATCGTTTTTTATTCCCAACGTTTCTGATACCTCCAACATGAGATATGCCGTTTCAACATCATGACCGAATGAAACATGGTCGTATTCATAATTTCTTTCTCGTGCAGCGGCAGTAGAATCCTTATAAGAAATAGGAGTCCAGTCACGTTGAAAAAACAAGGTCAAATATCCTTTATCCGTCGTAATAGTATCCCGCACTAAGCGCAGCATAGAGGATAAACGTTCCTTGAGTGTTGAATCCGGCCAGACTTTATAAAGCTCTGTGAAACATTCGAGCATATGGATTGAAGAATTTTGATCTTTAGGTGGTATGATTCTATATTCATCTTGAAAGTGAATATCTTCTTTAGAATGTAAATATTTTATTCCCTCAAGAAAAGGAGTTCCGTCTCTCATCATGGATTGAAAATATCCGCCATAGCGAGGATCATAACTATGCTTCTCTAACCACCAAAAAGTTTCTTGAGCAAGTTTCAACGCGGCAGTATCACCCGAAGCCCGGAAATAAGCGGATAACCCATAGATAGCAAAAGCATTGCCATACGCCCTTTTTATAATCGATCCTTCTTCTTTAATCGGTTCTCCCTTTCTTGTGACAAGATCGTAGAAACCACCAAATTCTTTATCCCACATTATATCTTTGAGAAACCGCAAACCATGGCTAGCCACATTGCGTAGTGTATTGTCTTTCTGATAAAACATGCCGGCATTTGCTGATGACCAAACATGGCGCGCCTGTGTTACAACGAATTTGTTTTGACGTCCAGATAATTTCCATTTATCATCGAAGTCGCTGAAAAAACCACCATATAAAGTATCTATCGAGAGAGGATACCAAGCTTTAAATTCGACATTGAGAACTTGCTGCATCTCGATAATGATGGTATCTCGAGATGTCTGTACATCATTCGAAAGAATTCCTGCGAAGGTTTTCACCGTGGCCAATAAAGAAAACAGGAGAACAAAAAAGATTAATGAAAGGAGGGTTAATCTGTTTTCCATTTCGCATGTATTCATCACGACCTCTTAATGCTTACTAGTTTGTAAAACAATATAATTGTGAAAAAGCGATTGGTGTAAATAGAAATAAGATAAGCTAAATGTGTAATCATTTGATAATATGCATAACATTTCTCTTCTTATGTAACGACGAGACTTTCCCTTTAAATCAAACCTCATCTCGATATGAAATTTTTACAAATGTATGGCATTTTATAAACAGTTTCCACTAAAACATGAAGTAAATTCTTAGCTATTATAAAAAAAGTGACCAACAGGATTTTACATCTGCCGGTCACTTTTAACATAGTACTTTTAACCTAAGTACTTCTTACTTCAGGAACATCATCTTCTTTACGGAAGAGAAGTTTCCTGCATCCAGGCGATAAAAATATACACCGGATGAAAGTTTGCTAGCATCAAATACAACAGACTGTTCGCCTGCACTCCTATGTTCATTCAAGAGTGTAGCTACCTGTTGACCCAATACGTTATACACTGTCAACTTTACATGGGATGATTTCGCAAATGTAAAATTAATCATTGTTGTCGGATTAAAAGGATTGGGATAGTTATTTAACAATTTAAAAGTTTTCGAAGGCAAAGGATCCTGATCTTTTACACCGGTTGTGGTTGCTAATCGGATTCTATAAAGCGAATACCCTCCTGTAATATAGAGAGTTTTTCTATCAGCATCCCCCCATGCACAATTTGATGGACTGCCTGGTACAATAATTTTTCCCAGCGATACTCCGGCTGGTGAAACAATCCATACTCCAGCAGGACCAGTACAATAGATATTCCCCGCAGTATCGACTTTCATTCCATCTGCATAACCCGACATTGGAATAGCAAAAAATCCTCTTTTGTTTGCAATACTATCGCCGTTTATAACATCCCAAACATAAATGCTGTCTTTAGCAGATTCATCAACATATAATTTCTTCTCATCCAAAGAAAAACAAATTCCATTCGGTTTATTCAACGTGTTATCTAAGAGTGTTATCAAACCAGAAATGTTTATTCTATAGATTCCCTGGAATTTGAGTTCACTAGATTGATTGGCTGGAATATTAAAATCCGGATCTGTGAAAAATATTGAGCCGTCAGATTTTACTACCACGTCATTGGGGCTGTTGAATTTTTTCCCGTTGTAGGTCGATGCAAGCGGAGTTATCGTGCCGTCCGGTTCCTGCCGTGCAACACGGCGTTTTGCCATTTGTGTGAGTATCAGTCGGCCCTGTAGATCCAGTGTTAATCCATTGGAACTATCTGATGGATACAGATACGTCGTGAGTGCGCTATCAACCGGCGACCAACGATAGATCTTATTACCTTTAATATCGCTGAATAGAATTCCCAAGGAATCGACCCATACGGGTCCTTCCGGTTGTAAAAAACCTGTTCTCAACGTTTCTAATTTTGCACCAGCTGGCGCAAGAGATTGCGCAAAAACATTTGTGAGAGTAAAGAATATGAGATAAAGGATAAGTATATGTGCTGAAATAGATTTTAAATTGTTCAAATTTGCTCCAAAGAATGATATATGAGAAACTTTTATTTCAATATTGTATCAATTACTTTAAGTTCTTTCGAAGAAAATGCTATGTTCTTGAGCGCTCTTACTGCATCTTCAATTTGAAAAACGCGGCTTGCTCCGATGAGGACAGAGGTCATTTCCGGATGCCGCAGAATCCAAGCGAGCGCCATTTGCGCCATGGTTTGACCGCGCTGTAGAGCCAGTGTATTGAGCTGTCGAATCTTTGAAATTTTATCTTCAGTCACTTCCTCGCGTTTAAGAAATCCATGCGGCTTTGCTGCTCTGGAATCTGCCGGAATGCCGTCAAGGTACTTACTCGTCAATAGCCCCTGTGCTAATGGGGAAAAAGCAATGCATCCGATTCCTTCTTTCTTTAACACGTTCAACAATCCTTTTTCTAGCCAACGATTAAACATGCTATATTTGGCTTGATGAATAAGACAAGGAGTACCCAATGATCGCAATATCTTTGATGCTTTCAATGTAAGCTCAGGCGAATAGTTGGAAATTCCTGCGTATAATACCTTGCCGCTCGTGACTATGTGATGTAATGCCTGCATCGTCTCTTCAATCGGTGTCTCTGGATCGGGACGATGATGATAAAAAATATCAACGTACTCTAATCCCATCCTGCGCAGGCTTTGATCCAGACTTGCGACTAAATATTTCCGCGATCCCCAATCGCCATACGGACCCTGCCACATTTGATATCCTGCCTTCGTTGAAATAATTAGTTCATCTCGGTATGAAGAGAAATCTTTCTTCAATATTTTCCCAAAGTTTTCCTCGGCTGATCCCGGAGGCGGACCGTAATTGTTCGCCAGGTCAAAATGTGTGATACCGAGATCAAACGCCCGCCGCATCATGGTACGTGCATTTTTAAAACTATCAACATTACCAAAATTATGCCATAAGCCGAGCGAAACTGCCGGCAATCTGAGCCCGCTTCGTCCGCATCGATTATATTGTATAGCGTCATAACGATTATTCTGGGGAGAATAGAATTGCATGGTCTGCTCCACTTATTAAAGTGACAATCCAAAAATACTTTTACGAGAGCTGATTATTTCGTTCTCCAGTTCATTAGTAAAAGACACTTTTTTGACAATACCTTGTTCTTTTCATAACTCTTTAAAAGAAGTATAAGATTATTCTCGCATGAAAACAAGATAGAAGGCTACTTCAAAAAAATATTCCCCAAGTTTTTTTCACTTTGCCCTTCGTCATCGATCGATGAACAAAGATAAAAAGTATCTCATTGAAATATTAATAACTCAATAAAAGAGGGATGAC
>Ga0187886_1003902_pt1 | contig 10956 bp, 10 predicted proteins | sample June2016WEW_20_1_FD_133001 | JGI IMG/M metagenome (GOLD analysis project Ga0187886, IMG submission 133001) | Peatland microbial communities from SPRUCE experiment site at the Marcell Experimental Forest, Minnesota, USA - June2016WEW_20_150 | ecosystem: Environmental > Terrestrial > Soil >...
CTGGCGGTATTGGCGGCATCCATTATTATGGAGGTAGTACCACCCAAGGTGGAACTGGTGGGGGAACTGGCGGCGGAGCTGGCGGTACCGGCGGCAATAGTGCTGGAAATCCTGGTAATCCAGGTGCAGCCTATAGTCCAACGTTCTCCGGAGCAACAACGATTCTCGCCATCGGTGGCGGTGGTGGAGGCGGAGGCGATCTTGCTGGAAGTAGCTATCAAGGTGGTAACGGTGGCATCGGTGGTAGCGGAGCAACTGGCGGTATTGGAGGCACGGGAGTTGCAGACAGCACAGGAGGCGCTGCTGGCGGAGGCGGAGGCGGCGGTAGCGGGTATAAAGCTGGTAATGGCGGTGCTGGCAATATACCTGGCGGTGGAGGCGGAGGATCCGCGAATGGCAGCAATGGCGCCGGTGGCAACGGCCAGGTTATCGTCTACTGGTAAGCCAGTCATTGATAACCGGATTGCAACATGCAACGGCCAGGCTATAATAGACAATACCAATGGGTAGGACTGCTATCGTGCAACCGAGCTTATCCTGGAGGACATTTCCAGGAACGGGGACGGTTATACATCCCAAATCAGGGCCGGCGGCAAGGATATGGAAAAGTATTTCGTCGGGGACTTGGCCTTACGCGAGGGTAATAACGTGGGATTTGAACTAGAAAGGGACAGGCATCTGAACAAACACCATGACGTGGCCACCACCAGTATGGCGAAACGCGGGGACGGTTCTCCTGTTTCGTAAACATGGGACGGGGATGAGGGTGTATATACCATACTCTTTTTTAGCGGCTGGAGCCTACATACTGCAACTTTATACAGCGAACGGGTTTATGACCTGGATGCCGGCAATTGACTGGCCTGGTTGCAGGTCCTCGGTCCATAATATCTGACAACGCACGACTTGAGCGCTTCTGATAATCATCGCATCCCAGAATGATAGCCTATACGTTCGCTGAATCTCGATTGCTTTTAAGATGTCCGCAGCTTCCGGCGCATGGACGCGCCAGCTAGCCAGATCCGCAACGATCTGCGAGGCCAGTTCCTGGTCCAGTCTCCGGGCCACCTTCTGCGTGATCGTCACATAGAACTCCTGGAGCACCTGAACACTGAGGCACCCGCTTCCTGACTGCCACAGATCGTTGATCATCGCCCCCGCCCGACGATGCTTCTCGCCCGCCGACCGGTCATGGGCGTAAACCAGTACGTTGGTGTCCAGGAATTGTCTATTATCATCATCGTTCATATAGGTCCTCCCGGCTCCAATCAACCCGCCCGCCGGTGCCCAGGTCAAGCTTTTCCAGCACCTTCAGGTGATGTTCCCTGGCCTGGCAATAGGCGTCCTGTTTCGTCACCGACTCCTCCAGCAGCCTCGACATCAAGCCTGACAAAGACCAACCCCGTTCGATCGCCAGAATTTTTGCCTTTTTTAATATTTCTTTGGGAATGGAGAGAGTGACATTCTGATAGTCCATAGCGCCCACCTCACTTAAACAAGTGTATCACGTATTTACGTGATGATCAACTTATTCAAGCGCATGATAAAGGCGCTCATCTGCAGCTTTAACTGCCGGTGAGCGCCCTATTTATTAGTTGAGCGAAACGTGAGAACCGTCCCCACGTTTCAGGCGATCTTGCCCGTGCGGGTCAGTTCCTCCACGATGTGGGCCGGAGCCTGGTCGTAGTGGGAGAACTGCATGGTGTGATTGCCGCGGCCCTGGGTGATGGAGCGCAGGGTGGTGGCGTAGCCGAACATCGGCTCCAGGGGCACCAGGCCCCGGACCACCTGCAGATCGTTCTGCTGCACCGTCTCCTCGATTCGCCCGCGCCGGGAACTGAGGTCGCCGATCACTTCTCCCATGTACTCCTGGGGCATGACCGCCTCGATCTTCATCACCGGCTCCAGCACCACCGGGTGGGCCTTGGAGGCGGCGTTGCGAAAGGCCATGGAGCCGGCTACCTTGAAGGCGATCTCCGAGGAGTCCACGTCATGGTACGACCCGCCGGTGACGGTAGCCTGGATGTCCATCATCGGGCTGCCGCTGACGATCCCCTTCTGCATGGCCTCCTGGATGCCGGCGTCGATGGATGGGATGTATTCCCTCGGGATGACCCCGCCGATGGTCTTATCGACGAACTTGTAACCCTCGCCGGTGGGCAGGGGCTCCAGTTCCAGCACCACGTGGCCGTACTGGCCGTGGCCGCCGCTCTGTTTGACGAACCGGCCCTCGGCCTTGGCGCTCCGGGTGATCGTCTCCCGGTAGGCAACCTGGGGCTGGCCGACCGCGGCGTTGACGTTGAACTCCCGCTGCAGGCGGTCGATGATGATCTCCAAATGCAGCTCGCCCATGCCGGAGATCAGGGTCTGCCCGGTCTCCTCGTCCACGTGGGTGCGGAAAGTCGGGTCCTCCTCGGCCAGGCGGTGCAGGGCGTTGCCCAGCCGGTCCTGGTCCTCCTTGGTCAACGGTTCGATGGCGCTGGAGATCACCGGCTCCGAGAATTCCATCTGCTCCAGCAGCAGCTGGTGTTCCTCGGCGCACAGGGTGTCCCCGGTCACCGATTCCTTGAGCCCGATGATCGCCGGGATCTCCCCGGCGTAGGCCGCCGTAATGTCCCGGCGGCAGTTGGCGTGCATCTTGACCAGCCGTCCGATCCGCTCCCGGCGTTGCTTGGTGACGTTGTAGACGGTCTTGCCCGCCTCCAGGGTGCCGGAGTAGATCCTGATAAAGGACAGTTTACCGTAGGGGTCGGTCTGGATCTTGAAGACCAGGGCCAGCAGCGGCGCCTCGTCGGCGCAGGCCGAGACCACGACCTCTCCGGTCTCCGGGTCGGTGGCACTGGCTGCGGGCATATCCAGCGGCGAGGGCAGGTAGTCCACCACTGCATCCAGCAGCGGTTGCACGCCCTTGTTGCGCTTGGACGAGCCGCACAGCACCGGCACGATCTGCCGGCTGATGGTGCCCTTGCGAACAGCCGCCCTGATCTCCTCCTCGGAGATCGGCTCGCCGCTCAGGTACTTCTCCATCAACTGGTCGTCGACCTCGGACAGGGCCTCCAGCAGTTGCTCGCGGTAGAAACGCTTCTGCTCCCGCAGCTCCTCCGGGGTCTCCTTGGTCTCGATGATCTCGCCCAGGTTGTCCTGGTAGTACAGCGCCTTGTCGGCGATCAGGTCGATCATGCCCCGGAAGTTGTCCTCGCAGCCGATGGGGATCTGCAGCGGGATCGCCTTCACCTTGAGACGGTCGCAGATCATCTGCAGCGACCGGTAGAAGTCCGCTCCGGTGCGGTCCATCTTGTTCAAGTAGGCGATGCGCGGGATGCCGTGATTGTCAGCGTGCCGCCAGACCGTCTCCGACTGCGGCTCCACGCCGGCCACCGAGTCGAACACGGCGACGGCGCCGTCCAGCACCCGCAGGCAGCGCTCCACCTCTACGGTGAAGTCCACGTGGCCGGGGGTGTCGATCAGGTTGATCTGGCAGTCCCGCCAGACGCAACTAGTCGCGGCGGAGGTGATGGTGATCCCCCGCTCCTGCTCCTGCACCCGCCAGTCCATGGTGGCGGCCCCGTCGTCCACCTCGCCGATCCGGTGCGTCAGCCCGGTGTAATACAGGATGCGCTCGGTGGTGGTGGTCTTGCCGGCGTCGATGTGCGCCATAATGCCGATGTTGCGAATTTTGTCCATTTGGTATTCGCGTGCCATGTTGTTCACCTCTTGCTAGCAGAGTTCTGCTGGTGAGCCCTGAGGGCCCAACGCTGCCCTGCTTATGTATTGTTCCGGGATGTGGCCGCTTGGCTTACCCTGTCCGGCAGCGCTCGTCCGGCTATCATTTTACCCTCTGCGACCGTCCCGGTTGTTTTGCCAGGGTAAAGATTCTGTAAGCTTTCTATTTACATATGGGGTGTTGCAGTAAACAGCATCCAATATTGCCATCACTGGTCGGGTGACCGCCGGTCGACCGGCGGGCGTGGACAAAATAAAAAAGCGCTGTTTTGGGCGCCGCCTGGTTTGCTCTCATTTGGCTGACCACTGCTTGATTCTAACATCCGTCACACTGTCAATCTAATACTGTGAACTACAACACAAACCTTATTATAACCCAGAGACAGGCCCATATACAAGCGGATAGCTAAAATAATTTTGTAAACGCTGATAATATTTGTCAGGCTGCGGCCGGGCTAGTGGCAATGGCGGGCGGGCAGCGGGGCGCTCAGCTCGTTGCCGACCAGGAAGAAGGCCAGCAGCAGGTCGAAGGCGGCCTCCAGGTATGCTGCGTAGAGGGGCACGGTGAAGGTGGCCTTGAAGTGGAAAAAGTTGTGCAGTTGGGTGAAGGCTGGGCTGATCCCCAGGATGCAGATGACGTCAGGCAGAGCGCCGGCGAGGCCGGCCAGGAAGGGATAGGGATCACCGGTACACCAAACGACCAGGAGGATAAACAGTCCGGCCACGGCGGCCAGGGCATACTGCCAGGGCATGCTCAGTTCGTAATGGGGCACGGCATCCAGCAGGAAGTGCGAGCAGAAGGCCAGCGCCAGGCCCAGCGGGGCGATGTTCCTGATCCTTGTGAGATTGGTTCTGGCCAGGCTGTACACCAGGGCGCCTGCCAGCATATGCGTTGCTCCGGTCATTGCTTCCACCAGATTATGATACGGGCATCTCCCGTCTGTTGTTGGCTATTTCCAACAGATTATATAGCTAAAAGAAACGATATTCAAGCTGTTATCCTGTTCAATGCCCGGGCAGCGGCCGGAACAGCTAACGAGCGGCGGGGGTGTAGGCCCTGCTGGCGTAAAAGATTGCATAGAGCGGCGGCGGGGCCAATATATTTTTAGAAGGTTAACCTTTGTCAAATTCAGGGAGGAGTCAGGATGCGAAAAAGCCAGCAATTCAAGTCGCTAGCTGTTATCAGCCTGGATGAAGGACGGGAGATCGGGCGCATCCGGGATCTGGTGATCAACCCGCAGACCGCGGAGGTGGCGGCGATTATCGTACAGCGCCCCGGCCTGTTCAGGGAGCAGAAGGTGATCCCCTACTCCCGGGTGGTCAGCGTCGGCAATAATGCCCTGACCGTGCAGAAGATGGCCAACGCCGAACGGCTCACCAGCCTGCCCCAGATCGTCAGCCTGCTTAAGGAGGACGTGCGCCTCAAGGGGGTGCGGGTGATCTCCGAGGGTGGCGCCGCCCTGGGGCACGTGGAGGAATTTTTTGTGGACACGGAGACCGGGAAGATCACCGCCTTCGAGGTGAGCGGCACTCCCGGGGAGGGCTTCCTGAAAGGGAAGGCCGTGCTGTCAGCCGCTGAGGTGCGCACCATCGGGAAGGACATCCTGATCGTGCGGAACGGGGCCGAGGAGAGCATGACCCGGAGTGAGAGCAAACTGGCCGGCAGCATGAAGAGTCTGAAGGAGAGCACCAATCGCCTGGTCCAGAAGGCCCGCGACCTGCACGTGCTCCCCGATGAGAAGGCAGCGCCCCAGCCGGGGCCGGCTGCCGGGGCCCCGGCAGCCCAGGGGCCGCCAGTGACCGAGGATACCGAGGATGAGGAGCCGGAAGCTCTGGAGCCGCAGACCGGTGAGCCCGAACCGCCCAAGGGCGAGTAAAATGGCCGGGCCTCCGGAGACAGCCAGTTCTATTCGAACAGCTTGCTGACGGACAGGTCCTCGTGGATACGGATGATCGCCTCCCCCAGCAGGGGCGCCACGGTCAGCACCTTCACCTTGGAGAAGGGCTCGACCGGAATGGTGTTGGTGACGACCACTTCTTTTAAGGGCGATGCTTCCAGGCGTTCCCTGGCCGGCCCCGAGAAGACCGGGTGGGTACAGCAGGCGTAGACCTCTTTCGCCCCGTGCTCCAGCAGGGCCTCAGCCCCCTGGGTGATCGTCCCGGCGGTGTCGATCAGGTCGTCCACGATGATGGCGGTGCGGCCCTCCACCTCGCCGATGATGTTCATCACCTCGGAGATGTTGGGCGCCGGGCGGCGCTTGTCGATAATGGCAATGGATGCTCCCAGGCGGTTGGCGAAATCCCGCGCCCGGGTCACCCCCCCCACGTCCGGGGAGACCACGACCATCTTGCCCAGGTCGAGGTTCTGGAAGTATTCGGCCAGGATCGGCACCGCCGGCAGGTGGTCTACCGGAATGTCGAAGAAGCCCTGGATCTGCCCGGCGTGCAGGTCCATGGTGACCATGCGGGAGGCCCCTCCCGCCGTGATCAGGTTGGCCAGCAGCTTGGCGGTGATCGGAACGCGCGCCTTCAGCTTGCGGTCCTGGCGGGCGTAACCGTAGTATGGCAGGACGGCGGTGATCCGCCGCGCCGAGGCCCGGCGCAGGGCATCCATCATGATCAGCAGCTCCATGACGTTCTCGTTGGCCGGATAGCAGGTCGACTGGATCAGGAAGATATCCGCCCCCCGCACGCTCTCATCGATGTTGACGTTGACCTCGCCGTCGCAGAAGCGGCCGACCTTGATGGCGCCCGGTGTGATGCCCAGGTAGTCGGTGATCTCCCGGGCCAGGTCCGGGTTGGCGTTCCCTGAGAAGATCTTGAGTTTCTTGGCGTATAGAATCACAGGCGTCCCCCTCTTATCGCTGCCGGGTATACCCCGGTTGCTCCCCTTCAAGCTTCCTCAGGTTTCCTAACGTGACCGTTCTCTTCTTTCCGGCCCTTGCGCTGCCGCCAGTTGGCCACCACCGTCTGCCGGCTCCGCTCCACTGCCAGGGCGTCCTCCGGGACATCCCTGGTGATGGTGGAACCCGCCCCGGTCACCGCCCCGGAGCCGACGCTCACCGGAGCCACCAGGTTGGTGTTGCTGCCGATGAAGGCCCCGTCCCCGATGCTGGTCCGGTGTTTGCTGACACCGTCGTAGTTGCAGGTGATGGTGCCGGCCCCCACGTTCACGCCGGCGCCGATCGTCGTGTCCCCGATGTAGCTGAGGTGCGGGATCTTGCTCCCGGGGCCGACCTGGGTCTGCTTCAGCTCCACGAAATCGCCCACCTTGACCCCCTCCGCCAGTGCCGTGCCCGGCCGCAGGTAGGCGAAGGGCCCGATCTGGCAGCCGTCGCCGGCGCTGCTCTCGACCAGCAGCGAGGATTGTACCGTGACGCCGCTGCCCAGGGAGGTGTCTATCAGGCGCGTCCCGGGCCCCACCAGGCAATCGGCGCCCACCCGGGTCTGCCCCTCCAGGAAGCAGAACGGGTAGATGACGGTATCCCGCCCCACCTCCACCCCATGGTCGATGTAGGTGGCCGCCGGGTCGATGATGGTGACGCCGGCGTCCATCAGGCGTTCGCACTCCCGCTGCCGGAAGATGCGCTCGGCGGCGGCCAGATCCCGCCGGGAGTTGATCCCCGCGGTCTCCGCCGGGGGGGCCGTCACTGCGGCCACCGCCCGCCCGTCCTGGCGCAGCAGGCCGATGACGTCGGTCAGGTAGTATTCCCCCTGCCGGTTGTCCGGTTGCAGATGCGAGAGGGCTGATTCCAGGGCCACCCGGTCAAAGGCATAGGTGCCGGTGTTGATCTCCCGGATCTCTCTCTGTTCGGGGGTGGCGTCGCCGTCCTCGACGATCGCCGCCACCAGCCCCGTATCGTCTCTGACGATGCGGCCGTAGCCGGCCGGGTCGTCGAAGATGCTGGTGAGGACGCAGGCAGCCGCCGCGCCCGCGGCACCGGGTCCGGTTGACCCATCACGGCCGGTACGGGCGCCGTGCTCGCCCCGGCGGGCTGCCAGCAGCCGGGTGAGGCTGCCGGGGGTGAGCAGGGGCGTGTCGCCGCAGAGCACCAGCAGGTCGCGGCATGACGCCGAGAGCTGCGGCAGCGCCTTGGCCACCGCATCACCAGTGCCCAGCTGCTGCTCCTGTAAGGCGTAACGGTAACCGTCCCCCAGGGCCTCCCGCACCAGGGAGGCGCCGGTGCCGATGACGATCACCACTTCATCGATGCCGGCTGCCGCCACGGCATCCAGCACGTATGCGATCAGGGGTGCTCCGGCGCAGCGGTGCAACACCTTGGGCAGGGCGGATTTCATCCGCTTTCCCTGTCCCGCCGCTAGAATCACTGCCGCTGTCGAACTCATCTAAAAAGAGGACTCCTCTCGTGTTGACGGGCCTTTTCTTTTATTTTCTCCAACTGGCAGAAAAAATCCTTTTACATTAAAAAAACAAAAAAAGGGATACCCCATATCCCTTTTTGGCTTGTTTTTTGGTAAGCTGAATTTCCCTGACTGGCCCTGGCTTGCCCGGCCGGCAGGGCGTTAGACGGCCTCGGCGTAGGCCTTGAGCACGGCGCTCTGGATCACTTCCCGGGCGCCCGCCGAGATCGGGTGGGCGATGTCCCGGAATTCCCCGGCCGGCGTGCGGCGGCTGGGCATGGCCACAAACAACCCGTTCTGCCCTTCCACCACTTTCACGTCGTGCACCACAAAGGCGTCATCGAGGGTCACGGAGCAAATCGCCTTCATCTTGCTTTCCTGGTTCAACCTGCGGATTCGAACGTCTGTCACCGTCAACCTTAGCCCTCCCTTTCTGGTTGAAGTATTCTGTTCACAATTCTTTCTCCAACGAAAGGGAAATTCCTGCTACGTTATGAAAATTTTACATATATTCTTGGGTTTTTTTAGCAGCGCTTGTGAGAACCGGCAGATCTGTCAGCCCTGGCGATCAGGGCGCCAACAGGCGCCGGGCCAGGTCCAGGTCCGAGACCTTATCCACGTCCACGCCGATCTCCGGGTAGTGGCTGATCACGGCGGCGCCCCGGTAGCCCACCAGCTTGGAGACCCGCCGTTCCGCCCTGGCGATGGTCAGGAAACCGAACAGATAGGAGCACAGGAAGCCGAAGCCGACCAGGCGGGCCATGGCCGCCGGCTGTTTGCGCAGGCGGACGAAGCCGTCCGCCTTGGGCAGGGCGTCAGCCATGATCGAACGGCGCACCAGAAACAGGTTGCCTCCGGTGAACACCCCGTCCCGCAGCTTGGCGTAGGTACGCCTGACCCCGGGAAAACGGCTCTCCGCCACCTGGCGGGAATTGATCGGGTAGTAGAAGTCGGCCTCCCGTCGCCGGCACTGCTCGATGAAGTCGGTCACAGCAGCTGCGGTCAGGAAGGGAATGTCTGCGGTGCAGGCCAGCACCCAGCCCCCGGCAGCCGGAGCGCTGTTTAGCATGGCGGCGCCTGCCGCCAGGCTGCCCAGCGGTGAATCGCCGCTTGGCGCCAATAGCAGCCGGCTATCTGAGTGATAGGCCTCCTGAAGCTCTGCGGGGCCCACCAGGATGATCCGGCCAACATCCGGGCAGTTCTTCAGGGCCTCGATCACGTAGTCGACCATCAGGCGCGGCCCGATCCGCACCAGGGCCTTGTTCGCCGCCGCGGCGGCTTCTGGGGTGGCCACCCCAGACGGGACCGCTTCCCTGCCGCCGTCACGATCCGCTTTCAGGGCGCCGCCGCCGGCCAGAATTACGGCGTCAACCCCGCTGATCATCGCTGTTCACTCCCTCAGGCTGGTTCCTGCGGATGATCTCCAGCAGACTGTTTTCAGCTTTCTCGATGTGTTCCCAGGCCGCGGCCTGGGCCTCGGAGATATTGCGTTCGGCTACCGCCTCCACGATCTTGCGGTGCTCCTCCAGGGCTTCCTGCGGCCGGCCGGGGAAGGCCAGGGAGACCGACCGGAAGCGCTGGATCTCATCCTGCAGGTTGTTGAGCATCTGGACCAGGCGCTGATTCCGGCTGCACCGGTAGAGGCTGTCGTGGAACTGGGTGTCGGACTCCACGAAGGCCGGCAGGTCGTCCTGGGCGATGATCTCCGCCTTGCGCACCAGGATCCGTTCCAGGTCCTCCAGCTCTTCATTGGTGATCCGTTCCGCTGCCAGCCCGCTGGCCAGGGCCTCCAGGCAGGCCCGCACCTCGAACACGTCGGCAATATCCTTCAAGGAGATCCCAGCCACGTACGCTCCCTTGCGGGGCACCATGACCACGAACCCCTCCAGCTCCAGCTTGCGGATCGCCTCCCGCACCGGGGTCCGGCTCACCCCTAGCTCCTCGGCCATTTGGATCTCCATCAACCGCTCCCCGGGCCGCAGGGTGCCGTTGATAATCGCCTCCCGCAGGCTGTCAAAGACGACCTCCCGCAGCGGTTTGTATGAGTCCAGTTTGACCGGCACCAGCCTGTTTTCCTGTTTTGCCACCTCATCCGCCCCCTCTCGAACTCCTCTTGTCTAGTCTCCTCTTGGCGCTCCCTAACATCCCTCAGCATTAAAAAGGCTCTTAGCCCAAGTATAAATATTTACAAAGGGCTAGCTCGTTATGAGACTTTTAATCAATAGGTCACCGTAAATCATGATTTTGGCTGCCTGGTTTTGGCCTTGGCTGGTTGCCGCGGCCATCCAAATCCGCCATGAAATATTACTCCCCGGGCCTGGTCATGCGGCAGACGAAGACCTGCTCGCTGCCGCCCTCCAACTGCCGGGCGGCCGCCCGGGCCTCCTCCTCCCCCGGCCACACCCCGAAAACGGTGGGGCCGCTCCCGGACATCAACGCCCGCTCGGCGCCCAACTGCTCCAGGCGGGCTTTCAGAGCGGTTACCTGCGGGAAGGCGGCGGCAGTCACCGGCTCCAGATCGTTGCCCATGTAGGCCAGCATCTTATCCCGGTCACCCCTGGCGACCGCCGCCAGAAACCTGGCCGTATAGGTGCTGGTCTGCCCGGGCTGAAAGCGGGCGTAGATCTCTGCGGTGGAGACCGTGCCCGGCGGTTTGACCAGCACCAGCCACTGCGGCCTGAGCGTGGGCAGCACCGTGACCACCTCGCCGCGGCCCTGGGCCAGGGCGGTACCCCCGCGCACGAAGAAGGCCACGTCCGAACCCAGGCGCGCCACCAGCGAGGCCAGTTCTATCGCTGTCAGCTGGAGGCCGTAAAGAGCATTGGCGCCCTTGAGAGCGGCAGCGGCGTCGCTGCTGCCTCCGCCCAGGCC
>Ga0187886_1003903_pt1 | contig 10956 bp, 11 predicted proteins | sample June2016WEW_20_1_FD_133001 | JGI IMG/M metagenome (GOLD analysis project Ga0187886, IMG submission 133001) | Peatland microbial communities from SPRUCE experiment site at the Marcell Experimental Forest, Minnesota, USA - June2016WEW_20_150 | ecosystem: Environmental > Terrestrial > Soil >...
CCAAGATGCGACAGCTGGCGGAATAATTCTTCCGGAACAGCGGTTTTTTCAATAATGCACTGGCATAGTCCGCTTCCATCGCGGACGACAAGAAATATCACCTTGCCGCCGGGCCTTGAATGATAAACCCAGCCGCCGATTGTTACAGTTTTACCAACATTGTCTTTCAGACTGCAAATTCTTGTAAGGTCATTAAGCATTTTAAACCTTTACTTTAAATACAACCTTTAAAACTTCATCAGGCTTATACACCTGGCAACCCGGCATATGTGCATCGCTGGGACAGAAAATCGCAAAATAACCTTTTGTCATATTCAGGAATGTTATATTCTTTGGGGCCTGGAAAAATTCCACTTCCTTTTCCGGGTTATACTCCACGGCTTGTTTAAGGTCATTTGCAGGCATATAACCTATTCGCTCGCTGCCTTTAACCAGAAATTGAATATCAATATATTTTCTATGCGCCTCAATTTTGTCTGACGGCGGTTTGGTTTTATACCGCTGAACGATGTAAAACAATTTATCGCTGTCAACCTCGTATTTGCCGTCCTGCAATTTTTCAAAATCTGTTTGGGCGGCGATTTGCAGCGCCCTGACAATCAGTGGCGACATTTTTTCATAATGTTTATAATTTTTAATTATATCTAATATCACTTTATTGACCCTGCGGCTTATCAGGCGCTATTATTCCCGCAACGATATAAGTTGCGACCAAAGGCAGTATGCCGGTAATTATGCACAGAAAAACAACAGCAAGCCTGATTATCGTTGAATCTATTCCAAGCATTTCCGATAATCCGCCGCAAACACCCAGGATTTTCTTATCGCTTTTTGACAAATATAGTTTCTTCATCTTCGTTCATCCCTAAAAATTTTTATATATCAAGTTTTTCGCGCAGATATTGTTTTACCTGCGACATATTAATTCTTTCCTGTTTCATACTGTCGCGCTCGCGCACAGTTACTGTCTGGTCTTCTTTAGTCTGGCCGTCAACGGTGATGCAGAACGGCGTGCCAGCCTCATCCTGTCTGCGGTAGCGTCTGCCAACGGCACCTTTTTCGTCATAGAAGCAGTTAAAATATTTTCTTATGTCGTCATAAATATTTCTTGCGATTTCAGGCATTCCATCTTTCTTTACAAGCGGAAAAACAGCAGCCTTTACCGGCGCGATAGCAGGATGGAAACGAAGCAGACCGCGTTTTTCGCCATTGACTTCATCTTCATCGTAAGCGTCAACCAAAAACGCAAGACAACTCCTGTCAATTCCCGCGCTTGGTTCGATTACATAAGGAATAAACCGCTGTTTGGCTTCTTCATCGAAGTAACTTAATGGCCCTTTCTGATAATCTTCAGATTCGCTGTTTAGGTCTATTTTCGATAAGTCCCCTTTCTTTTCATACCAGGCGTTGAGAGTTCTCATTCCTCTCTGGTGCTGGCGTAGGTCAAAATCGGTCCTGTTTGCTATACCTTCAAGTTCCTGCCAGTCTCCCGAGCCGAATGGGAATTTATATTCGACATCGACGCAGGCCTTGGCATAATGTGCAAGCTCGTCTTTTTCGTGCGGCCGAAGTCTCAAATTGTCTTTCTTCAGTCCTAAATTTGTGTACCAGTTAAATCTCGCCTCTTTCCAATGCTCGAACCACTGCTCATCTGTTCCCGGCGCACAGAAAAATTCGATTTCAGCCTGTTCGAATTCTCTTGTTCGAAATATAAACGCCTTTGTCGTAACTTCATTTCGGAAACTTTTTCCGATTTGAGCGATACCGAACGGAATTTTTACTCTCGTCGTATCGAGCACGTTCCTGAAATTCACAAAAATTCCCTGTGCTGTTTCAGGTCTTAAAAATATCGTCATTGAGTCATCGACATTGGCGCCCATTTGCGTCTCGAACATTAACCGAAACGGCATAGGCTCAGTGAACTGGCCGACAGCGCCGCAGGCCGGGCAAACTTTGCCGGCAAGACCGTCAGCGGTTTTATTCGGCGCATCTGCAAGGTGGTCAACTCTGCTGCGGACATTGCATTTTTTGCATACGGTTACAATATCCGCAAATTTATCAGCGTGGCCGGATGCCTTCCAGACTAATGGGTGCATAAAAATGCTGCAATCCAGGCCGACAATATCGTCCCGCATTTGCACGGTGCTTTTCCACCAGGCATTGCGGACATTGCGCTTAAGTTCCGAACCTAAAGGGCCGTAATCGTAACAGCTTGCAAGACCGCCGTAGATTTCGCTGGATTGGAATATGAAACCTCGCCTTTTGCAAAGCGATACGATGTCTTCGAGTTTGGTTAATTTAGCCATAATGCCTTTCTTTTGTAAAACGGCATATTATATTGCCAACTCGCACAAATTACAAGGCCGATACAAAAGGATTTTACTTGTTTTCCGCCGGGCCGTATGTAAAATGATACGAAAGTTAATATGATATTAAGTGACAGGGGAGCCCCATAAATCAGGGCTGAGAGGCCGGAACGCCGGCGACCCTTTGAACCTTTAGCAGCGGTAATTCCTGCAAGGGAGGCACAAGAAATAAAATCTTGACGCAGTCCTTTTCGCAGGCTGCGTTTTTTATTGGTACATATATATGACAAAATTAAGCAATGAACAATTTGAAGCGATGCTTATCGAACGGCACGGCGAATCTGTCCATAAAAAATTAAAATCCGCAACGGTCGGCATTGCGGGCCTTGGCGGTCTCGGTTCAAATGTCGCTATTTCTCTTGCGCGTATCGGTATCGGCAAACTTATAATTGCCGATTTTGATGTAGTTGAGCCGAGCAATCTCAACCGTCAGCAATATTTTGTTGAACAGATTGGAATTGGTAAGGTCACTGCTTTATCTGATAATTTAATGCGCATAAATCCTTATATTAAGATTGACGGCCATCCGGTAAGATTAACTCCTGATAATATCCCGACAATTTTTAAGGATTGCCGGATAGTTGCCGAGTGTTTCGACAAGGCCCAGCAGAAACAAATGCTGGTCGAAACCGTACTGAATACGATGAATGATGTAATAATTATCGCAGTCAGCGGTCTTGGCGGCTACGGCAAAAGTAACGAAATCCAGACCCGCCGGATTTCTGACAGATTGATTCTTATAGGCGATAGCAGCAGCGGAATAGAAGCGGGATTCAGCCTTATGGCGCCGCGAGTGGCGATTGCCGCCGGTCATCAGGCAAATGCGATTGTCGAATTAATAATTGAAGGTTAATTTTATGGCAATATTAAAAATCAACGGCGAAGACAAAATATTTGAAAACTCCGTTCCATCAACATTGAAAAATCTGCTTGAATCGCTGAAAGTAGATGAAGCGACTGTGGTCGCGGAAGTAAACGGCCAAATTATTCCTCGCGGAAATTTTCAAAACACTATTTTGCGCGATGGACACAAAATCGAACTTATCAGATTTGTCGGCGGCGGATGATATGAAAGATAAACTTATTATAGCAGGTAAAGAATTCAGTAGCAGATTGTTCATCGGCACAGGAAAATACGCCTCGAATAAAATTATGGCCCAGTCTATCGAAGCGTCTGGAACCCAAATGGTAACAGTCGCTCTTCGGCGTGTCGACATCCAAAATCCGCAGGATAATATGCTGGCCGCAATCGACAGGAAAAAATATCTGCTTCTGCCGAACACTTCCGGCGCAAGAAATGCCGATGAAGCTGTCCGACTCGCGAGACTTGCCAGGGCGGCAACTGAAATAAACTGGCTCAAACTCGAAGTAACGCCGGACCCTTATTATTTGCTGCCAGACCCCGTTGAAACTTTAAAGGCCGCCGAAATTCTCGTAAAGGAAGGTTTCGTCGTTCTGCCTTATATAAACGCCGACCCTGTACTTGCCAAAAAATTGCAGGATATCGGCACCGCGACAGTCATGCCGCTGGCTTCACCTATTGGTTCGAATCAGGGCCTGAAAACAAAAGCGGCTATTGAAATCATAATCGCCCAGGCAACTGTTCCAGTTGTCATTGATGCGGGATTAGGTATGCCTTCGCACGCAGCCGAGGCAATGGAAATGGGCGCCGATGCCGTTCTGATTAATACCGCTATCGCAACAGCAGGCGACCCTGTAAAAATGGCAGAGGCTTTCAAAAAGGCCGTTCAGGCCGGCAGAGAAGCCTTTGAAGCAGGCTCTTCAGGAGTCAAAAACCAGGCCGATGCTTCAAGTCCGCTTACAGGATTCTTAAGAGATTAAAATGGACATCCAAAAAGCCCTATATAATGATACAGGTTACAATCCTGAAAGACTTGCCGCCCTGCTTTCACCCGAAGCACAAAAATATCTTGAACCGATGGCGCAAAAAGCCCGGCAGATTACACGTCAGCGGTTTGGAAATACTATCCAGCTCTACGCCCCGCTGTATGTCTCGAATTTTTGCGTCAATAGTTGTCCATACTGCGCTTTTAACAAGCAAAGCGATTTGCCGCGAAAAAGATTGACTATCGAGCAGGCCTGTAAGGAAGCCGACATACTGGCAGATGATGGTTTCAGACATATTTTGATTGTCAGTGGCGAGGATACGAAATTTGTAACTATTCCTTATCTTGTCGAGCTTTCGCAAAAATTGCGTGAAAAATTCAGCTCTATCTCAATTGAAATTTATCCCGTTTCAACAGAAGATTACGAAAAACTTTTCGCCGCTGGAATTGACAGCATTGCGATTTATCAGGAAACTTACGACCGTCAGGATTACGCTAAATTCCACAAAACCGGCCCAAAAGCAGATTATGATTGGCGTCTTGAAACTCTCCAGCGGGCGGCACAAGCCGGTTTCAGAAGCCTCGGTCTTGGTTTTTTAATCGGCCTAAGCGGCTGGCAAGCTCAAACGCAGGCATTAGCTCAGCATGCCGATTTCCTTACGAAAAAATACTGGCAGTCGAAAGTTTCTTTTTCTTTTCCAAGGCTTCGCCCTGCCGAAAATGTTGATGAAAAACTTTTTAAATATATGATAACAGATACTCAGCTTGCTCAGATGATGTTTGCTTTGCGATTGTGTTTTCCAGATGCCGAAATTGTCCTTTCAACCCGTGAAAAACCGGATTTCAGGGATAATATGGCTCAAATTTGCGTAACAAGAATGAGTGCAGGCAGCCGGACAAACCCCGGCGGTTACACGCAAAAAAATGAATCGCTGAGTCAATTTGAAATTGCCGATGACAGAACTCCTGCTAAGATTGTTTCAGTGCTTAAATCCAAAAATATCGAAGCCGTTTGGAAAGATTGGGATAGAGCCTTTATAAAATGAAAGACTGATGGAACAGTGGACAATAAAAAAACTGCTTGACTGGATGGTCGGTCATTTCACCGAAAAGAAAATTGATTCGCCAAGACTCACTGCCGAGCTTCTTTTGTCTTTTGTATTGAATATGCAGCGAATCGAACTTTATATGCACTTCGACAGGGAAGTTGACAAACCGCAGCTCGATAAACTCCGCGGCCTCGTCAAACGCTGCGCTGGGCACGAGCCTGTCCAATATTTAACCGGCAGAACCGAATTCTATTCCCTCTCGCTCAAAGTTGCCACTGACTGCCTGATACCCAGACCTGAAACAGAACTGCTCGTCGAAAGAGCGATTGAATTCCTCCGCGGAAGAACCGGCACACAATACGTTTGTGATTTATGCACCGGCTGCGGCTGTATCGCCATTGCTATTGGAAAAAATTATCCCGACGCAAAAATCATAGCCACCGATATTTGCGATAAAGCACTAAGTGTTGCCACTGAAAATGTCGCGAAATATAATCTTGGACAGAAAATCGAACTTCTGCAGGGCAATCTCTTTGAACCCCTGATAAGCCAGCTCGATGAAAAGAGCTTGTCCGCCTCAGGCGGATTTGATTTGATTGTCTGTAATCCTCCTTATATCAGTCATCCTGAATACGAAAAACTCGACGCCAAGGTAAGAAACTACGAACCCAAACTCGCTCTCGATGGCGGTGCCGACGGCCTGGATATCTATCGTAAACTCGCAACCGAAATTGGCAGTCATTTGAAAAAAAATGGGGCGCTTATACTTGAAATCGGATATTTGCAGGGACCGCAGGTTAAAGGGCTGCTTGAAGACAGCAAATCCTTTGGTCCTATAAAAATCGAGAAAGACCACAGCAGCAACGATAGAATAGTTACCGCAATCAGGGTATAATACCCTTAAGGGTAAGAAATTTCCGAGATGAAAATCGCAACTTCTTATTTTAGAAGGTATTACCGGCCCCGATGCATCGGGGTCTCCGCTACGGCTCCGACGGATTATCAGAAATATTAAACTGAGCCTAGTATTACTGGCCCGGTTTCAGTATATTGCCGCGGCTGACTTTCAGGCATTCCTTTATTATTGACAAAAGACATAAGTTGTTTTACCATAAAAAATTCAAAATAAAGCTCTAACGGAGGTTTTTTGCCTTTTATGGCAGAGACAGTTACAACTGACAATAATGGCGATTTAAGCAAGGCTGCTCCCTTCTTCAGCAGGGCCGAAGAAGTTGCCGCCACGGATAACTTCGATTATGCGATTGATTTGTATATCGAAGGTCTCAAGCGTGCGCCTGATGCTGTGGAACAGGGGCACAAGCCGCTTCGATATAACGCGATGGTCAGGCAGGGAAAAGGCGGCAAAAAACCTTCTATGCTTGACAAAATGAAGCATTCCCGCGGCAAAACCCCGCTTGAAAATATGCTCAACGCTGAGTTCCTGCTTGCCAGGGATCCTGAAAATCTGAATTACGCAGAACAATTGCTCAATACCGCCCTTGCGGGAGGATTCAAAAAAACCGCTCTGTGGATTGCCGACCTGATTTACGAGGCGAACAGGGCTTCTGAAAAACCCAGTCTCCAGACATTTTTGTCTTTGAAAAATGCCTATACATCTATGGAAGAATACGCCAAGGCTGTAAACGCCTGCGGACATGCCTGTAAATTAAAACCTGAAGACGGCGTGTTGGCAGGCGAATTGAAGGACCTCTCGGCAAAACTTACAATGCAGAAAGGTAAATACGACCAGCAAGGCGATTTCAGAGACTCCATTGATGATAGAGAAACCCAAGAAAAATATCAGTCGCAGCAGGCTGTTATAAAGAGCATAGATTTCAGACAACAGGCTGTCATTGATGCAAGGCAAATATATCAGGCAGATAAAACTTCCCTTAACATATTAAAACTTGCAAGCGCACTGAGCGACCTTCAGAATGACCAGACCGATGAAGAAGCGATAAAGCTTCTGGAAGAGGCATATAAAGAGTCGAGAGATTTCACCTTTCAAAAAAAGGCAGGCGAAATAAAACTCAGAATGCTTCGCCGCCACGCCAGGAAATCAAGGGCGTCGCTTGGGACCGACCGTTCAAACCAGCAGGAAACACTTGATGCCGCCACAAAAGAGCTTCTTGCCGCAGAGCTTGAGCATTACAAACTTTGTTCGGAAAATTACCCGACCGAGTTACGGTTTAAATACGAATACGGCGTTCGATTAATGAGAAATCAGAGATATGACGAGGCTATTCCGGTCTTGCAGGATGCCCGCAAGGACCACAGGCATAAGATTGCCGCTATGAACAAAATAGGCCTTTGTTTCTTCGTTAAGGGCTGGTTCCATGACGCCATCGACATCCTGAAAGAGGCTATCGATGCCTATGAAATAAAAGACAATGACATTGCCAAGGATTTAAGGTATAATCTGGCAAGGTCCTATGAGCAGGACGGCAGAACCGAAGACGCCCTGGAGCTTTACAGAAGGCTTGCTCAGATTGATTTTTCTTACAAGGACGTTAGGATGAAAGTTGACAAGTTAAGAAAAGTTCAATAGTAAAAAGTTTAGAATAGAACAATTTAACGGTGAAATAATTAAGAATTAAAATTTTTGTCAGGAGTAAAAATGGCACATTCATTATCGGCCAAAAAAAGAGTAAGGCAGAACGCAAAGCACAAAGTAATCAACCGCGCAAGAAAAAGCGTTGTTAAAACGCAGATCAAGGCCTTCGATGCCGCTTTAGCAGGCAGCAACAAAAAGGCCGCGGCAGAGCAGTATAAGATTATTGTTAAAGCTCTCGACAAGGTTGCCGCGAAGAAAACCATACACAAAAAGAAAGCCGCAAGGCTTAAATCCCGTATGGCTCGGAAAATCAACAAGCTTAAAGGTTAATCCTTTGTTGTTGATAAAAATCGTTTATAACAGCGCTATTCCGGTTGAAATATTGGTGTAGCGCTTTTTTATTGTTTATGTGAAAAGAATTAAATGGTTGATGTTTTAAAAAAGAAAATTATGACCCATCTGGGCCACAGGGAGTATAAACCGGAAAAACTATCCGACATCGCAAAGTCCCTGGGGATAGGCCGTGACGAATTTGAGGATTTTAATAAAGCCTTTAACCAGCTTCGCGATGAAGGTTTGGCTATCATAGGTTCAAAAAATATGGTTTCGCTGCCTCCTGTTTCAGGCCGGGTTAGCGGTACATTCCGGGGCTCAAGAAAAGGTTTTGGTTTTGTTACGCCGACCGAACGAAATTCGCACGGCGATTTATTCATACCGGAAGATTACACTGCAAACGCAATGACCGGCGATACGGTTGTCGCAAAAGTCGTAAAGGAAGCCCGCCGCGGCACAGAAACCAGATACAGCGGAAAAATTATTGAAATCCTCCAGCGGGCAAATAATCGTTTTGTCGGCACAATAATAAGAAAAGGCGATTTGTGGTATCTCGTGCCGGAAGGCAAATTTACCGAAGTAATAGAGATTGAAGATGTAACCGCCAAAAACGCCCAGCCAAACGACAAGGCGGTTGTTGAAATGATTAGTTTCCCCACGCGCGAGAATTACGGCCGGGCAGTTATCGTGGAAGTCCTCGGCAAAAGCGGAACATATAAAACTGAAATCAACTCGGTTATCAGGCGATTTGCTTTGCCCCAGGAATTTAATTCCGATTGCCTCAAAGCGGCAGGACAGGCGGCAAGAGATTTTGATACTGCTAAATTTTCCGACAGGCTCGACTTAACGAAGAATATTATCGTAACAATCGATCCTGAAGATTCTAAAGATTTCGACGACGCCATAAGTATCACAAAAAATCCGGATAATACTTTTACGCTCGGCGTTCACATCGCAGATGTCAGCACATTTGTAAAACTCGGTTCGCTTCTTGATATCGAAGCAAAAAACAGGGGCAACAGCGTTTATCTGCCGGGCTTTGTGATTCCTATGCTGCCGGAAGCGATTAGCAATGGAATATGCAGTCTTCAGCCAAACCAGCCGAGACTTACAAAATCAGCTTTTATAACTTATGACAATACCGGCAAAGTTCTCAAAACAGGTTTTGCCAATAGCATCATCCGTTCATCTGCAAGGCTTACATATACAGAAGCCGACAGAATCCTGAAAGGCCAAAAAACAGAAAAGCCCTCTGAAGTTGTCCAGCTTTTGCACGATATGGAAAAACTCGCCAGGATTATTGAAAAGCGGCGAAACGGCGAAGGTATGCTGCATCTCGATTTGCCGGAAATCGAGCTTGTTTTCGACAAGGCCGGCAGAGTAATTGACGCTCATCCTGCCGATACGAGCTATCCTCACACAATAATAGAAATGTTTATGGTTGAGGCAAACGAAGCGGTCGCCCGGCTTTTTGACAGTATGAACATCCCATTTATAAGAAGGATTCATCCCGACCCGGCTTCATTGAGTTTAAAAGCCCTTGCCGGAACATTAAAACTTTTCGGCATTTCGCTTCCGAAAAACCCGGATAGATTTGATTTGCAAGGCGTCCTTTCCTATATAAAGGACAGGCCTGCCGCTTTCGCGGTGAACACCTATATTTTGCGTTCCCTTACACGCGCTGAATATTCGCCTCTGAACATCGGCCATTACGCTCTTGCCTCGAAACATTACACGCATTTTACAAGTCCTATTCGCAGATACGCCGATTTACTCATTCACAGGCTTCTCGAAATGTATCTTGATAAAAAACACAACGATGCACCGTCGCAGGAAGAGCTTATTGAAATCGGCAAACATATTACTTTCACCGAAGAACGTGCCACCGATGCGGAAAGAGACTTGAAAATGGTTTTGATTTTGCCGCTTTTCCAAAAAAGACTGGGAGAAACGCTCGAAACGATAGTCAGCGGCCTGGCAAATTTCGGAATCTTCGTTCAGTGCATGAAATTCGGCATCGAAGGGCTTATTCCAATTGATTTGCTCGGCAGTGATAAATATGTTTACGACCACAGCGCACAATGCGTTTACGGCACGCGCAGCGGCGTAACTTTCCATATCGGTATGCCTTTGACCGTCAAGATTGTATCTGTAAATATGTCGGCAAGACAATTAAACGTGATACCGCTTAATCTGCCGCGGCGAGCTTCCGACGCAACGGGAAAACCAAAACATCAAAAGAAAACAAAACATAAGGATAGGCCGAGAAAAAGAAGAAGATGAAAACCGTAAAATATCTTATTCTGACTATCTTTTTGTTTCAGACTTTTGTTTTTGCATCTTCAGCCGATTGTCCGAAGAATATAATTTTGATAATTGTCGACGGCGGCGGGTTTAATCACATCGACGCGGCGGACTATTACAGAGACGGCAAAAAAGGCTCACAGTCTTTCGAAAAGTTTCCTGTAAGACTTGCGGTTACGACATATCCTGCCGGCGGGTCTTATGAACCGAAAAAAGCAGCAAAGGATTTTAACTACGTAAAAAATGGATTCACCGATAGCGCAGCAGCGGCAACAGCATTGGCAACCGGTGCGAAAACTTCCAACGGTTCAATTGGCATCGACCCTAATGGAAATAATCTTGAAAATATTATCGAAAAATGCGAAAAGCTCGGTATGTCAACCGGCGTTGTAACAACAGTGCCGATAAGCGACGCCACGCCTGCAGGATTTGCAGCGCATCAAAAATCCCGAAAAGGTTTTGAGGAAATTGCCGACGAAATGATTAATAAAAGCCGGCTTGAA
>Ga0187886_1003904_pt1 | contig 10956 bp, 10 predicted proteins | sample June2016WEW_20_1_FD_133001 | JGI IMG/M metagenome (GOLD analysis project Ga0187886, IMG submission 133001) | Peatland microbial communities from SPRUCE experiment site at the Marcell Experimental Forest, Minnesota, USA - June2016WEW_20_150 | ecosystem: Environmental > Terrestrial > Soil >...
GCTTGGCTTACGGTATGATCTGTATTTTTCATACTCCTCGTAATCCTGAATATTTGCTTTTTTGTAAGCAATATAGATTGAACCGAAAATAAGCTCCAGTAATGTGGCAACAATGGCAGTCCCGAGAACGATGGTTCTTGAATAATCAAGATCCCGGAATGCATACAGAATAAGAGCCGTGATCGCAATTGAGATAAGGTTGCTGCCAAGAACCCTGTTGAATAATGATGAAAAATTAATGATCTTTCCCCGGTGCATCTTTCCGTTTATCAGGGAGACAAACAGCCATATCACAGCAAGAAGAACAAAAAAGATAGTATGGGAAGGAAGATAAACTCTCAGGCTTGCAGGTTTCGTCCATACCATAAGCAGAAATGATATCGCCAGTATAAAAATATCGGCAATAAGGGTTATGGTTCGGAAGCGGGATTTTTCCATGTTGGTCTAGTCGGCAACCTTTCGATTGTGAAGTAAATAAAAATCCTGGCAGGTTGTTATGGTAGGACTGATTTATCATAATTATGGTTGCAGAGGTGGGGAAAAGTTAACCCCCAGCTATCCGGCATCTGCCGGATAGCTTGCCCCCCAAGGGGGGCCTAACTCGGTTGATATAATCGGGATTTCAGTAGTCGAATACACTAACCCCGGGCTTCAGCCCGGGGTGATAACGAATAATAAGGCTCGCGCCGGAAAAGAAGGAATATAGGGTCGAGAGCGTTATACCGGCGCAATTAGTGGCGGAATTAATTATGATAGCGTCCACCAGCTGTGCGATTGCCACCTTAAGGGGGTTATTACTGCCTTAGGTATACCCCCAGCTATCCGACATTTGTCGGATTGCTTGCCCCCCAAGGGGGGCCTAACTCGGTTAATATAATCGGGATTTCAATAGTCGAATACACTAACCCCGGGCTTCAGCCCGGGGTGATGACGAATAATAAGACTCGCGCCGGAACAGAAGACATATAGGGTCGAGAGCGTTATACCGGCGCAATTGGTGCAAGGTTTATATAGAAATTTATGAATTTAATTTTACCCACCCCTCCGAGGAGGGAAGCCTGTTTACTATGCAGATACGCCCATTATTAAAATCCCAGCGTAATCCCAAAATTCAATGTGTTTTTGCGACCGTAGAAATATGTCGGGGACCAGCGGGCATCGCCAGTGATATTGCTGTACACGAATGAGCCCCAAACATACAGATCATTTATTACCTGGTATGATGCTTTGAGACCAATAGAAGTGTTATGCCAGTCTATTGTATCAAGAGGCGGATTGCCGACACGCGGTGTTCCGAGCTCGGTGTAGTCTGGTCCGCGGATAGCATCAATGAAATAGAGACGTACATCCATTGTCCTTACAGGGCGATAATCAAATGCCACAAACCACTCACGGGAATTATCTCTCAGGTAGTAGCCAAGATTGTAACCATTTGATTCAAAAGTAAGGGTTGGGACATAATGTTGATAAGTAAGCGGATATGTATAAGTGAATTCCGTTGTTAATGATAAATCCTTTATAGGGTAATTACTAAAGTGAAAGCCTGTTTTCCAGCTGAAGAAATTCCACTCATCCTTTTTGAAGAAACGGCTTACCGAAAGTTCATCGATAAACCAGGTTGCATAGAGATGAAGGTTTTTTATTTGTCTTGAGCTTATATCGAAATACATCTGGGAATTCATGTTATCGATACCTGATGAAACAGAATGATCAACAGACTTATAAAAAAAGACAGGAACCAGGTATGCAAGATTGATAGTTGCATTATCGTAAATAATGCTATTCCCTGCAGAAATATTCAGATATTTTACCGGTGTAAAAGTAAAAAGGTTAGCAGCAATAAACTTTTTATGATAGACTTCGCGGTAATCGGAACCATAGCTATTTGTAACCCAAAACGACTTAGTACTGTCGACCACCATGGAATTAAGCCAGCCGTGGAAATAATTAAAATCAAACCATTTAACAGGATTCAGATGAAGCCGGATCTGTATAAAAGTCGGATTGTTACCGCCAAAAATATTTGCGCCGTTATAGTTAGTTCCCCACTGTAATCCGTCTTTTACCAGTCCTGCGCTGCCCCATTTCCAGGAATAAGTGACACCACCCAGCATCTCGCTCCAGTCCGATGTGCCCTTTATATGACCGTCTATGCGTTGTGAAAGATAAGCCGGCAGACCAAGAAGCGGTTTCTCATGGTTATCCCGCAGTGAAGCATAAAAACCCCAATGCTGGACATAAGCACGGGCTTCAAGACCGTTTCTCCAGTAAGTAGCCTGGCCAAAAGAGTTGGTAAACACTTCCCCGCCCAGAATAGGATTCAATGTAAATGAAAACAGAGAATCATTATAATAAAATAAATCTCTTCTTGATTTTGCCTTAGAACTACCAAACCATCGAACCGTCGAACCATCATACCGTCGTACCGTTGAGCCAACCTCTAACTCCTTCCCAAAGTCTTTTAAATAAAAATCAAGTTCTTTCTGTTGCCGGACAGATAATTCCTCCCGCTTCTCATCAGCCTCCTTAAGACGGTTTGCAATGAATAATCTTGAATAAGGTTTAACTGTGGAATTAATTGATATTATCTGTGAGTTAGCAAGCTCATCCAGGAACTCATAAACACCGGTATTATTTACTGGATGAGGAACTTCCTGGGGAAAAGCAGAAATATTTATCAATAGAAATATTATCCCTAAGAGCAGGGCCCTTTTACATGGATTTTTTCTCATTAAGAAACTTTACAATAAGCAAATATAAATGATTTTATATTGTTAATTTGCCTTTTGATTGCTCGCTGCTTTAATGTATCAGGTTTCAGGTTCCAGGTTCCATGTTTCAAACTTCATGTTATAAAGGTGAATCGATATGACAATAGAAAAATTTGAAGATTTAGAAATCTGGCAATTAGCCAGAGAATTATGTAAATACATTTTTGTAATTACATCAAAAGTGCCTTTTTATCATGATTTCAAGCTTCGTGATCAGATCAGGTCATCTTCTGGATCTATCATGGATAATATAGCTGAGGGTTTTGAACGTGATGGGAATAAGGAATTTGTGCAATTTTTGAGCATTTCTAAAGGATCTTGCGGAGAATGCCGATCACAATCTTACAGAGCATTTGATTATCAATATATCGACGAAATTGTTTTCAAAGAATTGATCAATAAAACCACTATTCTCAGTAAGAAGATATCACGGTTTATATCCTATCTGAAGAAAAGCAACATTAAAGGATCAAAATATCACTATTACCAACCTTAAACCTGGAACCTGAAACAATAAACCTGGTCCCAAAACCTGGGACCAAAAATTTTATTCCAGTCCCCTACGCTGCCTTCGCTCCTGGTACAAAAGTACTATTTCACGACAGAAATGCCGGGTTTAATTTTATATCGCGAAAGTTGAAATAGAAGAAAAATTAGAGGGTGGAAAAATAAACGTTCGTTGACATGATAAAAAGGGTACGAAGGGTACGATGGTACGAAGGGTGCGGTGGTACAAAGGGTACGATGGTACGAAGGGTGCGATGGTACGAAGGGTGAGATGGTACGAAGGGTACGGTGGTACGAAGGGTACGATGGTACGAAAAGTACGAGATGTGGGGTTTGCGGGATGTAGTCAGAGACGAGTGCGGAGCCCGTAGAAATAATTGTGGAACAATTAGGAATGAGTGCGGAGGACGAAAAGACAGATGCGGAGCAGAAAGGAATAAGTGCAGAGGATTAAAAGATAATTGCGGAAACAAAATAAAAATGAGCAGAGATCGAAAAGATAAGTGCGGAGACGGAAGAAATGAGTGCGAAGGTGGAAGAGATAAATACAGAGACGGAAGAAATGGAAGCGGAGATGGATGAAGCAGGTGCAGAGACGGAAGGAAGAAGAAAAGAGGGTACGACGGTGCGAAAAGGGTACGACGGTGCGATAAGGAAAGTAAATGAAGGTTCTTTATAATAATAGTTTTCATTTATTAACATTTTAAAAATTACAATTATGAATAAATTACAGGAAACCCGGTTAAGCATGTACCTGGCGGTACGTGACTTTTTACTTCAGAATGGCGAGATCACCAAGGATCTGCCGAATTATGAGGCTAACTTTAAAGATCTTCAAAAGACAATTGAAGAGATCCAGTCTATTGCAGAAGTGCAAAAGTCAGACATAAAGGGGTATGCAAAAAATAAACTTTTGCTTAAAGAAAAGCTTATGACCCTTGTGCTTGCCAGTTCTTATAAACTGAATGCCTTTGCAACATTCAGTGGTGATGTCAAACTCCAGGCCGAGGTAAAAATAACCAGGAGCAAGTTATCAAAAGCACCTGATACAGGGTTAAGAGATTATGCACAAATCATTCATGATAAGGCAGAATCCAATATCGATGCCCTTACCAGCTATGGCATAACAAAAGAGACTCAGTCCGAAATAAGCGATTATATCAGCCGTTATAACGCAGCATTATCAGGGCCAAGAGTAGCAAAAACCGAAACGGTTAAAGCTACCAAACAGATGGCATCACTGTTTGAACATGCCGAATCACTTCTTAATGCCGTTACTATAGCAATAGGCATTATAAGGATTGCTCAGCCTATATTCATAAAAGGGTTTGAAACGGCTAAAAAAGCTGTGATATCCGGAACTACAACCCTTGCTTTGAGAGCAACCGCCGTTGACAGCAAGAGCGGAGCAGCCGTAAAGGGCGCTAAATTTATCTTCAGGTCTGAGAATGTTAACCTGGCTGAAGGAGAACCGGCAGAGATTGTGAAAAAAACTGCTAAAAAGGGGATGTTCAAAATCAGGAATATCAGGCAGGGTACATACACGGTCACCATCTCAAAACCAGGATACAAGGAGAAAGTCGTTTCTGTCGTTGTGAATGATGGAGAGATGACAGAGATGAAAGTTGAAATGGAGGCAGCGTAAGAAAGAGAGGGAGAGGGCGAGAGGGAGAGATTGCGTAAAAAGGTTAACCAGGTCAGAAAATCACATCCCTCTTAAACGGGATCACAATGACAGCAGCCTTAATCATGCAGCTCATTAATCCTGGGCTTCAGCCCAATCCCCACCTTCCCGATACTAACCAAGGTGGGACAGGGAAATGGCATGGGGGTAACAGGATTGCTTCTCCAGTTCAGGTGGGATCGCAATGACAGCAGCCTCAATCATACAGCTCACTAACCCCGGGCTTCAGCCCGGGGTATAGAATCTCAAAAGAGATGGGGCTTTAGCCCTCAGAAGGAGGAGGAGGAGACAAGGAGCAACGTGACGCAGTTCCGCGAAGCGGAAAGAGGGGATGGGGGGAACAGGTGATTTATTACAAAACTAATTACTAATTTAAATCATTATGAAATCAAAATACTTGACAATCGACAGCAGGGATATCCTGAAGGGATTATTTGTGGCCTTTTTGACGGCTATACTGACAGGGATAATGAAAATCCTGGAAACAGGAGCTATATTTGACTGGCCGACATTAAAGCCGGTGTTAATAGCCGGGGCATGTGCGGCTATTTCTTATATAATCAAGAATTTATTGAGTAACTCGAGGGATCAGCTGTTTACAAGAGAACCGGCGTAGGGAAAATTGATTATGCGATTGCATAATTTAGCAATCAGGCATATACTAACCCCGGGCTGAAGCCCGGAAAGAAGACCCCCTTCCTGGCCGCCCTACAATCTGGCGCCTTCGCTAAAATTGCTCACAGGGCAATTTCTTAACGCTCGGCCCTCCCCACGGGGAGCAGGGAGATATCAGAAGTGAGCTTACTAACTCCGGGCTTCAGCCCGGGGTTTAACAGAATACTTATGAGGAGCGCCGGAACAGACTTAATATTGGTAGCCCGGATATAATACCGGCGCAATAGATAGTGGATTAATATAGGAATGGTGGATTAATTCTATACATCCCCCCGCCCCCTTCAAAGGGGGAGTTCATTGGTCGAACACTTTTTTTATCAGTTTTCTTATCATCGCTAGCTCTCAACATCTTTCTTCCTGACGCCTGACGCCTGATACCCTCTTAATACATCCCCCCGCCCCCTTCAAAGGGGGAGTTCATTGGTTGAACACTTTTTTTATCAGTTTTCTTATCATCGCTTGCTCTCCACATCTTTCTTCCTGACGCCTGACGCCTGATGCCTTCTTTATACATCCCCCCGCCCCCCTGACGCTTCGGTCAGGGCAGGCCTTCAAAGGGGGAGTTCATTGGTTGAACACTTTTTTTATCAGTTCTCTTATCATGGCTTGCTCTCCACATCTTTCTTCCTGACGCCTGACGACTGATGCCTTCTTAATACATCCCCCCACCCCCCTGACGCTTCGGTCAGGGCAGGCCTTCAAAGGGGGAGTTGTTTTTACCGATCGCATTTGAATTACCTTTTTAAACAGCCCCACAACCCTCCCGCGAAGCTTCAGCAAAGCGAGAGGGCTAAAAGATGAGTACATTTTTATCGATGGTTGCCGGATTTACACTCCGAACTGCTTCGTGTCGATCCACTCTGCAGAGAGAAGCGACCAGAAGTCGAGAGCCAATTTATTGAGGACATATTCGTAAGGCAGCCAGCCATAACCCTTTTCTCCCCAGGATGTTCCCCAGGAGTTGCGGATAAAAATAGCGCCGGTAGTTGATTTATCAGATGTTTTATTTGTGATTGTTTTGGAATCGTCAAAGCCTGCTGCAACTACTGCATGTCCCCACTGGGCTGTCTCCCCGGGAGCGGGATAAGGAATAGCTCCGGGAGTATCGCCATCCTTATACGACGGAAAGCCCCAGAAGCCAAACATGGATGGAATGCCGGCAGACAAGTATTCCTTTATTGACTCAAGAAGTTTTGTTCCTGATACATTTCCTCCCTGCGGATCGTGACAGAAATATTTTACCGCTTCAAAATTATCAGCAACTGAATAGACAAAACTGTCTGGTTCCTTGTTGACATCGGAGGGATTATAAGGAAAATACTTTTCCGGCGGGACACCGCATATAACAAGCGCCCCCATTGTACTCCTGAGCCAGGCGCCGGAATCGCCGGTTGTCTGCATCAGATTGCGGGTGGTCTTGTAAAGGAACAGTCTTGAAACATCAGTATATTTCCCGAATGAACGGTTCTGGAAATATTCAATGACGCCGACCGCGGCATGAGCCGTACAGGATCCAAGGGAACCCTGATTTTCGACAGGGGAGAACCATTTGCGAAGATCAACAGAAGTTTGGAGTTTAGAGTTTGGAGTTTGAAGTTTGGTAGTCCTGAGAATATTTTTAATCTCAGGATAACCAGGGGTATAATCACGCAGGTCAGGAACCGGCGGAAGCCAGCCTGTGCCGGTTAATGTGTTGGAACCTGGAAGGATGAGTTTTTTGTTATAAGTATTCATTGTTGTAAGAATTTGGAGTTTATTAAATAATTTGTTTTTGTTTAGAACTGACCCCCGTCACGTTCCTCTTCGCGTAACGTGACTGCCCCCTGAAGGGGGCCTAACTTGGTTTACCGATTCAGATATATCTACCGCATTAGGCCCCCTTCAGGGGGCAGGCCACGCTTCAGCATGGCCAGGGGTCTGGTTTAAGCGGGTACCGGGAATCGTTACGCAACTTCATTGACGGGAACAGATGTAAGGTTATTAAATTTGATCATCGCCTCAATCCTGTTGCTGACGTTCATCTTTTGATATATGTTGTACAGGATATTCCTGACAGTCTGAAGGCATATCCCGAGTCTGTCGGCAATCTCTTTATCGAAGAGACCCGTTGAAAGCAGCATCATTATCTCCTTCTCACGCGGGGTGAGACGAAAGGGAACCAGGGATTCATGGACATCGGTTTTCATATCAGAAAGGGTTTTTACCGGAGATATTTATCCTGCGAAGGACAGTGGTGTCGTTTTCAACCGTAATTTCGTATAACTCAAAAGAAGCAGAGGGTGATGATCCTGAAGCTTCCGGAGCAGAACCAAGAGTCTCTATCGCTGCTGTGCTTTTTGAGAGAAGAGAGGCGAGAGAATTTATCGTTTCGGGGAGATTATTATCGGCTGTGATGCCGAATGAGGTAATGGATCCTTCCTTAAATGCGAGCTTAATAGAATTAGAACCGATACCGGGTCTCAGGACAAGGTATTGAGGGTTTTGAATATCGGGAAGCCAGATAACTGAAAGCTTATCTTTGCCGGAACTGTTATCGGAAAGGATATAAGGACGGGCAGAGAAGATTTTAAGGCCGGTTTTATTCTTCAATCCGCTGTCGGAGAAGAATTTCACTGATGCGCAGCTGCACAGAAGCAGAATGGCAAGAGCAGGAGTAGCTATAAGATTAAACTGTTTCATGATACAGAATATTAAAGATTAATAAATTGAAATTCACGAAGAGGAATAGTGCAAAGAGAATGCCACGGGAAGTTGAAAAACCAGCAGGAACAGACACGAAACTACGTGTTTGTGCATAAAAAAACCCGATTTGGAAAACCGGGTCGGGCTGCTTTCTGAAAACTATAAGAAAACAGCCGGTCTTAGAAAATGAACACTAAACAAGAAAGTGAGGAGAGTTATTTTTTCACCGGGTTATTAGTATTGAATATTTTAGGCTCTCCAAGCTTGTTCCTGATATCCAGTTGCTGTTTAGGACTGATGAGACCAGGGCGAAGGACTATATTTTCAGCCCTGAGCCACTTTTTGAATGTTCTTGTACAGATGCCATAGCTTAGAGCCATCTGTTCTCTGGTTTTAGCGAAGCCGTTCATAATATTTTGTTTATCAGGTTATATTGTTGAAACATCAGACTGAAACATGATACAACAAAGATTATGCCGAAGTGGGTTTTGGATGACAAAAAATGATTAACAGTTAAAGGATTTATGATTGGGAGGGTGAGAATGGGAAATAGGCAGATTTTATTAAGGATACAACAAATAACTTAAATCTTTTTTCACTTGATCATCGACTGATCTTTCTTTTTGATATAATTGGAAATATTGAAACCAAGAGTGATTTCATGATTATTGAAAATCCCCATAGCCACATTGGTAGCTAAATCAAAATTATAGTAAATCTTCAGACTTTTGTTGATTTCAGCTCCGGCGCCGAATCCAAGAATCCCCGGATCGCGGAAAACAAGATTTGCCATAAAACGCTTTTGCCAGACAACTTGTGAAGCTATTTCAAACTGAGTCTTTATATTTTTTCCTCCCCTGACTATGATAAGGGGAACAATATCCCAATCATCAGAAAAATCATAGAGGCAGGTGGCATGAAACTGGAAATTTGAGAGCGGATTATATTTAAGAGCAACCTCTTTATATGATGCGTTTCCGAAGGAGATGTTCGAAAAGAGAAATCCTGCCTCAATATCATTCCATTTATAAACGAGCGAAAAGTCGCTCATGAATTTTATCCTTGATTTTACATTTTCCTGTATAAGAGATGGATCAAGATTATAATTAGGGTCGTTATAATAATCCAACAGGTTAATGGCATTATGATAGAATCCCATTGAAAGGCCGAACAATACATGATGCTCCTGATAAACCTGAAGGTTATACGAATATGAGCCCATTATAAAGAGCTGACTAAATATTCCGGCTTTGTCATAAACGAATTTCCCTCCGTAACCGGCATTCTTTATGAATGGGAAAGCATTATTGTAAGATAATCTGAAAGTCTTTGGTCCGCCGGAAATGCCAGTCCAATCGCTACGGTACCCGAGAAAGATGAATTTACTGTTGAAATTTCCTGCATACGACGGAACAAAAGAGTATTTGTCGAGGAAATAATTCTCTGACAAAGGGCTCTGCTGAGCAGCCAGCGAGGCTCCGATAAGTATAACTGTTAATATTGAAAATATTCTCTTCATGTTTTAAAGTCCGATTACTTAAGGCACAGGGCTCAGGGTTCAGAGGAGAAAATCTCCGCGCTCTGTGCTCTGCGCTCTGTGCTCTGTGCTTTCTTTTTATCTAACCAAATTCACTGTTCCTTTAACAATTCCTGCATTTTCAGTTTTAATTATAAAATAATAAGCTCCTTCCGGGACAGGGTTGCCGTCTGACAATCCGTTCCATTCATTATGATAATCGGGAGAAGCAAAAACCAGCTTTCCCCACCTGTTGAATACCCGAACATCGCACTTACCCCATGTACTTAACTCCGGCAGCTCCCACAGGTCGTTGAACCCGTCGTTGTTTGGAGTGAAAAGATACATTATATCCTTATGAGTTGAGTAAACCTCGATAGTTACAAATGATTCAGCAAATTCGTAATTCTGATCGCCGTTGTTGTAAGCACGAATCTGAACATTCCCCTTCGCAACGCCCGTGACCTGGTTCCCGGTAACTGTTGCCATCGAAATATCATTGCTCTCAAAGAGAACAGTAAGCCCTGCAGATGACGTGGCAGCAAGGGTATAGCTGTCCTTAACGAGCAGCCTGGACGGGGAATCAGTGAATGTAATTGTCTGGAGCAATTTGGTTACAGTTAATGTCTGTTGTGCATCCGGAGCAGAATTATAATTTGCGTTTCCTGCCTGTGATGCCGTTATGATAGCAGTACCGGCACCGACAATATGGATAGTGTTTCCAGTGACAGTTGCGACTGCGACATTTCTACTTGAAAAACTAACACTTAATCCGGAGCTCGTCGTGGCAGAAATTGAAAAATCAGCATCCAAGAATTTCTTTGCAGGAAGAGCACTGAACGAAATAGTTTGATCTGCCTTATTCACTGAAAGAGTCTGCTGCACATCGGGAGCAGCATTATAATTAGCATCTCCTGCCTGTGAAGCAGTAATCACCACTGTCCCGGGAGCAACAATATGAACTGTATTACCTGTAACTGTAGCCACAGACGGATTATTACCAGCAAACACAACACTTAACCCTGAACTGCTTATTGCGTTAAGTGTAAAATCAACATCTCCGTAAGTTTTAGCAGGAAGAACGCTGAACGTTATAGTCTGATCAGCCTTATTCACAGAAA
>Ga0187886_1003905_pt1 | contig 10955 bp, 5 predicted proteins | sample June2016WEW_20_1_FD_133001 | JGI IMG/M metagenome (GOLD analysis project Ga0187886, IMG submission 133001) | Peatland microbial communities from SPRUCE experiment site at the Marcell Experimental Forest, Minnesota, USA - June2016WEW_20_150 | ecosystem: Environmental > Terrestrial > Soil >...
CACTCAATGAATTGATTCGAGTCGGCATTGAATATCTAAATTTGTTTTTATTGTTCGATGTCATTGCTTATTATAGATCTGTTGACACTCTTCTTTCTAATCAGAACGACATCCATAAAATATTCAAAAACGTTGCCGGTCTTGACGCCTGCATAGCAATCGCATCATATCTTGAAGAGACAAAAACGTATACAACACCAATTTTTCATTCTACTCATGATTTGAATTTTCAGAACCTGTACCATCCCTTGATTCAGAATGCTATCCCCAATTCATTGGATAATTTTCATGGTTCCATGCTCATCACAGGTTCTAATATGTCGGGCAAGACAAGCTTTATAAAAACCATTGGACTCAATGTTATCCTCGCTCAAACACTCTATTTCAGTCTTGCACAGAGTGTCACTTTCCCTAAACTCATAGTGAAATCATCAATTAAACGAAATGAAGATCTCGAAAGTGGGAAAAGTTATTTCTTCGCAGAGATAGAGGAGATTCACGGATTCCTAAAATATGCAGCACAGGGGAACAATTATCTTTTCCTTATAGATGAAATCTTTAGAGGAACCAATACGATCGAACGACTCGCAGCATCCACTGCTGTCCTAAAAAACCTGAGCAGTCGCAATAAAGTTTTTGTCACTACTCATGATATCGAATTACAGGATCTCTTGGACGGACATTATCAAATGTATCATTTCAGCGAACAAGTTGAAGATGAAAGATTTTTCTTCAATTATAAGATCAATAAGGGTCCATGTTCATCCGGGAATGCTATCAAATTACTGGAGATCATGGGTTATCCGGGTTCAATCGTTAAGGCAGCAAACTCAATGGTAAAAAAAATGCTTTCAGATATTCGTTAATTAAAAGAGTTGAATAAAAAAATAATATGCATAAAATAGATTTGCACCGCCTAACCAGGCGCTCCCCGAAAAAATAACGGGGCAAGCAAACTGACGGAATGAGCGTCGTTGCTATTTAACATTGCGCATAAAGTTTTAGATGCTTAATAATTTTTTATCAGCATTAACTTGTTTCGTTTTCAGCAAATTGAAACTTATCAGCGCCGCAGCTCCCGTTGTATGGGATCCTCGATTCAACCACAATTTGATTGGACAACATCAAATTTGTCGAATCGGGATTAGCGCCGATTCGTTAGGCAATTTTATTTAGACTATGAACATAGAACAACCAAAAAGCATAAAACATAGCTATATCCAAACCTTATTGGCATCTCCCGATAAAGTATTTCCACTGCTCTGTCCTACCTTAGAAAAGGAATGGGTGCAAGATTGGGACCCAATAAAAATAATTTCTAGATCAGGTGTCGCAGAGAAGGATTGTATTTTTGTTACGCCATCACAACCAAACGATTCCATTTGGATTATTACGCGTTATGAGCCTTTATCATATATGATTGAAATGTATAAAATCACACCGGGCCATACAGTGGGAAAGCTAGAAATCTCACTCTTAAGCGAGAGTGAAAATGTTACTAAGGCAAGTGTATCCTACGAATATACTGCTCTAAGTAAAGATGGAGAAGTGTTTTTATCTGAATTTACATCAGAGCGGTATAATTGTTTTATGTTAGATTGGGAAAAGACATTGAATCATTATTTAAAAACAGGCAATAAAATTGCCTAATCAGGCGCTCCCCGCAAAAAGCGCGAGACAGGCAAGCTCGGCTTGTCCAGAAGAATGCATCACATGAAGCGTGATACTAATTATAAATGAGCGTGGTACGTTAAGTCCCGCAGTACGGGATGCCATAAAGCGGCACATGGCGTGCAGAGGTTTGGTATTTAATTGAAAGTTGGTATCATGAACTATAGAAGAGGAAACACGCTTCGCATGCTACAGTTATGGAGCTCCGCCTGTTATCAGCAACTTGAAACTTATCAGTGCCGCAGCTCCCGTTTTTCGGGATCCTTGATTCGACCACAATTTGTTTGCAAAATAACAAATTTGTCGAATCGGGATTAGCACCGATCCGTTATGTTGCAATTGTTCCTTACCATTTCCCAAAAGGAGAAGCAGATGAAAAACATTTTTAGATTACTCTTTGTAGTGTTTTGCCTATTCACTACTAGGATTCCATTGCATGCCCAATGGGTTCAAATCAACGAACCTGCTGTCATCGATGTCAATAACTTTGCCGTCATCGGCAGTAATCTCTTTGCAGTGGTTCAAGGCGAAGGAATCTTTCTTTCCACTGACAACGGTACAAGCTGGACAAGTGTGGCTGATTGGACCGCTGTTCTTGCGGTTATCGACACGAATCTCTTTGCAGGGAATCATGCCGGCGTATTTTTTTCCATCAACAATGGCACAAGTTGGACTAAGATCGATAACGGCTTAGTGTGCTATACTCCCCCGATGGGTCAGGGCATTGGGGACTCCATTATCTATGCTCTTGGAGTTTTCGGAAAGAATCTCTTTGCAGCCACTGACGTTAGCGTCTGTCTTTCAACTAACGAGGGTACAAGCTGGACAGAGACCGGCTTAACGCGCTCTGATGTCAAGGCTTTTGCCTTCATCGGCACGAATCTTTTTGCCGCGACTGCTTATCACGGTATTTTTCGTTCCAATGATAACGGCACAAGTTGGACAGCGGTCAATACAGGCTTGAGTGTACCGGACACTTCGAATGACAGTTTGGTCTATTGGAATACTAATGTAAATTGTCTTGCCGCCAGTGGCGCGAATCTATTTGTAGGTACTTCTGTCAACGGCATCTTTCTTTCCACCAACAACGGCGACAACTGGACAGCCGTTGATTCTGGCATGTACAATAGTGTGTATGCTTTTGCCTTCTCTGGCAAGAATATTTTTGCTGGGACTTGGGGTCGTGGTGTTCTTCTTTCGACTAACAACGGTGCCAGTTGGGCAACCGTCAATTCTGGTTTGACCGACAGTAGCCTTGGTGTTTATGCTTTAACCATCATCGGCAACAATCTCTTTGCAGGGACTAGTAGAGGCGTTTGGAGACGACCTCTATCGGAGATGATTATCACTGGAGTGAAAGATAATCACAATCAGAATCCAACTCGTTTTGCTCTTAACCAGAACTATCCCAACCCATTCAATCCAAGCACGGTCATCAGTTATCAATTGTCAACAGTCAGTAATGTAAAGTTGATTGTTTATGATATGCTTGGAAGAGAAATTGTAGTGTTAGTAGATGATAAACAAAACGCCGGAACTCATCAAACACAATGGGATGCGGAAGGTTTGCCAAGCGGTGTTTATTTTTATCGTTTGAAGGCTGGTACCTTCACTGAAACTAAGAAACTCGTTTTGCTCAGATAAAACAATTGCAATATAACCAGGCGCTTCCCGCAAAAAGCGCGGGACAGGCAAGCTGATAGCGTATAAATGTTGCAGACGAAAGTCTGCAACAAAAACTACGCAGATATAATTATAGAGCGCACTGTAAATTGCATGGCTTGTGGCGGGTTTGAGTTTTTATAATTAACTTTTCAGTACCTTATAAGTTAAGTGTTTATTAATTTGGTTATCAGCATGAACTTGTTTCGTTATCAGCAACTTGCAAATTATCAGTGCCGCAGTCCGTTCCGCTTTTCAGGCGGAACGCGATCTCGTGGCGTTAAGAACGCTTCGGACTTAGCACCAGTCAGTTAGGTTGTGCCACAATGCAGGAAATGTTAATCCCAATCGTAGTTTCAGTTACACTGTCTTCTTGTACTGCTGTTCTCAAAATGAAACAGAGTGTGTGGACATGTTATATTGATTTTCTGGAAAATTGCTCAATCATTCTTAATTCTGATTTGTAACCTAATATTAACATTCAGTTGTTAAATTATATTATATAGCGAAGAGGTCGCAAAATGAAATTAGAAATATTGACATTTACATTATTCGTATTTTTGATTAACCGGGCGTTGATAGCCGGAGATTATAAAGAACATTACCAATATCTTTCACCGCTACCCGATGCACAGTATGTGTCCTCTTCTGAAACTATCATTGTGCGCTTCGAAAGCTATTCACCTTTTAACCTGGTAAATTTATCTTCGTGCATCCAGGTGAAAGGTAAACAAAGTGGTTATCTTTACGGACAAACTACTATTGCAGCAGATAAAAAGACTGTGATCTTTAAGCCTGCAATTAATTTTTCGCCTGGTGAAACCATTTTCGTGACGATAACACCGGATTTCAGCTCAACAACTCCAGCGAAAATTGAACCTTTGCATTATCAATTTGACGTGTCCCAGAACGAAATCCGATCACAAAACCAGGGTATGGACGGATCGTTACAAAAATCGTCTTTTAATAGGACAGAATCACCTCAACAACCAACTGTTGAACAGGCGATGATTATGGATAATGGTGTCTCGGTGCCAAGTGATTTCCCACATATCAAAATCACCATTAACAACAATCCGGATACGGATTATATTTTTATTGATAATCGAGGCGGCGGCGGAAAGCCGTACAATGTAATTTTTAACAACTCTGGTGCGCCAATATGGTATTCGCGGGAGCCTGATGAGCGGCGTGATTTTAAAGTCCAACCAAATGGCTGGGCAACCATGATGATCCGTGATGGTTATGGTGGTTCTGGCTGGGGGTTTATCGCGCTCGACAATAACTATGAATATATAAAAACATTCCGGGCAAAGAATGGCTACAGCACCGATGAACATGAATTAAAAGTACTCGCGGATGGCGGTTATTTCCTAATCGGTATCAATAGTACGACTGTGGATATGAGTAAATATGTAACTGGTGGAAAGAAAAACGCTACAGTTAATGAATCTTGTATCGAGGAGTTTACAGCTAAAGATGAGCTGATCTTCCAGTGGCGTGCGTGGGATCATTTTGATATTCGTGATGTCGAATTGGATGATCTTACCGGAACTTCTATTCGTTTTCCTCACATGAATGCTATTGATTTGGATGACGATGGAAACATTATATTGTCCAGCAGGCATTTAAGCGAAGTGACAAAAATCAATCGTCAAACCGGTGAAATCATCTGGCGGTTGGGTGGTGCACATAATCAATTCAATTTTATTAATGATCCTCTGGAAGGATTTAAAAATCAGCATGCTGCAAGGGCTTTAGGAAATGGTCATTACACACTTTTCGATAATGGCGATCTACACAATCCGTCTGTATCACGCGCTGTTGAATATGAATTAGATACTACAAATATGACCGCAAACTTAGTCTGGGAATTCCGTGACAAGCCGGATAAATATTCTTATTATATGGGCAATGTACAGCGCTTGCCTAACGGCAACACACTGATTAACTGGGCTATTACGAATCTTCCGAAACTTACCGAGTTGCGTCCTGATTGCACTAAAGTTTTTGAAATGAATTTTGTCGATCAATGGGAATGTTATCGTGTCCATCGCTGCGCCTGGCAAGGCATTGCCAAGATTCCTTACTTGATCGTGGAACCACAGGCTGATAATATTACTTTGCTATTTAACAAATTTGGTGATCGGGAGGTAGATTATTATAACATTTATGGCGGTTTATCCCATAATCCGACAATATTGCTGGATACTTCGAAATTGACCCTGAAAAAACTAACGAAACTAACGAATAATAAACAGTATTATTTCCGCGTCAAAGCAGTTGACAAAAACGGAACCGAGAGTGACTATTCTAATGAAGATGGCGCTATAGTCAATTTTATCGAACCTGGTCAAAATAGTGTTATTAACGGAGATTTTTCCCTTGGAAAAGATTCCTGGACATGGGAAGTGACTGCCCCTGCTTCAGCGACATGGGATATTGAAAACGGCGTGAGTCATTTTAACATTTCGACTGGTGGTGATCAAATTTATTCAGTTCAATTGCGTCAGAATGGAATTGGGCTAATTCAAGGAAATAAATATGCGTTCGAATTTGATGCCCGAGCTGATTCCTCCCGTATTATTGAGGCAAAAGTCGGTCAGGACGTTTCTCCATTTACTAATTACAGCAAAATCGGACTATCTTCGGTTCCGACTTCATGGAAGCATTTTTCTTTTTCCTTTACAATGGAAGATCTGACCGATTACAACGCCCGCATAGTTTTTAATACCGGTACTTCGGATGTTGATGTTTATATTGACAATGTTTCTTTAAAAACAACCACAGCATCAGGCTTCGATGAAGACTATTCTCAAAACCCGGCACAATTTAAGTTAAATCAAAATTATCCCAATCCTTTTAATCCGGAAACAAACATCCAATATTCTTTGAAGAATACCGGAAGAGTTCGTCTTTCAGTGATGAATGTATTGGGCCAGGAGGTTGCGGTTCTTGTACAAGGTATTCAGAGCAGTGGAGCGCATGAGGTCAAATTCTCAGGTGAAAGATTGGGAAGTGGCGTATATTTCTATAAGTTGGAGACAAATCAAGGTGTGATTACAAAAAAGATGATGTTAATGAAATGACATTAAGCCGGTTAACGCTCATGCAACTAAAAGCTGCATTATTGCTGCGGATGTTGAGCAAAGCAGTGGCTCTTATACCAATTATAGTCGCACCAGTACTCTCTCTTTGACTACCACGAATACTCATAAATCTTATCATTTTACAATGAATAACCCGGATGATGAAAATTCCAGAGTTATTTTTTACATGGGTTCAATTGTAGACACGATTTATATAGATAATGTTTCGCTGAAAGAAGATGTTCCCACTGAAGTGAAAGTGGCTGCAGCTATATCAGATGAATTCAAACTGTATCAAAATTATCCTAATCCCTTTAACCCCACGACAACAATAAAATATGAAATCCCACAATCCTCCTTTTCGCAAAAAGGAGATAAAGGGAGATTCGTAAGTTTGAAAGTATACGATATACCTGGGCGAGAAGTGGCAATATTGCTTAATGCGGTAAAAGCTCCTGCGTACATACACAATCCAATGGAATGCCGTAGGTTTCACAAGCGGAATTTACATCTGTAAACTTGTTGCACAATCTAAGTCAGGAAGTTTGCCTTTCGAAGCTGCACGAAAAATCCTTTTAATAAGGTAATTTCCTATATTTAGTTATAGGGTCAATGTGAAGCTGGGAATAATTGAGAGAATAACCGTTTTAGCATAAGCAAAATTTCATCGGTGGTTTATAATAAGGAGTGCCATGAAAACATCGTTGTTACGGTATATTGTCTTGATTCAATTGATAATTCTTTATTTGACTATTTCCGGCTGGTCACGATGCTCAGCCCAGAATTGGCAGTATATGTTCCCCAAATCCGGTGCTCAATTTATGCCGGTTCAGACTACCATCATTCTTCGTACACCAATCGACTTACCAAAGAATTTTTCTCCATCTTTCATTTCTCTTTCTGTGATCGGTGAGAAGAGCGGAATGCATCCCGGGAAGATCATCACTTCGGATGATAACCGCACACTCATCTTCAAACCTGAACATATATTTTCTGTGGATGAAAGAGTCGATGTGGAGATAAATGCTGAACAGCTTGACATTTTACCGATCAAATTCAATTTCACGACTACCACTATAACCGCCGATAATCGGAAAATAGTCGCGAGTGTGTCAAACTATCTATCACTTTCAAAAGCAGCTTCACCTTCTGTAATACAAAAGACTTCCACAGTCATCAACGGAGTCTCCGTACCCTCCGATTTTCCGACATGGCAAGTATCAACAGTAAAACAAACAGACAAGGGAAGACTTTTTTTGAGTTATGATCCTAATGATGGGCCATCATATATCATGATTTTAGAAAATGATGGAACTCCATATTTCTACCAACGAATTAATGGACCTAGTCAAGAATTTAAAATTCTCCCTACGGGGGCTTTATCACGACATATCTATGAAAATCAAAATTGTTTTGTATTGATGGATTCAGATTGTGCTGTTATTGATACGATACGCTGCGGTCATGGTTACCCAACGAATGAACATGAACTTCAAGTGCTCCCTAATGGCCACTGCCTCATTCTTGGAAATTGGACGCACCCCCTTGCCAACGTAACAGTTCTTGAGAATATTGTGCAAGAATTAGACAAGCAAAAAAATGTCGTATTCGAGTGGCGGCCGTTTGATTATTTTGATATTTCAGATTTAATAGGATCGACTGATGTGCATATGAATTCTATCGCGGTTGATTACGACAGCAACCTGGTTGTCTCTCTTCGAGATATGAGCCAGGTAGCAAAAATCGACAGAAGAACAGGAAACGTGCTTTGGAGGCTTGGGGGAGCGCGCAATCAATTTCAATTCATCAACGATCAAAATGGCATCAACTTTCAGCATGATGCACGCCCCGTCTCCGGAGAACCAAACCACTACACCATATATGATAATGGAGATCCTCAAGTTACCAACTATTCGCGTGCAGTTGAATTCGTACTCGACACAGCGGCAAAGACTGCAACAAAAGTGTGGGAGTTCCGCCACAACCCAGATTTGTATTCATCCATAATGGGGAACGCGCAGCGGCTTCCCAATGGAAACACACTCATCAATTGGGCAATGATGCCGTTTCCTAAAGCAACCGAAGTAACGCCCGAAGGTGAAGTTGTCTATGAGGCAAAATTTTCTCGAGATCTCTGGTGCTATCGAAATTTCCGGTTTGAGTGGGAACATATTTCGAAAGCTCCCTATCTCATTCCAGAAGTGTATCCTGACCGAGTTCATCTGATCTTTAATAAATTTGGTGATAAGAATATTCAACGGTACATTATCTATGGCGGTCTTAAAACTCATCCGACAACACCGCTTGACAGCACATCAAGCACGTGGATCGACTTAACAAACCTAACCAATTTACAGACGTATTACTTTAGAGTAACCGCGCGTGATAGCTCCGGCAAAGAAAGCGAATACTCGAATGAAGAAAATTGTTTTGTGAAATTAGTTCCCCTGGGAGATAATGTTATCCTCAACGGTGATTTTGGTCAGGGATCTTTATACTGGACACTCGCACTCACCGACACTGCGCAAGCAACTAGTGAAGTGATAACACCAGGTACGTACCACCTGAATAGTACTAACGGCGGTTCCTACCTCACCAGTATTCAATTGACGCAACAAAATATTCTCTTGGTCTCCGGTAGGAAATATAAATTCGAATTTGACGCTTACGCTGGAAACTCGAGACTGATGCAAGCATCCTTCTCACCCTGTTTCTCAGTGACATTGAATCTATCGACAACTCAAAAACATTTTTCGTATAATGTGCAAAACACCAATCCCACTAATGCACAAACTAAGTTACTTTTTAATATAGGTAAAAAAATAGGAGATCTCTATTTATCGAATATCTCGCTCAAAGATGTTACACCCGATGCGTTGGAAAACCATTCAACAAATCCTACCTCATTCAAACTCGAACAGAATTATCCGAATCCATTTAATCCAACCACAACACTCCGTTATCAATTGCCTGGAAATAATCAGAAGTATCTGGCATCTCTGTCGGTTTTCGATGTTCTCGGCCGGAAGGTCGCAACGCTTTTAAATGAAACGAAATCATCGGGTACATATACTGCTCATTGGAATGCTGTGGGTTGTGCAAGTGGTGTTTATTATTGTAAGCTTGCGGCACGAAATCTTGCCGGAGCTCAGGATTTTCATATGGTTAGAAAAATTTTATTATTAAAATAACAAGGGAATTTATGAAAAAATTAATCATATTAAATGTTGTTATTCTATTTAATAGTATTATTCTGGCAGCTTCACTTAAAGACTACCAATATATTTCACCAATGCCAGGTTCCGATTTCAACACACGTGAATCAAGCATTATTATCCGGGAAGGTTCTTTTATGGATCCGACCTGTGCAAACAATTCCGAAACGATTCAGGTAACTGGCTCAAAAAGCGGGAAAATAACAGGTAAAATTGTCCTATCATCGGATAAGCAGACAGTAATTTTCAAACCTGCCTATAAATTTGAACCGGATGAGACAGTGACTGTACAGATTTCCAATAGACTTTTAAGATCGAATGGCAGCGCTTTGCCATCAGCGGAATTCTCATTTAAAATAGCACCGTTTGCCGAAACACCCAATCCCTATGATTATATTAATACAATCGCTGTGGACTTTGGCGTTAGAAAAAATTCTCTGACAAAAGTCGCGGCAAATCCTCTGCCAACGAACTATCCTAATGTTACTGTTAATACATATGATACTGCCAAAGTCGGAGACGGCTATATTTTTATGTCGATTTTCTCAACGGTGCCGGGAACCGGATATTACATCATGATGCTCAAAAACGATGGGACGCCATTTTATTATAAAGAATTCAAGAATCATGCTTATGATTTCAAAATACAGCCTAATGGATTAATGAGTTATGGGAGGACTTTGCAAGATCATCCATACGGCGGTGGTGGCGATGTCATCTGGATGATAATGGACAGCAGTTTTACCGAAATTGACAGCGTTCAGATGGGCAATGGATACTTGGCGGAATGCCACGATTTCAGGATGCTGCCAAACGGCCATTATTTATTGTTCGGATATTATGTGGTACCGTTTAATATGAGCCAGGTGGTAGCCGGTGGTTATCCCAATGCGCTGGTGACCGGCGGCGTCATTCAGGAATTAGACCAGGATAAAAATGTTATCTTTCAATGGCGTACCTGGGACCATTACGACTTAAAGACATTCCCGTATGATCCGGCTACGGTGACTCAATCGATAGTGAATGAATTTCATTTTAATGCGATTGAATTCGATAATGATAAAAATATAATAATTTCAACGCCAACATGGTCAAAAAAAATTAATCGTCAAACCGGCGATCTCATGTGGCATCTCGGTGACAAAGAAAATCAATTTTCTTTCATGAATATTGATAGCGTAACAGGAATCGATTATATCACCGGGCATACCTTTTATCGTATCCAGAATGGGAACATTCTATTATTTGATAATGGTAATTTTAGTGGGCTTAAATCAGCAATGGCACACGAGTTTTCATTAGATGAAGTTAACAAACG
>Ga0187886_1003906_pt1 | contig 10954 bp, 5 predicted proteins | sample June2016WEW_20_1_FD_133001 | JGI IMG/M metagenome (GOLD analysis project Ga0187886, IMG submission 133001) | Peatland microbial communities from SPRUCE experiment site at the Marcell Experimental Forest, Minnesota, USA - June2016WEW_20_150 | ecosystem: Environmental > Terrestrial > Soil >...
CCGGCTTGAATGATCTGGTAGGCTACCACAAGCCACCCAGTACCCCGCCGCTGGACGAAATGTGGGCAGCCTGGCGCGAAATTACGACCGCCGCGGATGCTTTCCTGGAAATACTGACGCCCGAGAAATTGACGACCTATTTCATCTGGAAAGACCAGCCCGTCCAGGAAAGCATCGGGACGATGCTCCAGCGGAATATCTACCATTACTGGTATCACACCGGCGAAGCTGCCGCACTACGGCAGATATTGGGGCATACTGACCTTCCCGAGTTTGTCGGTGATAGGTCGGCAGCCATCTTCCATCCCGAGCAATGAGGGAAGGGTATAATCAAGCTATATGACCAGTCCCCTTACCCCTCCGCGCCGGATTGCCATTGTCGCCCATCCAAGGTTGCCTGAGGCGCTGGCTGAAGCCCAGGAAATGGAACAGTTCCTGCAAAACTGCGCCAACTGCGGCCTGCAGTCGGTTGCTCGCTCGACGTTGTACGACCAGGAAATGCAAGATCGTATCAAAGCCGGGGAATTCGACATGCTGGTGGCATTGGGTGGAGATGGCACCATGCTGCGCGCCGGACACCTGTGCGCCCCGCTGGCATTGCCACTTTTGGGTGTGAATATGGGCCGTTTTGGCTTTCTCACCGAGGTACAGCGCGGCCAGTGGCGTCCAATGCTGCCCAAACTACTGACCGGGGACTATTGGCTGGAACGCCGCATGATGCTGAGCGCCGAGCACTGGCGCGGCGAGCAGTTCTTGGGGAAATATTTGGTACTGAACGAAGTGGTGGTTGCGCGCGGTCAGATCGTGCGCGCTATCCGCCTGAAAGCCTGCGTGGATGGGTATCCCCTGGCCAATTATGTGGCGGATGCCCTGATTGCCGCTACTCCCACCGGCTCAACGGCCTATGCCCTGGCAACCGGCGGCCCGATCATGCCGCCCGAGTTGCACAATATCCTCATCATCCCCGTCGCGCCGCATTTGTCAATGAACCGGGCCATCATCCTCAGCCAGGGCAGCTCCGTCACCATTACCGCCTATACCGATCACCAGGCTTTGTTGAGCGTGGATGGGCAGAGTCCCGAAATGATGCTGGATGGCGATGTGGTTAAAGTGGAAGCGGGCAATGACACGGTCAATTTTGTGCGCTTTCAAGATCATGGCTATTTTTACCGGAATATTACCCGGTATATGGAGCAAAATCCATCTGCAGGTGGTGTTTGATGACTGAAGAAACAACTCCCAAACTTTACTGCTATGTCCATCCCGACCGGGAGACTTTGCTGCGCTGCAATCGCTGTGAGCGTCCCATTTGCAGCCAATGTGCAGTGCTCACGCCGACCGGCTACCGTTGTAAAAACTGCGTGCACGGCCAACAGAAGGTTTTTGATACGGCCCAATCCACCGATTTTATCGCTGCGGCTGGCATTGCCCTGGTATTATCCTTTCTTGGCAGCCTGATCGCCGGGGTGATGGGCTTCTTTACCATTTTTATCGCCCCGATTGCCGGGGTGATCATCGCTGAAGCGGTCAGGTGGGCGCTCCACCATCGCCGCTCGCGCCTGCTATTCCAGACCGCCGCCGGGGCAGCCGCCCTGGGCAGTCTGCCGCTGCTGGTGCTGGCCTTATTACCCCTGCTCTTTGGAGGTGGGATTGGCGGAATTCTGGGCCTGATCTATCGCGGCCTGTACACCATTTTGGTCACCAGCTCGGTTTACTATCGCCTGGGCGGCGTCGAAATCCGGTAATTCTATGTTGACCGAACTGCGCATCGAAAACTTTGCCATCATCCAGCACCTCGAGCTGGAGCTCAACCCCGGCCTGACCACCTTTACCGGGGAAACCGGCGCAGGGAAGTCGATCATTTTGGATGCAATCGAGGCCCTGGTGGGCGGACGGGCAGACCTGACCCAGATTCGCGGGGGAGCGGAGCGGGCCATCCTGGAGGCTGTTTTCCGCATCCCTCCGGCTAACCGGGACGCCCTCGTGCAGATTCTGGAACGCGAAGACCTTTTGGATGATGCCGATTACCTGGCGCTGGGGCGTGAAATCCGCAGGGAAGGGCGCAGCGCCGCCCGGGTCAACGGGCGGACGGTCAATGTCAGCCTGTTGCGAGAGTTGGGCAGCTTCCTGGTGGATATCCACGGCCAATCCGACCACCTTTCCTTATTGAACGTTCGGCAGCACCTGGTGTTGCTCGACCAATATGCTGGCGATGCGGATATCTTGGAAGCCTACCGGCAAGATTACCAGGTTCTCTTGGCGTTGCGACGTGAGCTGAACAGCCTGCGCCAGGGTGAACAGGATTCTGCCCGGCGGGCCGAAATGCTCGCTTTTCAGCTCAACGAAATTGAGGCAGCCCGTCTGCAGCCAGGTGAGGAAGAACCCATGCGGCATGAGCGCGACCGGCTGGCCAATGCGGAGAACCTGGCCGGCCTGGCCCAGAAAGCCCTGATCCTCCTGGATGACGGCAATCCGGAAGCGCCCGCCCTGACCGACCAGCTTGGCGAAGTGCTGCAGTTGCTGGCATCGTTAAGCCGTATCGACCACAGCCAGGCCCGGCTGCACGAACAGGCCCAGACCTTGGCCGAATCGCTGTCAGAGATCGTGCGTGACCTGCGCGAGTATATGGAAAAGATTGAGTTCAACCCGCACAGGCTGGAACAAGTGGAGGAGCGCCTGGACCTGCTGCACACTTTGAAGCGAAAATATGGCAACAGCTTCGAAAATATCCTGGCTTTTGCCAAAGAGGCCGGTCAGAAGTTGGACACGATCACGTACTCTGCCGGGCGGATTGCCGAGCTGGCAGCCGAAGAAAAATTAATGCTCGAAAAGCTCTCGCACAAAGCCAGCCAGCTTTCCCGCACAAGGCATGCTGCGGCCGAGGCGCTGGCCCATTCTGTCGAAGAGGAGCTGGCCGACCTGCGCATGGCCGGAGCGCGCTTTATGGTGGAATTACGCCGTGAACCGCATCCCGCCGGGTTGGCGGTAAATAATGGAGAGCATGCGGCATTCGATGAGAATGGCGTGGACCAGGTTGAGTTCCTTATTGCCCCCAACCCGGGCGAAGGCTACAAGCCGCTGGTCAAGATTGCTTCTGGCGGTGAAACTTCACGGCTGATGCTGGCGCTGAAACACGTCCTTGCCCGCGCTGATTCGATCCCTACCCTGGTGTTTGACGAGGTCGATCAGGGGATTGGCGGCCGGGTGGGTGCAGTTGTCGGAGAAAAGTTATGGGAGCTTGCCCGTCAGCACCAGGTATTTGTCGTCACCCACCTTCCACAGTTGGCTGCCTTTGGCGACCAGCATTTCCGGGTAGGTAAGCAAATACAGGATGGCCGGACCATTACCCAGGTTGAAAAACTCAGCGATGCCACCCGTCTGGAAGAGCTTGCCCAGATGCTCGGGAACTTGAGCGACGCTAACCGCAGCGCAGCCCAGGAGGCTTTATCCCAGGCGCGCCTGCGGGCCTCCCAACTCGCTGGGCGCGTCACCGAGAAATGAACAGGCTGAGTGTCTTCCTGCTTGGCTTGCCGCTGGTCTTTGTGGATGGCCAGCCGCTTCAAATTCAAGGCAGGATCCAGCGCACCCTGTTGTTCTACCTTGCCGCTCATGCAGACGTAGTGGGTCGGGATGAGCTGATCCTTTTATTCTGGCCTGAAGAAGCGCATGCCCGTAAACACCTGCGTGAGGCGCTCAGCAAACTGCGCGCCCAGTTCCCTGATCCGGATCTCCTGATCACCACCGGGGAGCATGTCAGCCTGGATCATACCAGGGTTAGCTGCGATGTGCTCGATTTCCAGGCGCTCAACCACCAGACTCAGTGGATTGCACAGCACACGCCGCCTAACGAGGTTTTACCGGAGGCGATTTACCAGCAGATAAACCGGGCAGTCGAATTGTGGCGAGGCCGGCTTTTCCTGTACAGCGCCAACCTGGCGGAAGGTGAGGGGGTGGAGAACTGGCGTCGAGATTTTAGCACATCCTTGGAGATTGCCTACCTGGGTATGCTGGTGCGCCTGGCGGACCACCACATTGCCCAGGGTGACCTGCAGGCGGCGATTTCCCGCCTGGAACTGGCCAAGGGGCGTGATTCGATTGACCCGGAAATTCATTTCCGTTATTTATACTGCCTGGACAAATTGGGCCGCAGGGTCGAGGCGCTCAACCATACTACCCTGGTCCAAAAGATTTTTAGTGAAGAAGGGATGGAAATCCCGGCTAAACTGCAAGAATTATGCCAGACGATCCGTGAACGCGAGGTGTTCGCCGAAGAAGTCCTCCAGGCTGGCTGGCCCGGCACGCTGATCGCCCATGCGCCTTTTGTCGGCCGCGGCGAGGAAATGCAACAGCTTCTGCGCCTGTACCAGCATGGCGGCGCGGCCGCCATCCTGGGCGAATCCGGCTCAGGGAAAACGTGCCTGGTGTATGAGCTTTACCAGAACCTGGAACCCACTCCACGGCTTTTACTGGCCCCGGCGCGGGCGATGGAAAAGAATTTGCCCTTCCAACCCTTAATTGATTTACTGCGCCACTCGGTCATGCCGGAGGAATTGCGCAGCCTGGATATCATCTGGGCGAATCAACTGGTGCAGTTGCTGCCTGAACTCTCGGTTATCCGTTCTGGTATCCAGGCTGAGCCAACCCGAGGGAGTGAAGAAGCCCGCTCCCTGGTTTTTGAAGCCTTACACCAGCTTTTCCTGATTGTAGCCAGGCGCCGGCGGATTTTGTTTTTCCTGGATGATGCCCAATGGAGTGACGAAGTCACGCTTTCGGCGATAAATTATCTGTTGGAGCGCAAGTTTTTCAGCCAGCACGGCTTGCTGGTGGCGGCGGTTCGTATCGAGAATACCGATTCTAACCTGGATGTGTTCCTCAACCGGTCTCGCCAGGCGGCGGATTTTACTAATTTGTCTCTCCCCCAGCTTTCGCCGGCAGAGGTTACCGAGCTTACCTGGCGGGTGCTGGGGCAGGAACCCACCAGCGAAGCGGCCCTGCAGCTTGCCCAGCATACCGGCGGCAACCCGCTTTTCTTGCTTGAAAGCTTGCGGGCAATCCTTGAAATATCTCCTGGCAAGGGTTCGTTCGATCGGATCGAGCATTTTCCGGTGGCGGGCAGTATTCATACCCTGGTACGGGAACGTCTGCAACATCTCAAACCCCAGGCTCGGCAGGTTTTAACCACCGCAGCCGTGATCGGAAAAGAATTCACCCCCGAAATGCTCGAAGCTGCAACGTTCTTAAACACCGAGCAGGTCGCCCAGGCGTTAGAAGAATTGGAGCAGGTCCATCTCATCCATCCCGAAGACCAGTTAGCGCTCCAATGCGGCTATGCCTTTATCCACGACACCATCCGCGAGGTGCTCCTGCTGGAATTGGGAATTGCCCGCCGGCGCCTGATCCACCTGCGGGTGGCGCGCGCCCTCGAAGCCAGGTTAGGCCAGCAGGTTGACCGCCAAGCTGCCATCCTGGCTAACCATTTCGAGCAGGGCGGCGAGCCAGTGATGGCCTTCCAGTATTGGATCGGCGCCGGTGAAAATGCCCGCCGGCTGTTCTCCCCGTCTGAAGCCAATATGGCTTACCAGCGCGCAGAACGCATATTGACCAAAATAAAAGACCTTTTGAGCGACCGGCAAATTTACCAGCTTTACGCCGGTTGGAGCAATATCGCCGATGATACCGGAGATTTGCCCACTATGCTAAAAGTTTATACAACTTTATTACAGATCGGCGAACAGCGACACAGCCCGTTCCTGGTAGGCAGCGGGTTGAGCGGGCTGGGGAAAGCCTATTATTTGAGCGGTAAGCTCGACCGGGCCGCCGAGAACTTTGAGAAAGCCATGGTCTACCTGGCGCAGACCGAGGATCTTTACGAACGCATGGAAGCCTACTGCCGCTCAGGTCTTCTATTAGCCATGCAAAACCAGCACCTGAAGGCCATTCAATCCCTTGAAACGTCCATCGAACTGGGTAAAAATGCCCGTGAGCCGCGCGACCTGCAGGCATTGGTCGATTGCGAAAATAATTTGGCTCTACTCTTTAATCTATCTGGCTGGCCCAGCCGGGCCATCACCCTGATCGACCAGGCGCTGCAGACCAGCCAGGCCATTTTCTATACATCCGCGTTGGCAGGGTCATCCAGCATTAAGGCGATGGCCCTGTTTTACCAGGGCAAGTACGCCCAGGCGATCGCCTTCAGCCTCCAGGGGCTGCAGTCGGCTGAAGCAATGCAGGATTGGCGTGTGGCAACCTTATTTTACCTGGTATGCGCCCGCTCCAAGATGGCTTTCGGACACATCGATGAGTGCTGGCAGTATCTGCAAAAAGCCAGGGCATTTGCCGAACGCTACGGTTACCGGGAATGGATCTGTGAAGTGCATTGTATTTCCGGAGATATTTACCTGTTTTTGCAAGATTTTCCCCGGGCGGTTGAAGCATTTCAACTGGGCGCCTTAGAAGGCCAGCCCAGCTTCGAAACTTTGAATAGTCTCTACCGCCTGGGAATGGCTACGGCTTCCAACGGCGACGAAGCTGCGGGTCAGGCCATTCTGGAGAAAGCTATCCACATTGCCAGGCAGGTCAACCTGGGTGCGATTTTTTTGCCCGCCGAATTGGCTCTGATTAGAATACGCATCAGAAGCACCCCCGTTGAACAGTATTTGCCCCTTCTCGAAGCTTATACTGCTGAACCACGCCTGGCTGAAATTGCCCAGGCTGGCCTGTTTTTACGAATGGTGCGCCTGGAGATTGCTATACTTCTGCATCACACACAGGAGGTTGAGGCTCTGGCGCGGGCATTGATCGCCTGGTCAGAAAATCTCGGGAGTCCTTTCCTTGGATTGCCCGCCTGGAGGTTGCTGCTCGGGTATTATGACCGGCAGGATCCCCTTTACCGTGAAGCCTGGTTGAGGGTAAAAGCGAGCCTGGACGAAATGCGCCCGCACGCCCAAACCAACGAGATTCGCCCATTGTTCGACCGCTTTTACCAGGAAACGCTGAAGCATTACCCCGAATCTTAATGGATCTGTGGAAGAACTCAGATTTTTGGTTATTATAATAACCAAAAATCTGGTTATCCACGAACCATTTTAATATGGCTTTAATGTCAACGTTTTGGCAACGCCTCCCGTGTACAATCCTCCTGAATCCAGTACGCCGCTGGAACATGGGAAGTAGGGGTCCTATGTAAGAAGGCCGATAGTGTTTGGGGGACATTCACTATCGGCCTTTTGTTTTAATCTTTTTATAACTCCCGTTTCGTGGGAGTGGAAATTCCCACTTTATGGGGACTACAGTCCCCACACTATGGGGAATGCAGATGGGCGATGGTCACGCCTTCTCCACCTTCATTATCTTGTCCATTTTCCCAGTGAGAGATGTGAGGCGATTCCTGTAGGGCCTCGCGCACGACCTGGCGCAGGCGCCCGGTGCCTTTTCCGTGGATGATGCGTACATAAAGTAGGCCGGCCAGGAAAGCCGATTCCAGGTAACGGTCGAGGGCGTCCAGGGCGTCTTCAGCGCGTTGGCCGCGCAGGTCCAGTTCCATCCCCGGCGAGGGATAGAAGGGTGTGGCGGCCTCCTTTTTCACTTTTTTGCCGTGTTTCTCTATGGCAGGCGCAGGCGCCGGGGCGCTTTCTTCGCTTTCACCACCCCGCTGTATATCACCCAGCCGGGCGCGCACTCTTAATACGCCAATCTGCACTTCAACGTCTGATTCGCCCAGGGTAGTCACCAACCCATCCAGTTTTAGTGACCGTACGCGCACTTTTTCCCCTAAACGTATCGGGTTTGTAGAAGGTTTCTCGACCTGCCGCCGTTCTACCGGCGCCTGGACGGTTTCCTGCATGTCCTCTATCCGTTCTTGCAACGGTTTCAGCGCCTCCAGCGGTTGCCGAGCCCGGCTGAGGGCGCGCCGCAACTCTTCCAACTCAGCGCGCAAGCTCTCCACCTCTTCTTCGGACTGGAGGCGCGCCTTTTCCAAAAGAGCCAGGCGCTCATCTTCGATTTTTTCCAGGCGGGCTGCCAGGCTGGCGCGCAGCTTTTCGGTTTCAAACTTGGCCCGGTCAGCCGCGCCGCGCGCCCGGCGCGCCAGGTCACGCTGGTGGTGGATTTCGTCCAGCATATTGTCGGCCCGCAGGTCATCCGGGTTTAGCGTGGTGCGGGCTGCCTCGATGATCTCCTGGGGAAGGCCCAGGCGTTCGGCGATCAGCAAGGCGTTCGAGCGTCCGGGCAGGCCGATATTTAAGTGGTAGGTCGGGCGCAGGGTGCGCAGGTCAAATTCCATGCTGGCGTTGACCACCCCAGGGTGGTTGTGGGCGTAGGCTTTCAATTCGGGGTAGTGCGTGGCAATCAGGCAGGGGATTTTATGCTCCAGTAAAAAGGAGAGGATGGAGCGCGCCAGGGCGGCGCCTTCCTGTGGATCCGTACCTGCCCCCAGCTCGTCCAGGAGCACCAGGCATTGCTGGTCGGCCTGTTTGAGGATGCGCACTATGTTGGTGATATGTCCTGAAAAAGTGGACAGCGACTGCTCGATGGACTGCTCATCGCCGATGTCGGAGTAGACTTCTCGGAACACGCTCAGGCTCGAACCGGATTGAGCCGGGATGTGCAGGCCGGATAGGGCCATTAAGACCATCACCCCGACCGTCTTGAGTGTGACCGTTTTTCCGCCGGTGTTGGGGCCGGTGATGACCAGAGAGAAAGTGCGCTCATCCAGCTCCACATCGATCGGCACGACGCTGGACTGGTCGAGCAGGGGATGGCGGGCATTATACAGGCGGATGGTGCTGCCCGGGCTGTCGCCAGGCGGGCTGAGGAAAGGCGCCAGCACCGGTTCGGAGGCTTTAAGGTCGTCAGCGTATTTGGCGCACATCAGGGCCAGGTCAAGTTCCGCCAGCGCAACCAGGTTGGCTTCGATCTGCCCGGCGTTGCGCCCCACCCCGGCCGACAGGTCGGCCAGGATACGGCGTTCTTCATCCCGCTCAGCCAGTTGCAGTTCGTGCCAGCGGTTGTTGAGCTCGACCACCACCAGCGGTTCGACGAACACCGTCGCCCCCGAGGAAGACTGGTCGTGAATGATCGAGCGGACTCTGCCTTTGAAATCAGCCCGTACGGGGAGGACATAGCGCCCATTACGCTGGGTGATGATGGGTTCTTGCAGCACTGTGGCCATGCGCGGGTCGTTGATCATACGCTCCAGGCGGGCCATCAGGCGCTCGTGAGAAATTCTCAGGTCGCGACGGATAGTAGCCAATTGGTCAGAAGCCTGGTCGAGGATATCACCACGTTCAGAGATGGCCCGTCCAATGTTGTCTGCCACTGCGGCAGGCGGGGTAAGGTTGGCGGTAATCACCGCCAGGTTGGGATAGCCGCTGCCCAGTTTGTTGAAGGTGCGTGCCAGGAGGTGGGCCGCAAGCAGGGTATTCCTGACGTCCAACAGCTCGGAAGGCTGCAACACCCCACCCCGCCGGGCCAGGTCTACCTGTGGGCGAATATCGGTAGCGCCCCCCACGCTGATATCCATGTTGATGCTCAGCAACTGACGGGCTTCCCGGGTGAGCGCCAGCCGGGCGGAGGCCTGTTCCAGATCGTTAGTGGGCCGCAGCTCGCGCGCCAGGGCCGCCGATGCAGAAAAGGCTGCGTAACCGGCCAGGCGTTCCAGGATTTTCGGATATTCCAGGGTGGTCAGAGTCTTTTCATCCATAGCGCAGTGAGTCTACCACATAACCCTGAGCCTGAGGTTTTCGGAAAGGGGGCTGATTGTCTTATAATCAATCTATCAGCTCAATTTTCACTAAATAAGGACCGTAAAGGACTACAGAGGACTGTAAATGCAACCAATCCATCCCAAACACGGAATAGGAACGCTCGTCACGCACTATGGCGAGATGCGCAACCCCTTGAATGCCCACGTGATGCCGATCTATCAAACTTCCGCCTTTGTTTTTCCGGATGTGGCCACCGGAGCTTCCATTTTCAAAGGGGAGACGCCCGGATATATTTATACGCGCCTGGACAACCCCAACCTGCAACAGCTTGCCAGCAAAATAGCCATGCTGGAAGGGTTGGACCTGCTGCGCGCTAATCCTGGGAGCTCACCCGAGGAAATTGTAGACGGGCAGGTGTTTGCCTCGGGCATGGCGGCTGTCACTGCGGCGATCCTGGCGCGGGTGAAGGGCGGTCAGACCATCCTCGCCCAGGAGGCGATTTACAGCGCCTCTTATAACTTCTTATGCGACCTGGCCCCGCAGTACGGCATCCAGACCATCTGGCTGCGTGACCTTTCTCTGCTGGCCTGGGAAGCGGCGTTCCGCGACCATCCCGAAGCGGTGCTGGCTTACGCCGAATCCCCAGCCAACCCGACCATGTCGATGGTCGACCTAGCGGGCGTAGCCGAGATCGCCCACCGTTACCAGGCCTGGCTGGCGGTCGATAATACCTTTGCCACGCCTTACTGCCAGCGACCGCTCAGCCTGGGGGCGGACGTGGTAGTGCATTCGACCACCAAGTATCTCTCCGGGCACGGGCTGGTGATCGGTGGGGCGGTGGTCAGCCCGCACATTGATTTCATGCACAACGAGCTGACCCGTATGTTTACAATCCTGGGCGGCTGCCCGGCTCCCTTTGATACCTGGCTGGCGAACATTGGCCTGAAGACTTTCGAACTGCGCCTGCAGCGCCACTGCGAGAATGCGTTGTGCATTGCCCGCTTCCTGGAAAATCACCCGGCTGTCTCGCGGGTATATTATCCCGGGTTGGAAAGCAACCCGGAGCATGCCTTGGCCTGCCGGCAAATGCACGGTTTCGGCGGGATGCTCTCCTTCGAGCTCAAGGGCGGATATAAAGCCGGGAAAGCCATGATGAACCGCGTCCGCCTGGCCACCCTGGTGGTCAGCCTGGGAAACGTGGATACGCTCATCTGCCACCCCGCCAGCATGACCCATTCGAACGTCTCGCC
>Ga0187886_1003907_pt1 | contig 10953 bp, 6 predicted proteins | sample June2016WEW_20_1_FD_133001 | JGI IMG/M metagenome (GOLD analysis project Ga0187886, IMG submission 133001) | Peatland microbial communities from SPRUCE experiment site at the Marcell Experimental Forest, Minnesota, USA - June2016WEW_20_150 | ecosystem: Environmental > Terrestrial > Soil >...
CAGTATTGCTATATCGCCGTCAAGACATCGAATCTTCCCAATAAACGCGTCTTTATGCAGGACAAGCTCACTCACAGCGCTATGATTATGGGCGATATCAACGACCTGATATACCCCTACACCCGGATTTACGCCGGCATAACGCGTCTGATAAGCAAAAACAAGAGCAAACTTCGTGTTATGGTCATCGGCGGCGGCGGATACGTATTTCCGCGTTACATCGAAACCAACTGGCCCGGCAGCCATATAGAAGTCGCTGAAATTGACCCAGGCGTAACCGAAGCCGCAATGCAGGCCTTCGGCCTCGCCAGAAATACTTCCATTAAAACCCTCCCTATGGACGCACGGAATTACATCGACGATTTGCTTGAAAAGTCCCGGCGTGCCGGCAATGACCCTCCCCAAAAATACGATTTCATTTATGAGGATGCTATAAACGACTATTCAGTTCCATACCAATTAGTAACCAAAGAATTTAACAAAAAAATCGCTGATATTCTCGCCGAAGACGGCGCATATATGGTCAACCTCATAGACACTTACGATAACGGCCAATTCCTCGGCGCGATAATCGCCACCCTGCAGCAGACCTTCCCCTATGTTTACGTTTCCGCCAACCGGCAGACGTATCACGCTACGCGGGAAACATTTGTCGTAACCGCTACAAAACAGCCATTCGACGTAAATAGTGTTAAGCGTGAAGCGAATATCGAAATCTGGCACTTCAGCGATTCACAGGTGGAAGGCATTAAGAAAAAAGCATCCGGGATAGTACTGACCGACGATTTTTCTCCCGTGGAGAACCTTCTTACTCCAGTGGTCCTGCAAAGCTCAAAAGAAATACTTGCCGTCAAGTATCTCAGAGACGCGGAAAAACTCGAGAAAGAGCAGAAATGGAAAGAAAGCATCAATGCCTACGAAAAAGCTGTCGAACTTAATCCCACTATGGCCTTTAAGGTATATAATGAAATAGGCATTATGCAGTCGAATCTTGGTAATCCCCAGGAATCGCTTAACGCCTTTCAAAAAGCTATTGATATCTATAATCAGTCCGAAGTCAAAGAAAGAACAATCGCCTCTATCTATCTCAATATGGGCACACTCCTGCAGCGAATGGGCAGAAATGATGACGCCAACCAGATTCTCGCAAAGGCCGTCAATGAATTCCGCCTTGAGCTGGAGGAAAAACCGGACAACGCCCTACTGTGGTCTCGTATGGGAGACGCCCTTGCCGTAATGGGCGACTACAAGCTGGCGTCAGTCGCTCTCGAAAAGGCGGTTCTGCTGCAACCCGATAATCTCATAGACCGCTTAGGCCTTGCGAAAATGCTCGAATTTCAGGGCCGCCTGCCGGAGGCCGTTGATGTGGTTAAAAAAGGAATCGATATTGCCTCGGCCACCCGCCAGCAGGAAATGACCGCACAATTCAGTGATTACCTCAAATTCCTCGAACAGCAAATAGCACAGCAGCAGAAAAAATGATATCGGTTTCTAACGAAACCGATGTCATTGCTCTCGCCGCGAGAGCGAAGCGAAGCAATCCCGGACATTCAATAACGAGAGATTGCTTCGGCCTATCCGCCTCTGGCGAGACCTCGCCTTCAGGCGGGAAGGCCTCGCAATGACGCCGTGAATGGTTATGCTATTCTTTCGTAGCCGGCTTTTACTCTTTGACCTTCTCAAATATGACCTCGCTGACATCGCCCTCCGGGTCTCTCATCGGCAATTTGGTATTGGGCAGTTCCTTCGTGTGAACAGTATAATCCTGGAAATGAGTCAAGGTTGCCTGCCAGATTGTGCTGTCTTTTGAGACGGGGCCTGTAAATATATCCACGGAACTGCCCGTTAGCGTTCCTTCGCCCATCGGGAAATTAAAATCCTCTACCGTAATCTGCACGGTTAAAATTCGCGTGCTCGGTGTGTAATCAACAAACCAGCCGCCCGGCTTAAAAACTGCCTCCTTGTCTCCTACTACAGGGACTCTCGCTATATAATACGGCTTCATTTCCACGCCTCCGAGAGTATGCCTGATATAAGAAAGGATGCCGTTTGGCTCAAAATTAAACTCCCAGCCGTCCCCTTGAACCCATCTGCCGACCAGAAATTCCGGAAACTGCCCGCCTTCATCAATCGTTACCTGGATGCCCTTGGCTTTCAAAACCGTTTTATTTGACACGGCGGCTTTTTGCCCGGTCGGTGCCGAACAGCCGACCGCTGAAAAAACAAACAAAACACCTGATACCAGAATCAAAAATTTACGCATAAATCAAAGCCCCTTATCAATCATCATTTTTTGTATTTAGCCCGCCGTTTTACGGCGGGTTGTTCACAACTAATTATAGCCACAGATTACACAGATGAACACAGATTAAAAAAATAAATCAGTGAAATCTGTGAAATCAGTGACTAATTTTCTTTGGTTGTTCATGAAATCTGTGGCTGTTTTCATTTGGATTTAAGCGTTTCTATTTGCGCCTGAATCTGTTTAGCCAGGGTTTCCTGGCCGGCGGCTTTTGCTAATTCGACGGCCCTGCCAAAGGCCTCGATCGCGTCGGCAATTTTGCCCTGTTTTTGATAAACCGTAGCAAGCGTATAAAAGCCCAGCGGCGAATCCGGCTGCAATTGCATAATTTCGCCGGCCTGTAAAATCGCCTCGTCGGTCCTGTTCTTCGACAACAGGACGGTCGCCAGCGTAGCACGTATGTCAATCGAATCAGGCGCAATCAACAGGCATTTTTCAAGCTGCTCGATGGCAAAATCAGCCCTGCCTAACAGAATCAGGGCTTTTGCCAGCGCCTGCCTTGCAATTAAATAATCGGGCTTGATACGAATCGCCTCGGCATAATGTTTGATTGCCTCATCGCCCCGCTCCTGCCTGCTAAGCGCCTCGCCTAAGTTAAAATGCGCCTCGGTATAGCAGCGAATGATTAAGGCAAGCTTACCGCTTTCGGGTTTTGGGGGCGTAACGGTATTTGGAACCAGCGTCAGCGGGTCAACACCGGTATTGGGCAGCTCAGGCAGCGTTTTTTGATACAGCTCGATTACCTCATCGAGCTTTGCCTGCTGAAGAAGGATACGGGCAAGGTCATTAGTTACCTCGAGCGAACCAGGCACGATTCGCAGGGTTTCCCTGTAGCTGTTTATTGCCTCGTCGAATCTGCCCCGCTGGGCATATGCGTTGCCTAAAAGCTGCTCTGCCCACCAGTTATCAGGGACAACCTCAGTCGCACGCCTGAAAAGCGAGACATCGTCGCGCCAGAAGCCCACCTGCTGCCTCGATACGAACACCAGCGGCAAAAGAGCCGCCGCCGCCGACAAGGAAAAAACAATTTTACGAAATGGCATTCCCGCCAATAGGTCATTGATGCCCCAGGCGAGCATAAAAAGAAGGCCCAGCATCGACAGATACATATAGCGGTTGGCCATTGCCTGCCCGCCTGATTGAACCAGCCCGATTACCGGGATGAGAGTTCCGACGAACCATAACCACCCCGTTATGAGATACTTTTTACGGCGATAAAAATAAATGCAAAAGGCCGTTATCAGCATAAACAGGGCCACGCTGGCAACTACCGCGGTTTTCGAAAGACCGGCTGTAGGGTGCGGATAAAATACCGTCAGACCCGCAGGCCAAATCATTTTGCATATATATCTCATATAAGAAACGAACATATTTTCGATTCGGTAGCCCAGCGGTATATCCTCGAATGAAATAACCGAGCTGCCGATTTGCTGCGCCTTGAAAGTAACTATCCCCAGAAGCGCCGAAAGCGCCAGCAGGGGAACCTTCTCTAAAAAAAGATTGCTGATTGATGATTGCTGATTGCTGATTTGGTCAAGAGGCCTGCCCTTCGTAGCGAAGCGAAGAAGGGGCCAGTAATCCAGCAGTAACAGCACAAAAGGAAGCGTAACAACAATCGGCTTGGTCATAATACAAAGACCATAGACCGCAAATACCAGTAAATATCGTCCTATACCCGGCTTTTTAGCGTAACCAGCGTAGGCCGCAATAGTAAGAAGGACAAACAAACCGCTTAAAACCGTCTTGCGTTCGGACGCCCAGGCAACCGCGTCCACCTGTAAGGGATGCAGCGCAAACACCGCGGCCGCAAACGCGCTGGGCCATAGCGCCCCCGTCAAATTAGTGAGAATCAGGAAAAGCAGCAGCGCATTTGCGATATGAAATAACACACTGACAAAATGATGCCCAACGGAGTTTAATCCGAAAAGCTGACAATCAAGCATTTGGCTTAACGTAGTCAGCGGGTGCCACAGAGCGGTGCTCGGCTGTGAAAAGGCAAACGCCCGGCCTAACGACTGCCGCGTCAATCCGGCCCTGACATCCGGATTTGCGGTAATGTAATCGTTATCGTCATAGCCGACAAAGCCGTTATGGCGCACCGGCTCATAAACAGCAAACGTTGTCACTACGAGTCCCACGCTTATGAGAAATACAGCATACTTTTGTATTAACTTCGCTATCATAAACTTTGCATCCCAGGCGCTTATTTCTGAATATACCTATGACCTTCCTGATAAAGTTTCAGCCGACCTTCTATTTCGCGGGCAAGTTCTTCTTTTCCGGCAACCCTGGCGTCTTTAACTGCCTTCTCCGCTGTCGTTTTGGCCTCAGCGAATTTACCCGCCGCCGCATACGCTGCCGCCAGCGTATCCAGGAAGCTTATATTTTTATTCCCAGTCAGCTTACAGGCACGCTCGGCACACTTTACGGCGTTGTTGGTGTCCTGAATAGATACATTGCCGTCAGTAGCCAGCAGCCAGGCCAGATTGTTAAGGACTTCCGGGTCGTCGGATTTCAGTTCCGCTGCTTTGTTGCAATTCTGTATTGATTGTTTAAAATCGCCCAGTTGACTATAAGCTATAGCCAGATTTACATAGACCTCCATCCGGTCAGTGCTTGTTTTCAGGGCTTCATTGAGGCATGCGACCGCTTCATCCGGTCTTTTTGCCATCAGAAGCACGTACCCCATTTTGGCACGTGCATTCGGGAGTTTGGGGTCCAGTTCCATCACTTTTTTAAAATATCTGATGGCCTCGTCGTATTTGCCCTGCCTGCTCAGTGCCACGGCCAGACCAAAGTTGGCGTTAAGAAAATTCGGCTCTTGCTTCAAAAGCTCTGTAAAGCAGGCGGCTGATTCGTATGGCTTTCCCTCTCGAAGAAAAATATAACCCAGATTATTGCGGGCTTTGGAGGAATATTTTGGATCTATTCGGACCGCGTTGCTGTAGTGAAGCTCGGCCTCGCGGAAACGACCTTCGCGGAACAGAGCGCTGGCGTAATTGGTCTCCGCAATAGCGTTGTTTTTAGTGACCTCCAGGGCATACTCGAACAGCGTCAATTCGCTTCTCCAGTATCCTACTTGTGTTCGAGTAACCATAACCGCTGCCGATAGGATCGCTATGGCCAACACTGCCGTAATAGCTCTCCGGCTTAACCGATTGCCGACAAACTCTTTAACTGACCAGGCGACAATAATTAACAACCCCAGCATTGATATATACATATATCTATTGGCCATTGACTGCGCGCCAGCCTGGACCAGTCCTATCATCGGGACAAGGGTCACGACAAACCATAACCAGCCGACTACCAAATACTTTCTGCGACGTCCTGCATAGACGCTGATGGCCGTTATCAGGATAAAGAGCAGAAAACAGATAATCGCCGTCACGTTTAAAAGATTTATGCGCTGGTTCGGATAAAAAACCGCCAGACCGCTGGGCCATATAGTTTTGCCAATATACCTTATATAAGCTACGAATGCGTTTGCGATTCGGCTGTCTAACCGAAGCATATCGAGCGTCGGAATCGTCCCTTCTCCACTCTGGGCGATTAAGGTTATTACAATCAGAATTGCCGATAGTGCTAAAAGGGGAACCTTTTCAAAAAATAACCGGAGAAATTTCCAATTTCCAATTTCCAATTTCCGATTTACAATCGGCAATCGGCAATCGGCAACCGACAATCTGTTGAGGGGCCAATAATCTAATAAAAGCAAAACCAGCGGAAGCGTAACAACCACTGGCTTGGTCATAATACACAGGCCGAATGATGCGAAGACCATTATATACCGCCCTATGCCCGGCTTTTTGGTGTACCAGATATAAACCGCTATTGTAAGCAGCCAAAATAGCCCGCTCAGAACCGTTTTTCGCTCTGCCGCCCAGGCAACCGAATCTACCTGCAGCGGGTGCAGTGCAAATACCGCCGCCACAAATGCGCTTGCCCAGACGGAACTCGTTAAATTGGTAAGTATCCAGAAAAGCAGCAGAGCATTAATAATATGAATCGACAAGCTTACAAGATGATGACCCAGCGGATTAAGACCGAAAAGCTCATAGTCCAGCATATGGCTGAGCCACGTCAGCGGGTGCCAGTTGCGAGCATATGACCTGGTGAATGCCCAGATGACCGAATCTCGCGTTATTCCCCCGGTTACGTTGGGATTTGCGGTAAGATATTCCTTGTCGTCATAACTGACGAACTCATTGTGCCGCACCGGCTCATAAGCGACGAGCGTCGCCGCCGCAAGGACAAGACAAACCAGGATGACTCGATATTTCTTTAACATTTAAACTTTAGACACTGATTTCACAGAAAGATTTTTAGCCACAGATTTCACTGATTTTAATTCTTAAACTGGGGGCCTCTTTTTTTTGCTTTTCTTTATCTGTGTTCATCTGTGTAATCTGTGGCTAATTTTCTTAATCTGTGGCTACAACACCATTCGTTTTACGTTAACCGACGGGCCGAAGTTGATAATAAGACCCACCTCCAGGCCGGTCGCCTTGAGATAATTCAGTAATTGCGCCTCAAACGCGGAATTATATTTATCCACGGCTTTGACCTCTACCACTACTTTATTATCGACAACTATATCAGCAAAGTACTCGCCGACGAGCTGATTATCATATTTTACTTTTATTGGCTTTTCCTGTTCTGTAAAAATGCCTCTTTTCTTCAATTCTATCGCCAACGAATTATGATATACCTTTTCCAAAAAACCGTAGCCGAGGGTATTATGAACGGCATACGCGGCGTTGATTATCTGCTCCGTTATTTCCTGATGTTTATAAATACCCATAGCTGAATTATAGCCGCAGATTTCAAAAATTTCAAAGACATTTAGCCACTGATTACACGAAGCCCTTGGCGGAGTCTCGCCTTCGCGAGACAGATTTCACTGATGATTTTTTGCCACAGATTACACAGATTTCACTGATTAAAAAAGACAAGAAAGCAAAGCCGCCGATTTCTGAAGCAGACACTGCGATTCACGTCATTGATTTTTTCTTTCTTTAATCTGTGTTCATCAGTGAAATCTGTGGCTAAACATTCTTAATCTGTGGCTATAAAAAAAGAGGCGTCCCGGAAACCGGGACGCCTCAGCTTTAGCTTAAACCTTAAAGGTTTGGCTGTCGCTTATTTCCTGCGACGAAGGAACAATCCACCAAGACCGAGTAACGCCATCGTCATCGGCTCAGGGGTTACAACTAATGTCAAAAACCCAGTAGAACTCTGGCTATTGGCACTGAAATCTTCCAGGTCCATATAAATCGTGCCTGCCTGCTCGCCGTGTAAAGTTACATTGAACTGTGTGCCTGTTGACGGTGCCGGAGTCGTTCCGCCTGCACTTAACTGAACAAGGGCAGCATACCCACCATCCGGTGTTGCGGCAGCCATATTGCCGGCAGCAGCCAGTATGGAGACGGCGGCCGCGCGGCCACCATTATAAGAAGCGGCAACAGGGTCAGTCCAGTTATATGTGTCTTCGCTCAAAACAAATTGCCATGTCCAACCCTCGCCGACAGAGTCGATGACGCTACAGGTTACATTGGAGCCCACAGCGACAGTTGTTGCGCTAAGAGACAGCGAAAGAGATGCCTGTGCGCTTGAAACCAAACCTAAAACCATCAATAAAACTAAAAGCTTTTTCATCTTTAATTCTCCTTCCTTAAAATTCATATTTTTCAAAGTTAAACTCTTTCAAAGAGATTTTTCTTAAAAACTTAATTTAGTTGCACGGCTTCGGGTCAGTAGGCAGAGTAAACCTGCTGCCTGATGCGCCTGCCGGACAAGTCCCGATACCGGAACCAAACGTTGGCTCCTTTATCAGATACTGTTTGCCGAAAAGAGTCAAGTCCGCAGAACCAACACGCCAGTATCCGCCCTTTGAACCACCACCTACTGCCATAGTATGGTCTAAATCGGAACAAATATTCGGCTCACCCTTCAGGCCAACACCAAATGTCGGCTCCTTTATCAGATATGCCTTTCCGAACGCGGTCAAATCTGCAGAACCAACCCACCAGTATCCGCCCTTTGAACCACCACCTGCTGCCAATATGCCATCGACATCACCTTTGCACTGCCTTTGATAGCACCAGCAGCGCGGCTTGCCTAAATTCTTCCAGGTCGTCATATTCGGCTCGGAAGTCGGGAAGCACAGAACTACTACGCAAGGCGTTACGCCTGTTTTCCAATCGCTGTCGGCACAGCCGGACTTGGTCGAGCAAACGCGATACAAGTAACTACCTGCATTCACGTCGTCGCAGACCGGCGGACCTGCATATACGCCTGTTGGTGCAGCGCCTGTGCCTACATTAACCCAGTTGGTTCCGCCGTCAGCGGAACGCTGCAGCTTGTAACCGGTTGCATCACCATCTGTTTGCCAGCTAACCTGGTATCTGCCGTTATTACCATCAGCGGCAGGATACGTCAGCGTAGCAGGAACAGACGGGCAGCTTACGACCTTTATCGTCTTGGGGAACGGCAGGTTGCCATCTACCGTGGTGCCGTTTTCAAGAACGATGCCGCCGCGGATTGTATTGGCCGAGACGGTAAGAGTGTCTTGGGTCTTGCCGTTTGCGTCAACTCTTATCGTGAACAGCGTGCCCGATGTTCCGGGAGCATTGGCGTCTTTATACAGAGTGCCAAGCTCGGCGATGATAGTGCGAGTGCCGATACCGGTGCCGTTTGAATCAACGTCATTCTCCGGTGCAATCGGAGTGTAATACAGGTTAAGCCAGTTGGGGTTGGCGGGGTCAATCCGATTCCGGAACTGACCCGGGAAAATCCCGTAGCCGCCGCCCGGCTGGTTGCTTTCGCCTCTGTTGAAATCGTTGATGTCGTTGGGGTTTGCGCTGAAGGTCATACTATTGCCTGCGCTGCCGAGAGTGAAGTTGAGGGCAAACGCCCTGACTGCCTCGCCGGCGTTGCAGTCATATCTGACCGTAAGCTTGTTGACATCGTTGCCTGTGCCCTGCGTAACGTCAATATTTACCTTCGCAAAGGCCGGCATCGCAATCAACAGCATCGCAACTATCAACAAAATCCTTTGTTTCATAATTTACCTTCCTTTCTTTTCTTCCATGCAAAGCCACACGCCTTGCATTGTTTTGGTTTCCCTGCTGAAAAAAACCTTCGCATCATTACGCCCCCTCAAAACTTCTTATTCTGACATATTCTTGATTTTGAGCCAGGCGAATCAGCCGGCAGGAACAGCCGAGAGAAAGAAATAAAATCTTGTTTTACTCCTCCAGTTGGACTCCTTTCTGCCTAAAAAGGCGTAATCGTGCGAATCAACTACTGTTGCACAAGGTTACTATTAGTGAAAGTCAAGTTTATATTAACATACCTCTAAGCCCAAAGTCAAGATGTTTTTCAAAAAAACGTTAAAAAATGATAAATTTGCTTTTGAGCCGATAATAAACCCCTCGATAACGCTAATTCAAGTATTGACAAGATGTTATGACGGGGAAAGTTTGGGAATCAGGCCTATCTGGGCTATTTTTATTGCCCCGATTTTTTCAAAATAGGCAACCAGGGGTAGCGTTTTTTAGTATTGATAAATTAAATTTCGCGACAGAATCAGCGTTTAGCACATATCGTTTAGTGAGTGAACTTTACTAAAAACTGTCTGCTATACGCTACCCATTATCTGCTATCTTTCCCTTTTTACTTTTTACTTTTTACTTTTTACTTTTTGCTGTTATCCTTCTGGTATGCTTGGCATACTTAAAGGCCGGTCGATTGAAGTAAGAGTCCTGCTGCTGGCGGCAGCGCTGACGTTGACATTTATCGGAATCATAACTATTTACGCCGTGGGTAACCTCGGGCGCAGCGTCTCTGACGACCAAACCTCACAAACGGGCGGCGTAAGCCGTCTTGACGATTCAGACAATCCCGGGCCGGACGATGAATTAGCCGGCTTGTGGAAAAAACAGCTTTTCTTCGCCGGGCTGGGGCTGGCGGCGCTGGCAGCGGTCAATCTTGTCAATTATCGCCGCTTAGGGGAGCTTAGTTACTGGCTCTACGCGGCGGTTTTGGCGCTGCTGGCGGTTCTGTTAGTCGATAAATTCGTAAATTTGCCCTTTGTCCCCTTCGTAAACGGCTCCCGCAGGTGGCTCCGGCTGCCGCTGGGTCCCCTGTCACTTAGTATTCAGCCGTCGGAACTCTGCAAGCCCGCATACGTGCTGGCGCTGGCGTGGTATTTGCGTTACCGCAGCAATTATCGCAGCTTCAGGGCGTTAGTCGCGCCTTTTATCCTCACGATTCTGCCCGCCGCCCTGATTTTGTTTGAACCGGATTTGGGCACGGTGCTTTTGATGCCGCCGGTATTTCTGGTTATGCTGTTCGCAGCGGGCGCAAAACCAAAACACCTGGCTATGCTCATTCTCGCCGGATTGCTTATAAGCCCCATACTCTGGCACAAGCTGGAGCCCTATCAGCGGCTGAGAATCAGCAGTGTCCTGCTGCAAAACCAGTGGCTGCGAGACAAAGCCCTGCAACACCCTTCATTAGGCAGAATTCTCGTTGGGACCAGTTTTTCGGCAAAACGCTGGAAGGACGACTGGGGCTATCACCTAATCCGCTCAAAATACGCCATTGCCTCAGGCGGGGCGTCAGGTTACGGCTATGGCAAGGGGCCG
>Ga0187886_1003908_pt1 | contig 10952 bp, 9 predicted proteins | sample June2016WEW_20_1_FD_133001 | JGI IMG/M metagenome (GOLD analysis project Ga0187886, IMG submission 133001) | Peatland microbial communities from SPRUCE experiment site at the Marcell Experimental Forest, Minnesota, USA - June2016WEW_20_150 | ecosystem: Environmental > Terrestrial > Soil >...
AACTCAACGTTCGTGTTGGCGTGGTCAGGGTTCTTCTTGCGCAGCAGCTCCAAGCCAGTCTGTTCAACCTGCTGCGCCAGCTGGAACAGATTTTTGTCAGCGATCTTGCTGGCCAGGTCACGTAGGATGACGGCCCTTGGGTCTATTGTTCAGTAGACTCTGTGTCCGAACCCCATTAACCGTTTGCCTTGGCTTAATTGCGCACTCATCCATTCCTCCGCGTTCTCTGGCTTATCAATCTCCTGCAACATCTCCAAAACCGGCCCTGGTGCGCCGCCGTGAAGTGGCCCCTTTAACGCTCCAATCGCAGCCGTCACTGCGGAATAAATGTCAGACCAAGTTGACGCCACGACCCTCGCAGTGAAGGTTGATGCGTTCATCCCGTGGTCCGAGAGGCTAATCAGGTAAGTGTTCATTGCGTCAGCCTTCGCTTTCTCAGGCTCCTTCCCAGTCATCATGTACAGGTAATTTGCAGCATGTCCCAAGTCAGAGCGTGGGGGCACTGGCTTCTGGCCTTGTCGTAGTCGGTAAAACGCCGTGACGATTGTCGGAATCTTAGCGGTCAGCGCAATGGCTTGGGGAACGTCTGGTTTCTCGAGTGGCCGTCCAACTCCGAGGGCTGAGACGACGGTTCGAAGTATGTCAAGCGGGCTCGACTCTTTGGGGAAGCTTCGCATTAGTGAAATCGTCGATTCAGGAATCGAACGCGCATCACTAAGCTGGTTCTTCAGCTCCTCTAACTGGGAGCTGGTTGGGAGTTCCCCCTTCCAGAGTAAGTGTGCGACTTCCTCGAAGGTTGTGTGGGAGGCTAAGTCGTGAATATCATACCCTCTGAAAATCAGGCGCCCAGCATTTCCGTCAATCAAACAAATGCTGCTGGTGTCTATCACAACACCTTCAAGGCCTCTAGCGATGGTTTTCGGATGGGACATGGGCCAAGAGCGACCTGCCACTTCCTTATTACTGAATCTCATAACTGATTGAACCTTCCTTCTGAACATTCTAACCGCGAAGTGGGTAACGTAGCCGGTAATAGAGGGCCAAACCTACCGAGATGGCAGCGTAGACCGGGCTCAGAAGCTAGGGCAGGTAAGGGTTACCGGTAATTTGCCAACCTGTTCCACCAAGTAATGGTGAGTGGTCTAGCTGGTGCGCACAGGCGAACAAGGGGTGTTCTGGCTAAGTTCTCAAAACCTTGTCTATGTTTGGGGATGGTTTGTAGCTTAGCAATTTGCTGTGAAGCAAACCTTTGGATTTGTTAAGGTCCACGAGCATCTCGGCGAATTTTACACCGGCCTCAACTGGATCGACAACTGGTGCGCTGATTCTCTTTCTCAAGTGGTCGGCCAAGCCCGCCAAGCCGACAGAGGCAAGTAAGATTACTTCGGCGCGGTCTTCTTTGATCGCTCGATTGGCTTCTTCCAGTAGCTTTTTGTATATATTGTCCATTGCGTCTCTCGTAGTCAGATCATCCTCTGGAATATCCGCCTGTCTTATCGAAACGCATTTCCTTTCCAGGCCATAATCTCTAACGGTCCTATACAGCCACGCATAAGCCTTATCGGAATACGTGAGTATTGAGAAGTTTACGCCAAGCGCTAGACCAAGCAGGAAACATGATTCGCTTGCACCTATTACAGGGATGCTGAGGATCTCCTTAAGAGCATATTCGGCCTCAACGGCCCCTACTTCACCTATTATGACCCCATCGAACCCTTTTCTTTCAGCTTTCTTGGCTCTGTAGATCATGCCTGTTGTGACGTTTGAATGAGCGTAGGTGTATATGCCCTCTGACATGTCGAAAACATTCTCCGGCAGTCCCCAAATCTCTATCATGGTATCGTGCCTAGCGACTTTCTTGATAGTATCGTTGAGCGCCTGAAGGAGCATGGGTCCTCTTCGCATGTCGGAATCTTTGACAGGGAAAAGAAAGACTAGTTTCAAACCGATCCCCTAGCTAATCTACAAGATACGGCATTGTTTCGCCCTCAGAGACGCAAAGTGTGGAACGGTCATGATGAACTCGCTATGCCAGGTGCGTCTAGCTTATACTTCTTCCGTATCTCAGCTATCTTGACTTCTGTCTCTTTCGGAAGAGGTTCTGGTTTGTGGGTTCTTAGAATCTCCTCCACTCTTTCGTGTGCTCTTTGAAGGAAGGATTTTGATCCACGTTTTATCCACTCTGCTTTTGTGTGTTTTTCAATAACGGAATCTTTTCTGGGACGATGCTCCGTTTCATACCATTTGAGTGTGTGCCTCTGATCTAGGAAGTGTCCGGAACGAATGTCATTGTTGAACTTGCCGCACACATCTCTGATCACATCTGTGGCGAGAGTGTCGCAGTCCACTTCTATTCCATCTAGCAGACGTCGCCCTGCAACCACCATCTCGTCAAGCAGAAGCAATAGTTCATTGTTAGTTGCGTCCCCCGAACCTAAACCGTGGAATACTATGAGGTTGCATCCACCAAACATTAGAGGTAGAAATGTAAATGCAAGCTCGTAGCTCGCTTGCATATCTGGCAAGTACGAGTCGGGCGACGCTGGAGACATTATAGGTATATTCAGGTATCTTTCCATCTGACCTATAGCGCATGCAGATACGAAACTCGCGTGAGACGCAAGGCTCACCGCAGACGTTTTCTGATCAAATACTTCATGTGGGGTTGCCATCATGATAGGCATTCCTTTTCTCAATAGCTGCATGATGACCAGTCCACTGAGGAATTCAGCGATTTTCTGAGCAATATCTCCAGCAATCGTTACGGGACCAGAGTCTCCCATAGGTGCTTCAGGAGTAATTACGGGCACTATGCCTGGTCTAGCAAGCGCCTTGAGCATGGCACATTGATACTTGCTCCAGATGAGAGGCGAAGAACAACAGAGGCCAATCGTCAGGGGTCTTCTCTTCAACTCATCCTTTCCACCAACGATTTCTTCCGCTAGTTCGTAGGTGGGATCAATGGATACCGGATTCTCAAAATTGTAAACAAAAACAGGTTTCGTTGTATTGCGTATGCCCATCTCATAATCATAATAGGTGTACATGTCACCGTATTTTGGGATATTCGACATGACCCAAACCCCATCTATGGAATCCAGATAATCGCAAAGAACTAGATATCTTCGCATGTCTTCTTCAGCAACAGGTCTGTAAGCGGACTGGTAATCGCAGTAGTTGCCACCCGCACTCGGGATTACGTAGGGGTACTTTTGTCTTCCAACAGTCATATCGTGTTTGGGATCTCTTCCACATAGAGTTAGTTCGTTGGGAGTTGATTTCATACACTCTTTGACGAGCGATTCAGGGAAATAGACCAAGTTATGCGGGCCTACGCTGCAGCCATTGTCGGCTAGAAGCTTTCTAATCTCTTCGTCTTGGATGTTGGCCCCAGCATCCTTGAGTAAGTAAAGGGACGTGGTGTAGATGGCATCTAACTCATCATTGCTAAACACTCTGAGTTGGCTTGGCTTCATCGGCCTATTTCTCTCCGTCGACCTGATATGGAAGAACTAGCCAATTCGATCACGTATTGCGTACTGCGGCTCGAACCAAGCAACTGCCTCCCTGCTCAGGAGGGCCCCTTTGATTCGCTTCGCTTGGAATGAAACTCTCGACCGAAGACCTTCGAGAAAACCAGACCTGCGAGCTTGGAAGGATCAAGATTTTTCTCTCGCGTCGTAAGTTGCACTCCACAGGCATGAATAGTTTTCAGGAGCATCGATTTGCACTGTTTCTTGCTTGAGCAAAGCTTACATCGACCAAGATTATGCTGATGCCATACACGTAGTCCAGTTTCTGGGTGCATTGTGATGACGACATTGGTTTGAAGCTCTCTACTGTACCCAAGCAGAATCCCCTTAGCGGTGTCGATGTTTCTCGGTTCCACTCCGTTGAGTTTCGCCGCGTCATACAGCGCGTCTGTAACTCTCGCCGGAATCGTTTGAACCAATTGGTTGACGGCTTGTCGGCTAATGTGCAGCCTTCTCGCTATTTCGCTCTGCGATACGCCTTCCCGCATTGAACTCCAAATGTTTAGCTGACGCCCGCTCAAGTAGGCACTGTGAAGTCTCGGCAAATTTTGCCATCTCGCAACTCTCTACAGAGTTCTTCTGCGATATGATGTGAGAAGTGCCCCATAAGTCTTATATGCGTAATGTCAAGAGTGATACTTGACACGTAAAGCCACGACATTGACAGGTATGTGGTGCTGATGGAAAGACTATTAGACGTGGGCACGGCAAGTCGAACATGGCCGTGGGTGATGTGTTGGAGTTTTGTTCTATGACAGCTAAGCAAGTTTTTGTGAGAGAAGCGACTGGTTTGGTTAGAGAGTTCTCGTGGTTTGATGCGTTCGCAATCGGCTGGAATTCTACAATTATCTTTTCTCTATTTCTTGTTCAACCGGCCGTAGGTCTATTCCCAGGGACTAATCCTCTCCTTGCACTGCTTATTCTGTTCCCAATAGCCATGTTTTATTCGATAAACTACGGTTGGCTCGCTATGATGATGCCGCGCTCAGGTGGAGACTACATTTTCAACACGAGAATTGTTCACCCCGCGATAGGTTTCCTCGGATCATGGCTCTTTATCATTGCGTCGGCAATCTTTGGAATGGGCGTTATCTTGACCTTACTCGTGACTTGGACGCTCCCGTGGCTCTTGTCGAGTTTGGGTCTTAGTGCCCTCGCGTCAACGGTTACGCAACCAAACTGGGTCTTCGGTCTAGGCATGATTATAATAGTCGTCTTCGGGCTGTTGAACATTTTTCCCAGGAAATTTCTGAGTCGATTCTTTCAAGCAACAATCGGGGCCAGCATAGTAGGCGGCGCATTGATTCTAGCAATTATATTGTCTAACATCGGCAGGTTTCCTCAGGCATTCGAAGCTTCTACTGGAGTCAAGTACGAGAGCATCTTACCACTAGCAATTAAGAATGGGTTCAACCCAGGTACCAACTTGCCCGCCACTATTCTGACTGTCGGGTGGATGGGTATTACCGTGCTCGCAGGCGTAGGTATTTTCGTAGCAGGAGAGGTGAAGGACGTTAAGAAGAGTATGTTGTGGGCGACAGTCTGGGCTAACGTAATTGTCATGGTGGTGTACATTGGTTTCATGGCAGTTACGTACGTGGCAACGGGCTATACTTGGTATAATGCCCTTTCCTGGTTATACGTAAATACAAACGCATACCCAGCAGGGATGATGACACCGCAGATCAACAATATTGCACTAATGATCGCCAATATGCCTGCCCTGAACATACTAATTGCTATTACGATGTTCTGCAGTCTACTGACAATACCTCCAGCCAATTACATTCTTGCTAGCAGATACACCTTCGCATGGGCTTTTGATAGGCTCCTGCCAGCAAGATATGCGGATGTCTCAGAGAGATTTCACCAACCTCTGATACCGACAATTGTATCAGGCGTGCTTTTCACCTGTGGACTAGCCCTATCCGTTTGGGGCGGCGGTTTTCTTTCCTCTTGGGTTAGTGGATCCTGGATATTCATAATTTGGGGAAGTATAGGCGCAGTAGCTGGGATAATAGCACCATATAAGGCAAAGCGGTTTTTTGAAGCAGCCCCTAGCATTGTGCGTGCCCGGGTCGGACCAGTCCCGTTACTGACTATTTCAGGCATCATATTCCTGGCTTTCAACCTAGTTATTGCAGCAGTTGCCGCATTGTATCCGAGCGTTAACCCTCTCTCGGCTGCTCAAGCCTGGTTCATCGTGGGCTCTGCAATACTGGGTCTTGCGTTCTTCTATGCGGTTAAGTATTACCGACTGAAGAAAGATGGTCTCGATATCGGTCTAATCTACAAAGAAATCCCGCCCGAGTAGTGCCTCCGCTTCTGTTGCTGGTGGAGAGAATCTGCGTGCACGTCCTATACGAAGATCCGTTCAGAAAGGAAAGAATTGAAGTAAAGACTCCAGTCGAAATGAAGGTTGACATACAGAAACTGAGGGTCGAGGCTGGGATTCCCGACTATCTTGACACAGCGGACTTTCAAAGCAAGAAACTCGTCGCTGCAATTTGGATATCAAGACACATCTCCCAGATTGACGAAAACATACATCGGAAACGAAACGGGGCGCCTATTTCGACAGCACTCTTCGGCGGGGCGGCATTCCGACTGCACTGCCCCTCATTAAACAAAAGGCACACCGGTCTGTATCGATCAATCAAGGACATCGATATTCTTGTTTCAAAAAAGGACGGGCAAGACTTTGCTAGTTTGCTATGCAGAGCTGACGAAACCTTAGGAAACATGTTTCTTCACCGCATTACCTACTCTGACAAACAATTCAACCTGATGCGCGCTGGAGAACGCTATAGGCTTACAACGATCTCTGACGTAGGTCATGACGGAGTTCTGGTGCCTGGAATACTGGAAATATTCGCAGACAAGTTGACTTTCTGTCACGAGTTTGTGTTGACCGACGAGATCAAACAAGCACACGAGAACTACTTCACGGTGGGTATAGAGAACCTCATACTTCTGAAGACTCAATTCATAAAGAGAATACCCAGGTCTGAACTATCGTCGGAATACGAATACCGAGTCATGGGTGACTATGACAAGAGTACGGCGCTCATAGGAATGGAGGACAAAGACATGCGCGACGTAGCCGCCGCCGTACTTGATCACGAAATCGGCAAGGGGCCCGACCGTCTTAATATCGACAAGTTAGGAGTCAAGCTTCTGGAAGACTGGAAATTGTGGAAGACATGTACTATGAATTTGACGAACATCTACAAGAATCTATCCAGCGTCATGAAGAAGTTCGCAGTAAGTCAGGAGGACACAAGCAAGATCCACGATAGGCTGGGTGCGATTCTGGACGCTCTTAATACGAGATTTAGACCGAAGAAACCGTTCCTTACATTCAGCAACAAGCAATGGTGGCAAGATGTCGAAGAACAACAAAGGTAATTTGTGTCGAATTTCGCATTTTGCATGCTGCTACCCAAACGGCTTCCGCCAGAAACTCGCGCATGTTGTTGCGAAAGGCAACGTAAGCTCGGCTCCTGAGGAATAGGCTGGAGTTATCGATTTGGTGGATTTGAACAAAGCTTACAAGCTTGGCATGAACGGTTGGATCTATCTTCACGTAGAAGGGGAACCCTACAATCGTGGGTACCAACATGGATACCTTATGGGTCCAAGGATAAAAGAGATGATTGGCAGGATTTCCCTCTTGAGTAGGCACGATCTAGGGAAGGATTGGGACTTCTTCCGAGGAATTGCTGAAAGGTACTATGCTCCCAAGGTACCCACGGAATATCGCAGTGAAATCGAGGGCATCGTGGACGGAGCAAAAGCGGGAGGAACAAATGTAGACTACCTGGATGTTATCGCCTTGAACGGCTATATGGACACCCATGAGTCTATCGGCGCGACGGACTTTCTGAAAAAGCAGGAACAACAAACAAAACCTGAATCTTCCAAGAAGGTTTTGACATCCGAGAGGTGTAGTGCTTTCATCGCGACAGGCTCATGGACTAAGGATAACGAGATAGTCATGGCGCACAACTCATGGTGGCATTACCTTCTAGGAAGTCTTTTGAACGTTATTATGTATTGCAAGCCCAAGAGTGGCTTTGAAATGTTGATGCAGACAAGTCCAGGTTTAGTCTACCCTAGCACAGACTTCTACCTCAATTCCGCTGGAATGATCGTTAGCAGTACTACCATAGCTGGAGTAACAACTTACGAGCCGAATGGCACTCCGAGCTTTGTTCGAAGTAGGCAGGCCATGCAATATAGTGACAACATCGACAACTGGGTGAACGCGATAACGAAGGACAACAATGGAGGAACACCTAACACATGGAACATAGGCGATGCCAAGACGCAAGAAATAGCCTGTCTGGAGCTTGCTACTTATCACCACAAGTTACAGAAGACTAGGGATGGATTCTTCGTCGGGTCCAACTGGGCGCTTGATCCAGAGATACGAGAGAAAGAGACCAAATTCGACTACTTGGACACGTCGACTGGCGCCTATAGCAGGTACGTTAGATGGCACCAACTGATGCGGCTTTTCAGGGGTGAGATCAACGTTGAACTTGCGAAGAAGTTCATGGCAGATCATTTTGACACATCTGTTAACCGAGACGCACCGTCTAGATGCACTATCTGCGGGCATATAGAGAATGACTTACGTGGAGATACAAGCCTAGGCCCATACTTCCCGGCCGGCTGCTTCGACAGCAAAATCACAAGTAGCAGTTTAGCTCTCGAGGGCGCAGCTTGGATCAAATGGGGAAAGTCCTGCGACACAAGCTTCGACGCAAAACAGTTCCTCACAGCGCATCCGGAATATAGATGGCAAGAACCTTTGCTGCAAGACGTCCTTTCATACCCTTACAGCCTCATACATATCCCCGGCGGTAGCCAATTCTTCCGCAAGGTTGCACAGGGTAGCTAAGGGAAGTATTTAACCCGAGTATCACTTTTTCTCTTGGTTTCACGAGTTGCTTGTATCGGTCAACCGCGATCAACTCCTGTGAGAGTCGGGTTAGCTGTATTAGAGAGTGATCTTCTGTATGGTCCCACTCTCGCCGCGAGTTTGGTCGCCCGCACCATTAGCGCGGTTCGCACACACAATGAATAAGACGAGTTGCTTACAAAATATTGACTATGGATAGGCAGGTCGCAAAGGTCGCCTTAGTGATACTGATTTTTGTGTCGGCGTCGTGATTTCTTCATCTGGATTTAGCTGGTATTGGCAATCGCGGTCAGGCGTTACTAAGAACCCTCAGCGCGGAACTTTGATTCTTGGTTGGATCCCGTCCAAGATAGGATTTACGGTGATCAATGGTTTATCCTTGAAATCGACATCGCGAAACAAACAGCAGTACTCAACTATCTTATCTTTTTTCATTTCTTTTTTCAAGTTTTTAGTTCCAAAGGTCGATCTTTTGTGGCGAATCGAGTTGCGAAGAGCGTCGACGACTTGAATAGCTAGATGACTTGTAACAGCACGTAATTCACATGGGATTAACCTAACGATGTACGACCCCGCGGTGTGGAGACTTCTTATATCCGGGACGCATACAAAAATTAGGACTATTTGCTGGTCGGTGGATTGGTCGACTACACAGCATCTATCCTAGATGCGGTTCTCAGCTACGATGAAGATTCCGTGAAGCGGCTCGTCAGGGAAGCGATTGAAAACGGTGTTGATCCCATTCAACTATTGAACGAGGGACTATCCAAAGCAATAGTCCAAGTCGGAGACAAGTTCGGAGAGGAGAAGATTTTCCTTGTCGAGCTCATGCTGGCGGCGAAGGCATGCGCCGCCGGCGCGGACATAGTGAGGAAGAAGATACTTGAATCCAAGCTTCAGGTAGGCGAACCCAAGGGAGTCATCGTAATCGGAACAGTCGAAGGCGACATACACAACATAGGAAAAGACATTGTTGTGGCTTTGCTTGAAGCCTCCGGTTTCCAAGTCCATGATATTGGCGTAGACCAACCTGCGGTCAACTTTGTAAGCAAGGCAATGGAAACCAAGGCAAAGATCGTGGCATCATCAGCTCTCCTCACTACCTCACGGCGACAACAGAAAGTAATCGAAGAGAATCTGAAGGCAGCAGGGATAAGGTCCAACATCAAGACCATCATCGGGGGAGCGGCGACAGATGCCAATTGGGCAAATGAAGTTGGAGCTGATTACTACGCCGCAACGGCGACAGAAGGAGTTGGCATAATAAGAAGACAGTTTGGAGGCGGCTGAGATGAAACATAAACCATTCGTACGATTCGGACATGATTGCGAGAATTGTCGCCCTATCCTATCACCCTGGTCCAGGCTGCCAAAGAACTGGGCTCTACGCCCGCAAAAATAGGAGCCGCTACTCTCCGCTTACTGAACGAGCAGATTGTCTAGACCGACTAACCAGTCAAGACACACTAAAAAAATCTTTCATAAAGTCACACACTGATCTCCTGATCACGCAAGCATTCACGGGCTTTTCGCGGGATACATGTGTCTAACTCGCAACATGACGCCTGACGCAACGAGTCCACCAATCCCGCCTGCAACAAAACCAACTATGCTAATGATAGCTAACAGAATCGTCGCTTTCATGCCAAGTCCCACTGTCGCAATAAGCAAAATGCCTACTGCGTTACTGACGCCGCTAGCCAAGAATGAGTAAGACGGCTTGAACAGTCGGTTCAACGACTTGGCATAGAACAATTCAAGAACCATGCCGACAACGATGTACACCGGCCTGTTATTAAACGCCGGAACTCCAATCGGCACAAAGAGCGACAGTATTGCTCCGTTAATCGCACTTGTTAGAAGGAGAGACCCTCTAAAATCAAGAAATCAAAGAAGGATTAGCCACAGATCTCGCCCCAGAATTGGATCGAAAGCTGAGGCCGGTCGTCAGAGGAACACAGTCCTTCACTTCAGTGGGAAGCAAGTCAGTACATTCTGCCATAGAGAAGTATCAGTCCATGTTGGGAAGAAACCTGTGCCTAAATCCTGGCAGCGAATGTGTTGAAGGTTTCCTTAAGGAGTCAGTGAAGATCGAAGGTGAAATGGTAAAGAGCTATACTTTCACCTCCGGCTGAAAAATTGAGGGGTTGGGCACGAAACGCGGAAGATACTAGAGAGCATAAGAGATACCGGTATGACTCATAGGATATATGTCAATGTCGCTGGCGGAGGGCTCGTGCCCTGAACCACTTGATTAAATAGCCTAGTACCAGACCAGATAGCCAAGGTTCCTCGTATGGCGAATATTAGAACGGTTACAGGAGATATTCCACCCAGTGCGTTAGGCATAACTCTGATGCATGAGCATTTGCTGCTCGATAATCCTTGGCGTATGGAACCGAAGGACGAGGTAAAGAGAATTGTTGCGGAGACACCGGTGTGCATGAACATGCGAGGGGAAATCTTCAGAGATGCCAACTTGTGTTGGGACA
>Ga0187886_1003909_pt1 | contig 10951 bp, 8 predicted proteins | sample June2016WEW_20_1_FD_133001 | JGI IMG/M metagenome (GOLD analysis project Ga0187886, IMG submission 133001) | Peatland microbial communities from SPRUCE experiment site at the Marcell Experimental Forest, Minnesota, USA - June2016WEW_20_150 | ecosystem: Environmental > Terrestrial > Soil >...
CCCGCCGGCAGCAGACCGGCCGCCGGTGGTTGTAGAATTGAAGGCCACCGAGACTCCGGTCAGTCTCGCGGTTCTACGTCCGCAGGGGGGTATGGTTGCCGCAGGCGCCAAGTCGTCTCTTCACGCCGCTCTAGAGCAGATCGGACCGCACGATCACCTGTGCTCCATTTACGACACCAAGGAGGAGCAGTACGCGGTCGCCGTGCCCTTCATCAAGATCGGGCTGGATCGCGGCGAGCGGTGCATATACATCGCCGACTCCGAGGCGATCGACGACGCCCGGGCAGCATTGTCGGCTGGCGGGATCGATGTCGATGGGGCCACGCGCGGCGGGGCGCTCATCCTCACCACCAAAGAGCAGACTTACCTGAGGCGGGGTTCCTTCGATCCCGACTGGATGTTCACTTTCTGGAACGAGGCCGCGGTGCAAGCGACGGCGGATGGCTTTCCCTCGCTGCGCGCCACCGGCGAGACCGAATGGGTTTTGCGCGGGGCTCCCGGGATCGAACGCTGGATGGAATACGAGAGCCGGCTTACGCACATGCTGGCCGGCAGCAACTGCTTCGCCTTGTGTCAGTACAACCGGCCGAAGTTCCCTCCCGAGCTGATCCTGGATGTCATTCGCACGCACCCCATCGTCATCTACCGCGGTGTCGTGTGCCGGAACTTCTACTTCGTCCCGGCCGAAGAATTCCTCCACGAGGACCACGCCCGCGAGGCGGAGCGGCTGCTCAGCAACATTCGGGACCGCGAGCGGATGGACCTGGAGCTGCGCACCCAGCAGGTAGCTCTCCAGAAGGCCCACGACGGGCTGGAGGAGCGGGTCAGCCAGCGCACGGCCGAGTTGCTGGAGCTCAACCGCCAACTGGAGGCCGAGGTGATCGAGCGCCGGCAAGTCGAGCAGACCCTGCGCGAGCGCGAGGAGTGGCTGCGAATGGCGCAGAGGGCCGCCGGTCTGGGCATCGCCGACTGGGACGTTCCGGCCCGGCGCGCCACCGTCACGGAGGAGTTCTGCCGGTTGTATGGGCTCGATGCTTCCGTGACAGCGCTCAGCTACGATGATTGGCTCGATCGGGTTCATCCCGAGGACCGGCGGCGCGTGAACGATCAGGTCACAGCGCTGCTGGAAGACAGAGGCCAGGCCCAGATCGAGTTTCGTGTCCTCTGGCCCGACGGCGCCACCCACTGGGTCAGCGCCACGGCCACCGCGTTTCTCGACCCCGGCCACCGGCCCGCCAGAGTGCTCAGCACCAGCATGGACGTCACCGAGCGAAAGCGCGCCGAAGAGGCCCACCTTGCGGCGCAGAAAATGGAGAGCATCGGTGTGCTGGCGGGCGGGCTGGCCCACGACTTCAACAACCTGCTGGTGGGCGTGATCGGGAATGCGAGCCTTGCTTTGGACGTGGTTCGGCCCGGCCAGGCCGCCGTCTACCTCGAGGGCATTATCCAGGCGGGCGAACGGGCCGCGTATCTCACCAACCAGATGCTGGCGTACTCCGGGCGCGGCCGGTTCCTCACCGAGGCGGTCGATTTGTCGGAGCTGGCGCGCCAGACCATGGAGCTGGTGCAGCCGTCGATCTCGAAGAGGATCGCGGTGCGGCTGAAGCTCGCAGCCGGTCTGCCGGCCGTGCTGGCGGATCGCGTCCAGATGCAGCAGGTCATTCTGAACCTTGTGCTCAACGCCGCGGAAGCCGTGGGCGATCAGGATGGCACGATCGAGGTGAGCACGGGCGTGCAAACGGTAGACCAGGCCTATGTGCGGAGTCAAACCCGCGGCGCCAGCGTCCAGGCCGGCGATTCAGTCTACGTGCAAGTGGGCGACACCGGCTGCGGCATGGATGAAGCCACCAAGTCGCGAATCTTCGAGCCGTTCTTCACGACCAAGTTCACCGGCCGCGGATTGGGCCTGGCGGCGGTTTCCGGCATTGTCCGCGGGCACAACGGGGAGATCGAGGTGACGAGTGCGCCCGGCCGGGGCAGCTCGTTCCGTGTCCTGTTCCCGGCGGCCCAGCAGCCGGTTGCGGCCGCGCAACCCCAGCCCCGGCCGCAGGAAGACCTGCGCGGAAGCGGGACGGTCCTGATAGTGGACGATGAGGCGGCCGTTAGAAAGACAGTCCAATGTGCGCTCGAGCGCTATGGCTACCAAGTCCTGCTGGCCGACAGCGGGCCGGCCGCGATCGAAGTCGTGCGGCAGCAGCAGGCCCGCATCTCGCTGGTGGTCCTTGACCTGAGCATGCCCGGGATGAGCGGGCAGGAAGCGCTTGCGGAGATCGGCAAGGTCCGGCCCGACGTCGAGGTGGTGGTCACCAGCGGTTACACCGAGGCGGAAACCATGCGCCTCTTCGAGGGCGCTCGCGTCGCTGGATTCATCCAGAAACCTTACACTCCGGCCCGTTTGGCGGAGAAAGTGAAAATGGCGCTGGCGTCAGCCGATTCCCGGGCGCTCGCCCCGCCGCCCCAACGCTAGGCGTACGAGGACGGCTGTGAGCCCGCCCAGCGCCAGCACGAGCGCCGCCGCCCAGCGGATTGCGGCCAGCGCGGCGGCCGCGGCGCTTTGGCTATTTTGCGGCCGGCGCGGCGGCAGCCGGACGCTCGAACGCCGCCGCATCCAGGGCCAGGCCACTCTCGGCCGTCTCGATGCGGGCCTTGAGCGCGCCACCGCCGATGTCGATCGTGAACGGCCACTTCACCCCGTTCACCTCGCGGTAGTCGTCCAGCACGGCGTCGCCGATCCGGCGCAGAAGGCCGGTTTGGGCGTCGAAGGCGAGCTCGACCGGGAAACCCGTGATGGTCTCGGCGGAAAGGCGCCGCAACAGGCGGCCCTCCCGATTCTCATCCGGCAGCACGGTGAGCTTGGGGAAGAATTCCTTCAGCCGCAGCGGGGAGTGCGCATCCAGCAGCGGCGCCAGAAAAGCGACGCGCTCGACGCTCATCGGCGCGGAAACTGCCCCTTCTGTCCTCCAGCCGGTGTTTCCGTTGAAGACCTCCACGTGCGCGGCCGGACCTTCGCCCATGGACAGGCTCCATTTGCCGCCGCTCGCCGCCCGAACGACCAGCGGAATTTCCATCGTCCGTTCCCAGAGCTTGCCGGTGCGCACAAGGGTTCGCGCTGCCTCGATCCGGGCGCGGCCGCCCACGGCTTGGATATGCCGCGCGAGAATCGCCTCGACCTCCGCGGAAGGAGCGACGGCGACCGGCGCGGCAGGGGCGGGAACCGGCCTCCCGAGAACGTAGGCGATCCGCTCGGCATCCCACTGGGCGGACTTCTTCCAGTAGAAGCTCAACTCGTTTTCCTTGGCCCATGACGCAGGGTCGCCCACATAGGCGAGCGGACGGAACCTGCTTTGCGGTTCGAGGCGCGTGGCCAGTCGAAGATCGACGTCCTCCGGGAATCCATCGGCCATAAGGCGGGTCTCTCCGGCGCCGGCGTGGTAGTCCGGACGGATGGCGTCGGGACGCCCCCCCGGATCATGAACGGGAAGCGGCGCCTCGATCCGGCGCACGTCGTAGGTCTCGAGCCCCAGGTCGCGCTTCGCGGCCGCCAGCGCTTCGCTCACAATACGGCGGTGCTGCCCGTCTCCGTGCTGGTTCACGCAGAACACCCGGCGGAAGCCCCACTTTTTGAGGTCGGCCATGACGTCCTCAAGCAGCCCGGCCATCGTCTCGGGGCGGACCTGGAAGGAACCCGGGAACTCCGCCGTGTCCACCATGAGGCCCCAATAGACCGGCGGGGCGACCACGGCTTTTATGCCGAGAACGCCGAGTTCGCGGCGCACGGCGGTGGCGTGCGAGTGGGCCAGGTAGGTGTCGGCTCCCAAGCCCATATGGGGCCCGTGCGCCTCGATGACGCCGACCGGCAGCAGGACCACGGCTTCTTCCTGCGCCGCGAGTTGAATCTGCGGCCAGGACATCTCGACGATGGTGTTGTGGAAGACGCTGTGGTCCGGCGCTTCCTGCGGGACGGTGCGCGGCTTGAGCGCGATCACTCCGGGCGCCATGTCTTGGCGCACCTCGAGCGCGTCCATTTCGCGAGCCGTGGGGAGCCGCCAGTCGCCGTCCTGGGGCGCGGGCTGGAGGGAATCCGGCCGCATCAGCACAATCGCCGGCGGCTTGGCGCGGTCTTTGAGCAGGCGCTGGACGGCCTGGCGGCTTCGGGGAGAGGCGAGCACAACGTCCGCGCTTCGGACGGCCTGCTCGAGCTCGGGCGAGAAGTTTCCGGCCGCCTCGCCCAGGAAGACGATGCTCTGCGCGCCGTTGCGAATGACATACGCCATCCGCTCGGGCAGAGGGAGGCCATCAACCTTCAGAGCCCCGGCCGCAGCACTGGGACGGTCCGCGCCGAGCACGACCGGGCGACCGCGAAGCTGATGCGCGGAGTCGTGCGCGGGATCGCGCTGGGAGACGGCCACGACGTCCACGGAGAGCCGCTGTGGAAACGGAAGAGGGTAGCCGTTGAGAAAAGGATCGGTCAGAACCCGGTTTCCTGCCGGGTCTTCGATCAGGAAAGAGGCGTGTCCGAGATATTCGATTCGGAGGGCGCCCTGCGCCAGGCCGCTCAGAACGGCCAGGCCGGCGATGGTTCGTGCGAGCCTCATACCTAGTACACGAACGGCGCGCCGGCCAGGTTCACAGATTTCCGGGTGTAATCCGCTTTTTTCACCATGACCGTGGCGAGGCGTGACGGGAGGGCCGCAAAAGCATCCAGCGACGCCATAAGGCGCGCTCGCAGCCGGGCGCCCGGAGTGTTTGAGGCCGGGCGCGGCGGAAAGAGTCGGGGTTTGCGTTGACATCCGTGGAGCGTTGCGATATTTCAAATCCATGACCGTTCCAGCACTCCCACCTGCGCAGCCTTCGAAGGAGAAGAAACCTGAGCGCAGCCCGCACGACCTGCGGATGTTCGGCCACCTCCGGGAAATCCGCGCCAGCGCGCAGTATCTCCAAAGCCTCGCGGCGGACGAGCTCGCCAAGGTCTTGGCCATGGACGCGGCGGCCCGCCACGGCAAACCCAGCCAAGACGGTGTGACCATGGTGGTGCGCCAACAATGAAGATCAACCTGCTCCGATCCCTCGTGCTCGCCGGCCTCGCCGCGGGCCTGCCACAAACACGTGCCGTCGCCCAGACCGGCCTGCCGGCCGGCGGGTTCCAGGACGTCGATGCCGTGGTCCAGCAACTGATGGCTACGTATCAGATCCCCGGCGTCGCGGTTGCCATCGTCAAAGACGGCCGGTTAGTGCTGGCGCGTGGCTATGGCCTTGCCGACGTCGGGTCGGCCCAGCCCATGCAGCCCGGCTCGCTTTCCCGTTGGAACAGCATCAGCAAGACCGTGACCGCCACCGGCATTCTCAAGCTCGTTGAGCAAGGCAGGCTCGATCTCGAGGCACGGGCCTTCGACATTCTCAGCCGCATTCAACCCTACAACGGCGTGTGGGGCGACCCGCGCATCAAGTCCATCACCGTGCGCCAACTTCTCGAGCACGCCGGCGGCTGGGATTCCGCGATCAGCGGCGACCCGATCGTATCGCCTCTGCGCGACCGCATCGCCAGCACGCTCGGCGGCCCTTTCCTTCCCACCGGCGAGAGCATGATTCGCTACATGATCGCGCAGCCGCTCGATTTCGATCCCGGCACCCGCTTTGTCTACTGCAATCTCGGCTTCCAGATTCTGGCGCTCATTATCGAGGAGGTGTCCGGCCAGCCGTACGGAGGATTCATCCGCGACAACGTCTTCAACCCGATTGGAGCAACGGACATGCAGGTCGCGGGCAACCTGCTCGAGCAGCGCTTCCCTGGAGAAGTGCACTACTACGCCTGGCCTGGCGCGGTCTCGATTCCATCGACTCTGTCACCGGACCACCCCACGACTCCGCTACCGTACGCCACGCTCGACTACGCGGGTATTCTCCCTGCCGGCGGCTGGCTGGGTTCCGTCCTCAACCTTGCGAAGTTCGTAGCCGCGATGGACGGTCAGCGGCAGCCCGCAGTTTTGCAGCCTGCGTCTTTTCAGAAGATGCTGGCGCCGCCCGACCGTATCCTCTGGTTTGATGAACACACCTGGTATGGACTCGCCATGGGAGTATTTGAGTCCGGCGGTGCGCTCTACTGGGGGCATCCCGGAGCCTCTCCGGGCAGCCGCAGTGATCTCACGGGCCTTGCTAACGGCGTCTCCTACGCATTTCTTGCCAACAGCGACAGCGAGGACTCGAGCTTTTATGACCAGATGACGAGCCAGCTCAGTGCTCTCTGCCTCAGCCCGCATACCTGGCCGGAAGGCGACCTCTTCTTCGAGTACTATCCGCCACACCCGGCGGCGACCGTGAGTGCCGCGAGCTTCCAAACCGGCCCGGCGGCGCCAGATTCACTGCTCACCATCTTCGGGAGCGAACTGGCAAGCCGCACCGAGTCCGCGGCGGCGGTTCCACTACCCCTGAGCCTTGGATCCTTGTCGGCGCGCGTTATGGATTCGAGCGGAGTGTCGCACGCGCTGCCGCTGCTTTACGCCTCTCCGCCACAGGTAAACTTCCATCTTCCGGCAGGTGTTGCCGCGGGTCCGGCCACGCTGTTCATCAAGCGGGATCCGCACGCGGAGGTGAACGCTCCACTCACGATCGCCGCCGTGTCTCCCGGCCTGTTTATGGCGAACGTGGATGGCCTCGCGGCGGCCGTGATCACCAGAGTCCGTGGCGATGGCTCGCAGGCTACCGAAATCGTTTCCACGAGTCCGATCCACCTGGGCAATCCCGGAGAAGAGGTCTACCTCAGCCTGTACGGCACAGGCATTCGCGGCAATTCAGGACTCGGCGCGGTGACGGTACACCTGGGGAGCAACACAGCGCCAGCGCTCTATGCGGGTTCGCAGGTGCAATTCATCGGTCTCGATCAGGTGAACGTGAAACTGACCACTGACCTCGTGGGAAGCGGCCGCGTGCAAGTGTCGCTCGACGCCGACGGCCTGACCAGCAACTCTGTTTCGGTCGTGTTCGAATAGGGGACGCCGTAAGGTCCGGAAAATGGAACGGTCGCCGCTGTAAGCACGGAAATCGAAACCGAGAGCCGATCAGAATAGGGTTTTGGTGGACGGCGCGGGATTCGAACCCGCGACCCCGGCGTTGCGAACGCCGTGCTCTCCCAACTGAGCTAGCCGCCCACACCTGACCCGCATTTCTCAGCAGCAACCTACTGCGGCCCTGTCACGGCACCGCGTCACGGTAGTGGTGAAAAATGCTGCCTAGAAGGTTACTCGTTCGTATTCTAACACTTCGGGTCGGCGAAGTCAGTCGTTCGGCCGGGGCCGGGTCCTCGCGCCGGTGGCAGCGCCGGCGGCTGCGGCAGCGGCCCTGGCTGGCGGCGCCGCGCCGGCAATGGTGAGGGCAGAACGCCGCCCCGCCCAGTACCTCTTCATCCGCTCGGAGACCTGTCTGCGCTCCTCAATACTCATGCCCTTCCGTCCGCGGCGGAGAGGCCGCTTCCCGGCCGCGATCTGCTGCCGAGCCCGCACCCGCTCGAGCGAGGCGATCAGCCTGTCGAGGCGTTCTGCCTCCTCCTGCAACAGTCGAATCGTTCTATTTACGTCCACAGGACCGCCCGCTTTCCGATTCTGAGCAATCGTATAACGAAACGTCCGGCAAATCCAGCGCCAAATGATCCGCGCGGCAGGCTACCGGGTCAAAAATGGCCAGCGTGGCACGGCGTGGTATCCGTAGTACTTGGTCGCCAGGAAGTAGGTCACAGCCGCGAGCGCCAGTAGCGCCAAGCCCGCCCAAGGCAGCACCTTACCCCATGGGAACCGCCGCTTGTCGCGGTGCAGCACCAGCAGGTAGCCCGCGAAGATGCCCACGTAGAACAGCAGCCACATCGGCACGGCGAACAGCATCATGTTGAAGGCATCGGGCGTGGGCGTGACCACCGCCGCGATGATTGCGATGGCCAGGATGGCGTAACGGCTGTGGCGCAGCAGGAAGGCGGGCGAGGTGATGCGCAGCAGCGTCAGGAAGAAAATGAGGACCGGCAGCTCGAAAACCAGGCCGATGCCCAGGGTTACGTTGACAAACAGATCGAAGTACTCGTTTACGGAGACCATCGGCGCGACATTAATGCCGCGGCCGAGGCCCAGCAGGAACATCAGGGCGAAACGGAACGCGATGAAATAGGCGAACAGGCCTCCCAGGATGAACAGGCCGGCGGAACAGATGACGAATGGCGCAGCCCAGCGGCGCTCGCGCTTGTACAACCCCGGCGCGATGAAGGCCCAGACCTGGTAGAGAATCCACGGCGAGCCCAGGAACACCGCCGCCAGCAGCGGCAGCTTGAGCCACACCACGGTGAAGGTCTCCATGGGCGTGATCTGGACCAGTTGCGGCTGGTAGTGCAACTGCCGGAGGGCGGCGATGGCCGGTTCGGCGACGATGTTCCAGAGCTGCTCGGCGAACAGAAGGCAGAGGCAGAAGGCGACCACCAGACCGAAGATGCCTCTCAGGATGCGGCTGCGGAGTTCGGAGAGGTGATCCAGGAAGGACATGCGGAGCATGCCCCGCTCCTCCTCGTCCTCCCCATCGCCGCCATCGTCGCCACCGCCACCGCCGCGCGAGGGCGGCTTGGCTGAGCCGCCGCCGCTGGTCGCAGATGCGGGAGGCGTGGAGGCGGAAGGCGCGGCTGCCTCGGAGCCGGTGGGGGCAACGGGAGGCCGTGCAGCGCCGGGTTCGATGGGCGCGCCCTGGCTCGGTCCGGACTGCCCCTCGGGCGCCTGTGCTGGGTATTCGTCGTGCTGCAACTGCTTCCTCTGGCCCACCGCGGCGATTACGATGCGGCGGATTTAGGGCCCTCGGCCGGCGTCACGCCGGCCTCGGCGGCGGGCTCACCCGCTGCGGCGCCCGGAGCTTCTGGAGCGGCCGCCGTGACGGCCGCGGCTTCGGCCGGCGCCGGCGCCGCACCGCTCATCGATTCAGCGCCCTCGATCGCGGGTACGCCTGCTGTGGACGATTCTGTCGCGGTGGACTCGTACGATGGGGAATCGGGGCTGCCATCGTAACGAGAAGACTCGTAGTCGTAGTCGTGAATGTAGCTGGCCGGGTCGTAGACGCTGGTGACTTCCTTGATCGACTCAACCTCCTGCTTTATGCCGCCCAGTTCCCGGTCGAAGGTGGCCTTCAGCTCGTTCGAAGCCCGCCGGAACTCGGTGATGGCTTTGCCGATGGTCTTCCCCAGCTCGGGGAGCTTCTTGGGGCCGAAGAGCAGCAAGGCGATGATGAAGATGAGTACCGTCTCTTGCCAGCCCAGGGGACCCATCGGCCTGCCTCCTTCAACGGATGGACACTCTCATGATACCGGCGGGGAAAATGGGGCGTCAACCAAGCGGTTCCAAGGGGTTTCAAGACAGCGACTTACCGGCGGCAGGGGACGTCGGCGCCCGCGCCGCTAGCCCGGATGTTTCACCAGCCATCTGTTGCGGCGCGCGATAGCAGCCCGCGGCACGGGTGGGTGGGCACAAAAACCGGGTACAGACAGCCACTTTTCGCCTGCGCGAGTCCGTTGTCCTCAGAGAGCTTGGAGCGCGAAAAGTGGTGGTCTGGCCCCGGTTTTTGCTAAGGCGCCGGCCCTGGTCCACGAGGAACCGGCGCCGCGGCATCGCTCTGACGTGTGGAATAATGTACCCTCGATTGCATGATCGCTCAGCTCCGAGGCACGCTTCTGGAGAAGCACCCCAACCAGGCCGTGGTCGAGGCCGGCGGGGTCGGCTACGACGTCGCGATCCCGATCTCGACGTATTCGGCGTTGCCGGAGGCGGGATGCGAGGTGCGGCTGAGGGTGCACACGCACGTCCGCGAGGACGCGCTAGCCCTCTACGGGTTCGCCACCGCGGACGAGCAGATGCTGTTCGAGAGGCTGATCGCGGTGAGCGGCATCGGGCCGAAGGGGGCGATTGCGGTGCTTTCGGGGCTGCCCACAGCGGACCTGATCGCCTCCATCCGCGCCGGCGATGCCGCGCGGCTGGTGCGCATTCCGGGGGTGGGGCGGAAGACCGCCGAGCGGATCATCCTGGAATTGCGGGAGAAGCTGCCCGAGACGGCTGCCGAGGCGGCCGCCTCAGCCGCTTTGGGCGGCGCCAGGACGGGGCTGAGCGCGCTGGAGCAGGACGCGCTCTCGGCGCTGATGAACCTGGGCTGCTCGGCGGGCGCGGCGGAGGCCGCGGTCCGGAAGGCGAAGGCGGCGGGCGCGGCGAGCGAATTCGAGCCCTTGTTCCGCAAGGCGCTGGAACTGGTGCGGTGAGCCTGGGCCAGGTCGGGCCGCGCAGCAGTGCGCTAATCTGAGGACTCATGCGGGATCGCGGCATCGTCTCAGCATCGGCCAACGAGGAGGAGCGGCAATTCGAAGCCAGTCTCCGCCCGCGCCGGCTGGAGGAGTTCACCGGCCAGACGAAGCTGAAGGAGAACCTCGCCATCGCCATCGAGGCGGCCCTCCGGCGGGGCGAGGCCATGGACCACGTGCTGCTCTACGGCCCGCCGGGGCTGGGCAAGACGACGCTGGCCTCGATCATCTCGACCGAGTTGGGGGTGGACTTCGAGCAGACCTCGGGGCCGGTACTCCAGAAGAAACTCGACCTGACCGGAATCCTGACCCAGGTGCGGTCTCGCCAGGTCTTCTTCATCGACGAGATCCACCGGCTGATGCCGGACGTCGAGGAGATCCTCTACGCGGCCCTGGAGGACTTCCGCCTGGACATCATGATCGGGGCGGGGCCGGGCGCGCGCACGCACTCGATGGCGATTCCGCGCTTTACGGCCATCGGGGCGACCACGCGGCAGGGGCTGATCAGCGCGCCGCTGCGCGGGCGGTTCGGCCTGGTGCTGCGGCTGAACCACTACACCGAAGATGAGCTGAGGAAGATCGTCCGGCGCTCGGCGGGGCTGCTGGAGGTGGAGCTCGAAGAGGCGGGGGGGGCGGAGATCGCGCGGC
>Ga0187886_1003913_pt1 | contig 10949 bp, 10 predicted proteins | sample June2016WEW_20_1_FD_133001 | JGI IMG/M metagenome (GOLD analysis project Ga0187886, IMG submission 133001) | Peatland microbial communities from SPRUCE experiment site at the Marcell Experimental Forest, Minnesota, USA - June2016WEW_20_150 | ecosystem: Environmental > Terrestrial > Soil >...
CTGTGCGCGTCAGCTTTCGCCAGTAAATCAGCAATGTCGATGTTGCCTCGCGAATCGCAGGCGACAGCGACGACTTTCATTCCCGCCATCACGGCGCTGGCGGGGTTCGTGCCGTGAGCGGAGACGGGAATCAGACACACGTTGCGGTGCGGTTCACCGCGTCGCTGATGGTACTCGCGAATGACGAGCAACCCCGCGTATTCACCCTGCGAACCGGCGTTGGGTTGCAACGATACCGCCGCGAACCCCATGATCTCTGTCAGCCACGCTTCGAGTTGTTGGAAAAGAATTTGATAACCCCTCGCTTGTTCGATCGGCACGAACGGATGAATTCGGCACACCTCGGGCCAGGTCAGCGGCATCATCTCGGAGGTGGCGTTCAGTTTCATTGTGCACGAACCAAGCGGAATCATCGACGTCGTCAACGAGAGGTCGCGCGCTTCCAGACGCTTTATGTAGCGCAACATCTCGTGCTCGGTGTGGTAGCTGTTGAAGACCGATGCCTTCAAGAATCCGCTGCCACGATGTAACAAAGCCGGGATGCTCGATGATACATCAGTATCTGATGTATCCGCCTGTGAGCCGAACAGACGGAGCAAGTCCTGCACGTCCCGTTCCGTGGTCGTCTCGTCCAACGAGACACCGACAGAATTGTCAGGATACAACCTCAAGTTGATCTGCTCTCGCGCCGCTGCCGCAACGATGGCCTTGCCATCGCAGTTCACCCGTAGCGTGTCGAAAAATATTTCGGTGCGCAGCTTCAAGCCGTGTCGTTTGAGCCCCGCCGCGAGCGCGGAAGTGAACGAGTGGACGCGGCGGGCGATGTCCCGCAGCCCTTTGGGACCGTGATAGACGGCGTACATCGACGCCATGACGGCGAGGAGCACCTGTGCTGTGCAGATGTTGCTTGTGGCCTTTTCACGGCGAATGTGTTGTTCGCGCGTCTGTAGCGCCATCCGCAGGGCAGGGCGGTCCTGCGCATCTTTTGAAACGCCTACCAATCGTCCCGGCATGTGACGCTTGAATGCATCGCGCGTGGCAAAGTAAGCGGCATGCGGCCCGCCGTAGCCCAAGGGCACGCCGAAGCGTTGCGTGTTGCCGACGACAACATCCGCTCCAAATTCGCCGGGCGGTTTGAGCAACGTCAGGCTGAGGATATCAGCCGCGACGACCACCAGCGCCTTGCGTTCGTGCGCTTGCTGAATAAATGGTCCGTAATCGAGAATCGCGCCGTCAGTCGTGGGATGCTGCAGCAAGCAGCCGAAGACGCTCGCGTCGAACTGGAACTTGCGATGATCGCCAACGACAATGCGAATCCCCTGAGGCGTCGCGCGAGTCTTCACCACATCGATTGTCTGCGGATGACAATCCTCGGAAACGAAAAACATATTGCGACCTTCGCCGTGCTGAAGGCCGTGGCACATTGTCATCGCTTCCGCTGCTGCGGTCGCTTCGTCCAGCAGGGAAGCGTTGGCGATTTCCATCCCTGTCAAATCCATGACCATCGTTTGAAAATTGAGCAGCGCTTCGAGGCGACCTTGTGAAATCTCGGCTTGATACGGCGTGTAGGCGGTGTACCAGCCAGGGTTCTCCAGGATATTGCGCTGAATGACGGGCGGCATGATGCAATCGTGATAGCCCATCCCGATGTACGAGCGATAGACCTTGTTCTTCGACATGATTGCTTTCAATTCGGCAAGAAGCTCGTGTTCACCGCGAGGCGTTGGAAGCTTGAGCGGTTCGCGAAGTCGAATCTCCGCGGGAATGGCGTCGTCCACCAACGCATCCAACGAAGGGAAGCCAAGCAGCACCAGCATCTGCTCAATCTCTTCGGGACTCGGGCCGATGTGCCGCCTGGCAAACGTGTCCAGCGGGGAAAACGGGTCGTGTGGCTCTTGCATTTACGCGCCGATGTGGTGGGAATAATCGTTGGGGCTGAGCAATTCGTCGAGTTCGGCGGGGTCGCTCATATTGACCTTAAACAGCCAGCCTTTGCCGTACGGGTCCTCGTTGACCAGTTCGGGCGCGCTGCTGAGTTCTTCATTGGCCGCCACGATCTCGCCTGAAACCGGGGCGTAAATGTCGCTCGCCGCTTTCACGCTCTCGACCACTGCGGACTCTTTGGTCGCTTCAACTTGCGCGCCAACGCTCGGCAGTTCCACGTACACAACGTCCGTCAACTCCTGCTGCGCGTGATCTGTGATGCCCACAACCGCAACGTTTCCATCCACGCGCACCCATTCGTGCGTCTTCGCATACTTCAAGTTTTTCGGAATGCTCATTTGCCCCTCTCCAGCAGTGGTTTCTTTTCAATGGTTGCGGCGTACGTTTTTCCGCGAATCTCAATTCCGATCTTCGAACCGATTGCCGCCGCTTTGGTTTCAACGTAGCCCATGCCGATCCCGATCCCCAGCGTGGGCGACTGCGTTCCGCTGGTGACTTCGCCGACCCTTGAATTGGCGCCTGCGGCCATGATCGGATAATGCGTTCGCGGTGGCGGCGATTTCTCCGTCATTTTGAACGCGATCAACTTGCGCGTCACGCCTTTCTCCTTTTGCTCCGCTAACGCCGCGCGGCCGATGAAATCGCCCTTACCAAACGCCACGAACTTTCCCAGGTCCGCCTCCAACGGCGTCGTCTCCTCGTTCATCTCATTTCCGTGAAGCGGGTAACACATTTCCAAGCGCAGCGTATCGCGCGCGCCCAAGCCGCACGGCTTGATGCCGAACCCCGCGCCGCGCCGCAGCAATTCCGACCACAGCTCGGTCACATCGCCCGCGCCGCACAAAATCTCAAAGCCGTCCTCGCCGGTATAGCCCGTGCGCGCCACCCAGCATTCCTTGCCAAACACGCTTTGCCGTTCAATATGAAAATGCGCGATGCCTCCCTCGTCCCCCAACAGCTTTGCGGCATTCGGCCCCTGCAACGCGAGGGCGGCCGTCTTGTCGCTTTCATTCTCCAGCACGACCCCAGCGTTGGCCTGCGCGTTCATCCAGGAAAAATCCTTCTCGATATTCGCGGCGTTAATGACCAGCAAATACACGCTCGCCTCGATCCGATACACGATCAGATCGTCGATCACGCCGCCCTGCTCGTTACACAGCAACGTATACTGCGCCTGGCCCACCCCGGCTTTGCGTACGTCATTGGTCAGCAAATGATTCAGCACCGCCTCGGCGTGCGGCCCCGCGACGAGCACTTCGCCCATGTGGCTGATGTCGAACAGTCCCACGCGCTCGCGCACCGCGGCATGTTCCTCCAGGATGCTGCTGTACACCACCGGCATCTGCCAACCGCCAAACGCGACCATCTTCGCGCCCCATTCCAAGTGCGCGGCGTAAAGCGGTGTGCGTCTGAGTTTTTCCGTGGCGGACATGAACGCGGGCGCTACGTTAACGAGCGTGGCGGCGCGTGTCAAATTCAGAACGGTACCTCATCGCCGCAGCCGCGCCGCCCATTAGACTAACGTCTTGCCTTTACGCTGCAACACAGGATAATGCGTTCTTAGTCACCAAAAATTACGCCCGGCTCGGCAAGCGGCTGGATTTGTACCGGTTTTGGGTGGTGCTGCTGCATCTGAAGGGCGTGCGCTTCAGCGCGTCGTCGCGTTGATCGCCGCGGGGCGATTGCCTTCCGTTGACGTTGCTGTTAGTCTTGTCGTGAACTCCATGAAGGAAACGCTCCCAACGCAGCGCGCCCAGTTCGATTCCATCGAGGATTGCCTCGAAGATATTCGACAAGGGCGGATGATCGTCGTCACCGACGACGCCGACCGCGAGAACGAAGGCGACCTTGTCATGGCGGCCGAGAAAGTGACACCGGACGCCGTCAACTTCATGGCCAAACACGGGCGCGGACTGATTTGCGTGCCGACGACTGAAGCGCGATTGAAGACGCTCGGGATCGGACGGATGGTGAGCGAGAACCGCGAGAACTTCAAAACCGATTTCATGGTCAGTGTTGACGCACGAGTCGGCATCACGACCGGCATCAGCGCTTTCGACCGCGCGCGCTCGATCCGAGTGTTGGCCGATCCGTATGCCACCGCCGAAGATTTGGTCTCGCCAGGCCACATTTTTCCACTGCAAGCGCGCGAGGGCGGCGTGCTGCGTCGTGCCGGGCACACCGAAGCGTCCATTGATCTGGTGAAGATGGCGGGATTGCCTCCGGTCGCGGTTATTTGCGAAATCCTCCACGAGGACGGCACGATGGCGCGGCTGCCCGAGTTGTTCAAATTCAAGGACAAGTTCGGGCTGAAGATTTGCACGATTCGCGATTTCATCGAATGCCGCCGCATGCGCGAGAAGCTGGTTGCCAAGGAGCAGGAGGTCGCCATGCCCACGCAGTTTGGCGAGTTCAAGCTGCATTTGTATCGATCGTTGGTGGATGGGCAGCACCACGCAGCCCTGACGATGGGGGATGTGCGCGGCAGGGAGGGCGTGCTGGTGCGCGTGCATAGCGAGTGTCTCACCGGCGATGTGTTCGGGTCGTTGCGTTGCGACTGCGGACAACAATTGCACGATGCTCTCAAACGAATCGCTGAAGAGGGCGAGGGAGTGCTGGTGTACATGCGACAGGAAGGCCGTGGCATCGGCTTCGCGAACAAAATCCATGCGTACGCGTTGCAGGAAAAGGGGCTCGACACGGTAGAGGCGAACCAAAAGCTCGGGTTCAAGCCGGACCTGCGTGAATATGGTTTGGGTGCACAAATCCTGGTCGATCTCGGATTGCGCAGGATTCGGTTGCTGACCAACAATCCGAAGAAAGTCGTCGGCCTCGAAGGCTTTGGTCTGGAGATTGTCGAACGGCTTCCCATCCGCGCCGAGCCAACGGCGCACAATAAGAAGTATCTCGAAACGAAGAAGACCAAGCTGGGCCACGCCTTATGAACATTTGTCCCGTAAAAGTGCCATCCTTGGCGCGACCGGTCGGGGCAGGGATGCCCCTCCTACAAGCTGCTTAGCCATGTTGCGCGCACAAAAAAGCAAACTGCAATGCGCCGCTTCTGGCCTTCGCTTCGGCATCGCAGCGGCATGTTACAACGAAGAGCTTGCCGGTCCGCTATTGGCGTATTGCCTCCACGCGTTGACCGAGGCGGGCGCTGCTGCGCACGACATCAAGGTCGTGCTTGTGCCCGGAAGCTTCGAGGTCAGCGCGGTAGCAGCCAAACTGGCGAAATCCAGAGAGTACGACTGCGTGATCGGTTTGGGAGTCATTCTGCAAGGTGAGACCAGCCATGCGCATCACATCGCGGATGCGGTGGCGAACGGGTTGACCGCTATTGCGATTCAAACGGGTGTGCCGACCGTGTTCGGCGTCGTCACGGCAAACAATCGGAAACAGGCTCGCGTGCGATGCCTTGGCAAACAGCACAACCGCGGACGCGAGGCGGCGCAAACCGCGATTGAAATGGCGAGGTTATGGAGAAACCTGTAAAACAGCCCGGCACGCGCCGCCACGCTCGCGAATTGGCGGCGCAATTTCTTTACCAGCACGACCTCGGCGGCGGCAGGATCGAGGAGGAGCTGCTTTTTTTCTGGCAAACGCAGTCAGAGGTGAGCGGCGCGGCGCGCAAGTTCGCCGAAGAATTGATCCATGGTTGCATCGAACACCGCGCCATCATCGACGAGAAGATTCAAAAGTACACGGAACACTGGGAGCTGCAGCGCATCGCCGCCGTTGACCGCAATATCCTGCGGCTCGCCATGTACGAAATGCTGTTTCGAGACGACATCCCGCCCGTGGTGAGCATCAACGAAGCCGTCGATATCGCCAAGAAATACTCCACGCAGGAATCCGGCGCCTTCGTGAACGGCATCCTCGACCGCTTGAAGGCCGATCTCCCGCGGCCGGCACGGACAGCCGCGGGGAAAATGGGGTAGTGGAGTACTGGAGTGCTGGGGCAATGGGAACGATAAACAACAATGCTCCTATGCTCCGTCACTCCAGTTCTCCTGCCGCTCCCTTCGCCGACTTACATTTGCACACGCAGTACTCCGATGGGGCGTACACACCTGTGGAGCTTGTTCGCGCTGCGATCCGTGAGGGATTCGTCGCGGTTGCTGTAACCGATCACGATACGCTCGACGCGATTCCTGAATCGCTGGCTGCCGGCAAGGCGTTAGGCATCGAGGTCATCGCGGGCGTTGAAATCACCTGTCGCGTTGAGATGCAAGAAATTCACATGCTTGGTTATTTCTTTGGCGACGCCTGGGAGAATCCGCAGTTGCAGGCCGTGCTGGAGCATTCGAAGCGTGTTCGGGAACATCGCGTCGAGGAATTCGTGATCAAGCTGAACGATTTGGGCATCCCGTTGAAACTGGAAGACGTGCTTACCTGCTCCGACTGCGGCACGTTGGGCCGCCCGCATGTGGCAATGGCTCTGGTGAAACACGGATTCGTCAGCAGCACCGAAGAGGCGTTCAACCGATTTCTCAAACGCGGCAAACCAGCTTACGTCGAACGCCATCGCATGACCGTTGCCGAAGCCATTGGGCACATCAAACGAGCCGGCGGGCTTGCTGTCTTGGCCCATCCGGGCCTCAACAAGGTGGATCGGCGCATTCCCAACATGGTTGACCAAGGCTTGGACGGCCTGGAAGTGTGGCATTCGCGTCACATAACGTCGCAATCCGAGCATTATTTGGAGATGGCTGGACGATTCGGTCTGCTTGCCACCGGCGGCAGCGACTGCCACGGCATCGTCGGTGGCAAGATGTTGCTCGGTACCGTGAAGCTGCCATACGAACGGGTCGAAGCGTTGAAGCAACGAACCGCCCCTCACCTTGATCCTCTCCCCGAAGGGGAGAGGAAACCCCTCTCCCTTTGTAAGGGAGAGGGTCAGGGTGAGGGTTGAGAGACTGAGGGCCGTGAACGTCTTTCAAAAACTCCGCGACGGTCTGCGCAAGACCTCATCAAAACTGGCCACCGATATCAAACGCATTGTCACTCGGGCGCCCAAGCTCGATGAGGAAGCGTTGGAAGAACTTGAAGCCGCGCTCATCGCCTGCGACATCGGCGTCGACACAGCCACGCGCATCATCGAGCAGGTCAAGGAAGCCAGCCGTGAGTCAGGCACAGCGGACGTTTTTGCCATCGCCCGCGCCGAGATCGAGCGCGAACTTTGCGTGGGACATGCTTCCAGCTTGTCCACGGGAAACGGTGGGACAGGCGAGAGGCCTATCCTACTTACCCGTGCACCACAACCACCGACGGTCGTGCTGCTGGCAGGTGTGAACGGCACCGGCAAGACGACTTCGGCTGCCAAGCTCGCGCACTGGGTGAAAGGGCAGGGGCACACCGTGCTGCTCGCCGCATGCGATACGTTTCGCGCCGCGGCCATCGAACAACTCAAGATCTGGGGACAACGGGTCGGCTGCGACGTAATTGCCGGTCAGTACGGCGCTGATTCCGCAGCCATCGCGTTCGACGCGCTCGAAGCAGCGATGAAACGCGGCGTTGATTATTTGCTCATCGACACGGCGGGCCGATTGCACACGAAGAAAAACCTGATGGAAGAAATGAAGAAGATGCGCCGCTCGCTCCAGAAGCGGTTGCCAACCGCGCCGCATGAAGTATTGCTGGTGCTGGATGCGACGACAGGTTCAAACGCATTGGCACAAGCGCGCGAGTTTCACGATGCGCTCGGCGTCACCGGGCTTATCGTCGCCAAACTCGATGGTACTGCCAAGGGTGGTATCGTCGTCGCCATCGCCCGCGAACTGAAAATCCCCGTCAAGTTCATCGGCCTCGGCGAACAGGTGGACGACCTCCAGCCATTCGACCCGGAACAGTTCGCAGAGGCGTTCTTTGGTGAGGCGGGGGCTTAACGATAAAGCTCAGCCGCAGCCACTCGCGGCATAGCCGCGGGTGGCTGTTGGCTGCAGCGCCGGGTGAGGCATACATGCAAATCTGAGCGTTTTACTTCTTCTTGTGATCATCATCATAGAGGAAATGATCGAGTTCATCCTGAGATGAAAAGAATGCGATCTTCAAACTCCATAAACCCCACAAAAGAGGGAGCGCTGCAATATAGCAAGCAATTCGACTCTCTCCCCACATCCACACAATAAAAAGACTTATCGCAAGCCCAAGCATGCCATGAGCAATCTGAACGGATCGCATTGCGGGTGGCTTGCTCATTTGCCGAGGAGGTTGCACGGGCTGTTGCGCTACCTCAGCGATAACTTGGAGCTCGCGATAAAGAGCAGGATCATCACGCTTAATCCGAGCGAGTTCCTCACGCTCGGATGAGGTAAGGATGCTGGGACAGGAAATCCCGAGAGCGAGCTTTGCGTGGAGGTTGATTTTGTCGATGGCCGCGGGGTCCTCCTGTTGAAGGTCTCGAAGCATGCCCTTGATTTCGTCAGGAAGATCGTTTTTCATTTAATTCTGGTGATGCCGAACAGTGTTATTAGCACAAACTGACTTTGTTATATCACCACTATTGTCGGCAAAAGACAAACTCGGAGTTCTGCGCTGATTATCATCAACGCTGGCCGAATATGATTCACGGCTGTGGGTCACTTTTGCTAGGCTGGCCAACCGATGAAGTTCAGTCAGCAAGACGAACAATTTATGCGGCGAGCCTTGGCGCTGGCGCGGCGCGGGGTGGGGAAGACCAGCCCGAATCCGGCGGTCGGCGCGGTGCTGGTACGCGGCGGCAAGATTATCGGCGAAGGCTGGCACAAATGCGCAGGAGCACCACATGCGGAGGTGGAGGCGATTCGGCAGGCAAAAGGCGAAGGGCGAAAGGCGAAGGGCGGCAACGAGAAGATTCACGGGCGAGACGCCCGCGCTACTGGTTCTACACTCTACGTGACCCTCGAGCCGTGCTGCACTTGGGGCAGGACGCCGCCGTGCACGGACGCGATCATCGCGGCGGGCGTGAAGCGTGTCGTCGTTGCGGCGCGGGATCCGAATCCGATGCACAATGGGCGCGGGCTGCGGATGCTCCGGCGGGCGGGCATTCGCGTCGAGACGGGTTTGCTGGAGGACGAGGCGACGCGCATGAATGAATCGTTCAATAAATGGATCACGACGGGGATGCCGTTTGTCATCGCGAAGGCGGCGATGAGTCTCGACGGCAAAATCGCCACACGCACGGGCGACTCGAAGTGGATTACGAGCGAGGCAGCGCGGCGCGAGGCGCACAGGCTGCGCGCCGGCGCGGACGCGATCATGGTCGGCGCGAACACCGTGATCCGCGACAATCCGCAGTTGACGGTCCGTCACGGCGTGCGCGGCAAGCAGCCATTACGCGTTGTTGTCGATGCACGCGGACGCACGCCAACAAATGCGAGACTTTTCCACGATGTGCACCGCAATCGTACCATTGTTGTGACTACGAAGCTTTCCTCTTCGCGCTGGCGTCGATACCTAGTACTACGAGGTATCGACGTGGTGGTCGTCCCGCAAAAAGGCCGGCGCGTGGACTTGCGGGCGGCGCTGAGGGCGTTGGGAAAACGCGATGTGACGAGCGTGCTGGTTGAAGGCGGGGGTGAACTGCTTGGATCGATGTTCGACGCGCGTCTGGTGGACCGTGTGGCGTTGTTCTTGGCGCCCATCGTCATCGGCGGGCGCGAAGCGGTGTCGGCGGTTGGTGGCAAAGGCGCGGCGAAAGTGAAACGTGCGGTGCGACTGCGTGATTGCCGTTGGCGATCTATTGGCGGGAACGAAATATTGCTGGAAGCGGCGGTGGCGCGATGATTCTGGTTGTTGGCTTGTCTCCGGCATGGCAACGGACCTTGGAGTACGAACGACTCGTTGTTGGCAAAGTCAATCGCGCCAGGCGGGCCAGCGAGACAGCGTCGGGCAAAGGCGTCAACGTCGCGCGCGTGGCGCAGCAGTTGGGCGCGAAGGTTCGGTTGTTGACGGTGGCAGGCGGCCATCGCGGTCAACTGCTGGAGAAATCGCTGCGCGCACAAGGCATCGACGCGCGCATCGTCCGAGTCGCGGCTGAGACACGGATTTGCCAGACGTTGCTTGCGAAAGGGTTTCCGACGACGGAACTCGTCGAGGAGGCAGGCGCGCTGACGAAGAAAGAGGTCGGAAGAATCCTTGCGTGGTTCGCCCGTGACAGTCGCACGGCGAAGTTGGTCGTGCTGAGCGGCACGGTTCCACCCGGGTGCGGGGATGATTTTTACGCGCGATTGATTCGCGAGGCGAACCGGCGTGGCGTTCCGGTTCTCGTCGATACGCAGCGGCAGCAACTATTGAACGCGATGCGGCTGAAACCTTGTCTCGTAAAAATCAATCGCGACGAACTGGCGGCGGCTACAAACATGCGATGCGGTGGAATCGCAGGGCTTCGGACTGCCGTGCGGCGGTTGGCCGCGCAAGGCGCCCAGTGGGTTGTCGTGACACACGGCTCGGATGCAGTGCATGTCTTCAATACTCCGAGCGCGAAGTTCTGGGAGTTCATGCCGCCGCGCGCTGACGCGCGCAATCCGATTGGGTCAGGCGACGCGATGCTGGCGGGAATTGCCTGTGGGTTGGGGCAGGGAAAGACGATGCTGGAGGCGCTGCGGTTGGGAATCGCCTGCGGAGCGGCGAACGCAATGACCGCGGTGCCGGGGTTCGTCAGACAGACGGATGTGGCGGCGCTGCTGAAAAGAATCTGAGACCTGAGACCAGCGAGGGGTGTAATTGAAACCTTTAGCCCGGATTATTCACGATGCGCTTGAAAGCTCGACAGTCTGTCACAGCTCGAACCCTCACCCTGACCCTCTCCCTTGGAAAAGGGAGAGGGGATTCTCCTCTCCCCGCTTGAGGGGAGAGGACTAAGGTGAGGGGAGTTTCGGTCGTTGCCCAAAACTTCTAGCCACACCCACCAGCGAGGCGATGCTGGACATCGCATTGCGCCACCTGTATCGTGCAGGCATGTTTACGGGAATCGTCGAGGAAGCGGGACGAGCCGAACGGATTCGCAAAGGTTCGAAGTCCACGGA
>Ga0187886_1003916_pt1 | contig 10945 bp, 7 predicted proteins | sample June2016WEW_20_1_FD_133001 | JGI IMG/M metagenome (GOLD analysis project Ga0187886, IMG submission 133001) | Peatland microbial communities from SPRUCE experiment site at the Marcell Experimental Forest, Minnesota, USA - June2016WEW_20_150 | ecosystem: Environmental > Terrestrial > Soil >...
TAAGGTCGGGCATACCTATGTCCATTATCACGACATCAGGTTTTAATTCTTTCGCGAGCTCCACAGTGGACCGGCCATCTTTTGCCTGGGCAACCACTTCCATGTCCTTCTCGTTTTGAAATGATTTGCTGAGACCGTGTCGCAACATCGCATGGTCGTCAGCCAGAATTATTTTAATGCTCATAATGTTAGTCCCCTTTCATCAGGATTTTACCCTATTTTCAAAGGCGCTGTCAAGGTTATATGAGTTCCTTTGCCTCGTTTTGATTCGATTTCGAGCTTGCCTCCTATGTGCCTTAGTCGCTCACGAACACTAAATAAGCCGAGTCCTTTTGGCTTTCCCTTTATCGCAGAGGTATCAAAACCTATGCCGTCATCCTCTATGGTTATTTCTATGTCATTTTCGGCCTTGGAAATCGCTATTTTTACCAGCTTGGCCCTTGCGTGTTTCGCGATATTTATCAGCGTTTCGCGGATAGAACGATACAACAGCACTTTCACCGGGTCGGTCAACGGTTTAGGTGCATCACTCTTTTGGAATGAATATTCAAGTTTGTGCTCTTCGCAAAACCGTTCAAGCAACTCTTCTATTGCGATTTCGAATCCGAGGGTGTAAAGCGTCGGCGGACTAAGGTCAAATGTCAGTGTTCTCGTTTGTTTGACTGCCTGGCTGATGTTATCGCTGACGTTCTTCAATGCCTCGGCAATTTCCGGCGGTGCGGATTTTTGCAGGGTCCCTATTTCTCTTTTCGAGAAGGCCAGTATCGGGCCAAGCGAATCGTGGAGGGCCGTGGCTATTTCGTGGCGTTCGCGTTCTTCGGTCAGGAGCAGTTCCGCGGTAAGCAGGCGCAGATGTTTCTGGTCGGCGATGATTCTTTCCTGGGCGAGTTTGCGTTCGGTAATATCGCGGAAGACAATTTGCGCGGCGGCCCTGTTTTCATAGAAAAGCGGCGTAGCCGCCACTTCCACATCCATAGTGGTTCTGTCAATTCGCAAGAATACATTTTCCCTGAGAGGCAGGGGTTTCTGCTTTCTTCGCAGATATTCCAACTGCCTGTGCGTGCGTTTCCTGTAGTCGGGGTGAACGAAATCAAGAATTGACCGGCCGATAAGTTCCTCAGGATTTTTTGCACCCAGCATCTTCGTCGCGGCGGTATTTATGAACACAATTTTGTCATCTCTTTCGACGCCTATTCCTTCCGGAGAGAGTTCTACGAGCTGGCGATAACGTTCCTCACTGTCTCGCAGCTCCGTTTCCACGTCGAACCTGTGGACTGCCTCTCCGATAAGCATTGCCATATTTTCCAGGAATTCAACGGTTCCCGGCCGCGTCTGGTTTTCCTTCTTGTCGGCAAGATGAATAGCACCGAGCACTTTGTTCCTGTAACAAATCGGGACAACAGCAAGAGATGCAAAGCCGTATCGCATGCATGTGCCGCGGTATCGCTTTTTGCCTTTTTCCGTAAGAGAGTCAACAAACTTAAAAGTGTTGCCACTGTGGAAAGACCCTCTGGGTGTGAGCAGAGGCGCATCCTGTTTTTCGGGCGACTGCGTGATGGCGCGGATACAGACACAGGCGTCTTTTTTCAAGCTGAGTATGTTCTCTGCTTTCAAGAATTCGTCGCTGAAGCCAATATGGGATTCGTATGGTATCAATCCATCGGAATTGGTCAGTCGGATGCCTGCGCATTGACAGCCGCTCCAGTCGTGTATCGCCCTGACAACCGAATCAAGATATTCCTTTCTTGTGGTTTTCTGGGCGAACAGCCCGAGCAGGACGTTTGTAATCCGCTCGCGTTTTTCTATTATGTTGTGTTCGGTAACGTCACGGGCGACGGCAAAGACGCCCTGAACCTGCCCTGTTTCGTTTTTATAAACCGTGGCGTTATACACGACCTCGGTTGTATGACCTGATATATGCCTGATTGTGAGCGGATAATCCTTGACCATACCTTCCGCGATGACCTTTTTGTAACCGTCCTTTGCTTTTTGGGGTTCCGTAAAGTAATCCGAGAAATCGCTGCCTATAAGATTCTGCCTCTGGACGCCGGTTACAAGTTCAGTTGCCTTGTTGATGTCGGTAATTTTTCCTTCCGGGCTTATTGTAACAAGGGGGTCAAGAGATGCTTCGAGAAGACCTCGTGCATACAGCGACGCGGAACGGAATGCTTCTTCCGCACGAACTCGCTGCACCATTTGTTTTTGCAGCTCCAGCACCATTTCGCCAAGCTCGGCGGTTCGTTCTTTGACCCGCACATCAAGCTCATCGTGTGCCTTACGAAGCGCCTCCTCGGCCTGCCTGCGTTCCAGTTCGCCGGCCGCGCGTACGGCCGCTAATTGCAGGATTGATGTTGCCAATTTGGTGTCTGCCAGCGGTTTACGCCCGATGATTGCAATAAGGCCTATGGGCTGCCCCCGGGAACTCCATAGGGTGGTTCCAATATAGCTCTCGGCCTTCATATCCTGAAGCACTTTATCATTTGGGAATAAACGGCGCACATCGCTGGCAAAGGAGCAAACCGTTTTGCCCACAACATCGCCGCAGGGGGTGTCTTTCAGTGTATAGGAGATGTTATCCTCGAACTTGCCGTCGAAATACACGGCTACTGTCCTGGCGGCCAGCAAGGTTTCTTCCAGCCGGTCGATACAAACAAAGTCCATGCCCAGCGACTGCCCCAGGTAGCGTGCCAGCGATTGGAAGAAATCCTCACCTGAAGCCGGACTGCCGCAATCGACTAAGAACTTCAGGGCATTCTCAATCCGCTTGCGCTCGGTGATATCGATTGAAGTGTTGGCTAAATAAAGCGGCTTTCCCGTGTTCGGGTCGTTGATTGTGAAAGTTGTCGCGTAAACGTCGGTCAGCTTGCTGGTCTTGAGGTTTTGGTATTGCAGCTCTCCCTTCCAGTGACCTGTTTTTTTCAGGGTTGGTAAAACCTCATTTTTCACCTTTTCTTTGTAATTCTCGGATATAGCATCGAGGATAGACGTCTGCCGCGTGTCTTCATGGGGCAGGCCTAACATATCAGCTCCCGCTTCGTTACAAAAGATAATCTTTCCGTCGAGGGACGCCAAACTGATAAATTCACTTGTGTGCTGAACCACAGAAGCCAGCTTCCGTAACTCCTCTTCGGCCCGCTTGCGCTCGGTGATGTCGAGACATATCCCGCTCATAGTCCGGGGCCGGCCGGCCTCATCATAAACGGTATCGCCAAGGGCGTTTATCCATCGGATTTCACCATTGGGCAGTACCACTCTGTATTCATTCGTAAGCGGCGTTCGGTTCTTTATTGCCTGTTCAATCCGTGTCTCCGCTTCCTTAAGGTCTTCCGGGTGCAACACACTTCGCCATACGTCAAAAGAGGTCTTTCCTTTTGTCGGGTCCAGGCCAAACAAACGAAACAGTTCAGGCGACCAGTTGAGTTTGTTAGTAGTTATGTCCCAATCCCATATACCGGCGTTCGCGGCTTGCTGAGCCAAGCGCAATCGCTGCTCGCTCTCCCGCAGCGCCTCCTCCGCCTGTTTGCGCTCGATGGAATAACGAATGACACGGGTTATGGTTCGTCCGTCGTTCTGGCCTTTTACGAGGTAATCCTGGACGCCTGTTCGCACGGCTTCGACGCCCGTATTCTCGTCATCGACTCCGGTAAGCACCACAATGGGCAAATCAGGAGAGAAGCTCCTGACCTTTCGAACGGTATCAAGGCCGGAGCTGTCGGGCAGGGTCAAATCGAGCAGCACAGCGTCGGTGTGATTGTTTTTAAGATGTTCTTCGGCCTCTCTCAGCGATTGAACCACGCTGATGGAAATATCCGTGGTGCCGCCTGACAAAATGTTTTCCTGCAGCAGCGCAGCATCTGAATCACTGTCTTCGACAAGTAAAATTTTCAATGAGTTACTTGAAATCATATTCTCCTGGGTAAAGTCACAACCGTTAGCCAGAATTGCTCGATGGATTCGACCACCTCGATGAAATGCTCAAAATCAACGGGTTTTGTGATGTAGCAATTCGCGTTAAGCTCATAGGATTGCAGCACGTCCTTGTCGGAGCGAGACGTGGTCAGCACAATTATCGGGATGGTCTTGAGAGAGGGGTCGTTTTTCAGTTCCTTGAGGACCTCACGGCCGTCTTTTTTAGGTAGATTCAGGTCGAGCATAATAAGGTCGGGCCTCGTGGCTTTGGCGTATTTACCCTGCCGTCTTAAAAAGTCCATTGCCTCTACGCCGTCTTCGACGTGGTTTAGCCGGTTGGCAATTTTGCCCGCTTCAAGCGCCTCCATTGTCAGTTTTGCGTCGCTGGGACTGTCTTCGACCAGCAATATCTCAATTGGTTTTGAGTCTGATAGGTTCATTAACTTACAGCTCCTTTCATTATTCTTTTAGTATATCATTTGCCCATACCTTTTTAGCCACAACGAATAAAAAGAATATATTTTTTATTTTTGTGCTCTCTGTGTCCTCTGTGGCTGATTCATCATCACGTTTCTTCTATATCAGGAACAGTAAAATAGAATGTTGAACCGCTTCCGGGTTTTGATTCTACCCATATTTTTCCGTTATGTCGTTCGACGATTTTTTTGCAGATTGACAGGCCTATGCCGGTTCCGGGGTATTTTCCCCGGTTGTGCAGCCGCTGGAAAATCATAAATATACGCTCGGCGTATTGCGGTTCAATACCAATGCCGTTGTCCGTGACAGCAAATTGCCACTCACTGTCTTTGCGGACAGCGTTTATATTAATCCGCGGGGCCTGGTCGCTGCGGAATTTTATGGCGTTGCCGATTAAGTTCTGAAACAACTGTGAAAGCTGCACCTCGTCAAAGTAAACCGTCGGCAAATTATCAGCGGTAATTTTTGCACCCGATTCCTGTATGGCTGCATGAAGACGCGCTAATGCCTCGTCGATGGCCTCTTTGGAATTCACCTTCTGAGGTTTTTTACCCTGTGTGCCGATGCGTGAATATTCGAGCAGGCCGTTGATGAGCGACTGCATTCGTTTTGCGCCGTCTATGGAAAAATTCATATATTCGCGTGTTTTTTCGTCGAGGGATTTTTGGAGGTTTCTTCTCAGCAGTTCGACAAAGCCGGAGACCGCCCGCAGCGGCTCCTGTAAATCGTGACTGGCCACGTAGGCGAATTGCTCGAGGTCGTTGTTCGACCTTGCCAGCTCCTCTGTCCGCTGTTTAACGAGGTCTTCCAGATGCAGCCGATATTTCTCCAGCTCTGCTTCCGCGGCTTTTTTCTCCGTGATATCACGAGCCGCGGCAAAAACGCCAATGACGTTACCATGGGTGTCTTTGTAAACGTTGGCGTTGTAAAGAACGTCCGTGAGCCGCCCGTCCTTATGGCGGATTGTCAGGGGATAATCCGTTACAAAACCCCTGGCAAAGACCTGCTGATAACCTTCACGGGCTTTCTGCGGCTCAGTGAAGTAGTCCGAAAAGTCCGTGCCGATAAGCTGTTGTCGGGCAACGCCTGTAACCTTGATTGTTGCCTCATTGACATCGGTAATCTTTCCAGCCGCGCTAATTGTCACGAGAGGGTCGAGGGAGGATTCGAGTAAGCTTCGGGCATACTGGGAGGCCTGTTTCTGGACGGTAACATCGCGTGCGGCGGCGAAAACACCCTGGATTTGGCCGGCCTCATTTTTGTAAACGGTGGCATTGTACATGACGTCAGTTATCCGGCCTGACGTGTGCCGGATGGTTAACGGATAATCTATTACCTTTCCTTCAGCGATAACCTTTTTATATCCTTCGTTTGCTTTTTGCGGCTCAGTAAAGTAATTAGAGAAATCGCTGCCAATCAGGCGTTCGCGGGAAATGCCCGTTACCGCTTCGGTCGCCTTGTTGACATCGGTAATTTTTCCTTCGGGGCTGATTGTAACTAACGGGTCGAGAGATGCTTCGATAAGGCCTCGAGTATACAGCGACGCGGAACGAAACGCCTCTTCCGCACGAATCCGCTGCTCTACCTGGTGTTGCAGCTCCGCCACCGTTTCATCCAAATCTGCGGTTCGCTCTTTGACTCTAATCTCCAGCTCATCACGCGACTTTCTGAGTTCCTCCTCGGTCCGCATGCGTTCCATCGCTGTCGCAACCTGGTCTGTAACTGTTTTCATCGTTGCCAAATCATCATCGCTAAAGGTCTTTCTGGATTTTGTTCCAAAGGACAATGTTCCGATTACTTTGCCTTGCGTCATAATCGGATGACAGGCATAGGCCTTAATGCCGACCGAACGGACCAGGTCAGCGCGTGCGTCGCAGGATTCCTGGATGTTCTCCGCAACAATGCGTTTGCCTTCCTTTGCGACGCGGCCGCAGATGGCCTGCCCGAAATCCAGCCATTCGATATCCCTGACCATCTTCTCCGGCAACCCGCCTGTAGTATTGAGATGGAGACGATGGGCTTGTTCATCGACAAGATAGTTTACGAATATATGACAATCCATGTATTCCATCACCCTGTTGCATAGAGAATTTACTATTTGCTGGGGGTTCTTGCTTTCTAATAATTTCTATGCGGTATCAGCAAGAATCTCAAACCGAGTCGCGGCTCTTCTAACCGCCTTCTCGGCCCGCTTTCGCGAGGTGATGTCCGTCAGTGTGCCCAGAATGCAATGTTCTCCTCCTCGTTCCAAGGGCAGTGCGGAGTAAAGCAAATCCAAAATCTCCCCGTTCTTGCGTCGGAACTTTACCTCGCTGTTCTCAATGCGACCTTGCTCACGCAATATGCCGACTATTCTTTCGCGGTCTTCAGGATTAACCCATATATTCAATTCCGACGAAGTATGCCCAATGACCTCATCAGCCGAGTATCCAATAATCTGCATGTAGGCCTCGTTCGCTTCGATAAAGAGACCATCGGTCATACGGGTAACGAAGATACCGGTGGGACTGGCGCGAAATACCGCTGAAAGATGCTGTTCGCTTTCCCGCAGCGCCTCCTCGGCCTTTTTGCGCTCGGTAATATCAACTGCAAAGCCAATTACGCCAAGCACATTGCCCGATTCATCAAAATAAGGGACCTTGTCTGTTAGAAGACATTTTATTCCTTCGGGCGTCGGCATTGTCTCTATAATGCCGTATTTCGCTTTGCCTGAGGCGATTACCTCTTTATCGTCCATCCAGTACGCCTCTGCCTGCTCTTTAGAATAAATATCGAAGAGAGATTTGCCTTCCAGTTTTTCTTTAGGCAATCTCATCGCTTCTTCAAATGCCTTATTGGTGCGGATAAAACGGTTTTCCTTGTCCTTATAGAAAATCATTGCCGGCACAGATTCGAGAATAACCTGCTGTTCCTTACGCTGGCTGGCCAGGGTATCTTCCATCTGCTTACGAGCGGTGATGTCGCGGTTGCTGCCTCGGGTGCCGATGAATCGGCCTGAGTCATCGTAAACGGGCTGGCAAGCATGCGCGACCCAGCAGCAAGTCCCATCGGGACGAACGAGTCGCCATTCCCCTTCGGCAATCCCTTTCTGTTTATGTTCAATCTCATTTACATGCTTCTCAAATAGCGGGCGGTCGTCGGGATGAATAAGACGGGTGCGCAAACCGGGGTCGGCTAAAAACTCTTCGGGCTTATGGCCGGTTATGCGCTGGCAGGAAGGCGAACAGTAAAGGAACCGGCTCTCCGGATCCAGCCAGAACTCCCAGTCGTAAGTGTTGTCGGCCACAGTGCGGTATTTAATTTCGGATTGCCGCAACTCCTCTTCGGCCTTTTTGCGCTCGATGATTTCCTTGTTCAATTCATCGCGGGAAGCGGTGGTCTGCTTTAAATCGAGCGTCATTTTGTCAAACGACCTCGAAAGCTGACCTATTTCATCCTTTTGATTAGTTCCGATTTTATAATCCAGATTCCCGCCTCCGATAATCGCAGCGCCTTCGGAGAGCCGTTTTATCGGCTCGGAAATAGAATGGGCGATGGAAAATGCCATTATGCTGCTGAGGACAATAACAATAACGAGGATTACAGCCGCCAGATTTCTTAAATTTGTGACATCGGCAAATGCTTCCTTGGTGTCGATTTTAGCTACCATTCCCCAGTCGATAAAGGGAATATGCCGCCAGGCCGCTATAACCTTTTTGCCGCGGTAATCAAGGTATTGTCCTGTCCCTGTTTTCCCCTGTATTGCTTCTTGTATTGGCCGGCCAATCTCACTGCCGATATCTACTTTTCTGATAAGTGCTGCGTTGGGGTCGTGCCTTAGCGGATTTAAATATAATACCTGATTGCCGATTTTCTTTCCAAGGAGCACCTCGCCGGTTTTGCCCAAACCGGTTACATTCTCGATAATTCTGTAAAGGGACTTCGCATCCACTTCAAGGGCAATGACTCCGATAAAAGCATCGTTAAAATCATGGGCGGGACCCGTAACCAGCATTATTGTCTTATCGATTCCGGTTTTACTAAAGAAAATATCCGAAAAGTAAATTTTGCTCTTTCCTTCTTCAAAGGCCTTTTGTTCAGGGTCCAAAAGGGGCTTCGAAAAGTCCTTCGGGTAATGTTCAGGGTTACTCGAATAAACGACCTTGCCTTTGGGGTTGACCAGCATAATATCAGACAGGCCTAAAACTGACTGCATCCGTTGTAATTGCGCGTCGAGCATTTTTTTGGCTGCGAAGAAGTCCGGATTGTTCGGGTCTTCGGCAAACCGGGTCAGGACAGGAAGGTTTTCCTTAATGTTGTAATAGCCCTGGGCTGTCTCTATATCATTCTTTAAACTGGCAAAGAATGCTTCTATTCTTTCCGCCTTATAGGCGGTGATATCCTGCAACTGTAAAAGGCGACGGGCCTCGAGGGATTTTTCATAATTAGTGAAGGTCAAAGCGCTGACAAGGAGTAAGGGGAGTGAGGCAATTGCCAGAAACATGATGGCAAGTTTCAATCTTATAGACATAGCAATCCAATTCCTAACAGCACGAACAAAACAGCCGTATTAAGGGCAACGGCCGAGTTTATTCCTTCTATGTAATAATAAAGAATTGGGACGTCAATGATATAGCCGATTATCGCCAAGGCCCCGATTAAGCCAACTATCACGCCAATAATCTTTAATTTTGACCGCAGATTATCAGGGTTCAACGTGGTTAAAATGCCTGCCGAGGCAATCAAAATAAAGTTTAACATCGTAGGCACTGACGGCCGGCCGGGGGTCACTGTCTTTATCGTACCTGCCGCTTCTTTAATAAATAAATCTTCCACCCCCGTGCGTATTTCCAAAAGAGCGGAGAAAAATAACGTCCCCATAAGAAGGACGATTATTAAGGATGTTATGGAAAGGACTACCTGGGCCTTGTCAAATTCGCCTTCTACGGCCCTGACGATGAAATAGAGAGTAATGCCGCTTAAGATAAAAGCTATGGCGGTATCGAATTTCATTGATACCCACCCCGGCATTATGCTTTTCAATAAGCTGATGTTAAATATCCAGCCGATTATTACCATAAAACCGGCAATAATCACTACCAGCGACAATCCCTTGACTATTTTTCCTTTGTTTTCGGGGGTCATATCGTGACCAATATAGCGTTAAGCGGGCTCCTGCCTTGGCGCAGGTTTACAAGAATAACGCTCCGCCTTCGTGCGTCATTATACTTCCTAAAACAGGGGTAAACAATCGTATATCCTCTCCTTTGTGACCGGCTTTCAGGATGCTTACTTTATAATGACTCTTTGTGTGAATTACCCAGGTACTTGAGGTAAATTTCTCTTGCCCAGTTTAATTGTGTGCCTGCCGCCTCAACAGCCGTGATGAGCAGGGCCTCGGTTATTTCTTCTTTGGTTACGCCCGCCTCAAGGGCCGCTTTTATATGCGATTCGGTGCAATGCGGGCAGCGAAATGCCGAGGCGAGAGACAGCATCAATAATTCGCGTGTCTTTGTGTCAAGCACGCCTCCTTTGGTGACCGCGTCGTAGAAATCCTGGAATGGCTGGCCTGTTTCAGGGGAGTTTAGAACATACCATGGCGTTACTTTTTCAGAAATCATCTGTATCTCCAAGTGTTTTTCACTTTCAAGATTTATATTGGGCATCCGTGCCCGTTAACCAGTTGTGTCCCTGCTATGCTCTTATGGCCATCGCGCAGGCACTCCTGCGATACGAGGGCAGATACTGACTGCCCCTGCCGTCTCTTTCGCGGCAAATGCGACCATATACTTCCTTACGGTAAACAGGTACGGATTTAGGAGCGTTTATTCCCAGTTGAATCTCATTATGCCTGATACCGACAATCATAATCTCAACGTTGTCGCCAACCATAATCGACTCATCCATGTGTCTGCTCAAGACCAGCATTTTCAAGCTCCTTAAAGACAAACTCCGTTTTTTCGGGCCTTGTAGTGTCGTTTTTAAGCAGAATACACATAAATTGTTAAATAAGAAATTGGGGAAATGCTTAGTTGGCACTTCGTAATCGCTTAGTCCGGAGCGGGTCAAAGCAGCCGATATACAATACAAAGGAAACAAGAATATGAAGTGAAGCGTAGAAAAAGCAAAGAACTTAGGGTATGATGGACGAGAGGTCTAAAATGGAGCATTATGTTTGTATTCACGGACACTTTTACCAGCCGCCGAGGGAGAACCCGTGGCTGGAAGAGGTGGAACTGCAGGACTCGGCCTATCCCTACCACGACTGGAACGAGAGGATAACTGAAGAATGCTACAGGCCCAACATGGCCTCGCGAATACTTGGTCCCGACCGCAAAATCATCGATATCGTCAACAACTATTCCAGAATGAGTTTCGACTTTGGCCCTACGCTGTTGTCATGGCTTGAAAGGCACGCACCAGATGTTTATCAGGGAGTTATAGACGCTGACAAAAAAAGCCAGGAGCGATTTTCGGGACACGGTGCGGCTATAGCTCAGGCGTATAACCATATCGTTATGCCTCTCGCAAACAGCCGGGACAAACGCACACAGGTTGCCTGGGGGATATACGATTTTGA
>Ga0187886_1003917_pt1 | contig 10943 bp, 9 predicted proteins | sample June2016WEW_20_1_FD_133001 | JGI IMG/M metagenome (GOLD analysis project Ga0187886, IMG submission 133001) | Peatland microbial communities from SPRUCE experiment site at the Marcell Experimental Forest, Minnesota, USA - June2016WEW_20_150 | ecosystem: Environmental > Terrestrial > Soil >...
CCCCGGGCATTTACCCCATTTCCCCCCCGCCGCATCAGGCGCCTCTATCTTCTTGCCGCAATGCTCACAATGAAATGTAATACTCATAGCGTTACCTCCGGCCCCATCCCTTTTTTCGCGTTACCTGTCCTGAGCATCGTCGAAGGATGCTCCGCAACAACTTCCGTCGTTATTCCCCCTCGCGGGGTAAATTTCGACGTTACCCTCATCCACCTCGGCTCACACGCCGAGCACAAATCGTCCAATATCTCGTTCGTCAGCGCCTCGTAAAAAATACCCCTGCTGCGATAACTCTGTATATATAACTTCAAGCTCTTTAGTTCGACACATTTTTTATCGGGGCAATACTCAATCACAATCTCGCCGAAATCCGGCTGGCCCGTCCGCGGGCAAACGCTGGTAAACTCCGGGCACCTGATTGTAATCCGATAATCACGCCCCGGCTTGGGATTGTCAAACAGCTCGAACGCGGGTTTCTTGCTTATCACACCTTTGTGTTTTTGCGATTTCATTTTTTTAAGTCCCGTGGAAAATCCACGATAATTAGTATAATATAATGTGCCTCACCCTGGCAATACTGTTCTGCGTCTTTAGCGTCCGGTTTCAGGTATCAAATTTCAGTTTAGCCGCCGCCGAAACGGCGGCGCAGATGAATAAGGAGCAAATGATGTCGCAACAGGATAAAGCAGTCATATTGTTAAGCGGCGGCCTCGATTCCGCCACCACCCTCACCATAGCAAAAAACGTGGGTTTCTCCCTCTACGCCCTCACCTTCCGATATGGCCAGCGGCATAACTGCGAAATCGAATCCGCAAAAAAAGTCGCCTTGGCGCTTGGCGTCGCCGAGCACAAAATTATCCCCATCGATATGGCGGGTATCGGCGGCTCCGCCCTGACCGACCTCAATATCGACGTCCCCAAAGACCGCGTTGACCTCGGCGACCTCGCTCAGATTCCCCTCACCTACGTCCCCGCCCGCAACACCATTTTCCTCAGCTATGCCCTCGCCTGGGCGGAAGTCCTCGGCGCATTCGACATCTTCCTCGGAGTCAACGCCACCGATTTTTCCGGCTACCCCGACTGCCGCCACGAGTATATCCAGCAGTTCGAAAAACTCGCCAACCTCGCCACCGCTGTCGGCGTCCAGAACAAAGGCAAATTCACCATTCACACCCCCATTATCAATATGACCAAGGCACAAACCATCCTCGCCGGCCTGAAACTCGGCCTCGATTATTCCCTCACTCACAGTTGCTACGACCCCGACAAACTTGGCCGGTCTTGTGGCCGATGCGATTCCTGCCGAATCCGTCTCAGGGGCTTCCGGGACGCTGGCGTCACCGACCCTATCCCTTACGCCATCGACCCCTCCGCCGTTTCACTGTAATTGGCTCTTTGTAACGCAAAAGCGTTTTTCTTTCTGCATTCTGCATTCTATGTTCTGCATTCTCTGTTCATTGTTCAATGGTTACCCGCCGTAGCCCTCGGCGAAGGCGGGTTGAACGTTGAACATTCGACGCCTGCCCGCCATAGTCCAAAACGAAGGCGGATTCAATGTTCTTTCTTTCGGATTTACAGATTTTGCGTCATTCGCGAAATGCCAATAATCAAAATCTCAAAAATGCCGCAACCTTAGCATTATCAATGGGTTATAAATCTCAATTTATAAGAAAAATGAGCGGTTTTTGGAGTGCATTTTGGGTTAGAAAAGGTCGTCTCATTTGACGTAAGTGCAGGTGGGACAAGGGTTTAATTCTGGACTAATACAGTTGTTTAATACACTTGTTGGTCAAAAGCGCGCAAGCGCTTTTTTGGATTTTCCAAAATTCTGAAAATTTTTTTTATTCCTTATGTCATAAGGACTTAAGTGCATTTCGGAGGGTTGTGAAAACTGTTTTTTTGGCCAATATCGCGCAAGTTCGCGCCATAGGATAGAGGAACGTTGTTCCTCGTAAGTTATGAGTTTTGAGTGTTGAATTATGAGTTGAGGAAGACGGAGAACGGATTAACCAATTACCGATTTGAAGGAAGAAGAATGAAGGGAGAGGATTATGACAACTATCACAATCAAAGTTCCAAAGTGGTTAGACAAAATTTTAGCATGGCCGGTGCTGATTTACCGCCGATGGAGATACGGTTACTCATATCGCAGAATTCCCGTCGGGGAGGGCTACTTTGCCATCGTTGACCCCGGCGACTACTATTGGCTCAACCGATTTCACTGGATGCTTCGAAGGAACAATAACAGCATTTACGCGTTTCGGTTTTTTGATGAACCAGGCAAAAAGACAAAAATCATTTCAATGCACCGGGATATAATGAAGCCAAGAAAAGGCCTTCTGGTTGACCACAGGAACAGGAACGCCCTGGATAATCGAAGAGAAAATCTCCGTATTGCGACAAGATGTCAGAATATGCAAAACAGGAGTAAGATCAAGAAAGCAACGACCTCTCGCTTTATCGGAGTTCATAAAGAAAAACGCACCGGCCACTGGGTAGCCAATATCGATTATCGAGGGAAAACAATTTATTTAGGAACATACATTAACGAAGTCGACGCTGCAAAGGCATACGATAAGGCAGCAAAAAAATACCGCCGCGAATTCGCTAATTTAAATTTCCCATAATTCACCGCAGAGATCGCAGAGAACAAAGAAAAATTTTAGACACGGATTAACACTGTATTTACACTGTTTCCGAAGCTAGCTCTGCAATGCGCTCCATGTCGGATTTTATGCTTCAGCTTTCTCTTCTCCCCTGCTCACCTTCTCCAATTCTCAACTATCTCGCATATCGCCCCCTTTTTCCCACCTTTCGCACTTTTTTCACCTTTTCCTCCGCAGACCCCCCTGCCTGCACTCGCGCGTCGTTGGCGGGTGCCCTTCGAATGCCTGCCCCCGCAGCTTTCCCCTAAGGGGAGCGGGGGGCGTTGTCGGGGGTGGCCGGAGGTGCTCACGCCAGGTTCGCTTTTACTTGTCATTGCATGGGTTACTTCGTTTTCTGCCGGGAATCCAGATTTCCCCTCTCGCCCCCTTCTCATTTTTCTTAATCTTTTCCTCTCACAATTTAAATCCTTTATGAGCATCTTTTTCTTTGACAAACAGGACGTCAATTGGATATAAAGCGGGCAGGATAAATTATAAGTAGCAGGAAAAAAGACCTTTGAACATAGTTAAAACGATAACAAAATGAACACACAAAGAACATGGTTGCAACGTATTGTTTTTGTGGGAAGCGCCATTATTCTTGGTGCTATTGGTAGCGGTCTATGGTCTGAGTTTCTATCGCCTTTGTGGAATATGTTCATTGAAACAATTGTCAAGTTCTTCGGCACTATATCTATTTCCTTTAAGAATTCAATATATGCCGACGTTGCCAAAGGTTTCCATGAACAACACTCTCTCTCGCTCATTAACCTCTTCTATGGTTTCATCTGTGGTTTCTATACGTTTCTTTTTATTATGATAGTGACATTAAAGTATGATCGACCCAGGGAAGCCATACGCGAGTTATTAAAATCCTTTAAGTATGCACTATTAACAGGAGCATTTGTATGCTTAGTAGTTATAGTGGTGACTATATTCGGTTCATTTCAAGCTACGTATGTGAATAAAATTGCGACTGGATCGATAAATTCAATTGAAATAATTTCTCCATATCTTGATGTTCAAAAAACATTGGAATTGCGATCCGAATTTCACCGTATAAAAACGGCTGAGGATTACAATCGTTTTTATGAAGAATTGAACAATCTTGGGGAAAAACACAAAATAAATCTACCTCTGTTAAAGCCATTTTGACCATGATATTACCGCTGTAGAAAACCGTGGGCAGTAACCGTTTTTCATCTCGTCATGAGTCCTATTTTCTTTGATTCTCAATTCCACCCTGAACCGCCCGGTTTTCAAGGAACAATTATTCCGGTTAACCAAAAAATACTTGTCTTCTTTTGCTGTTTAGTATTATACTGCTATCTTAAGGCCGGAAGAGAATTACGCCTTTGCCCGTCAACTTTGCCGTCCGGTAGATGTTTTTGTAATAATAGGTTTTTTCGTGATATATAAATCGCAATAGTGTAGTCGAAAATATGTTGGACAGTTAACATGTTTCATCTCATACCGACGAAAGCACAGTGGAGGGGTTGGTCTCTGCCGAGCAAGGCCACATATATCGGCACTTTCCTTGGCGCAATAAGCATACTATTAGCAGGTTTTTTCTTTTTTTTGAGTCCGACAAGGTCTAATCAAGAAAAATCCCTGCGAAACGACGAAGAAATCAAGAAGCAAAACGAAGAAACCAAACAGCAACTTGTAGCCCTTGACAAAAAGATTTCCGAAACCATTCTGCCGGTAACGAATAAAGAAGAAGCTGAACGTCCCCTTTCAGATAGGGAAAGGGAAATTTTCAACGAATATGAAAAATGGAAACATATTGCAGAGCAGGAAAACATAGAATTCCAATTTAGTCTTAATGCCCAACTTTCATACGCAAGTGCTTTGCTTAGACTTGCTCAATACAAAGAAGCAGAATCTGCTTTTCGAACGATTCATATCGCCCACCCAGATAACACAATTGTGATGGCGCGCCTCGGGATTACTTTGATGGAGATGGCCAAATACCAAGAAGCCGAGGAAATCTTTCAAAGAGCTTTAGCTATTGACCAATCTATTGATCCCAACTCTGATGATGTTGCTAGAAACCTGAACAATCTTGCGTTACTTTATTATATCCAAGGAAAATATGCTCAAGCTGAGCCTCATTACCACCGAGCATTGGCAATAAAAGAAAATGTGATGGGAAAAGATAGTCCACGTGTGACGACATTACTGAATAATTTGGCATTACTTTATAGCGCCGAGGGGAAATATGCGCAGGCCGAACCCATTTACCAGCGAGTACTGTCAATAGATGAAAACGCTCTTGGGAAAGATCATCCTGATGTAGCAAAATCCCTAAACAATCTGGCGGCACTTTATAGCGAACAGGGAAAATATATTCAGGCTGAACCTCTTTACCGGCGAGCATTGGCAATAGATGAGAATGAACTGGGGAAAGATCATCCCGCTGTAGCGACATCCCTGAACAATCTGGCAATGCTTTATTATACTCAGAAAAAATATGATTTGGCCGAGCCTCTTTACAAAAGAGCACTGGCAATATTTGAGAAGACGCTAGGCGAAGATCATCCCAATATAGCGACACTCTTGAACAATCTGGCGGAACTTTACAGAGCACAAGGGAAATATGGCCAAGCCGAACCACTTTTCCAAAAAGCACTTGCAATAAGTGAGAAGATGTTGGGGAAAGAACATCCCGAGGTAGCAAATTACTTGAACAATCTGGCGTCACTTTATCAAGCCCAGGGGAAATATGCTGAGGCCGAGTCCCTCTATAAACGGGCGGTTGAGATTTCTGAAAAGAGTTTGGGGCCGAATCATCCCAATACAATAACGTGTCGAAAAAACAGGGATATCTGTCGGAGTAAAATGTTAGGGCAAAGGGGATTGAACTAATCGTTCTGGTGATGTTCTTTGAGAGAAACGTAGGAAAAAATCAGAGCCAGCCACTTATTTTTGGTCTAACGTGCGTGTCTCATCAACCCCTTTGCATAGTAGCGCATACTACTGCGAAGTAATGCTAACTAAGTTTGCTTTAGCCCCGTTGTCATCATTTATGATAAGTTGAGCATTTACCACATCATTCTTCTTCAACCGCTGCCCATTTGGATTGACTTGAACCATAAAGTACCGTTCGCACCTTCCGCTCGGTGGCTCTCCATCTTCCAAAAGAACTTCACAACTCTCGCCGACAAATTGTTCTCTGAACTTAAAACCCAACTCATCGCCTAAATTTCTTAAAATCTCCGCCCTCATCTTTACAACTTTCGGCTGTATTTTCTCTTTCATTTTTGCCGCTGCCGTCCCCGCCCGCGCCGAAAACGGGAATACGTGCATTTTTGAAAACCCCGCCCACTTTGCCAGCTCCATCGTCTCCTCAAAATCCTCGTCGGTCTCGCCCGGAAAGCCGACGATTATATCGCAGGTGAGCGCAGGCCTGTCTAATCGGCTTTTAATGAGCGCGATTTTTTCCCGCAGCTCCCCTGCCGAATATGGCCGGCACATCCGCCTCAAAATCTTGTCCGACCCCGACTGCACCGACAAATGAATATGCGGCATAATATTTTTGTGAGCGCAAAATACATCAAGCAACTGGTCTGAAATATCCCCTGGCTCCAAACTACTCACCCGTATTCGAGCTAATCCAGGCACCTGAGCCAGCTCGGTTAGTAAATCCGAAATCCGTGACTCGTGGCTCGTGGCTCGTGACTCGTCAATTTTTCGGGTCGTTTGTCGGCCATAGGCCGACAAACACACCCCCGTAACGACTATTTCCTTATGCCCCGCTGCAACAAGAGCTTTTGCTTCAGAAATTACATCCTCAAGGGGCTTACTTTGAACATCGGGCCTGACTTTTGGTATAATACAATAAGAGCAGGTTCCGTCGCACCCGTCCTGAATTTTAAGAAACGCTCGCGTCTGTTCCTTAAAATTTGTTAAAAGCGGCAATAGAAAGCCCCCAGGTTTATCCTGGGGGTCGATTATTTGCTTAATTTTGGAAGCCAATTCGGTTCGATTAATAATAAGGTGAGTCGCACTATCCGTTGGATTGCGCAGCTCACCCGATTGTATTGTGGCCAAACAGCCGCACACGATTTTTACCGCTTTGGGGTTTGATTTCGTCGCTCTTTGAATATATTGCCTGCTTTTGGCCGATGCGGTGGCCGTTACGCAACAGGTGTTAATCACGCATAAATCCGGCTTTTCGCCCGTTTTTGCGCCCGAAAGACCGTTATTTTCCAAAAATTGGCGAATTTGCGCACTTTCATAGTGATTTACTTTGCAGCCAAGAGTATATATGGAAAATGTTCTCATAATATGCTATATTATTATGTCGTGTGCCGGTTTACAAGGCACTTGTGAAGCTGGGTGAACAGTTGAGCAGTTGACTGCATTTGAGCATTATTTGGGCATTTGTTTCTTTTCTACTGTTCCCCTGTTCAAATACTCAACTGCTCTGTCGGCTAAAGGCCGACATGCTGGAGGCAAGTTATGGCGGAAAAAATTGGGTCGGTTTGGGCAATCGACATCGGAAATACCTCATTAAAGGCGATGCGCCTCAGTAACGAATCCGGAACCCTTGAGGTTACCGGCTTTGACCACATTCAGCACGGCAAAATCCTCTCAGGAACGGGCGTCAAGGACCAGGAAAAGCAGGAGCTTATCGCCCTGACCCTGCGCCAGTTCGCCCAGCAAAACGACGTCGGCAGCGATGATATCATCGTCGCCGTCCCAAGCCAGAACAGTTTCGCCCGCTTTGTCAACCTCCCCCCCGTCGAGCAGAAGCGTATCCCCGAAATCGTCAAATTCGAAGCCAGCCAGCAAATTCCCTTCGAAATCTCGGAGGTAACATGGGATTGGCAGATGATGACGGAAGAGGGGGCGACGGAGGCGAAGGTAGGAATATTCGCGATTAAAAATGAGGTGGTAACGTCGGAATTAGAGCATTTCAGCAGGGAAAACCTGGAGGTATCATACGTGCAGATATCGCCGATGGCGTTATATAACTACCTTGTGTTCGACAGGCCGGATTTGACGAAGTCGAATTCGCAGGCGACGGTGGTAATCAATATCGGGGCGGAAAACACAGACCTTGTGGTATGCACGAAATCTGACGTGTGGCAGCGAGCGATACCGATGGGAGGAAACGCGTTTACAAAGGCGATAGCGGACACGTTCAAGCTGAGCTTCGAGAAGGCGGAAAAGCTCAAAAGGACGGCGCCGATGAGCAAATACGCGCGGCAGATACTTCAGGCGATGAAGCCGGTGTTCGGGGAGCTGACCGGGGAGATACAGCGGTCGCTGGGATTTTATACCAGCGCGCATCCGAATTCGAAGATAGCAAGGATAGTGGCTCTGGGGGGCGGGACCAAAATGAGGGGTCTTTTGCAGTATTTGCAGCAGAGCTTGCAGGTGCCGATAGAAAGGCCTGACGCATTCAAGCGTCTGGGAATAAACGCCGCGGTATCTGCGGCGAAGTTTCACGACAGCGTGGCGGATTTCGGGGTGGTTTACGGGTTAGGTGTCCAGGCGCTGGGTCTTGGGAAAATCGAAAGCAATCTGCTGCCTAAAAGCGTGGCGAGGTCATCGGCGTGGGCTCGAAAGACGAAGTATTTTATCGCGGCGGCGTGTTTAATCCTGATAGCGTCGATACTTACATTTGCGAGGACGCTTACGGACCAGTCAAGCTACAGAGACAAGGCGTCGGTAAGGGAGAGGAGCAAGAAGGTGGTGGATGACGCCAAAAAAGCGGAAGAAGATTTGAAAGCGGAGAAAAACAGGGCGACGACCTCTGAAGCAATAATCAAGAGGGAGATGGATTTACTCAAATATCGTGAGGTAGTTCCCTTAGTGAACCAGACGCTGTTATCAGTTATGCCCAACGAAAAAAATAATCCGGCACAGAAAGAGCTTTACGAGGCATTCAAGAAAGGGGACACGGAGAAGATAAAGACGGAATTCAAACAGCGCAATGAGCGTAAGCAGCTATTTATAACGGGAATGACTGTTTATTTTTCGCCTGACCTCAACAACGCGAGGTTCGGAGAAAATCAGTTTCAGTCGGGCAGCGCGGGCGGAGGGAAAAGCAAGGGCCCGTCGCAGATGGACATGGACGGGATGATGAGGCAAATGATGCAGGCGATGAGCGGGGGCAAAGCGCCGGTGACGGCGCCGACAAGGCGTGCCGCGAGCGGCAGCCAGAGCGTAACTGGACAGGAGCAAACGGCAGACAGGGGATTTGTGGTATCGATTTCGGGGTACTGCCCCTATTCAGACGTTCGGTCGCTGATAGAGCCGGCGGGCGTAAAAGACGACCCGAACAAATGGGGGGTTATTACGCGGCTGATGAACATCAATAAATTTTATGACGGGAACTGTCCTTTCGAGCTGTTCGGAAAGACAACGCAAAAAGAAAATTTCGAGCTGCAGACGGGGCCCGTGGATTTGACGGCGCAAATGCCCGGCGGTATCGGGGTAAGAAAGCCCCTGGACAACGGAAGCGATGTTCTTATTGACCCGATGACCAAAGAGATTATAAGCAGGGTTGAAAAGAAAGACGAAGCCGGTAAAAAGGTTGTCGATAAAAAAGGAAGCTCCTTATATGAAATCAACGACCAGTGGTTTATATTAAATCTGAAATTAAAATGGAAAGACGCCCCGATGCTCGCGGAGTCAGAGAAACAGGGTGCGTAAAGCGGAAGGCAGAAATAGGAAAAATCAAAAATAAAAATGCAAAAAGCATCGTGCCGATACGGTGCAAAATTGTTGAAGCGGACTAAAGTAAATTATTCTTCTTCCGCATTTTTGATATTTGATTTTTGATATTTGATTTTATTTATCGAACGCAGAACACGGAACGGAATAGAGAGCACAGAAGATACGGGTGATAAGTGATGGGCAAGATAAATCTGAATTTGTCTCAGGTAGGCACAGCGCTGAAGAAGCTGTCTTTTTTACGTTCGTATTCGATGCTTCTTTTGCCGCTGGCGATAGTTATCGCAGCGGCGGCGGTATTTACGACGGCATTGCTGATGGGCAGGAGCTTCAGGGTCAAGGCAGCAAAGCAAAGCGTTCCAATCGGGCAGGATATCGACAGCCGGCTGGGCATCGCAGTTGCGACCGGCCAGGTAGAAGTGGAGAAGCGATACCAGCAGCAGTTCGAGCAGGACGCCAACGAAATTGAGCATCTGTCTATTGAAGGGACAAAACGAGAGCTACTGGATTACGGGATATTTCCTGAGCCAAATGAGCCGACATCGAACTTATTTACGCAATTCGGTCGCGTTTTTTGCTCAAAAATAGACGAGAAGCTAAAAGGTCTCAACGCGGCGGATTGTCCCACAGACGAGGAAATAAAGGCCAGCGTAACGAAGACCACCGAGGGGACAAGAATGGGGGGGATGGCCGTGGGGAGCGGACCAAGCGACGCGGAGCGGATTACGGAGGAGCTTTGTATGCAGCGAGCCAGAACGACGGCAGCATATATTAATCCCGCCGACATTGCCGGATACAATTTCTGGGAAGATTATAAATACAACAACGCTAAGGAGGCCCTGAAGGACTGCTGGGACTGGCAGATTGGCTACTGGATTATCGAGGACGTGCTCGATACGGCCGGCAAAATGAACGAGGGGTCGCACAGCATCCTTGATTCGCCGGTGAAGCGAATCGTTTATATTGGTTTTGCTTCTTCCGACAAGATGGTGACAACGGCCGTCGGAGGAACGGGGCGATGGAAGGTAGCACAGGACAAACCAAAATACGTAATTAAAGCCGAGGACATGCTGGCGGAACCGTGCACGGGGCGAATGAGCCACGGGGATGTCAACGTGGTGCAATTCAGCGTTGACGCCGTGGTGGGCACCGAATGGATACTGCCGTTTATGAAGGAACTGAGCAGCATCAAGGAGCATAATTTCAGGGGATACGACGGGAAGGAACCAGTAAAGACATACAAACATAACCAGATTACCATACTGCAAAGCAATATAAAACCAATCAACCGCGACGACGCCCTTCACGCGAAATACCGATACGGGGAGCAGCCGGCGGTAGAAATTGAGCTTGTGTGCGAGTATATTTTCAACAAGAAGGGATATGAGCCAATCACCCCAGAAAGGGCCAAGAACGCGCAACAGACGGCGCCTGGGGGGCAATAAGCGGACAGAGAATACAGAACATAGAACAAAGAACATAGAACGCTCAACGTTCAAAAATAAAGGCGGAAGGTTTTAAAGAGCGAAAAAATCAGGCGAGGCGATGTAAAATGGCAACGAAAAAACAAGGGAATTTTATAGAGGAGCATATCGAGAAGGTAGTGCTGGC
>Ga0187886_1003918_pt1 | contig 10939 bp, 8 predicted proteins | sample June2016WEW_20_1_FD_133001 | JGI IMG/M metagenome (GOLD analysis project Ga0187886, IMG submission 133001) | Peatland microbial communities from SPRUCE experiment site at the Marcell Experimental Forest, Minnesota, USA - June2016WEW_20_150 | ecosystem: Environmental > Terrestrial > Soil >...
ATGGGATTTAAGGAGATTTCCGTAAAAAAGTTCGAAAATTTGCCTTTTTCCGTGTGTTTCATGGCGCTGGATATATTGATAGAGGAGCGTTAATATGTTCGACTGGGACGTGGTCATCATCGGTGGGGGGCCGGCGGGGCTCACGGCAGGACTGTACCTAGGCCGGGCTGGGCGGCGCGTTCTACTGCTCGATAAAGATACAGCTGGCGGCTATATCCGGAACATCGAGCTCATTGAGAACTATCCCGGTTTTGCCGCGGGGATTTCCGGCGCGCAGCTGGCCGCGGAAATGGTCAATCAGGCCGTGAAATACGGCTTAAAGATAGAGAACGCCGAGGCTACTAGCCTGGAGCTTTTCTCCGGCACGCGGTATATAGGCTGCTCGCGCGGGCAGGGCTACACGACCAACGCGATTATTTTCGCCGGCGGCTCGAAGAATAAAAAGCTGGGTGTGCCCGGCGAAGCGGATTTGCTAGGCAAGGGTGTCTTCGAGTGCGCTTTATGCGATGGCGGGTACTTCGCCAATAAGGTCGTCGCGGTATGCGGCGGCGGCGACTCCGGCCTGACCGAGGCGCTTTACATGGCGAAAATCGCTTCTAAAGTAATTATTATTGAGGCTATGCCCGCGCTGACGGCCACTGCTATTCTTCAGGAAAGGATTAAAGCTAATCCGAAGATTGAATTGCGCTGCGGGGTCAGGGTGGAAGCCATCACGGGAGGAGAAAAGGTGGAAGCTATCGAGTTGGTCGCCGGAAAGAAAACAGAGAGCTTGAAAGTGGACGGCGTGCTGGTGCACATCGGGCTGGAGCCGAATACCGGTTACGTCGAAGGCGTTGTGCCGCTCGATAAACACGGACAGATAATCGTCAACCAGAAAATGGAGTCGGAAGTGCCTTACGTTTTAGCGGCGGGGGACATACGGAGCGGCTCGCCGCGGCAGGTGGTCACGGCGGTAGGGGATGGGGCGATAGCGGCGATTACCGCGCAGAGGCTGTTGCAGGAGGAGGGGTGAAAAGCAACACACTTTTATACCACTTTAAAAAGGTTTTCTTGAATTCTGTAATCAGTGTTATAATAATGCAACGTCCCGTGGGAGGTATTATATGACCGAAAAACGTCCGGAACCAGGCTTCAATTTGGTCCATGATGTTTATGATAATGTGAAGTTTCTCCGTAATGTTGCGGAAAGGTTGGTTGTAAGAGCAAAACTTGTCCCGGGACAGCGTGTCCTTGACGTGGCCTGCGGCACCGGTTGGGCTACCATGGCGGCGGCACGGGCGGTAGGAGATAAAGGAAGGGTTGCCGGCGTAGATATCGCCGATAAAATGCTGGATATAGCCAGGAAAAAGACTGTGGCGGCGGGTCTATCAAACGTGGACTATCGCCCGGGAGACGCTGAAGTATTGGAATTTGATGATAATAGTTTCGACGTGGTAATTTGCGCCTCGTCGATATTCTTTCTCAGGGACATACCTAAAGCACTCCATGAATGGCATCGCGTTTTGAAGACAGGGGGCACACTGGCTTTCACCAGTTTCGGAGTGGGTTACATGCAGCCCCTTAATAAACTTTTCAATGAGCGTCTCGCTCAATATGAAGGACAAGCACAGTCAGGCCAATCACCCACTGAGAGAACGGATACAACGGACAAATGCAGGGAATTCCTCAAACAAGCTGGTCTGGCAGAGATAAAAATAGTCACCGAGCAGCTTGGATATTATTTTGAAGATGCGCATGCCTACTGGCAGGAGATGACCTCTACGGCTATCAAGTTCATCCTCAATCGTCTGAGTCCCGACAAGCTTGAGAAATTCAAGGCCGAGCATCTTGCGGAAGTTGAATCTCTACGCACTGACCGGGGTATCTGGATGAACGCACCGGTTCATTTCAGTGTAGCGAAAAAAAGAACATGATAATTGCGGCGATAGGGGACGGCGCTATCGCGGCGGTTACCGCGCAGAGGCTGTTGCAGGAAGGGGGGAAAAATCAATAAGTATCTCCTCTCCCTTCAAGGGAGAGGGTAGGGTAAGGTAAGGGTGTTTTTTTCCTAACTGGATTCCCGCCTGCGCGGGAAAGACGTTATTCAGGTACAGGAATCCCGCCTATTTTGTTACTTGCTACTTATTTTCAGCCGCCGCTTTAGGTTTTTCCGCTATTACCGGCGTAGGTTCGGCGGGAACATCCAGCTTTTTGCCGGATACTTTCACGATGGCTGCAAAGCGCTCCGGGCAGACTTCCAGGCAGGTGCCGCACTTGGCGCATTTTTCCTGGTTGATGACGTGCACCATTCTCTTGCCGCCCACGATGGCCTCGGCGGGGCAGGAGCGCAGGCAAATGCCGCAGCCCTGGCACTTCTCCGGCATGATGTAGAAATTTATCAGCTTCGGGCACACCAGGGCAGGGCAGAACTTCTCGTTAATGTGCGCCTCGTACTCGCTTTTAAAATAGCGCAGGGTAGTCAGGATGGGATTGGGCGCCGTCTGCCCCAGCTGGCAGAGCGACCCGGCTTTGATATCATCGGCAAGCTTCTGGAGCACAGGGATATCTTCCGGTTTACCCTCGCCGTTGGTGATTCTTTCCAGGATGGTCAGCATCTGCTTGGTGCCCACGCGGCAGGGGACACACTTGCCGCAGGACTCGGACTGGATAAAGGTCATGAAGTAGCGGGCAACATCCACCATGCAGGTGTCCTCGTCCATGACGACCATACCGCCCGAGCCCATCATCGCGCCCGCGGCAGCCAGCGACTCGTAGTCGACCGATTTATCGAGGTGTTCGGCGGGTAAACAGCCCCCGGAAGGGCCGCCGCACTGGACGGCCTTGAATTTCTTGCCGCCGAGAATGCCGCCGCCGATTTCATAAATGATTTTCTCGAGCTTGATGCCCATCGGCACTTCAATCAGCCCGCTGTTGGCGATTTTTCCTGTCAGGGCGAAGACAGCCGTCCCCTTGCTCTTTTCGGTGCCCGTGCTGGCGTACCATTCCGCGCCTTTAGCGATGATAACCGGCACGCTGGCCAGCGACTTGACGTTGTTGATGGTGGTCGGCTTGCCCCAGAGACCGGAGACAGCCGGGAAGGGAGGACGCGAGCGGGGCATCCCTCGCTTGCCTTCGACGGAGGCCATGAGGGCCGTCTCTTCCCCGCAGACAAAAGCGCCGGCGCCCTCCTTGATATGGATATGGAAGCTGAAATTCGAGCCCAGGATATTATCACCGCTGAAGCCCTTTTCCTCGGCCTGCTTGATGGCCAGGCGCACCCGTTTCACGGCGAGCGGGTATTCCGCGCGGATATAAACGTATCCCTCGGAAGCGCCGATAGCGTAGGCGGCGATGGTCATCCCTTCGAGGACGGTATTAGGGTCGCCCTCCATGGTGCTGCGGTCCATGAAAGCGCCGGGGTCGCCTTCGTCGGCGTTGCAGATCATGTATTTCTGGTCGGCCTTGACGTTGTGGCAGAACTCCCACTTGGTGCCCGTGGGAAAGCCGGCCCCGCCGCGCCCGCGCAGGCCGGAGCGCTTAAGTTCATCAATGACCTGCTCCGGGGTCATTTCCTTGAGCACTTTTTTCAGGGACTCGTAGCCGCCAGTAGCGACGTAGTCCTCGATTATCTCGGGGTTGATGCGGCCGCAGTTGCGCAGGATGATGCGCTGCTGCATACTGTAGAACCTGATGTCCTTATGATACGGGACAGCCTGCCCGGTGACGGGGTCTTTGTAATAAAGGCGCTCTACCGGCTGGCCGCCCGCCAGGTGCGAGTTGACGATGTCCGGGACGTCGGCGACAGCGACGTGCCCGTAAAAGATGTCTTCCGGCTGGACGATGGCCACCGGCCCCTGCTCGCAAAAGCCGTGGCAGCCGGTAAAGCCCACTTCAACACCTGTAAGTCCCCGTTCGGTAATAGCCTTTTTCAGGGCCTCGGTAATCTCGAGCGACTTACCGGAGACGCAGCCCGTCCCCTGGCAGATATAAATGGCGTGCTGGTTATCTTTAAGCTGCTTTTTTTCTATCACCTAAAACCTCCGCGACCTTCTTGGTCGTCATTTTGCCGAAGGTCTCATCATCGATGGTCGTGGTGGGCGCTAAGGCGCAGGCACCGATGCAGGCCACGGTCTCCAGCGTGTATTCCATGTCGGGCGTGGTCTCGCCGGCCTTGATGCCCAGCTGTTTTTCCATTTCCGCCAGCACTTTGGCCGAGCCGCGCACGTGGCAGGCGGTGCCGCGGCAAACGCGTATCACCCGTTTACCCAGGGGCGTCAGCTTGAACTGGGCGTAGAACGTGGCGACGCCGTAGATGGTGGCCTCCGGCACGTTTAAAAACTGCGAGATATCTTGTATGGCGGCCGCCGGCAGATAGCGGAACTTATCCTGGGTCTCCTGTAAAACAGTGATAAGCTCGTGTTTTTCCCCTTTAAAATGAGAAAAAACTTCCTTCAGTCTGTCCTGTACATCGGCTTTGGTCAGCGTATCTTTAGTCAGAGTAATCACCTCCGTCTTTCTAGAGCCTGACAAGCCGCCAGGCAATCACTTCGCAGAGTATGGTGATGTCTTCCGTCGGCAGATAGTCAGGGATAGTGCTATCGAACATGATGTTGCCGTCCGGGGCAAACTCCTTGTCCCCCCGCCACAGGACGAAGGTCAGGGGCACGCGCGCAAAAGCGGGGATGGTCACCGCGCTGTCGCCGTAATCGGCCGGCCGCCCGCCCAGCCGTCTCCCCGCGTCCAGCAGCTTTTGAGGCTCGTCCTTAAAGCGGTTGACGACAGGGTCTATCGCTCTTTTAAAAAAAGTCGGATAGTAGTTAATGCCTTCATGCAGCTCTTTATAGGTAATCATTTGGCCCGTCAGCGGTGTGCCTTTAGCGCGCGTGAAATAGTGTAATAACAGGATTTTATCTTTTAGCGGCATGGCCTCCGGTGAGCCAGCCAAGGTCACCTCGCCATCAGGCAAGGAGATTTGATAATTCCGGTCCAGATACACAACGGTCACGGCCTTGCGGTCTGGCAGGTACTGCCCGCCGCTCTTTTCGCACTGGCTTCGGATATCAGCAATCGCGGCCAGTTGCTCGCGGGCGAGCTTATAGGCCAGTTCGTGGGCAAATTCCCGCACATTGCGTTCCGGCAGCTTTAAATGTTGCTTGGTCATTTAATAAAAGATATTTCTATTCTTGCAGCCAGGCGTGCGAGTAGAGTGAATCGCCCTTCAGCACCCGAACGGTTTTAGCGTAGTTGGCCATTTCTTCAGGCAGGGAGGCAATATCCACTTTTTCCCCGTCCATCATCCGGTGTACCAGACTTACGATGTCCAGCCGCTGTCCCCGGGCAATGGCCATCAGGTCTTTATCAAAAGCGTCGACGATGGCCGAGTAAAGCCCGCCGCGCATGAGCATAATCATGTAAACGCGATTGAGCCAGGGGCGCAACTCTGTAGGGGCGCCGTTGGAGACGTTAGAGAGCCCTACGGTGGACTTGCAGCCCGGGGCGATTTCGCCCAGCATGGTCATAAACTCCACGCAGGCCTTGACCTGGTTGATTTCCACGGACACCGGGCTGGCAATGGGGTCAATCCAGATTCTTTCGTTGGGGATGCCCGCCGCGTTGGCTTTATAGACGAAATCGACGGTGTTCATCGCCCTTTCGTTGACATCGCGGGGCATGCCTTCGTTGCTCCAGAGCAGACCGATGAGGTCGGCGTTAAATTTATTGGCCATCTCCAGGCCCCGGTCGATGCGGCTGGTCTGCAAGGAGACGGAGTTCATCAGCACCGGCCCTTTCCGGACTTTCAGTCCTGCTTCCATGGCGTCCAGGTTGGTGGTGTCCAGGGACAGCATTTTACCGGTGGCGCTTTGCACTGTATCGACCACCCACGCCATAAGGGCGTCTCCGCCCTTGCGCGCGGGACCGATATTGAGGTCGATCAGGTCGATGCCGGCGGCGGTCTCCGCCCTGGCCATCTCCTGAATCGGGCCGGCCTGTCTCTCTTTAAGCGCCGGGCCCAGGGTTTGCGAAATTACGTTTAGGTTTTCCCCGATGAGAATCATCCTGCCTCCTTAAGCTTTCCAATTCTTGAGATAGGCGGGAAGGTTGGAAGCATCTCTGGGACCGACCAGTATCTCCCAGCCGGGCAGCTCTTCCTCAAGGCCGCCGCTCTCGGCGGCGATGTAGCCCGGGATGATGAGCTTGCGGTGCTTGATTTTATTTTCGATGCCGCTCTTTTTGATAGCGGGACCGATGATATCGGCGGAGAACTTGCCGGCCGCCCATGAGGTCATGACCGAAAGCCCTTCGGTATCCTTGACATAAAGATAGCTGGGCACCTTGCTGTTCTCGATTTCTCCGGAGACGATGAAGTAGGTGAGCGAGAAGTTAGACGTCACCATCAACGGCGAGTTTTCGTTCGGGTTATTGATTTCATAAATGCCCTGGGTGGTAGCCAGCGGCCGCTGCGGGTCGGTATAGATATTGAGCCTTGCCACCAGCAGGGGGAAGAGGCTTTCGCCGTGGAAATCGGAAAGGACGATAATGCCCGCGTATTTGGCGATGAACATGGCGGCAATCATGGCCTCTTTCATGGGGTTATCGGTCATCTCCCGCGGCTGGACGATGGTGGGGTAGCCCAGGGGGCGGTACTTTTTATTGAGGGCGGCGCTGCGGATAACTATCTGGTCCTGTAACGCCTGTTTCACGGTCCGGGCGCCGGAGTCCAGCACGATGTTTTTAATACCGGCCGCGGCCAGTTTTTCGGTCAGGGCGGCCAGCTCTTCCAGGTTCGCCGCTTTAGCGGCCACCGGGCAGCCGGTCTCCTTAGCCAGCGCGGCTATCTGGTCGATGTTGTCTTTAGTGGCGGCGTAAATTAATGGTTTGCGTTCCGCACAGGCTTTGGCGCCGGCGGTGAGGACTTCAACGCTCGGGCTGATTAAAATAATCGGTGCGTCACTGGCGCTCTTGACCTTGTTTGCCAGGGCGGCGAATTTGGCGGGGTCACTCGAGCCGGCTCTTAGCGCCAATATATTGCCGCGCAATTTAAGCCCCACCCTTTCGTACTCGAGGGTTTTAAAGCGCTCCAGCCTGGCGTTGATTTCAGCCTCCGGCATGTCGTCGCCGATAAGGAGAGCGATGCCGGGCGGGTTCTCGAACCTCTTTTCGTGGCGGGACATGACCGTTTCGCCCCCGATTTTTACCGCTTTATCCCCCACGCCGATGGTCACCGGCAGAATGGGAGGTGCCGCAGCCTCCGAAAGTTTGGCCTTGGCTTCCTCCGAAACAGTGGGGCACTTGCTTAATTCGGCTTTGCCTGCCGCTAACGCCATGGCGAAGGCAAGGCAGGTAGGCACGCCGCATTGGCCGCAGTTGGTCTTGGGCAGAAGCTTGAAGATTTCTATACCGGTCAGTGCCATGCTGGTCTCCTTTCACCAACGATTGTCATTGCGAGCCATCCCGACCGCAGTCGGGAGGCGTGGCAATCCCTTACACCGAATTATATCAGTCGTTGAGATTGCCGCGTCGCTACGCTCCTCGCAATGACCGCCGTTCACTATATTGTTAATCCTCTCTTATCCCAGTATCGGGTCCATTTTCAGGGCAGGATGGTCTTTCTGCTGGAGGAAGGGCAGGATGGCGTCCTCGGTAATGCCTACGGTCTCGTCAGCTATTCTGTCGAGTAGGTCGGGTACGCCCAGTTCGGCGGCGCGCTTTTTGAAATGGTCGCCGATTTCCTCCTTGAGTATTTTAGGCATCCAGACCATGCGCAGCAGGCCGCCTTCCGCGGCCGCGAACTTGCGCTGCGTGGTGTTGTATTTTCCGTGGCCCACGAAGCCCGGCGTGCTCAAGCCGCCGCCGATGGTACCGGCCAGCGTGGTGAACTTCATGCCGCAGGGAGTATCGCCGGTATAATCGCGGTTGACGGTCATGATGCCGTTGCACATGGGCAATACGGCGGCGATAGCCTCGCAGCAGCCGCAGGTGGTCATCGGGTCGTGGACGATGCTGTAGAAATTGTAGTGGTCTATCTTGCCGCGGGAAGCCTTGGTGACGAACTCGTTGACGCCCTTCCACTGGCCGAGCTTCGCGTCAATGACCTCACCCTTCGGCACCGGCTGGTTGGGGCCGGTGGGATTGATTTCGTAGGCGGCCTTGCAGTCCATCCAGTTATAGGAGCCGCAGAGTCCCGTCCTCTCCGGGCTGATAACGCAGACGTGGCTCGGGGCGAAGGACTGGCACAACGTGCAGGAATAGTAAATATCGACCGTCTCGTCGGTCATGCCTTCGATGCGGGCATCCCTGATTTTATAGACGGCCCTGGCTTTTTCCAGGATTGCATCGACCTTGGCAGGCTCCGTATAGAGCTTGACCTGTAATTTATCGAAGATGCGGCCGAAGTCCTGGTGCAGCTTGGCGTGCAGGATGACGCCGATGTGCTTTAAGCGGAAGCCTTTTTCCACGGCCTGTTTGCTAACGCGAATCCAGGCGATGTCCCTCTGGCCGATGTGCATGACGCCCTGGGCGTAGTTGATGAGGTGGTGAATCTGGCGCTCCAGGATTGGCTCGTAATCGTCCTGCATCTGGCGGCCGGCCACCTCGACGTTAATGGCGAAGGGCAACCGCGAGCCGACCTTGATGGTGTCGAGGTCGGGGCCGATTATCTCGACCTTGCCGTCCTCGACTTCGTCCATGCGCTTGCTCGTCACCCATTCCACCATGTGGGTGCGGCCGCCGCCAGCCTCGAAGTAGATATCATCGCCGCGGACTCTTTCGCCCTCGAAGGCAGGCCCGAAGGCTACCGGTATCGGTATCTCGGTGACGTTTACCTTCAGACCCCTGACTTCAATGGCCTTGTTGACGATTTCATTGTGAGCGATATTGGACACGACGTGCTCATAGGTACAGATACCGGTGGGCAGTATTTCGGGAATGGGCGTATCGGCGATAACGGGGAAGCCCCAGTTGATGGCGCCGGCGCCGTTAGCGTACCACTCGTCGGTGACATCACCCATGGTCATGGCGAAAGCGAAAACGCGGTCTTTGTTATAAATAAGGATTTTACGATAATCGCCTGCTTCGATGCCGCCGAAGGACATGGCAGCCCGGGTGGCGAAGCCCATGGCGAACACCGTGGCGCTGACATCCGGCCCGAAGGAGACCAGGCGCGTGCCCCAGCCTATCTGGACGCCGGCCTTGACGAGCTGCTCGGAGAACCTTTGTCCCTTGTGCTCGCTGGCCATGAAGACGTAAAGGTTTTTCTTCTGGAGTTCCTCGGCGATGTTTTTGGCGATTTCTATCGTCGGGGCGGCGCCGAGTATGGCGGCAAAGCCAGGGGCGGTGCCGTCGACGAACTCCACGCCGCGTTTCCTCATGATGACGTCATCCGCGGCGCCGAGCCAGATGTTGCTTTCGGTCACGTCTTCGCCACGCAGGTAAAAGTTGGGGTTTTCCAGGTACCTGATGGCCTCGATGAGTTCTTCCGCCCAGAAGGTAATCATGCCGGCATCCAGGGTAGGCCCCAGGTAGGGCAGGTGATGCTGCTCTTTGACCGGCGGCGGGAGGAGAGCTTTACATTTCTTGAGGACGGCCTCCATGTCACCCAGTTTCTGCACTTTCATGCCGGAAATGCCGTAGATGATGGGCAGGTAGTAGGCGGTATTGGGGAAGCCGACCGGTTCGTTGGCCCCCCATTTGTCCATCGCCTCTTTCCACTTCTTTTCGACCTGATTGACTATCTTGTGGGCTCCTCTGATGGCTGCCGATGCAATTATTTTGGACATATCCTAAATCTCCTTAGTTTGATAATCGGGCGCATTAACCTTCCAGCGTGCGTCTCATTTCCATATCGTAGAGCACTCTTTCCCTGGCCTTATCAATGCCCAGGGCTTTACGCTTCTTATCAATATGGGCAATCATTTTCTGGGCGGCTTTAACCGGGTCAGGCTGGAAGTCCCATTTACCGCCGTACATTTCCTCCATGTCCTTGAACAGGTGGTCGGTGAATTCCTTGTTGCCCATGGTCGGGAAGGTGGTCCCGAAAACGGTATAGACGCCGGAGGCCACGAAATACTGGCCGATGGCGATAGCCTTTTCGCTCATCCATTCCGGGGCGGCGCCCGCGGCAGGCAGGTCGGAGATGTCATCGCCGAGCCCGCCGTCCTTGACCACCGCGGTGGCGGCCACCAGTATGCGGCTATTATCCACGCAGGCGCCCAGGTGGAGCACCGGCGGGATGCCTACCGTTTCGCAGACCTCGGCCAGGCCCGGCCCGCAGAACTTTTTAGCGGCTTCCGGCACCATCAGGCCCTGCTTGGCGGCAGCCATGGCCGCGCAGCCCGTAGAAAGCACCAGTACATCGTTTTTGAGAAGTTCTTTAATCATTAGTATGTGAGCGCTATCGTGGGTGGTGCGGGCGTTATTGCAGCCGACGACTCCCGCCAGTCCGCGGATGCGGCCGTTGATGATATTATCGTTCAGGGGCCGGTAAGAAGCGCGGAAAAGGCCGCCGAGCAGGTAGCTGATGGTCTCGTGGGAGAATCCGGCGATAAGCGGCATCTTCACCTGCGGGATTCTTACCTTGGCGGGACTGCGGTTGGGGAAATTATCGATAGCGGCCTTGATGATGGCCCGGGCGGACGCCCTGGGGTTATGTTCATCGAAGGCCATATAAGTGGCGCCGGTAATCTTGGCGCGGTTATCCGTGGTTATCAGTTTGGTATGGAAGCAGCGGGCTACTTCGGCGAGGCCCTGCATGATGCACTGGACATCGACGACCATGGCATCTACGGCGCCGGTGATGATCGCCAGCTCCTGCTGTAAGAAGTTTCCGGCGATGGGCACGCCGTGCCGCATCATTACCTCGTTGGCGGTGCAGCACATGCCGGCCAGATTGATGCCCTTGGCGCCCTTGGACTGGGCGTACTTGGTAAGCTCGGGGTCATGGCTCTCTACGGCCAGCATTTCC
>Ga0187886_1003919_pt1 | contig 10937 bp, 12 predicted proteins | sample June2016WEW_20_1_FD_133001 | JGI IMG/M metagenome (GOLD analysis project Ga0187886, IMG submission 133001) | Peatland microbial communities from SPRUCE experiment site at the Marcell Experimental Forest, Minnesota, USA - June2016WEW_20_150 | ecosystem: Environmental > Terrestrial > Soil >...
CTCAGCAGCCGATTACCGGCCAGCAGATGCAGGCCGCAGCCGCCGAGGTCAATGACCTCAATAAACAATTGAGCGACTATCAGGCCGCTGCACTGGCGGTAGCTCAGAGCGCCAAGGACTCTAATCTGATTGATGCGGCGACGCTTGCCAAGATTCAAACCCTTAATGCCAACGCCGATAAGGTCAGAAGTCAACTCTCAACGCTGACAACCGCCCTGTCCGCTGTCAAGGTAACAGGCGACAATAATCAGGATTTGCTTTTACTCCTGCAGCAACTCAATGCCGCATCGGCGCCATTCAATCCTTACGCAGCCCCGACGGCAGGTGTGCTTGCGATCGTAAGCCTGATTCTCGGCAGCATCGCAAAACAAAAGGCAGCACAAGCGGCGGCAGCCCAGACTCAGGCCGCAGGAAACCAAAAGGCGCTCGATGAAGTTGTTACCGGTAATCAGGTATTTCTGAAAGTTGCTCCACCCGATGCGGTTGCGGCGTTCAAAAGCGCTCATAACGATATCCAGACGGCTCCGACAATCGCGAAAGTGGCGGCAATCGTAAACTCGTAACTTCTTTGAAAGATTTTTTATGTGGCAGGAAATCGGCATCACGGTTTTTGGGTTACTGCTTACAGCCATCGGCACAATGATTGCCTGGAATTTGCAGTCGATTAAATCTTCCCTGAAAGACGTCTCGGACAGGCAGGCAACTCAGGACCAGAAAATCGGCGACCTTGAAAAGTCTTATCTGCTTTGCAAACAGGATTGCCAGCGGGCATTTACAACCAAAGAGGACTGGCTTCGCGAAGCCGGAAACAGCAGGGTCAAACTCGAAGAGATATCGGGATCATTAAACCAACTCGTCGGCAAACTGACGATTATGGAAAAACTACCGGAAATATGCGGGTCGATTGCACAAAGCATCGCAAGAGAAATGAAGGGCACTTAAAATGTATGACGCCGTGAAAATTAAATACATCCGAAAAAGACTATTGATGAACCTCAATATTCTCTACCCCTCACCGATTTCGGTCGAAAGTCTCTATCGGACTGTATGTCACTTCGACCCGACTTACGATTTCTCGCTTTATCAGAAAGATATTATTTATTTCAAAGACAAAGGCTGGATCGAGTACATCGACGACAAGCTCGGCGGATATGGTGATTTTCGTAAAAAAATAATCAAGCTTATCGCCAAAGGCAAAGAGATCGCCGAAGGCACAGACAAGGATCAGGCACTCGAAATCTAATGGATAAGGCACGCAGAACCCATAGTTCTATTGATAACCTGCCGGGCGAGCTGCAGAAGGCCCTGTCGGCGATGCTGGTGGACAATCTATGGCCCGCCGATTTCGACGGCAAAAAGACCGGCAAGCCGAAATATATCGACCTTGAAAAATACTGCAGGCAAAAAAGCTTCGAGGTTTCCAAATCTTCAATCGGCAGGTTCGGCATCAGGATGCGGGTCATGGCCAAGAGGAAAGAGGCCGGGCTGATTGTGCGGGAAGTTATGGGTGGCCTGGACGCCGAGAATGCCAGCCAGACCCAGAAGGCAGTTGCCGAGTTGCTGACAGCCAGGGCAATAGAAATCGCCGCTGAAAAGAATCTTAATCCCAAACAACTTCGGGATATGTCAACTGCGATGCGGGATTGTGCCGGTGTCAGTATCAAGGCAGATGAGTATCGGCAAAAGCAAATAAAACAGAATGCCGAAAAGGCCGTTAAAAATATCGAAGCGATAGGCGCTAAAAAGAAAATACCGCAGGAAGTCCTGGATCAGATTCGGGAAGAAATTTACGGGATATCAAAATAATGGTTGCTCCAGCAGTCCAACTTTATGAGTTTCAGAAAAAATGGCTTGCCGATAAGAGCCGATTCAAAATAGGCAAATGGAGCAGGCAGATCGGTAAATCGTTTACCGTTGCGCTGGAGGCTGTCGATGACGCCTTTGAAACCGGCGATGACTGGGTATTGCTCAGCGCAGGTGAGCGGCAGAGCAAAGAGCTGATGGAAAAGGTCAAGATGCATTGCCAGGCTTATATGCGAGCTGCATCTGAAATTATGGTCAGCACATTTGACGTCAGCGATGCCAAATACACGATGCTGACGATTGTGCTGCCCAACGGCGCTCGAATCATCGGCCTGCCCGCCAATCCTGACACCGCTCGCGGCTTTAGCGCAAATGTTGTTCTTGATGAATTTGCATTTCATAAAGACAGCGACAAAATATGGGCAGCTCTTTTCCCGACGATTTCACGCGGTTACAAAATCAGGATTGTTTCGACTCCGCAGGGACTTGGCAATAGATTCTACCGGCTCAATATCGGCGATAACGGCTGGAGCAAACACGTTGTAGATATTAATCAGGCAATTGCCGAAGGTGTTCCGCTCAATGCTGCCGAACTGGAAGCCGGAATCGATGACCCGGATGCCTGGCAGCAGGAATATCTGGTCCAGTTCGTCGATGAAGCTTCCGCCTGGCTGACTTATGAAATGATTGCGGCCTGTGCAGTTGATACCGTTCCGAAAGAAATCGAGTATGGCAGCCTGACCGATGAGATGCTCGAACAAATAGCCAAAACAATTTGCGGCAGGACTTTCGGCGGGCTGGATATCGCACGTCGCAAAGATTTGACTGTGCTGGATATCGAGGACCAGGTCGGCGATGTTTTCTGGAACCGGGCAACGATTTTATTCCCAAAAGTCCGACTGACAACTCAAAAAGAAATGCTCTGGAAGATTATGAACAAAATTAAAATTGAGCGGGTATGCATCGATGCTACCGGCATGGGACTTTCGCTCGGTGAAGATACCGCAAATCAATACGGAACTTATCGGGCTGAGCCGGTCGAATTTACAATGAAAGTCAAACAGGACCTTGCAGTCAGGACCAGACATTTCTTCGAAGACCGCCGGTGCCGAATCGCCGTGTGCCAGAAATTACGTGATGATTTACATGCCGTAAAGAAAACAACGACGGCTGCCGGTAATATAAGATTCGATGCCGAACACACCGACCAGGGACATGCCGACAGATTCTGGGCAAAGTCTTTGGCATTCATGGCGTCCGATGCCGGAACTGAAAAACCCGAATTAATTTGCCTTGCAGGTTAAAATATATGGCTAAAAGAAAAACGACAAATAAATCGACTGACGGCGAAGTCAGGATAAACCTGAGCCAGGCGCAAAGTTTTTTTGACCTGGGTTTCGATTTCGGAGGCTCCAGAGGCAGGCCAAATAAACCTTATCATCAGGTCGAGTGGGTCTGGAAATGCATAAACATACTTATCGATACCTGTAAATCAATCCAGATGATGCTGACAACCGGCGAAGATAAAATCGTCGAGTCGGGGCCGGTTTATGATTTTCTGTTCCAAAATAAATCGATGCCGTTTTCAAAATTCATTTCCGAAACGGTCGGCTATTATTCCTTATATCGAACAGTCTACTGGATATTCGCGGCCAAAGACGGCATTGCCCCTTCGAAAATTCTTGTCGCAGGACCCAAAGAATGCCAGCCTGTTATCGAAAGCGGCGTCGTGGTCGGCTATAAACTTTATACGGCAGGCGGAGAAATTATTCCGCTGTTTTTGGAGGATGTCTGGCCGATTACAAATTTCAATCCGGACTATTATCAAAACTATACAGGTGTCGGGCCTACAGAATCGGGCGAGCTTTCGATAAGCGCAAACCACCAGGCAACTCAATTCAACGAAGCGATCCTGCGCAACGGGGCAAAACCCGGCACGCTGCTTATTGCGGCTGCAGGGGTAAAATTAGACGATGCTGAAAGGCGGGCACTGAAAGCAGAGTTCGACACTCAGCACGGCGGGGCAAGACAAGCCGGCAAAACATTCCTCGCAACCGGCGGACTGGATGTTAAAAATTTCGGTCAGACAATGGCTGAGCTGCAGATGATCGACCTGCGAAAATACGATGCGGCGACAATCTGCACCTTATTCGGCGTTCCGGCAGAAATGGTCAACCTTAATTCCGAGGCACAGTTTGCTCACGGCCCGGCAACTCAGCGATTCATACTTTATACGATGGCCCCGATTCTTTCATTTATCGCTGAAAATATCACGCTCGGCATTTTATACGGTTACCGTTTTAAAGAACATACCGCCGTCGATATAAAACAATCTAAAATTTATTGCGGCCAGAATATTCTGCTGCGCCAGAAAGAATTTTATCGCCGGATAAAATTAAAAGCAATCCAGTCCGGCCAAAGCGTCTATGCATTTTTCGATGTCGAATCTCATCCCGCGATGCAGGAAATGCAGCTTGCCAAGGCCGAGAAGGTTTTAAAATATGTTCAAAACGGCGTACCGTTAAACCAGATAGTCGATGCATACGATTTGCCGTTCGATACAACCAAGATGCCCTGGGGCGATGAATATCTTGTCTCGCCGGCTCTTGTTCCGGCCCGCTGGATAATCGATGCAGGACCGGGCGCATTAACAGAGCCTCCGCTGCCTGAAGGCGGCACACCGGCCGATAATGCCCCGGCTCCAAAAGAATTTAAAGAAATGGATGAGGCAGAAGAAAAAGACGATGAGACCCGCAAACTTCGAATCTGGAATAACTGGAAAAACAGCTGGGCGGAAATCGAAAAAGAATACACCGTGGCGATGCGGCAGTTCTTCCTGCGGCAGAAACGCGAGCTGCTGGATAAATTAAATTCTGTAATGACTCCTGCGAAATCTCAAAAAGCGGAGCCGGACAAAAACGAAGTTATCGCCCGCGTGGTTTTGGACCTGAAAAAAGAACGGAACAAAATCATCGCGATAAATAAAATCTTTTTCGATAAGGCCTCCGAACTGGGCATTCGTCAGATCGCCTCCGAGGCAGGAATCGCAGCCGGTGAAGTTTTAACCGGGCTTGTCGAAACGGCCAAACGCGATTATGCAGTCCGCCAGGCATTAATAATCCAATCGCAAAAAATATCAGACCTGACCGCCAATGAGCAGCGGGCAATCAGTAATTCGCTTCAGGAAGGACTGGACAGCGGCGAGGGATTAAATGACCTGACCGACCGGCTCAAAAATTATTTCAGCGGCAATCTTAAAAAGGCACAGAGCGTCGCACGAACCCAGGTCGGCAGCGCAGTTTCGGCGGGCAGACAGGCCGGGATGGTCCATACCGGAATTGAATTAAAAATATGGCTCGACAGCCACGATAATAACGTCCGCAAATCGCACCGTGACGCCGGCAAAGAATATGCCAATGGAATCCCGGTAAAAGAATACTTCCTCGTCAAGACCCCGACCGGACTTAAAGAGGCAATGATGCAGCCGGGCGACCCGCACGGAAGCGCGGCCAATGTTATCAACTGCCGCTGCGTCGCGCTATCGGCCAAGAGCGGCGAATCGAAGGGGGCCTGTTTGGCACGTTATGAAAAAGTAAAATTTTTAAGTTTTGAGGATATGCAGATTAAAGCTGCATAAAAATTATGGATAAAACATTACTGCACATAAAAGCGTTCATAGCCGAAGAAAAACAGGCGATTGACGAGTCAACACATTCGATACTTTTCACCATTCCCGAAATCGTCGACAGAAGCGATGAGATTGTAACCGCCGAGGCAATTTACAAAGCCATCATCGATAAAAATACTTTCGCTGCTAATCCGATCTGCCTGCCGTGCCATCAGCACAGGCTTGAAGGCGGTGAGCCGCCGTGCGTCGGAAGCTGGGACGTGGCGTCGGCCAAACAGCTTAAAAATGCGGTTAATATCCGGCTCAATTTCGCATTCCAAACAAAACTTGGCGAAGCGTACTGGAGCAACTACAGCAATAAACACATGCGGGCAATATCGATAGGTTTTAGTTCGGAAGAATCGCACGTAGAAAACAAGGGCGGAAAACAAATCACAGTTATAACACTGATCGAACTTTTTGAAATGTCCTGCGTTGCGGTAGGTTGCAACCAAGGAGCACTAAGTAAGCTTAAATCTGTCGGAGAATGGCAGGATTTTGAATTGTCAAAAGAAGTCGAAAATGAACTGCGAAAAATAGCAGAAAAAATATTTGAAGAAAAATCCGCCGAACTGAGGGCGGAAATTGAAGATTTAAAAACGCTGATAATACCCGATTCGGGTGAGCTGGCGGAATTGTTGTTGTCTGGCAACGATTCCGAATCGCACACTTCTGCGGGTAAAAATAAAAAGTCCGGACAAAGTACGTTAACTCAAATTTTAAAAGTCATTGAAAAACATAGGAGCAATTAAACATGGCAGACGAATTAACCCAAGAACAGAAAACTGTTGCCGCCATTGAGAAGGGCCTTGAAGATATCAAAAAAGGTCTGGCGACAAAAGACGAAGTAAAGCAATTGATTGCGGAACGCAAAACAGCGGATGATGCAGCTCTCGCCGCAGCCGGTCAGAAAATCATCACGCTCGAAAATTCCGAAAAAGAGTTAAAGGCACAGGCAGCCGAATTTGCCAGCAAGCTCAACCAGCTCAAGGCGAACAACTTTGCAGCGTTCAAAAATTCGGACGGTTCGTACAATGGAATATTACGGACCCCGGAGCAGGCCAAAGCCTTCGGTCTTATGATTATGGCAGCCACCACGGCTTGTCAGAATTCATTAAAAGACAAGCACGATTTATGCCTTAAGTCGCTCGGCGATTGCGGCATACAGCCAAAATGGCTCAACTCAAAAGGCGAAAAGGCCATGTCCACAACCGCCCAGGCGGGCGGCTCGGCGCTGGTAACAGCCGAAATGATTCCTATACTGCTCTCGCTATTTGAGAGGTATGGAATTTTTGAGGCTGATGCATTGCCGGTCCCGATGGGCAGCGGGCAGACCACGCAGCCCCGCACCGACACGTTATTGGATATGCGGTGCGAAGGCGAAGGAAAACCGCTGATCGCGCAGGACCTTGTTGTCGGCCTGCTTTCGCACATGGCCAGGACGTTTACAATCCTGACGGCCTATTCAATTGAACTCGATGAGGATTCAGCGATTCCGCTGGGCGAGATGATAGCTTTTATCCTCGTCCGTTCATTCGCATACGGAATCGACCGCATCGGATTCCTCGGCGACGGTACTGCCGCATATTTGGGCGTCAAAGGCATCGTCGGTGCTTTGAGAGCAGTTGATGCAACTATCTCCAATATCAAGAGTCTGGTCGTTGGAAGCGGTAACGCCTACAGTGAACTTGCAATCGGCGATTTCACCAAAATGATTGCCACCCTGCCGGACAGTGCCGATGACGGCAACGCTAAATTCTATATGCACCGTTACTTCTATTATACGGTGTATGTTGCTTTGGCTCTTGCTGCAACCGGAACATCGGCCAACGAAGTTATCCAGGGCGCAGGCCAGCGACAGAAACTGGCACAGGGCTATCCAGTCCAATTTACACAGGTCATGCCGAAAGCGGCAGCCAACAGCCAGATTTGCGCTTTGCTTGCAAATCTCAAACTCGGCGCACAGCTTGGACGGCGAGGTGTTATGGAAATTCGCCAGTCAGACCAGGCATTCTTCACAATGCGGCTCATCGGAGTCCTGGCGGCCCGCAGGCTGTCGTTCAACATTCACGGTGTCGGCGACACGACAAATGCCGGACCAATCGTCGGCCTGATTACCGCTCCTGCCTAAAAGCGGCGTTTTAAAAAGTTAAGAATCGTAAAGCGGCGGCTGCTCGACACAGCCGCCAGCATTTAAAAAATTGTGCGAGAGAGAATGGTGCGTAAAAAGTAAAAAATTTGTTTAATCGAAATGGAAAGGATAATAACGTGACATCAAAAGACATTTTGAAACGGCTGAAATTCGCCGAACTGATCCCGCCTCAGTTAAAAAATAACGGCGCCGTAACCGGCAACGCTCCGGTTGACACACTGGGCCTTGTGGCTCTGCTTGCCCTGATTCATGTCGGCACAACCGATGTAATCGTCGGCGAATCCGGCACTGTAAATCCTCCGGCACTGGAAGAATGCGACACGAACGATGGAAGTTATACCCTCGTCGATGATGCGATTCTCTCGGCTGTAATTCCGGCAAACGGCGACAACAAGTTTTACGGAGTCGCCGTGGACCTGCTCAGGACACATAAAAGATATATGCGTTGGAAGGCCCCGACCGCAGGAAATTCAACCGGCGCAAACATCGAGTCGCTGGCAATCGGAATCCCCGGCGATGTCCTGCCGAATTCGGCTGCCGAACAGGGCCTGGCAGAATTGGTCGAAGCTTAAAAGTCTGAAACAAAAAAGTATCGAAATAGATTTGAAGCCGCCCGCCAGGGGTGGGCGGCTTTTGTAAAAGTAAATTGGAGAACAAAAAAATGTGGGTAAAAATAATAAAAAATTATCCCGGCGTCAAAAAACCGCTCAAAGGCATGGAAGGCTATTCATATCAGCAGAACCAGCGGCTTGATATATCTGATGAAATAGCAAAAAAATTAATCAGCAATCACTACGCTGAAAAGTCCTGTCCACCCTGGGAAGACCATATCGACAAAAAGGCAGCGGAGCTGAATAAGCTCAAGGCCGCCGTCGCCGGAATCGAAAACCAGCTTCGAGACAACCGGGCGGAACTCAAAAAGATGCAGGCTGTTGCCGATGACATTCCGCGAATCAAAAGAATCATCGAGGCGCTCGAGCAAAACCACGACAACGCTGAAAAACAACTTAAGGATTTCGCGGCCAAAAACAATATCGACCTGAAGGAAAAGGCTGATGGAAAAGAAAAAAGTTAAGCCGACGCCGCAGAATAAAAAGGCGATGACCGAAACTCCGCAGGACAAACAACTTCGGCCCGAAAAAGACAGTCGATACAGGACAAAATAAATGCAAAAAAATAAAGCTGACCAGAAAATCAGAATTTTTGCCTGCGATATTACAACCGGCCTCGGCAAGACCGGCATTGCAGACACAATCACGGCATACCTGAGCAAAGACAGCGGCGCTGCCGCGCAGACCGACGATGTCCACCCGACAGAAGTCGATGCTGCAAATCTGCCCGGCGCGTACGATTTTACGATGACGCTGGCAGAGACCGATTGCTACGAATACTGGCTGCAGGCCTCGACAACAGAACCTAATGTCGAGATTGACCCGGTAAAAGGTCAGACAATCGATGTGGCAGCCATCCAATTCGCCGCTGACTCGGTGGCAGGCAGAATCTGCACACTTGCCGATGTCAAGGACAGGCTGGGCCTGGGCACAACCGAATATGACAGCGTCATCAACAGAATCATCGCCGGCGTCGAAGCTATTTTCGATAGTTACACAATGCGAAAATTAATTTTAAATGATGAGGATGAAACCCTCTACTGGACAGGCTCAGGGGGACAAAGAATTATCCTGCCCCGATATCCGATTGTCTCGATAACGAGCATCAAGGAGGCCATCGACTGGAATTTCGCTGATGCCGATGCACTTGTCGAAAATACAGATTTCCGCATCGTTGCTGAAAGGTTTTTATATCGAGCAGGCCTTCGCTGGCCGATGCGGGAAGATTCCATCGAAATTAAATATAAGGGTGGGTACGTCCCTGCAGGCCAGTCACCCGGTGAAAATGAAACAGCAATGCCCGCCGATCTGCGCGAGGCGGCGATTTTGCAGGCGACGTTTATTTATGAAAGAAGAAACAGCATCAGCCAATCGGCAAATAGTTTTCAGGGCGGCTCGGTTACGTTCTCAGAAAAGATGGACCTGCTGCCGATGGTAAAAAATGTTCTCGATAATTACAAAAGGTTGATACTTTGAGATTATCAATTGAATTAGGTTCCGGAGCACAAAAGGTTATCGCTGACCTGCAGTCGCTGGGCAGAGATATCGGCCCGGCTGTTTCCGAAGGGCTGGGCGAAGGAGTCAAATTAGCCGCCGACAATGTCGTTGCCAATCACATATCAGGTCAGGATTTAAAAGTACACAGCGGAGATTTGAGACGTGCCACTAAGGGCTGGCTTGCATCACAATTTGACGGCGTTGTTGGTGTTTGGGCGGGCGAGGCAGTTGACAAATACAAATGGCTCATGGGAACCAAACAAAAAACAATTGTCCCGACTGCCGGCCATAAATTTCTGGCGATTCCAATGCCGTTCGCGCAGACAGCAAAAGGAGTTAAAGCAGACTACTTACCGCCAACCGGAACATCATTGAAAAATTTTATACCCGGCTCTTTTATTTTAAAAACCAAAATGGGCGGATTATTTATCGCCCTGAAAACCGGCAAGACTGACCGGAGCATCAAGTTATTATTTATGCTGAAAAAATCCGTTGTCGTCACCGGCTCAGGTGCCTTGTTTGCAGGAACGCTGGAAAAAGTCGATGCGATTACGCAATCAATATCAGATAAAATCGATAGGAAAATCTAATGGCGACAAACGATGGCGGAACGATAGCCCTTTTGGAACAGGCAATAGCCGACAAACTGGCGACACTAAAATATAATGACAAATCTTTTTTTAAAAAGACAGAACCGTGGCGATATCAGATTTGGGTTGACAAGGGCGGGGCAATTCAAGGTTTTATGGAAAATGCCCCGTTTGGTTTTACAAAATTTGTGCCGGGAGGAGGTTCGAACGTCGAAGGCGGCGATACCTGCCGACATTTTAAGTTCGAAATATTTTTCGGCCAGCAAAGCAAAGAACGCGGCGTTGCCCGGATAGGTGATGCCAACAATATCGGCATAAGCAAAATGTATGATATTATTTTTGCGGCCTTTAATGGCTGGCAGCCGGATGCCAGTTTTAATATCGGCACCTTTTATTATGACGACGACGCCGAGATGGTCGATGAACCGAACAATTACGGAATGTCCTTATTTTTCAGAGCAGATAAATTTTAGAATTAAACCTTATTTAAAAGGAGTTTAAAATGGCAACTGTTAATAAAAGAGTCAACCTGCCGCGAGGCCAGACAATAAACGGTTTCGGAGTAGGTGGCCTTGTCGCTCACAACATCGATGCAGGTTACGATGATGTCCTGCAGA
>Ga0187886_1003920_pt1 | contig 10932 bp, 6 predicted proteins | sample June2016WEW_20_1_FD_133001 | JGI IMG/M metagenome (GOLD analysis project Ga0187886, IMG submission 133001) | Peatland microbial communities from SPRUCE experiment site at the Marcell Experimental Forest, Minnesota, USA - June2016WEW_20_150 | ecosystem: Environmental > Terrestrial > Soil >...
CGGTGCTGATCACTTCCGCCGAACACTACGGAGCGGTGGTCAACAAAGATTTTGATTACCTCGCCTATTTCGACGCCCTGAGGTCTTACGGACTCAACTACACGCGCATTTATCCGGGGTTCCTGTTTGAGCCTCAGGGGAAATTCGGGAATGGCAATACCCTAGGCCCAAAGCCAGGGAGCCTGGTGCTGCCGTGGGCGCGGAGCAAAGAGCCCGGGTATCAGTTCTGCGGCAACAAGTTTGACCTCGAGCAGTGGAATCCGGAGTATTTCGCGCGCCTGAAGGATTTCATCTCCGCGGCTTCCGAGCGCGGCATTGTGGTGGAGATCTGCTTTTTCAACGCGCAGTATTCGGACACGTGGCCGCTTTCGCCGTTGTCTTACGAGAACAACATTCAAGGCGTGGGAAAGTGCGATTACCGGGACGCGCAGACGTTGAAGCACCCGGACCTAGTGCGGCGGGAGGAAGACTACGTTCGCAAGATCACGCAGGAGGTCAATTCCTTCGACAACGTCATCCTAGAGATCTGCGACGAGCCATTCCTTACGGGCACACCCATTGAATTGGCGGGTCCTTGGGTAGGTCACTTCGTGGAGGTGATCAAGAATGTCGAAAGCAGCCTTCCTCAGAAACATCTTATTGCCCAACAACTGGAAGGCCCGGTGGGCGGGCCCTGTGACTTTTCGGCCCATCCGGACGTTTCGCTGATCGTGACGCAGTACGTCTGGGAATCGTACATGGAGCAGATGGGAGGGATGAAGGGGCTTGAGTTCGAGTACGGACACAACAAACCGATTGAATTCAACGAAACGGCCTACTACCCCTTCTGGTACAAAGGCGACAAGGTGGGGGCTTCCCGGGTCGAGGCGTGGGAGTTCATCGTGGGGGGCGGAGCCGGCTTCAACCAGTTGAACGGAGTGTTCACGGTTGAAGATCCTGCTGGGAAGACGCCCGACAACGCCCAGGTCCTGGGCGCACTCAGGAACCTGAAAGACTTCATTTACAGCTTTGACTTCGTCAAAATGCGCCCGGATAAGAGTTTCATCGTCGGCGGAGTGCCCTCGGGAGCCTTTTGTAGAGCCATCAGTCAGCCCGGAAAACAGTATGCCCTGTATCTGCACCACAGTACGGGTGGAAGAAAGGAAGACTACTACACGGTAACCCCCGGAAACCACCTTGAGAAACTGGTGCTCAAGCTTCCTGCCGGCAAATATCGGGCGGATTGGGTTGATCCTGCTTCGGGGACAGAGGTGGGCACGGAGTCGTTCGCCCATAGAGGAGGTACGCGGACACTGACAACTCCGAAGCATTCGGTGGACATTGCGCTGCGGATCAGACGCACTTAGGGACTGCGGGTTCGCGTCGGCATTCTGGAGGCAATCTTTTTGGTGTCTGGTTTGCAGACGGGCGGCGTTGCGTCTGGCGGAGGCAAGCTGGCACCCCTCCGTGGTAGATGTGCCGCGTTACGCTTCACGATTTGTCAGGTAGCATGAGCCGACGAAACACCGACGAGGAGAATAGTGGCATGTGGAAGAGAATAGCGTGTCTGGCTTTTGTATGCGTCCTTTTCCTGGCCCGCGCGTATGCCGAGCCGATCAAGCTCCATTCTGCTAATCCTCACTATTATCTTTTCAACGGCCAGCCGACCATCCTGATTACTTCCGCTGAGCACTACGGGGCGGTCATCAACAAAGACTTCGACTATGTCACCTACCTGGACGCGCTCAAGGCATACGGACTCAATTACACGCGCATCTATGCGGGCGCGATGTTCGAACCGATAGGGAAGTTTATTGAGGGCAACCCACTGGGTCCGAAACCGCAAAGTCTAATCGTGCCGTGGGCGCAAAGTAACGTGGCGGGTTACTTGCACGGCGGCAACAAGTTCGACCTCGACAAATGGGACCCGGCATATTTCGCCCGCCTGAAGGACTTCGTGGCCAAGGCGGGCGAGCGAGGCATTGTGGTGGAGATCTGTTTCTTCAACGCACAATACTCGGACACGTGGCCCATCTCTCCCTTGTACTACGAGAACAACATACAAGGCGTGGGCAAGTGTGATTATCAGGATGCCCAGACGCTGAAACACCCGGATGTGGTACAGCGAGAGAGTGACTACGTGCGCAAGCTCACCCAGGAAGTCAACTCGTATGCCAACGTCATCCTGGAAATCTGCGACGAGGCGCCTGACATCGGCACGCCTCCTACGCCCTTGGCGGAAGCAGGCGCATGGGTTAGCCATCTCGTGGACGTGGTAACCGATGCCGAAAGGAACCTTCCCAAGAAACACCTGGTTGCGGTGCAAGTGGAGGGCCCCGTGGGAGGGCCCTTGGATTTGTCCGGAAATCCGAAGGTGTCAGTCATCGTTACCCAATATATATGGCAGGCGGGGTTCCAGATGGGAGGTATGAAGGGTCTCGAGCTTGAATACGGGCATAACAAACCGATCGAGTTCAACGAGACGGACTGGTACCCCCTCTGGTATAAAGGCGATGCAATTGCTGACTGCCGGGTGGAAGCCTGGGAGTTCATCGTGGGAGGCGGGGGGAGTTTCAATCACTTGAACGGACGATATACGGCGGCGGATCCTGCCGGTAAGACGCCGGACAACGCCCAAATCGTAGGCGCACTCAAGAGCCTGAAGGACTTCATTTACAGCTTCGACTTCATCAAGATGAGCCCGATGCACGACTTCGTTGTCAACGGAATCCCCGCGGGGGCTTACTGCCGGGGAATCAGTGAAACTGGGAAACAGTATGCCTTGTATCACCACCACAGCAAGCCCAAAATAGGAGACACCGGCTCGTATATTGTCGAGCCCGGAAGTTATGTTGAGCACCTTGAGCTGGAGCTGCCCGGTGGCACCTACAAAGCGGATTGGGTTGACCCATCCTCGGGCGCGGTGCTGGGCAGTGAGGCCTTCACCCACCAAGGTGGCAACCGGACGTTTACCACTCCGACGCACGCGGTGGATATCGCTCTCCGGATCAAGCGTTCCTAGACTCCTAGTTCCGCTTTACCTGGAGTTTTCTCTTGACAAGCTATGCGGCACTGACGCTCATCGCCATCGCTGTGCTTGGGGCTAACACAGCGACAAGCGCACAGACGACGGCCAGCCAGGCCCAGAAGGCCTTCACGCATGGTGTTGAACTGCAACAGAAGGGTGACTGGGAGGGGGCAGGTCAGGCCTATGAGACAGCTCTAAGACTTGCTCCGCAACGCGTGGACGTGCTGTCGAATCTGGGCCTGGTGTATTCCCAACTGGGACAGCAGGAGCGCGCGGTCAAGTGTTTCCATGACGCCCTCAGGATTGATCCAAAGCAATATGCCGTGCGCTTCAATCTCGGCATCGCGTACATGCGTGCCGATAAATACGAGTCAGCGCAGCGGGAGTTATCCCGGGTGGTCGCGGTTCAGCCGGCAAACTACGCCGCGCGGCATTTGCTTGGACTGTGCCTGTTGAAACTCGGCAAGGTCGGCGAAGGCACGGCTGAGTTGGAGGCCGTGCTTCACGGCGAGCCGGAGAATCTATCCGCAGCCTATACCTTGGCTTCTGCCTACCTCAAGACCAACGAGTTGAAGAAAGTAGAGCCCCTGGTAGAGAAGTTCAAGCACCTCGATTCAGCCGAGTCCCACCTGATTGTCGGGGCATACAGTCTTGCCCTGCTGGACAAGCATAAGGCGTTGAAGGAGCTGCTGCTTGCCCAACAGCTCAACCCCAGACTTCCAGACCTGCATTCACAGCTCGGATACGCGTATTTTCTTGTCGGGAGAAGCGATCTGGCGACTCAGATGTTCGAAGCTGAACTCAAGATCAACCCTCAGGATTCCAATGCAATAAGCATGCTGGGCTCTCTCTACCGACAACTGGGGCGGATCGACGAGGCCACCGCACTCCTCACGAAAGCCATCCAGATGAGGCCCAATGAGCCCGACATATTGTTTCAATTGGGGCTTCTGGCCCAGTCGAAGGGACAGGGGGAAGAGGCAGGAAGACTGATCGAGGACGCCGTAGCAAGAAGGCCAAACTTCCCACCTTATCATATCGCGCTCGTGCGCCTGTACTTCAAGCTCAAGCGCCTGGACGATATGAAAAGGGAACAGGCCATTGTCGATCGATTAAACGCGGAACGAATGAATCTGCCGACAGTTCGCGACAAAGCCCTCTACGATGCCATCAGGCCCCTGGAATGAAGGCATCCAGCTCGAGTGCGTTCGCGGAGGGCAGGCTCATCGGGGTTCGCTGAAAGCTGCAGTATCGTCCCTTCCCAGGGGTTGCGCGACGTATTGCTCCAAAAGTCGAGCCTTGCGCAACTCCTCCTCAGCGGTGGTATCTCCCGCACTTCTAAGCGCCAGGCCCAACCCGTAATGCGCCATCACGAAGTCGGGGCGTAAACGGATGGCAGTTCGGAACGCTTCAATCGCCTCCTGCTTCTTTCCCTGCCGGCTAAGAACTACGCCCTGGTTATAGGCCGCCATAAAGAAAGAAGGGTCGGCAGCCAGTGCCTTGCGAAAGGCTGCCAAGGCCTCATCAAGCTGGCCTTCATCCGTGTATTTGATGCCATCCGCGTTGAGCGAATTGGCCTTACTCGTTGCCGCTCTGACCTCCTGCAAGGCGCGTACCTTTTCAAAATAGTCCCTGGCCTCCTCAGATTTCCCCTGGGCCTGGAGCAACATGGCCAGATTGTAGAGCGCGTCGAAGAGCGCCGGCCTGTAACGCAGGGCGGCGCGGTAGCTGTCTTCAGCCTGTGCGGGCTTGTCCCTCCGGCGGTATAGCTTGCCCAGTTCAACATAAGCCCAGGCCATGGCGGGTCGCAGATGGACGGCTTCGTTCAAGTGAATGCCGGCTTTCGTCAAATCCCCTTTCTCCAACGCAATCCTGCCCAGTTCGTAATGCGAGAACGCGTCGCCCGGGTCTAGAGTCAGAGCGGCCTGAAACTGATCCGCCGCTTGGTCCCTTTCATGCTGCCGGACTAACACCAAACCGAGGCCATAATGCGCGACCGACAGTCGTGGGTTCAATTCGAGTGCTCTCCGAAAAGACTTTGCCGCCTCGGAGTATTTTCTGGCATCGTACTGCGATTTCCCCAGGAGAATATACAATTCGGGGTTCTCTGGCGTGAAGCGGATCGCCGTTTCCAATTGACGTGCTGCCGCGTAGGAGTCGCCCTCTCGGGCAAGTATAGAACTGAGATCCACCCGCGCATCGACGTGGTCGGGCTTCAGCCGCAACACTTCCAGAAACTCGTCCACCGCGGCCGCGAGTTTGTCTCCACCCAGACGACTGTAAGCCACCCCTAAAGCGTAATGAGCCTCAACGTAAGCAGGCCGGAGGTTGATTGCCTTCCTTAGCGCTTCGACCGCCTCGGGGAATCTTCCTTGACGCAGCGCCAGGAGGCCCAGATCGTACTGGTGCGCGGCGCTCGCGCTACCCTGCAACTGGACGGTTTGGTAAAAGCTGTTTGACTGTCTGGCTGGCGATCCCCCGTTCGGACGAAACGACTGGTGTTGATCTATATCTCCTCCGGCGGTTGGCTTCGGCGGGACTCCCTCTTCGACCACACGCAGGATTTGGTCCGGTTTTGGGTACTCAATCACCTGTTCGATCCCACTCGGCCAACGGATGCTGATCTGTCGGATGGTTTTCTCATCTCCGATTCCGAACATTACACGGCGGTCGTTGGCCGACGCGTAGCTTCCCGCGGTACTTACAGTCCGGTACTGAACCTTGCCACCATTGGTAGTAAGTTTCACGCGTGCTCCCAGGGCGTCGCGATTGCTCTTTCTTCCTACCAGGTCCAGGGTGATCCAGTGGTTCTTATTGCCTCCCTCGTTGCGCAGCAGGTGAGCCGGGCCACTGTAGTCTGAGACTACGATGTCGATGTCACCATCGTTATCGAGATCACCGAAGGCAGCGCCGCGAGCAACCCACGCCTCGTTGAAAACCTCTCCGGAGTCGGCAGAGATGTTCACGAAGCGTTTCCCTTGGTACCGCATCAGCAAGGGCTTCTGCAGGTAGCGCAGATGCGGCTGCGTGACCTCAATGTTGTCCATGACGTGGCTGGTGGCCACGAAAACCTCATTCCAGCCGTCGTTATCGAAGTCAAAAGCATGAATGCCCCAGCCGCCGAAGGGTCGGGAGATTTCCGCCAGGTCGGAGGTCACGCTGGCGTACGTAAAAGTCTCATCTCCGTTGTTGCGGAAGAAAGCGAAATACTCATACGGGAGGGCCGTGGTCAAGATATCAGGGAAGCCGTCATTATCGAGGTCCGTGAAGTCGGTGCCCATGCCCGAGAAGGTGTTGCCATCCTCCGTGAAGCCCACGCCCGCCAGCGCCGCCACTTCGCTGAACGTGCCGTCACCATTGTTCTTGAAAAGGAATTGCGGGAAGGCGTCGTTGGCCACGTAGATGTCGATCAGGCCGTCGTTGTTGAAGTCTCCGAAGGCCACGCCCAGGGCGTATCCCTCCCGCTCTTTGATATGGCTCGACTCGCTCGCATCCGTGAACGTGCCGTCATGGTTGTTGTGGAAGAGATAGTTGGAAACCGCCTTGAATTCGTTAGGGTGGCAGTAGGCTCGCCCGCCGGGCACATTGACCCCGCACACCATGGCGCCGATCGAAAAGTCCCATTGCAGATACCGGGTCACAAAAAGATCCAAGTAACCGTCGTTGTCGTAATCCAGGAAACCGGCGCTCATGTTCCAGCCTTCTGTCTTGATGCCAGCCTGGCTGGTGACGTCCGTAAATGACCCGTCGCCGTTGTTGCGGTAAAGGATGCAGTCGCCGTAATTGGTGACAAACAGATCCGGAAAGCCATCGTTGTTGAAGTCCCCGACGGCCACTCCCATGCCGTAGCCTCTGCCGCGCACGCCCGCCTTCTCCGTGACGTCGGTGAAGGTTCCATCACGATTGTTTCTGAATAGCCGATTCCAGTACTCGGGGGATGACTTATCGGGTGATTGACCCTCGGGCTGTGGGTTTTTCAGCGCGGCGCCGTTCACGAAGAACACATCGAGCCAGCCATCAGAGTCGTAGTCGAGCACTGCCACTCCGCCACCCATCGTCTCTATCAGGTACTTGTTCGGGGTAGGGGAGTTTCTGAACTGGAAGTTCAATCCAGCCGTGTCGCGCGCTTCAACGTACTTGGCCGAGCCTGGAGTTTTTGCGGCAGGATTAGGCAGCGCGCCGAAGGCGCTCACCAGGAGGACTGGTAGGACAGTCTTGGGCCAGGCAGATCTCATGGAACCAGCGGCGTAATCACGTGCCGGAATCGACGGACTAATGTAACATACCCGCTCGACGGGACAAACATCCGCCTGGAATGGCAGCCACTCCGGGGCCTCTATAATGAAGCGTGACACTCATGTGCTATCCTGGGCCGAGCGAATGAGGCGGCAGATCAACCGGGCAGTCTTCTCCCGCACGTCCGGCACGGGAACAATGCCTGGCCTCCTTGTCTTGGTGTTTACAGTCAGCCTGACTCATAGCGGGGCGATACTGCCCCCGCCGAGCAAGGGGAGGGTCAAGGTGGTGCGCGAGGCGGAGTTCTGCACGCTTGCGGAGCGGCCAGGGAAGAATGCCGAAAGACTGACCGCGCACCTTGCCTTCCGTTCCTTGCCAACTGGCGTCGGTGCTCCGGGCGATGTAAGAGCGCTTGAGGAAATCGACCGCCTCATCGATGCTGGCAAACTCCAGGAAGCGCGGGAGAAGTTGGCAGGCCAGGTTCGTGCGCTGGGTGAGAGCCACCGCACCTTCTTCCTCGAGGCAAAGATCCTCTTTCGCGAGCAGAAATATCGGGAGTCGCTTAAGATCCTCGAGCACTGCCTGGCGTTGAACCAACAGGATGCCGACGTTTTCAAGCTGGTGGCCTCCAATGCGATCCTCATTAATAGAGTGGACATCGCCGAGACCGCCTTGAAGAAGGCCATCCAAGTTGCACCGGACGACTACCTCGCTTACTTTCATCTGGGGGCCCTTTATTACACCGACAGCCGCTTCCCGCTGGCTAAGCCCGTGCTGCGCAAAGCGGTGAAGCTCAACCCGGAATTTGTCCCCGCGCGCCTTTTCCTGGGTTTAGCTCTCGAGGAACTTCAGGGTGAGGAAGAGGCTATCCAATGCTATCGGCAAGCCATCGAACTCACAGAGCGTTTCAAAGTGAAAGGAGAGCAGCCGTACTTCTATCTGGGAAGGCTCCTTTACCGGCAGAACCACTTTCCCGAAAGCTTGCCGTACTTGGAGAAGGCGGTGGAGGTGAATCCGCAATCGTGCGAGGGCCTGTGCCTGATGGCGAGAGTGTTCACCACGCAGGGGCGCGAGAAGGCGGCCATGGAAGCATTGGCCAAGTGTGTGAAGGCGGACCCCCGCTATGCGGAGGCTCACTATCTTCTCAGTCGTGCCTACGTCAAACAGGGGCGTCACGACGAGGCGCAAAAGGAATTGCAGCTCTTCCAGGAGCTCAAGCTGCTCGAGAAGAAGACCTTCGACCCGCGCCGGGGCCAGAGACGCAATTGAATGCCGAGAGGCAGCCTGCCGCGGTTCGGCCCAAACAAGACATCGGAGCGAGACAAAGTAATGTCAGGTTTGAGGTGCCGTCCTCCGCTCTCTGACCTTAGAGGATTCTTCCGGAGTGCAAATCCGTTTTCCTGTTTGACTTATTAACATTTGTTCGTTCTAGTAGAAACGCTTGTTGGGAACCCAGGCGCGCGTCGGGTTGACCGATTCCTGAATTGCGGGGTCAGTTGAGATATGCCGCCTCATACCGCGGCTGTGGTCATCGGGATCGATGTCGGCACCAGTGGGGTTCGTACATTGGTGGCGACGGCAGGCGACAAGGTCCTGGCTGAGGCCCAGGCAGTCCTCGCGGATGGTCATCGTGCCGAGGGATCAGTCCACGAGCAGGACCCGCACGATTGGTGGCGTGCGGTCTGTCACACGATCAAGCGTGCGCTCCACAGGTTGAGCGCAGCAGAGCCTGGAGCTCTTGCGGGAGGCATTGCCGTAACCTCGACGTCGGGATCGCTGGTTCTGGCTGATTCGCAAGGGCGGCCCGTGCGCCCGGCGATCCTATACGACGACTCCCGTGGAGGATCGATCGCCGAAGACCTCAACCGACGGCTTCTCTCCCCAGACGTTCGATTCAATTCCTCCTACTCGCTTGTTAAGGCCGCCTGGGTGCGGCAGCAGGAACCCGCCATCTGGGGGCGAGCCTGTCGTTTGTTGCATCCCGCGGATTGGCTGACCGGAAAGCTCACCGGTCAGTTCGACACGGCCGACTATTCAAACGCGCTCAAGCTTGGCTATGACGTAGAGGCCGGGGGCTGGAGCAAGGCGGTCTCATGGTTAGAGTTCTCGCCGCAACTCCTTCCCAGAGTCGTTCGCCCAGGCACGCGCGTGGGCGGCGTATCAAACCAAGCCAGCGAGGAGACGGGATTGTCTCCGGGAACACCGGTGCTAGCGGGGGCGACCGACGGAGTCGCGAGCCTGCTGGCCTCAGGAGCCAGCGAAGCGGGCCACGCGAATACGACCCTCGGTACCACGATTGTCTGGAAAGGCCTGACTCGTAGCAAGCCCCGGTTGACTCCTGGCATGTATTGCCACCGGCATCCGGGAGGCCTGTGGGCGCCGGGAGCCGCCAGCAATACCGGCCTTGGCAGCCTCCGCTGCGATCAGGCCGGAATGAAAGCGCGAGAAATGGACCGGCAGGCCGCCGGGCATTTTCCCTCTTCCAGCCTCTGCTACCTTCTGCGGTCGAGAGGAGAACGGTTCCCGTTCCTTAATCCCGCAGCCGAGACATTCGTCGAGGGGAATCCATCAAGTCCTGGGGACTGGTACGCGGCGCAGCTACAGTCGCTTGCTTTCGTCGAGCGCTGGGGATTCGAGCGCCTGGAGGAATGTGGGGTGCCAGTCGGTGAAGTCGTCTTTTCGACGGGCGGCGCGGCAGCCAGTCGCGTGTTGGCACAGCTCCGTGCCAATGTTCTGAAGCGTGTCGTATTACGGTGTCGTTACCCAACGTCGGCGTTTGGAGCCGCAATCCTGGCGGCGGCCGAACCCCTTTATGGCGGGAGCGTGACGGCAGCCATTCGGGGGATGATTCGCGTGTGCGAGCGCTATCAGCCTGACCGCACGACCGCGGAGCGGTTCGAGCCGATCTACCGCGCCTTTCGCGCCGCGTGTGCCAGCCGAGGATACTCATGAGCAATCCCTGGAAAGCGTGTGACCTGCGGGGGATCTGTCCTCAAGATGTTCCCCCCGAGCTTTTCGAGCGGATAGGGGCAGGCGTGGGTTCGACGTTGCCCGCCGGCGCCCGCGTCTTGATCGCCGGTGACTTCCGAACCAGCACGCCGGGTCTCAAGGCCTCGCTGGCTGAGGGCTTGATGGGCTCGGGCGCATTCGTTCTGGACGCTGGCCAGATCCCCACGCCCGTTGCCTATTTTGCCCATCGGCGCTGGAGGACTGCCGCCGTCCTGATCGTGACTGCATCCCACAATCCGCCCGACTGCAACGGGCTGAAGCTGATGCTAGGGGATCTCCCTCCAACTCCGGACGATTTCGCTCGACTGCGGTGCCGGGTTGAACAGGGAGCTTTCCGCTCGCAGCAGGGCGCAACTGAGACTATCGACCCCGTTCCAGCCTATCAAGCCTGGATTCTGGAGCGGTGGGAACAACTCCGCCACGCGCCCAAGATGGCCGTGGTTCTGGATGCAGGGAATGGAGCATGGGCCAAGCTAGCGCCCCAATTCTTCGCGGAGCTTGGATTCAAGGTGCATCAGCTCTTTTGCAGGATTGATGGAACCTTTCCGCATCGATCGCCGGACTGCGCGCGGTCAGGCAGTCTGGCAGCGCTGAGGAAAGAGGTGGTGAGGACCGGGGCGGATCTGGGAGTCGCCTGGGACGGAGATGGAGATCGGGTAGCGTTTGTCGATGGTTCCGGC
>Ga0187886_1003922_pt1 | contig 10927 bp, 8 predicted proteins | sample June2016WEW_20_1_FD_133001 | JGI IMG/M metagenome (GOLD analysis project Ga0187886, IMG submission 133001) | Peatland microbial communities from SPRUCE experiment site at the Marcell Experimental Forest, Minnesota, USA - June2016WEW_20_150 | ecosystem: Environmental > Terrestrial > Soil >...
CCCCTTCTCTTGGTGGGGTTGCTCATGGCTCTCTCTTTGGGGTAGATGTGCTTCGGGCTTACGGAACTTTTCCTCACCCGGATGTTTTGGGAGGAGTTGTAGGAATTGTCCTGGTTTGGATCGCCTCTGCGAGGCTATGGAAGCGGTTCTCGGTCGGAGTTGTAGGAGTGCTCATTTCCCTTTCCCGGGTGGCTTGGGTGTCTACGGTGGGGGGACTCCTCAGCCTCCTTTTCTTAGGAGGGGGGATGTCTCTTGCATTAATTAATGATTTTTCCCTCTCACGCCGCATTGAGCTTTTGCAAAGCGCTTGGGCGATGTTTAAAAGTGCTCCTTTGGTTGGTATTGGTTTGGGACAGTTCGTTTCCGCTTTGCCTCGTTTCGGGCTTCCGTCGGGGATGTCTCTCTTCCTCCAACCCGTTCACAATATTTTTGCCCTGATCGCTGCCGAAAGCGGGGTTTTTGCCTTGGTGGCTTTCCTAGCCCTTTTGCTCTTTGCCTTCCGCGAGACCTTAAGGAAGCGAAGGTTCCTCTTGGCGATTTCTCTTCTTCAACTAGTATTTCTCGGTCTTTTTGACCATTATCTTTACACTCTTCCTCAGGGTCTTTTCATCTTGAGTTTGACGTTAGGCCTCTCCTTTAGCTATTCTGATAAATGATGGAACCCTTCCCTGCACCGTTCCCTACTAATCCGCCTGTTCCTGGTCCTGCTCTTCCTCCAGAGCCGCCTGTTCCTACCCCTCCTATGCCTTTTCCTCCTTCGCCTGCGCCTTCTGCTTCCATGTCTTCTCCGAGCATTCCCCAGGTAGGGGCATCCTCGCCCTTTCCATTAAGTACTCCCCGGCCGGTTTCTCCGCCCGTTCCTCCTCCCCCTTCTCTTCCGCCAGTCTCTTCCGGTGGGGAGGGAGGGAATATGATTGAACGTGCCCGAGGGTTGTTCCGTCCTCTTCTGATTGTTGCCATTGTTATTCTGGTTGGTGTTGCTGCGGTAAGTTTTCTTCTTTCCGGAAACCTTTCTAGCCTTCCTCTGATTGGAGGCCTCTTTGGCAAAAGCGGAAACATCACCCTAACCTACTGGGGTCTTTGGGAAGATTCGGACGTGATTAATCCCTTGCTTGCCGAATTTGTTACTTCCTACGAGAATGCTAACCCGGGAGTAACTCTTACGATTAATTATGAGAAAAGGACTTTTAGCACTCTTGATCAGTACAAAGAGACTCTTTTGACGCGCCTTCAGCAAGGGACGGGCCCTGACGTTTTCCGCTTGCACAACTCTTGGGTGAGCGCGTTTGCGGCGGAGCTTTCTCCCCTCCCTTCTTCGGTGCTTTCCGAGGAGAATTACGCTCTCCGCTTCTATCCTTCCGCTCTGTCCTCGGCCAAGGTCGGGACGGACATCCTCGCCCTTCCTCTGGAGTATGACGGCTTGGTTCTCTTCTACAATAAAAAGCTCATCACGGCAACTGTTGCCAGTAAGATTAAGACTTGGGAGGACTTTCGCCGTGAGGCGGTGAAGCTGACGACTTGGGTGGGCAACGATCGGCAAAAAGGGAAGATCCTTCGGTCGGGAGCAGCGATTGGGGTTGCCAATAACATCTCCCACTCCTCAGATCTTTTATCCTTGCTTCTTGCCCAAAGCGGGGTGTCACCCCTTACGGGGCTAAATACCGTGGCGGCGGCCGATGCGCTTACTTTCTATACCAACTTTGCCAAGGTAGACCGCGTTTGGAACGAGACTTTGCCTTTTTCCATTAATGCGTTTGCCAATGGGCAAGTGGCAATGATTATCGCTCCTTCTTGGCGGGCGTTGGATATCGCTGCGCTTGCTCCTAAGCTTTCCTTCGCTACTGCTCCTATTCCCCAGACTCCCTCAGCCCAAGTAGGAGGGGTAAATTGGGCATCTTTTTGGATGGAGGGAGTGAGTAAGGACAGCGCTAACGCAACTGTTGCTTGGAAGCTTTTGGAGTTTTTGTCGCAGGAAGATCAGCAGCGGGCGTTCTATGCGGCTGCCGCCAAGAACCGCCTTTTCGGGGAGCCTTACGCGGTGCGCTCTCTTGCTGCGTCCCTTAGCGAACAGCCGATTTTGGGACCTTTGCTTTCTTCCGCGCCTACTGCAGTCTCCAGCAAGACCACCGATCTTTCGGGGGATTCCGCTTACGTAACGGCCCTCAAGCAGGCGATCAGCGACGTCTTAGGCGGTACGAAGGCAACGGACGCGCTTAAAACTGCCCAGACCACAATTAACCAGCTTGAAGGCGTCGTCACGACCGGGACAGGCCAATAACCTCGGTGATTAGTGCTCTTCGTCCCCAATCCAAGAGAAAATTTGATCAGTTTGGTGTTAATGAGGAAACGCTTGCGGCGCGCTCCAAGATTTTGGTGGACCACGGGTTCTTGACCAATGCCAAAGTCCTCTTCCTGGGAGACTACGACCTTACTTCTTTAGCTTGCCTGCCGAAAGCGAAGAACACGGAACTTTGGGTACTGGACGTGGACAGAGAGGTTCTTACTTTGATAAAAGACAAGAGTAAGAAAGCGGTTGCGACGGTTTACCACAATCTCAGTAACCCGCTTCCCGGGCGTCTTCTTTCCTCGTTCGACGCGGTTTTCACGGATCCCCCTTATACCCCTGAAGGGGTTTCCCTGTTTCTCTCCCGTTCCCTGGAAGCCTTAACGCGAGGAGAAAGGGCACGCGTTTTTATGTCCTACGGCTCACTTGATCCCATACGCGCTTTTGCCGTTCAAGAAAAGATCCTTGCCCATAACGTGCTGATCGAGGAAGTGCGGCCGGGGTTTAACAAATATCTTGCGGCCAAAACGATTGGAGATACCTCGGACCTTTACGTGCTTCGCCCTACGGCCAAGGCGCGTCCTTTGATCCGCGGGGAGTATCAGGGTAAGATTTACACATACGAATAAGTAAGCGGTGATGGCGTCCGCAAGCTTGTAAGGTGATGGATAAATTTTTTGATTCCGCATCCGTTGAAAAAAAGATTTATGAGAAATGGGAAAAGTCGGGTGCTTTTACTCCCAAGGTTTCCTCTGGGAAAAAACCGTTCACAATCATTATGCCTCCTCCCAATGCCAATGATCCCCTCCACGTCGGGCACGCGCGGGAAGTTGCGACGCAGGACGCCTTAATCCGCTATCACAGGATGAGAGGGGAACCTACCCTTTGGCTACCTAGTGCGGATCACGCGGGAATCGAAACCCAGTTCGTTTTTGAAAAGAAGTTGGCCAAAGAAGGGAAAAGTCGGTCCGACTTCAGCCGCGAAACGCTGTACCGGATGATCTGGGATTACGTTCAGCAGAATATGCACACGGTGAAAACACAGCTTCGTGCGCTTGGGGCCTCTTGCGACTGGACACGTTTCAAATTCACCCTTGACCCAGACATTGTTAGAGTCGTTTACACGACTTTTAAGAAGCTTTATAACGAGGGGCTAGTTTACCGCGGAGAGCGGATCGTCAACTATTGCCCGCGCTGCGAAACCGCGTATTCCCAGCTGGAAGTAGACTCGGTTGAACGCGATGATGAACTTTATTATCTGGAATATGGTACGGTTACGATCGCAACGACCCGGCCGGAAACAATCTTTGCTGATGTCGCTGTGGCCGTAAACCCGAAGGATAAGAAGTACAAAAATCTCATCGGAAAGACTGCGACCATACCAATCGTCAATCGCGAAGTTCCAATTATCGCCGACGAGTTGGTGGACCCCTCCTTTGGCACCGGTGCTTTAAAGATCACGCCCGGTCACGATGTGACCGACTTTGAAGTGGGGCAAAAGCACAAGCTTTCTACAATCTCCGTGATCGACAAACACGGGAGAATGATTAATACTCCAGAAAAATATCTGGGACTAAAGGCTGAGGTAGCGCGGGAAGTAGTGGTGGAGGACCTTCGGGCAAGTGGAAAAATCAAAAAGACCGAACAACTCCATCACGTGGTAGGAGTTTGCTACAAGCATAAAACTCTTCTTGAACCGCTTCTTCAGGAGCAGTGGTTCTTGAAGGTTGGGCCTCTTGTGGCAAAATCTACAAAAGCAATCAGTGCAGGGAAAGTTAAATTTGCGGCCGAGCGCTTCGCTAAAACTGCTCGGCACTGGTATGAAATTCTTCGCGATTGGAATATCAGCCGACAGATTGTTTGGGGGATCCGTATCCCGGCTTGGCACTGTGAAAAGTGTGGCGAATGGGTAATCACGGTCGGTGAGGATCCTCAAAAATGCACCGCGTGTTCGAGTACCAAACTTATCCAAGATCCTGATACTTTTGACACTTGGTTTTCCTCGGGCCAGTGGCCGTTCGCTACTCTTCAAACTACCCAGAAAGGCGATTTTGAGTACTTCTACCCAACTTCGGTGATGGATCCCGCTTACGACATCCTCCCGTTCTGGGTGATCAGAATGATTATGCTTGGCCTTTACGCCACCGGTGAGGTTCCTTTCCGAACGGTTCTTTTGCACGGGCTGGTGCGCGATAAGGAAGGACAAAAGATCAGTAAATCCAAAGGAAACGTGATTGACCCGATCGAGATGGTGCAAAAGTACGGGGCCGACGCGCTACGCGTTGCAACCATTTGGGGAGCTCGAATTGAAAATGATAATTCTCTTTCCGAGGATAACGTTCGTGGTCAGCGCAATTTCGCCAATAAAATCTGGAATATTGCCCGCTTTGTCTTAATGGAACGTACTCAAAAAACCAAAGAGAATGATGATGACCGTTCAATTAAAAAGGAGCTTGAAGCCGTGACAAAAAAAGTAACTGCAGCCTTGGATAAGTATCGTCTCAATGAAGCGGTGGAGGTTCTCTACGAATTTATCTGGCACAAGTTTGCTGATGTTTATCTGGAGAAGACCAAGTTGCGCCGTGCAGAGGCGCAAGAGACGCTGGAATTTATCCTTAAGGAGTCCCTCAAGCTCCTCCACCCGTTTATGCCGTTTGTTACGGAAGCGGTTTGGGGAGAGTTGGGTGAAAAAAGTTTACTGATTTCTGAAAAGTGGCCTTCTTAATTTTTCTCGTCTTTGCTCTTTTTGCTGGGATTATTGCGACGGTAGCGGGATTTGGTTCCTCCACCCTCTTGGTTCCAATCGCAGTTATGCTCTTTGACGTTAAGACCGCAATTGCTTTGACTGGAGTTTTTCATTTCTTTGGCCAGGTGGTTGATGGGATTTTATGGCGCAGGTCTATTGTTTGGAGGATTGGAATCCTTTTCTCTATTTTGGGGGTAGTTTTTTCTTTTTTGGGAGCGCTTTTGGTAGTTTACCTTGCGCCGGGCACAATTTTGCGGTTGCTGGGAATTTTTCTTGTAGTCTACTCACTCTTTTCCCTAAGTGGAAGAAAGATTCACTTGCCAAAGAAAGATTGGATGGTGGTAGGAGCGGGTGGGTTGGTCGGTTTTTTGGCGGGAATAGTGGGAACTGCGGGGGCCCTGCGAACGGTGCTCCTTTCCAATTTTAATCTCAAAAAGAATGAGTTCTTGGGGACTTCTTTTGCGATTGCCTTCTTTGTGGATCTTACCCGTGTGGCGACTTATCTGGGAAGCGGCATTCTTAATATTCCTTTGTGGTGGTGGTTGGCGATCGTGGGGGTTGCTATTTTGGGAAGTTTGATCGGCCGGAGCTTGGCCTTTAAGATTCCCGAAAAGTCTTTCTACAAGCTTATTTACCTGGCGCTTCTTTTGGCGGGCGTGAGCTTTGTTTTGGGTTAGTTTTTTCTTCCTTCTCTCCTTCTTTAGGCGCGGGTTGGTTTTCGCCCTCGGGCGCTGCTTCGGTTCCTTCCTCTCCTTCGGGTTTCTCTCGCGTTGCTTCAATTGCGGCAATTGCCTCTTCCTCGGCAACGGGGGCTTCCTCGACCTCTTCTTCCTGTAGATAGTCAATCTTTACAACGAGCTCGTTCGGTTCGTGTTCCAGGACTTTAACTTTCGTTTGGTCGATTGGAAGATCCTTAATCTCAACTCCCTTTCCTACTTCGGTGAGTTTGGAAACGTCTACTTTGATTTCGTGAGGAAGGTCTTGCGGCAAGCACTCCACCTGAATCTCGTCCAGAAGGGTAAGGAGGACTCCTTCCCCGGCCTTGACGGTTGGGGATTCACCTTCAATGAGGATAGGTACATCCGCGGTAATTTTTTCTCCCGCTTCAATCCTTCTTAAATCTGCGTGGAGAGTTTTTCCGAAAGGATCATGTTGAACTTCGGAAATGAGGATTTTTTCCTTTTTCCCCTCAACTTCCAAGTCAAGGAGAGTAGATTCTCCCGCTTCCTTGTAGACTCGGTTGAATTCGTTGAGGCTCAGTTCAAGAGGGGTGGCTTTTCCTTCCCCGCCAAAGAGTACCGCTGGGAGGATTCCCTCGCGGCGCAGAGCTTTCACTTTTTTTCCTAACGCAACGCGTTTCTTGGCTGTTAGTTTCACAGTTTAAAAGTTTAACATATGGGTTTTTAATTCGTCTGCCAAAAGAAACGCCCTAACTTTTGGGGTTAAGGCGTGTGTTGTCTGTTTCTAGTTACGTATGACAGAGCAGACGTGCCGCTACAACATAGATTTGAGCTTCGACTGCATCCATGCTTAGGTTTCCATCGACCCAGCTGTTGGTGAACCTTTCCTCCATGAACTTCAAGGCAGGAACGGTGCGCGCGTAAAATTCTTCAAAGCGCTTGGGGAGTTCCTTAACCTTCCACTCGTCATCTTTCTGGTCTTCCTTCAGAAAAGTTCTTTTGCAATTTGGGCAAGGCAGGCCAAGCATGTCCTTGGTGGTGGTGTAGCGGCAGAGCTTGTCTCCGCAGGTGATTCTGTCCAAGCTCCGTTTCCGTGCAGTCTCCTCGAGAACCGCTACCTCCAAAATCAGGATTTGGCGATGCCCAAAAGCCTTCTCCAAGACTAGACTGAGGTTCTGCGCTTCATAAAGAGTGCGCGGAGACCCCGAAAAGATAATTCCCTTTTCTTGGCTTGCGTAGAACTGGATCCGTTCCGCGATCAGCTTGGTGACCCAAAGCGGATCGTTGAGCGCACCGGCGTTGTAGAGTGCTATTTGCTGCTTGACGTAGGTATCTTCCGCAAAGGCAGGATCGGTGATCCGTCTGTAGATCTCCCCACCGGTATCTACGTGGACCCAGTTGGGAAACTGCTTGATGAAGCGGAAGGCTTGTGTGTCCTTCCCACCCCCCGGCAATCCCATGAGGAAAATTGCACCTGGCAGTAGTAGAAACATCTCTCTTCCTCCTTTTGGTAGCGAATTTGTTGCGCTACTTTTATTTGAGATTGATTGTGAAGCTTAGATCTTTCTCTAAGTTACCTTCAAAGATAAGCCCCCCGTTCTTATTTTGCAAGTTGTCTCCCGTTGCTGTCTTTCCAATGGTTGGTTCAAAAGTGAAAGTGAAAGGATCAGCTAACGTCCCGGGCTGTTTTTGGATGAGAAGGTGGTAGGAGGAAAGTTGGTCTAGGTTGAACTTCTCCGGCAGTTTGTAGGTGAATACTAAGGTTGTTTCGGTTTGGTATGGGATTGTGATGTACACAGCAAATCCTGTCTTTCCGCTTTCGCTAAAGGTAACGGCTTTGTTGTAGGTTTTGCCGTTGAGCTTGGCGCCTAGAAGTTTGGACCCCGAAGGAGCCAGGGCCAAAAGGAGATTAGAATACGACTTAGCTGGCCAGGCGTTTGTGCCGGTGTGGTTCCAAGTCACGGTTAGCTCAGCCTGAGCCGCGCCCGTACGGCTGGGGCTAAAGACCCTGTAGGCGATTTTTCGTTCTACCCAAATCCCATTTACTTTGCCGCCGGCAGCATTATCGAAGACTCCTAAAAAGTCCCCGTCCGTTTTTTGGATAGCGCCGTCGAAGTTGGCTTGCCCGAGTGCCTGGGAAAGTTGGACGTCTTTAAAGTAGAGGAGGATGTTTTTTTGTTCCAGGGCGCTCCAAGCGGCTTTTGCCAGTTGGGAGTACTGCGAGCTGGGAAGAGAAAAGAGGCGCCCCAGGAGAGCCTCTCCCAGCGCTTGCATGAAGCGTTCTTTCTTGGTCGACCCAGGGAAAAAGTTTTTCTCAACCTCGGCCGTGGTTACCTCAAAAAGGTTGTCGGCCGTGACTACTTCTCCGCCGAAGGAAGGAAGAGTAATGCTACCCGTCGCTCTTAGTAGATCCTGGGCGAAAACGAGTGTTGTTCCTGCAACGCCCTGGATTTGAGTTGTTTGGGCCTTCTCAAAAATCCCTGCGATCTCATCCGCGCTTACGGGGAAAGAAGCGTTGATGTTGGCTTCGCGGAGAAGGGATGTCGCATTCCCGCGAAGTGCTTTTGCAGCGGTCTCGGTGGGGGCTTTAGTGGCGTTGTCAAACTGGTAGGAATCGAAGAACGCCAAGTTTTTAATCCCCCCGTTTTCTAAGGTGAGTTGTGCGAGCGACCCAAGGAACCCTCCTCCTGATCGGATTTCGGTTGAATTTTGGAAAAGAATTAGGTAGCTACGCCCCCCGCGGTACCCTAAAAGATCTTCGGCGTCTCCGGCAAAAGCGCTTCCTAGCTGAGTAACCTTAATCCCTTCCTCAAGGTATCCCTGCAGTTTTTCAAAAATCCCGGCAAGCGGTCCGGAGGTAACTTGTTTGGCCTCCAGCCAAGCTAGAGAAAGGTGTTGCTCCGCAGAGGAAAGGGCCGCGGAAAGAGAGTGGAATTCTTCGGGCGTTTGCGAAGTAGTTCCTTCCCCCCGGTGGCTTTTGGCGAGATTTTCCAATGCGGTTGTAATTACACTTCCTTGGCTGGAGAGGTCACTTGCAGCAAGAGCGGTTTCTTCAAAGGCCTGGACCGTGGGAAAGATTTTTCCGAGCCGCGCTAAGCTTGCGGCGGCGGAAGAAGATGCCGCCTGGGCTGTGGGGAAATCCAGCGCACCCAACGCTTCTTTGGTTCTATTAAGCTGATAAGCGGATAGCCCGAGCTCACCCCCTAGGTAAATGAAAGGGGAAAGCAGAAGGAGGATAATCCCCGCTATTTTAAGTGCTCTTGAGGATGGGTGGGGAAGCTTGATGTGAAGTTCGGGGAGGTGCACTCGCGGAAAGGGCAGATGTACCGAGGGGGAGGTTCTTGGCGAAGCGTTTCTGAGGATGCTTAAGATTCCGTCGTGGAAGGGTGTTTTAATCTTGAATTCCGGTAGCGGTTTGCCGGGAACTTCTCCTTTTTGGACGAGCGCGGATATTCCGCGGTGGAGACTGATCTCGTGCCTTCCTCCCCCAAGCTCATACAAAAGTTTTGCCGCAGCCTCCGAGGTGGTTGCGATGCTTGGGGAAAGGGCATAGATCCCGCCCGGTTCGGCTTGTCCAACGGCAAGAGCAACCCCCTCAACCGCGTCATCTATAAACAGGTAATAATCGCTGTCCCGTCCCTCGCCGTAGAGTGTGAGTACGTTCCCATCGGAGAATTCAGTAATCAAGTGCCCGAGCGCGCCTGAGTCTTTGATTGCGATACCGGGACCGTAAAGCCTTCCAAGGTTGAGGATAACCGTCTCAGCCTCGTTTTTGCGGTGTGCTTCTTCAATTAGAGTCTGGGCGAAGCGGGAAGCGTCCTCTTGGACTTTTTCGTCGAGACGGTAGTTTACAAAGATTAGACGGCTCCGGTCTTTCTTGGCCTTTCCCAAAAGCAGGCGGGTTCCTTCGGTAATGTCGGTGGGGTCGTGGGCGAGTTGGATAATGGTGTTGTATTGCGCGTGAGGAGGCAGCCCTTCCCGAAGGACGGCTGTGGTGTAGTTCTTTTTTTCCAAGACGGATTTTATCCTCTTGGTAAATTCTTTCTCTCCGTAGGCAAGTAGAACGGTTTGTTTCATTCCTCTTCCCATTCTAGCTGATATATAATCTGGATACATGCGTTTTTTCCTCTTTACCGACGGAGCCTCAAGGGGCAATCCCGGCCCTGCCGCAGCGGGAGTTGTCCTTAAAGACGAGCGGGGAAAGGTGCTCGCCGAAGTTTCCCAGCCTTTGGGGCGGATGACTAACAATGAAGCCGAGTATCGGGCCCTTATCCTGGGGCTAACGAAAGCTCGGGAATTGGTTCGTGATGGGACTCTCGTTGTTCTAATGGATTCGGAGTTGGTGATTTCCCAGCTTACGGGGCTTTACAAGATCAAGGCTGTACACCTGCGCTCGCTGGCCGCCGAGGTCAAGGCAAAGGAAAAAGCATTTTCCAAGTTGATGTATACACATATTCCGCGGGAAAAGAACGCCCGCGCGGACGAACTCGCCAATGCCGCTTTCTAATACGCTCGAGGAGGCAATTTTTAGGACTCTTTGCTATCACGATCTTTTTGATTATCCCTTGACCGAAGAAGAGGTGGGTGAGTTTTTGATAGAGGAGGTAGCGCACCCTCAGGAGATTGAGCGAGCGCTCGCGCAACTCGTGGCCGAAGGGAAGATTGGGAAGACCGAGGGACTCTTCCACCTTAGAGGCCGGCAGGCGCTCTCCCGCCTGCGCCGGAAGCGGGAAGAGATCAGCGAGCGCAAATACGCCCGCGCCCTGAGGTTCGCGAATATCTTACGGGTTTTTCCCTGGGTAAGAGCGGTTTTTTTGACCGGGGCCTTGGCTGCGGGGAACGCCGATAAGGATGATGACCTTGATTTTTTGGTAGTAACGCGTAAGAACCGAGTTTGGCTAACCAGGTTCATTACGTACACACTTTTTACTCTTTTGGGGGTGCGGCGGGCGCGGGGAGTTGAGGAGGCGCCGGACCGGATTTGCCCGAATATGTTTTTGGCCGATACGGCTTTGGCAGTACCGGACGAGAACCAGAACCTCTTTTCGGCGCACGAGGTGGCTCTGGCGCGGCCGCTTTGGGCGAAGGACTACCTGCACACCAGGTTTCTGGGGGAAAATCCTTGGGTGAAAAAGTTCCTCCCGAATCTTCCTTTCCCAGAGGCGAAGATCCCCGCCCGTACGGAACTCTCTTTGGTGCGCAAGGTTGTAGGCTTTA
>Ga0187886_1003925_pt1 | contig 10918 bp, 10 predicted proteins | sample June2016WEW_20_1_FD_133001 | JGI IMG/M metagenome (GOLD analysis project Ga0187886, IMG submission 133001) | Peatland microbial communities from SPRUCE experiment site at the Marcell Experimental Forest, Minnesota, USA - June2016WEW_20_150 | ecosystem: Environmental > Terrestrial > Soil >...
AAAGACCTAGTTGACGAACTAATCGAGATTGCGGAGAAACAGAACGCCAACATCGCTGTTATATCGACCGAAACCAATGAGGGTGTGATGTTGAAGGATTCCTTTGGTGGAATCGCCGCAATCCTACGCTACAAAGCGTCTTAAGTGAAGCGTACCGAAGGGAAATCGCGCCTCAAACGTCGGACTTCCTTTCTGACCTTACTTGAGTCTTCGTTTCCAACCCACACCCGCGAAATCAATTCAGCTATTTCGCCCATCTGGGGCTCGCGCATGCCCCGCCGCGTTTCCTCACTCGTCCCAACCCTTATTCCTACGTCGACGATGATGTTTGCCTCTTCAAGCTTCCTAGCCAAGCGGAAGCCCTCGGCTTCGGATGGCACGTCGACTACTACCTGGTGGGATTGGGTGAACCCAAGCTCCTTTCCAAGCAGCTTGACCCCGTGTTCATCCAAGGCTTTTGCGAGTGCTTTGCTGTTGCGCACTACCTGTTGCGCATAACGCTTGCCAAACCTTTTCATTTCGTTGAGGGCAACCTGAAGCGCCGCAATGCGGTTCCAATGGGCGTTGTCCACGATGGCTGGATGAACAGCACCCCGGAGTTTTTCCTCGTACGCGTTTGAGAGGATGATTCCGCCCTGTGGGCCGAAGAAACTCTTGTGTGTGGAACCAATCAGAACCCCCGCACCCTCTCGAAGCGGATCTTGGAACTGGCCACCCGCAATCAGCCCTAGCACGTGGGAGCCGTCGAAGACGACCTTTGCGCCAACCTGCTGGCAGACTCCGGCCAGAGCTCTGACAGGGTGTGGAAAGAGGATCATACTGGCTCCGAAGACTACGACGCTGGGTCGTTCCCGCTCTATAGCGGCGTTTGCTCGTTCGGCGTCGATGTTGAAGATTCGTCTGTTGAAAGGAAATTCAAGAACCTGTAGCTCGTAGATTTTCGGATAACCCTCACTTGAGATGCCCGGATATCCGCCGTTGTCCTTTCCCACCACCATGATCTTGTCTCCACGGTTTGCCAACGCGGTTAGGGCGATCATGTCTGCGGAGTGGCCTGAGATGGGTCTAACATCGGCGTACTTGGCCCCGAAGACCTCTTTCGCTAGGCCCTCGGTTTCGGCCTGTATCTGGTCAGTGTACCTTGTTCCCATGTAGTAGTGCTCGTGGGACGTGTACCTATTTGCGAGGTCGCAGCTGAGCATTTGGCGCACTGCGGGGCTGGAGAAGTTCTCTGAGGGAAGTAGGTTTAGGCAGCTTTTCACTCGCCAATCTTCATGCTGGCGGAGCAACTTCTTCAGGCGGGATGGGACGGGAACTCTTCCCATGTTGGGATGGCGTTTCAACGAAGCATCCCCACACGGTGAGATGCAGTCGCCCCGATGATTAGACGCGTCTGCCGCGTCGACCGCCGGGCCGGCGTGTACCGTCATGGGGGACCGGTGTGACGTCCTCGATTCTGCCGATCCTGAAACCTGATCGTGCAAGCATTCTAATCGCAGCTTGCGCACCAGGGCCTGGGGTTCTCGCTTTGTGCCCACCGGGGGCCCTAACTCTGATGTGAAGGGATGTGATTCCCCTGTCTTTCGCTACCCGGGATGCTGCAGCGGCAGCTTGCATTGCAGCGTAAGGCGACCCTTGGAGACGGTCCGCCTTCACATGCTGTCCCCCTGCGCTTCGGGATATGGTTTCGGCGCCGCTGAGGTCTGTTATGTGAACTAGGGTATTGTTGAATGAGGAATAGATGTTGGCTATGCCCCAGCGTTGAGGTATCTTCTTCTCGGACAGTGGTCACACATCCACGTGAACTTTCGAAGTTGGTCAACCCAGTTCGCCATATTTAACTTTGGGGCGAATACATTGAAGGAATTCTGAGAAGTTTTGTGGTGGAGCTGGACGATAGGCGGATTAGGATTTGTAGGAAGGTTAGAGCTGAACACTGTACCGCGCCGGCAGTCCACTTAGGACCCTAGTGAACTCCTCAACGACCTTCCTCTGCTTCTCCTTAATTGAACGCTCCGAATAGAACGCACTGTGTGGCGAAACTATGATGTTGGGTAAAGCGAACAGTGGATCTGAAGGATTTGGCGGTTCCTCCTCAAGGACGTCTAATGCGGCGCCTGCGATCCAACCCTCCTTTACTGCTCTATAGACAGCCTGCTGGTCAACAACTTTCCCACGGCAAGTGTTTACGAGGTAAGCTGTCTTCTTCATTGTGCGTAGCTGCGGTTCCCCGATCATATGGTAAGTTTCTGGGGTTAGCGGAACCTCAAGGTTCACAACGTCACTCTCCTTGAGCAGAGTCCCGAGATCTACTGCTTCAGCGCCGAAGATTTTCTCGCGGCCTAGCGGTATGTATGGGTCGCATTCTAAGACCCGCATCCCAAACGCGTGCGCTCGCAGTGCGACGACTGAGCCTATCCGCCCAAGCCCGATGATTCCAATCACACTGTCCCGCAGAGCCTTCGTGGGCCTGAGGCGGGGCCAATCCCAAATCCCACCTTTCACATCAGAATTTCCCTGGAACAGTTTCCTCATGAGCGCAAGCGCCATTGTTACGGCGTGGTCGGCTACCTCTTCTACGCAGTAGTCAGGCATGTTCGAAACGCTGATTCCACGTTTCTGTGCGGCCGCAATATCGACGTAGTCATAGCCGGTACTGTAAAGTACGATGGCTTTGCACTTCGGCAGCTGGTCAATCGTATTTCCGTCTATGGGCAATAGGTCTACGAATACCCCGTCGGCGTCCTTTGCAATCTCAACTAGCTCATTGTCATTGTTGCAAGCTTTCATAACCACATCAAAATGCTCAGCGAGCATGTCGCGCAATTCTTCGATGGATTCGTCCACAGAACCCATGGCTATCTTCAACCGAGAAGGACTCGTTCCTCTCACCACATGCCGCGCTCTTCTACAGAGACGCCTATCAGCGTTGTTATGACAGCAATCGCATCTGCGCGGAGGGCATGGGCAAGTCTTGCCAAAACTTCAAGCGCACGGTTCTGACAAAACCGCATACGTAATTAACTTTCCTCGGACGTAGGCTAATTGAAACATGGGCTGATGGCCTTCCCTTGAAGAATTTGCGAATCCGGCCCGCATCCCCCGCAGACCTTCCGGGCATTTGCCTGATCGAAGATAATTCATTCTCTGACCCATATCCCCGTTACCTCCTAGAGAGGCTGTTGGAGGAAATTGGGAAGGTTTTCTTAGTTGCGGAGGAAGCGTCTGACAAGCTGGTCGGATATTGTGTATCGTCTTTAGAAGGAAGAATGGCCCACCTGATTTCAATCGCTGTTCTGACAAAGAGTCGCAGGAAGGGCGTGGCGACATCGCTAGTGCGGGACCTCATCGAATACTTAGAAGCGCGCAGGGTCGATGAGCTCTGGCTTGAAGTGAAACAAGGGAACAAGGAGGCCATCAAACTCTACGAGAAATTCGGGTTTGCAAAGGTCATGATTTTGGAAAATTACTATTCAGACGGTTCACCAGCTCTCCGGATGCGAATGAGCTTGAGAAAACAGGTTCTGAAGGTCGAACGTAACCAAAGGTAGTTGCCTAATGAACTCTAGATTCTACTTTCTCGATGATAATGAGATTGAGTGGGAGGGGAAACCTTGCGTTAGGTTCTGGGGCGTAGGCGAAAAGGGCAAGAGAATTTGCGTTCTTAGCAATCAAATAATGCCATACTTCTACTTTCTACCCAACGAGCAGGGCAACCTCGAGACAAGTAGGCAAAGGGTCCTTGAAGACAAGAAGCGTTTTCCAAAAATCCTCAGCGTTTCGATTGAAACCAAGAAGCTCCTCGGACAAGAACGTAGGGCGTTGAAAATAACTTGCGAAGAGTCTGATGTCCGATCAAGCTACTCGAAGGAACTGCAAAAGCTCCTCGGCAAGGGCGAAGGCTTTGAGAGCGATCTCAGGCTTTCAGTCAGGTACATAACCGATCTAATGTTGACGCCATGCGGCTGGAACGAATGTGAAGTCAATAGATTGACACTCGACGGACCGTACGATGCGTACATAGCAACAGAAGTTCCTCGGAGTGTTGTCGACGACTCGGTTCCCAACCTCCGGATTCTCGCATGCCACACGCTGACTGCTGGAATGAAAGGGTCAGCGAAACCGGAAAGGGACCCAATACGGGCGATAACTGCAGTAACTAACTCGGGAAAGTCAACGACTCTTGTCTCCGGAGAAGGGAAGGAAGGTGATGTCAACGTCCTGAAGGACTTCGTTGAATTCGTAAACACCTTCGACCCCGACATCATCGTTGGCTTCGAAAGCAACACGCAAGACTGGCCATACATAATTCAACGGTCAAAAGTGCTTAAGCTCAAGGTTTCCGTGGGGCGGGATTCGAGCGAGCCCCACACAAGCGTCTACGGCCACGTATCAGTAACGGGCAGGGCAAACCTAGACCTATCCGATGTCGCAGGCGGCATCCCTGAAATCAAAGTGAAAACGCTCGAGAACGTTTCCAAATACCTTCAACTTCCCTCCGCAGGAAAGTTAACGACAATCGAAGAATGGGACAGGTACGGCTTGTGGACGGAGGAGGCGGGGAGGAAAAGACTGCTGCAGAACGGACGGATGATGGCGCAAGCCTCATTGGAACTCGCTGAGGCGACGTTGAATTTTCCAATGCAGCTTTCTGCTTTGACGGGCTTGTCCCTTGACCAGGTCATGGCGGCGGCAGTTGGATTCCGAGTTGACTCGTACTTGGTCCAGCAGGCGAACCGAATTGGGGAACTTATACCTGCAAGGAACGACCAACCATACTTCACCTACCGGGGAGCAATCGTGCTCGAGCCCAAAACCGGGCTCCATGAGGATGTTGTCGTACTAGACTTCGCTTCCATGTACCCAACGCTGATGGAGAAATACAACCTTTCACCAGATGCACTGGTCAAACCCGGGGAACATCCTTCAGAAGACTCGGTCTTTGTCATCCCCGGCGTACAACATAAGTTTCGGAAAAAACCCGACGGGTTCTATCGAACTGTTCTCTCACAGCTAATTCATGAGCGGTCTGAAATCAAAGCTGAGTTGAAAGAAACTGGCTCAGCTTCAACTCGGAGCAAGGTTCTGAAGGAACGTGAACGGGCCTTGAAGGTGATTACGAACGCATGCTATGGCTATGCTGGATGGGCGGGAGCCCGTTGGTATGCAAGGGAAGTTGCAGAGTCCGCAACCGCCCTAGGACGGGAAACGATTACGAAGGCCATAGCAACAGCTGAATCCCTGGGGCTCACAATAATCTACGGCGACACAGACTCCCTCTTCGTCAAGAATGAACGCTCGAAGATTGAACAACTTCTTGATTGGGTTCACAAGGATCTCGACCTGGAGATCAGAGTTGAGCGGGAGTACCGACGAATCCTATTCACGGAGGCGATGAAGCGATACGCCGGGCTACTTACGGACGGGAGCCTAGACATAGTCGGCTTAGAAGTTGTTCGCGGCGACTGGTCTGAAATCGCCCGCCAAGTGCAAGAAGAAGTTCTGGAGAAAATACTCCAAGACCAATCACCTGAGAAAGCTGTTGAAGCAGTGCGGGCGATAATCCGCAAACTGGAAAACGGCGAAGTCCCAATTGCTGAATTGACTATTCGAAAGACATTGACCAAGCCGATCGAAAAGTACGCTGTCAGGGTGCCCCATGTCGAAGTCGCAAGGAAACTCTTGAAGGAGGGTTGGACTCTAACCGTCGGTGACAAGGTTGCCTACGTCATCGTAAAGGGATCCGGCAAACTATTCCAGAAAGCTAAGCCCTACAATCAAGTGAAACAGGAAGAAGTCGACAAGGAGTACTACCTGGAAAACCAAATCAAGCCTGCAGCGATGCGAATCCTAGAACGATTCGGCGTGAACGCCAAACAATTGGAGGTTTAGGCGGTCGGTGGACCAGCGACTTCCGGGAGGGTCATAATCTTAACGGAGGCTGGCCTACGTGCTAGGTCCGCAATTCGGTCACCCACGATCAGCTTGACGCCCTTTTCTTCGGCCAAATCTACTAACCTCTGGGTAACCACTCCGTCGAAGACAATCGTATCAACGCCCTGATAGTCACCGAGTTTGCCAGCAAGTTCACTCACAGGTAGCCTAGCGAGCTCGCCCATATTCTGGTCAAGCAATACCCCCTCTAGGGACCCGCGCAATTCGCGGGCTTTGACCACAACGTTCTGGGGGAGTTGTGGGGGAGGTGCCCGTGGAACCGGAATTGGTGCTGGACGCGTGCCCGGAGGCCTTCCAGATTCGACCGGCACTTTCTCGCGCAGGGCCTTAATGATTTCCTTCGGTACGAGGTCTTCGACCTCCTTCCCCAAAGGCGCTCGTGCAACATAGTCAACGGGCGCTACCTGCATCAACTCCTTCAGGATGAGGTCTCCACCCCTATCGCCATCTAGGAAGGCTGTCGTTTCCTTAGTCTTGGAAAGCTCCATTATCGTCCGGGGGATCTTCGTTCCTTCAATCGCTACCGCGTTCCTAATTCCGCATCGCAGAAGGTTGATGACGTCTGCCCTACCTTCCACGAAGATTACGTCTGCGCTAGTGGCAACGTCGGGGCCTGCGGGGAGATGGTCCGCCCCATATTCACCGACGTCCGCTGACCGTATCACTCCTGATACGTCTTTGACCATTTCCTCTGTGCTTGGCGATTCTTCTATGACCCAGGTGCGTAGGATATCCTTCGCCTTGTCAAGAATTACCTTACGTTTTTCTTCCCTGATGTCAGCGACTTTATCTAGTGTTACCTTGGCGATGCATGGGCCTATTCGGTCTACGCTTTGGACCGCGGCCGCAATGATGGCTGTCGAGGTCTTGTCAAGGCTCGACGGGATGGTTATTACTCCAACTGTCTTATCCTGTTTGGATTCTAGTTGAATTTCTATGCGCCCGATTCGACCTGATTTTTGAAGCTCGCGTAGGTCCAGGTCCGGACCAAACAATCCTTCTGTTTGACCGAATATGGCGCCTATCACGTCAGGCTTCTCTACGACGCCCTCCACTTCGAAACGGGCGACGACCATATACTTTGTCGTAGGTGCATACTGTGAATTTGCTCCCAATTACTCGTGAACCTCCTAATTTGCTCACGTTTACGAAAGTAAGCGACATGAGCATCCGAAACGTACCATCGGAAGTTCCCAATATAAACTGTGTGCACTCGAACGAGTTCGAAATCCATGAACACGTATTACCTGGAAAACATCTTATTCAGACCTCGTTCTGTCTCAGAACTGGTGCCTTAGACTCGTGACAAGAATCGGAATTAACGGGTTCGGAAGAATCGGCCGCTGCTTTTTCAGGGCTGCCACAGAGGCTGGTTTGCAAATAGTCGCTGCCAACGACATAATGGATCCGAAGACGGCCGCTCACCTCCTCAAGTACGACTCCGTGTTCGGTAAGATGCAGAACACCATTAATGTTGAGGCTGACGGTTTCAAAGTCGATGGAAAGGAAGTCAAGATTCTCTCAGTTAGGGACCCCGGCGAGATTCCTTGGTCCAAGTACGGCGTCGAGATTGTGGTCGAATCCACCGGACTGTTCACAAACAGGGAGATGGCTGCGAAGCACATGATAGGCGGAGCTAAGAAAGTGCTGATTTCGGCCCCAGCCAAGAACCCTGACATCACGATTGTCCCGGGCGTCAACCTGGACAAGTACGACCCGAAGAAACATGATGTTGTTTCACTTGCATCCTGCACTACAAACTGTGTAACGCCAGTAGTCAAAGTGCTAAACGATGCGTGTACGATAAAGCATGGTTTCATGACCACGGCCCACGCGTATACTGGCGACCAGCGACTTCAGGACCTGCCCCATAGCGATTTGAGGCGGGCTAGAGCTGCAGCCCTCTCGATCATCCCGACTTCCACAGGTGCCGCCATCTCCACAACCGAGGTAATCCCTGAACTGAAAGGCAAGATTCACGGCGTGGCGCTGCGCGTTCCGGTCCCAGACGGGTCGATTGTCGACTTTGTCGCTGAAGTAGGCCGTGACGTAACCGTCGACTTCGTGAACAAGGCATTCCATGCAGCGGCGAACGGACCGATGCAGCATATACTCGAATACTCCGAAGAACCGTTGGTTTCCGCCGACATTATCGGGAACCCGCATTCAGCCGTCTTCGATTCACTCACAACAATGGTTCTAGAAAACAGGCTGGTCAAAGTCTTCGCATGGTACGACAACGAGTGGGGATACTCGAATAGGCTTGTAGACATGGTGCAAACCATGTCAAAATACCTCTGAGGCGTGTGAGGAAATCGGTCGGGCGATCAACTCGCCTGACATGATTCACTTCTGACCGTGCTTGACATGTTTCCTTACGAGTAAGTACAACGCGATTGCGGCTATGAAGACAAGAGGCACTATTGCTTCTGATATGATGTTTGATGAAGAATTCTGTGGGATTTGTGAAGTGGCAGATTGTGGAGGTTGAGGCATCTGGAGTGAATTGGTCGTTGGAGGGTGTGACGTGTAGGGCGTAAGACTGACTTGCGTCGTGGTATTAGTTGGAGGAGTACCGTTCATCGTAATTGTTGCAGTTGCGCCGTTGATAGTCGCAGGGTTGCCCCAAGCAACGAGAAATATGAAATATTTCGATCCGGTTGTGAGATTCTGGTCAGCCTCAAGGCTGGTCGCATTCCAATCAGCGAATATGCATCCATTTGAGGCTAGGTCCTGAACTTGAAGATGTTCTCCGCACGGAATGTAGTTGAGAGTTTGAAATATGTAGAAATCCATCGGCACGGCCGAACGGAAGCTTATATGAACTGGCCCCGTGAACGGGATGACAACCGAATCCACGCCACAATAGCTGCCTGTTCCCAGTGGGTAGATGGTGGTTAGAGTCGCCGTCGTCGAACTATTCTTTGGGGCAGGGCCGAGGGATGCTTGTATTCCACCTACCGAGGCCACGACTAGAATGCAGGCCAGAAGAATGTTGAATCGCATAATCAGCTAAGTTTAGGATTTATGGATCGTAATAAAACAGTTTGCATCGATATCTAATCAACAGAACTTCAAATTCAACTTGCTCTTCGAAACCGGCCTCGCTCTTTGTCCCGTCGAGACAGGTATCGTGTTTCATATTTCCGCCGGACTGATATGGGGCCGAAAAATACTTCAGCCCTAAGCCGACTGTGGAATTTCGGCAGTTCTTCGATGCTGCGAACGTCTGACCTCGTTAGTCCACGCAGTTCGCGCCATAAGACTAGGTTTGCGTGAATCTTCTGGTAATTCAAGCTGCGAGCCAGACGCTTCGCCAAGGACACGCCTTCGCGGTCAAAATCCGTGAGAACTATTACCTTTCTCCCAGCGTCCAGCTCTTCAACGAAACCTAGGGGATTCTTTCGGCTGCTCTGCAAACAGAGTATTGTTCCTGGGATTCCCATACTACGAAGGGAGTCTCGGTCGCGAGTTCCTTCAACTACGATGATGCCCCCTTGTTCCGACTCGTGGGTGACTCTTTGAATGAGTTTCTCTAGCCGATCTAGCCTAACTTCGGCTGGGGCGCGCATTTCGAGTTGTTACCTTGTAATTTCTATCTGTTCCATCTTGTGAAGTAGCTCGGGATGTTTCTCGAATTCTTCTCTAACTGGTTCGAGGATTTTGATGAGGCTTTCCGCTACTGAGACCTTAAGGTCTTGGGGGTGAATTTTCCCCGCTCGGTACTCTGATTCCAGCTCCTTATACGTGGTGAAAGTCGCGGGGCCACCGTACTTGCTCGGCCTATCCAGCGAAACTGAATTGGACCACGGAAAGATGATGTGGCGAGCGATTTCGAGGACTGGATTGTTCTCTGTCTCCTTCTGGGGGCAGTAGGCGCCTTTGAGTTTGTGTTTGATTGCTTCTGGTTCATCGTGGACGATTATCCCGCTCTCCGTGATGCTCTTTGACATCTTAGAAGAGATTTGGGAGCTAACGTCTCGATTTTCATCGAACTTGGCCGTATCCATCCTTTTCGCCCCTGCTAGCCCTATGAGCAGAGGTGTGTGCAGACTCGTTGGTTTCGGCCAGCCTAGCTTGTCTGCGACATCGCGCGCTAAGGCGTGAGCTTTCCTCTGGTCTATGCCTGCACACGCAACATCTAGCTTTAGTTCGAATATATCGGCTGCTTGCATGCATGGGTAGAAGGTTGACGCGGCCTCGAGGTCTTTGGTATCCATCTCCCTGCCCATTATTGGAAGCGCACGCCAAACGCGGTTTACGTTGATAGACTTGCCAATCCGCACCACCCTTTCCCAGTACTCCCGTTTTGATGCTAGGTCAGACGCCCATGAGTACGTGGCCTTTGATGGCGGAATCCCTATCGCAGTAAAGCATTGTTTGATGTATTCTCCACAAGTGCGAATATTCTCCATCTGGCCCCCCAGCTTGTTGTTGATCCAAGCGTGCCAGTCGGCGAGGAAGACTGTGAAATCGAAACCAGCCTCAATCATATCTATGATTTTCCTGCCGCACAGTAGACCCATTCCTATGTGCATCATGCCACTCGACTCGAAGCCCCAGTAGGCGCGCGGACGAGTTTTAGTCTCTAGAATCGTCCGCAGTTCTTCGCGGGTGATGATTTCTTCTGTATCTCTGGCGACGAGTTCAAGCCGTGTTTCCAGGTCCAACTTTCTTTCCTTCAGGTTTTCCCTTCAGTTTGGGCTATTATTCTTCTTTCGTTGGAGGGGATTCGCCGCAGGGTCGGAGTGCCGGTATTACCAGCGATCCGGCCCCTTTCGCCCACGACACTAACACGCAAACTTCACTGGAGGGCTTCGCCCCACTCAGTTGGCTCTCTCGGAGGTGGGCGGCTCTGGTGCCTCTCCAACGAACCTATCGTTTCTGCAACTGGAAGAGTTGGTCAATGTCTAGCTCCATTCCGGCTACAGGGTTTTCCAGTCTCCAGTTTTCGAGGACTTGG
>Ga0187886_1003926_pt1 | contig 10916 bp, 6 predicted proteins | sample June2016WEW_20_1_FD_133001 | JGI IMG/M metagenome (GOLD analysis project Ga0187886, IMG submission 133001) | Peatland microbial communities from SPRUCE experiment site at the Marcell Experimental Forest, Minnesota, USA - June2016WEW_20_150 | ecosystem: Environmental > Terrestrial > Soil >...
GGAAATACAGGGACACGCCTATGATGGGCCGGACCCTCGGACAGCACGCCCTTCCCATCACCTTCGGGATGAAGACCGCGGTCTGGATTGCAGAAAATCGAAGGAATATGGAGAGACTGAAAGACTGCATGAAGCGCCTCAATTCGGGCATTCTGAAAGGCGCTGTAGGCTCATATGCAGGCTTAGGAGAAAAGGGCTTTGAGATCGAGGACCTTTTTGTGAAAGAGCTGGGCCTTGGTCCTGCAGATCCTGCGGATTGGCACGGAGTCAAGGACAACTTCGCCGAATTCGGCAACGTCATGGCCCTGATCGGCATGACGTACGGAAAAATCGGGCAGGAGATCTTCCTCCTTCAGTCGACGGACATCGGTGAGGTGGAGGAATACCTGGAGTCTACGGCTGTGGGGAGCAGCACAATGCCCCATAAACGGAACCCCGGAAAATCCAAGGATCTTGTGGTCCTCTCGAGGGAAATACGGCGGCATGCGGAAGTCATCCTGGACTGGATGATCTCGATCCACGAGAGGGACCAGATCTCCAGTTCCGAGCAACTCAAAGAAATATGCCTAAAAACGGACAAACTCTTAAAGGCGGCTAAACCGCTGTTGAAAAACCTGGTGATCAATCCTGACGCAATGCTGGAAAACATTCACAAAACCAAGGGGTTGATCATGTCGGAGAAGCTGATGTTCGTTCTGGGCGAAAAGATAGGGAAGCACACTGCACATGAGATCGTCCGTGTGGTCGCCATGGAGGCCTTCAAGAAGAAAATCAGCCTGAAAGAGGCTGCCCTTTCAAACCCAGAAATAGCGAAACATTTGAAAAAAGAGGAGTTAGACGAAATTCTCGACCCGATAAAGTATATGGGACTGGCAGCGCAGGAAGTGGATCGTGTCATCGCGGCGACGCTGAAGTTCAGGGAAACGGACGACCTCTGAAAAAGAGGAAGCCCCGAGGCATCGCGTCTTTGCTGTTTCGAATCGGGGTCAGCCCATTAACTTTGGACATTATGACGTTAATACGTCAACAAACAATTTGGAATAACATTCACCTAAAGGCCTGAGGTTGAGCCGCGTCCGCTGAGATCGAGCACGTCGGTTTGCTCAGAATGACTCAATCCAAGACCGGCCGCTTAAATGATGTGCGTGAGGACGTAGGCTCCAACCCTTTGGGCGGCAGATATTAACCCCTGCCTGACTTCTAATAAACAGAAACTCAGAGCACTCCCCTCACTTTACCCTGTTAGAAATGTAACCCTGCTGCCCTGCAGCGGGGGTTACATTATAATACAATTCCAGCAGGGTTTAATGCCCCGCTGAGATTTCTAACGGGGTTTACTGCAAATGGGAAGTTTCCATTACGTTCTCTTCGACCTTTCCAGTTTCAATGTCACAAGGTTGTAGGAATCAGGGCATTGAAGCTGAATCATATCACCTTCCCACCAAGGGCAATTCCCTCCAAACTGGAAAGTTGATAGATTGGGAAAGATATCATGATAGAAGAATCCACACAACCCGCCAGGGTTGTGGCAGCTGATCTCAAACGTATCACCCTTCTGATGACCAGCACTGCATTCTCCCTTCACTCCTGTAATGGTGGCCACCACTCTGTATCCTATCCCCGGATCTTTTACCATTTTCACACACCCCCTTTTACCTGTTTCAGCTCAATGAGTTTCCGCACCGCTAACAATCTGGATGAGGCGTTTCAAGCCCACCCTTCCAAACGGCAAAAAGCATTGTAAACGCAAATACCGTGAAACGAGTTGTGAGTTTCAATTCTTGCCAGCGGGTTTGAAATCACCTCCATCCAGGGGTTAGGCAATATTATAATGTATCTTTTCTATTTTTCGACATCATAGTAGAATCCATCAGCAACTTTTTGGTTCGTTCCCGTAAAGATTTCTTTGACTAACTTGGGATTCTTGAAGAGATACCAATCGCCCAATTGATCAAATTTTCGACACGAGGTGATGATCTTCGCCCGTCTGATTGTCCCATACCTCAGCCCCTTCTGTTTCCCATACGCTTTCAACTTCATCGCGAAATAGTAGTCTTCCGCGCTCACATGTCGTTCATTAAATCCGCCAATGGCTTCAAAGTCTTGTTTATATAACCAGAACATCCCCGCCGCCGAAATTTGTGCTTTGACCAGATAGGGCACCAGGATAAGAATGCTGAAAAAGATCCCTACCGACATTCTTTCTGGTTCCATTCTGACTCCTCCTCCAATATACTTCCCTGACTGCAAATGGGTGATGACCTCCTGCAACATATTCGGCGTCATCCAACTATCTGCATCGATTGTGACGACCACATCACCCGTTGAACTCTCGACCCCAGTATTTCGTGTTCGGGCGATATTCTTCTCATCTTCGTGTACAGTGACTGCCCCATACCTCTTTGCTATGTCTTCAGTCTTGTCAGTGCATCTATTCAATGAAACAACGATCTCCACAGGGAGGTCGATCTTGGTTTCAGCGGTCCTTATTGAATCCAAGCACTTCGCGATGTATTTCTCTTCATTGTGAGCTGGTATAATCACTGATACCTTCTTCATGTCGCACTTCGTCTAACAATAATTAATCTTCAATCTCTAATTTCTCAAAATCCTAAACTTATAAGCGGATCTTGTCAAACAAAATATCGGGGATTCAAAAGATTTTAGCGGGGCAACAATTGCTATCCATTTGTGTTATTTCGCTTGCTTGTCCTCTGATATAACCGTTATAGAGCCTCTTGGGCTTCCAATAATTTATTGGAAAATAAATGTTATATTGCATATAATGAATTCGTATAAATCATTATTGCTGGGAAAATAATGGATAGAGAATTGGGTGCCCTCGGGGATTTTCATGAGAGGTTGGGGTCACCTATGAAAAAGGCTTGTCAAGAAAAAAAGATCTACTTTAAAGCAGGCCGTTTCTAAAGGATCTCTCTAGTGGACCATTCATCAGTCACCTATCCGTGCTCCTTACGGGCATACTAAATTATGGGATACCGGCCTCTCAATTTCTGGTTTTTCATAACAGATTCCACTCCATTTTTCAAACCGAATTAGAGAGGCTCCCTTGCCCGGTGATTGGGTTTCTTTACCCCGTTAGAAATAATGCCCCGCTGCTTGCAGTGAGGTTACGTTTTAATAAAATTCGGGCGGGGTTTAATGCCCCGCTGGAATTTCTAACGGGGTTTACTTTATCATTTTTTGGGAGAGGGCATTTGCCAAATCTGGATGGATCTTTTTGAGGACTTCATATTCCTCCATGGCCGCACCACGATTACCAATCATCAGATATGCGAGACCTCGGGAAAAATGTGCCTCCGCAAAATCGGCCCTTCCGCGCAAGGCCTCGGTATAATGGACGATCGCCTCTTCGATTTTTCCCTGCCGAAGCAGCGCATTTCCGAGGTTGTATCGGGCCATTGGATAGCTAGGCCTTATCCGCAGAGCCTCCCGATAGTGCGCGATGGCCTCGTCGATCTTTCCCAGTTCGGTGAGGGAATTCCCCATGTTGCAATGGGCTTCTGCAAAGTTTGGATCGATTTCTAATGCCTTCGCAAATTGGACAAGAGCCTCTTTTCCCTTTCCTTGGCGGGCCAGGGCAACTCCCAAGTTGTTATGTGCGTCCGCATCACCGGACTTGTTCCGAAGGGCCTTGGCAAAATGGGCAAGGGCTTCCTCACTCTTTCCCTGGTCAGCCAAAGCAATCCCCAGATTGTATTGGGCCTGTGCAAAATCGGGTCTAATCCTCAGGGCCTCTTGATAATGGGTAATCGCCTCCTCGATCTTTCCCTGGCGAGCCAGGGCAAATCCCAAGTTGTTGTGGGCATCCGCATAATCAGGAGCCTGTGAAAGAGCCTTCGTATAATAGTCAATAGCACGCTGAACGTCGCCATTGTAAAACAATGCGTTTCCAATGTTGTTGTATGCCTCGACAAAATTGGGATTTATCCTCAGGGCCTCTTGATAATGGGTCATGGCCTTCCCAATCTCACCCTTTTGAAACAAGGCATTCCCAAGCTTGTTATGGATGAGAAAGTTCTTTGCCGTCACACGAACGGTATGTTCAAAGAGCGTCATACTGTCTTGCCAACGTTGCACTTGCATCCATGCGAGGATCGTAAAAATAAGAAGGAGCAGACTTGAGCTCACAGCGAGTATGATTTTTCGATATCTCCATCCCTTCAAAATATCGGGAACCCCCCAGGCGACCATGATAAACAGACCGATAAAGGGAACGTAAGTATATCGGTCAGCCATCGCTTGCATTCCCACCTGCACCAAACCGATCACGGGCACAAGGGTTCCAAGATACCACAACCAGCCCACCGCTAAATAGGGGTAGCTGCGCACAGCACGAATGACCAAAAGAGTCACAACCACCAGAAACAAACTTGCTCCCGCTATTCCCCATAGATGGAAATGATCCGGGTATGGGTATAGGATTGCCATCGGCGGAGGCCAAATCATCTTACCAATGTAGCTGACATAAGAGACCAGGGCATTCGCAATCCGAACCCCGATTGGAAAAAATTCCAGAGACTTTACAGTCCCTCCCCTCTGTTGGGCGAAAACGGTCAAGACAGCAGCGATGGCTGCAAGAACAAAAAAAGGGGATTTTTCCGATATCAGAGAAAAGGCCGACGACTTTGAACCGCAGGAATTCATTGACCCGATGCGATGATCAATCGATTTGCCAAGTCGAAAGCGACCGAGAGGCCAATAGTCCAGCAATAGCAGCACGAAGGGGAGTGTCACGAGCATCGGTTTCGACAAGAGACCCATGGCAAAGGATAAGAGGACAAGAAAATATCGGTGAAGCCGAGGGTAGTTGACGTATCGAAAGTATGTCCCCATCGTAAGCATCCAGAAAAAAGTGCTTAGGACATCCTTACGTTCAGCCACCCAGGCCACCGACTCTACATGGAGGGGATGCAGGGCAAACAAGGCTGCAACAAAGCTGCTCTTCCATAGTGCCCCTGTCATTCGTTTAAGAACCAAAAACAATAACAGGGTGTTGGCTATGTGAATCATCAAATTGGTTAAATGATGTCCGCCCGGATTCAACCCGTAGAGTTCACAGTCCAGCATATGAGAAAGCCACGTCAACGGATGCCAATTGTTGGAGTGCATGGCCAAGAAGGCCCAGGTCGTCCCTGATAAAGTAACCCCAGATTTTACGTGAGGGTTATCGGTAACATATTCCTTGTCATCGAAGCTGATAAACTCGTGATGTCGTACCTGGCAGAAGACAGCGAGTATGGCTACGATGAGAATGAGACTCATACAGAGGGTTAAAAAACGACGATTCAATGAGGGAGTTTTTGTCTCTGGCAGATTGCCCTCAGCCTTTTTCGTCTGCGTGGTGGCCTTGGGTGGAACGCTTGGTTTCGACATTTAAAATCTTCTCTTATTTAGAAATTTTCTGCAAAAGACTATTGGCCATATCTGGCTTGATCTTCCTGAGAATTTCATATTCGGCCAGCGCTGAACTCCGATTCCCAGCCATCAAATATGCCAAGGCCAAAGAAAAATGTGCTTCCGGAAAATGCGGCTTGATTCGCAGGGCCCGGGATAAATGGGCAATACCTTCCTGAATCTTGCCCTTTTGGGCCAGGGCCACTCCCAGGTTATAGTGGATCTCTGCACTGTCCGGGTTGATACTCAGGGCTTTATTATAATGGGAAATAGCTTCCTCAATCCTCCCCTGTTCAGCCAGAGAATCTCCCAGGTTGCTATAGGCTTCCACATAGTCCGGCTTGATCTGTACGGCTTCAGTAAAATGGGCAATGGCCTCCTTTTTCCTACCCTCGTGGATCAAGGCAATCCCTAGCTTGTTATGTGCTTCCGCATAATTCGGTTTCAACCGCAGAGCCTCAGCATAATGGATCATAGCCTTCTCGATGTTGCCCTGGAGAGCTAAGGCGAGCCCCAGATTGTAGTGGGTTGCGTAATAGTTTGGATAGATCCGCAGGGACTCCGCAAAATGGGCAATAGCCTCATCAAGCCTACCTTGGTGGGCCAGGGCGAGCCCTAGGCCGTCCTCTGCTATATGATTGTTGACAGTTACCTTCACCGTATGTCCGAAGAGGGCGATGCTGTTTTTCCAATATTGTATTTGCATTCTCGTAAGGATCATGAAAATTGAAAGCACCAGGCTTGCCAATATGTTAAATACGATCTTTCGATACCTCCATTCCTTTAAAATATCGGGGACGGCCCAGGCAATTATGACAAATAGACCAATTAGCGGCACGTACGTATAACGGTCAGCCATGGCTTGCATTCCCACCTGCACGAGGCCAATCACCGGTACAAGGGTTCCAAGATACCACAGCCATCCCATCACGAGATAGGGATGTCTGCGGGCAGAATGAATTGCCAGAACAGACACACATACCAGCAATAAGCCAGCCCCTATGACTTGCCAGATGGGCAACATGCCTGGGTGCGGATAGAGGATTGCCAGGGGATGTGGCCAAATCATCTTCTCGATGTAATTCACATACGATACCAATGCATTAGCAATCCGATTCTCAAGTGAAAATAATTCAAAGGATTTTACAGTCCCCCCCTTCTGCTGCGCAATAAAAGTCAAGAAGCTCGAAACTGCTGACAAAGCGAGAAAAGGGACTTTCTCCAAGACCAAACGAAAGCTGAGTGCTCTCTGATTACTAGAACTTGTTGATTTGGAGCTATAAGGGTTGCGATTACCACTCAATTGACCAAACTGAAAGCGTTCGAGAGGCCAATAGTCCAGCAAGAGTAGCACAAAGGGGAGTGTCACAAGCATCGGTTTCGATAAAAGACCCAGAGCAAAGAACAGGAGGACCAGTAGATACCTGTCGATCCTTGGCCCTTTAGCATAACGGACGTATGCCCACATTGTCAGCATCCAGAAAAAAGTGCTTAGAACATCCTTGCGTTCAGCCACCCAGGCCACCGACTCTACATGGAGGGGATGCAGGGCAAACAGGGCTGCAACAAAGCCGCTCCTCCATAGTATCCCTGTCATCCATTTAAGAACCAGAAATAACAATAAAGTATTTCCTATGTGAAACAGTAAATTGGTCAAATGATGCCCAGCCGGATTCAACCCGTAGAGTTCACAGTCCAGCATGTGCGAAAGCCATGTCAAGGGATGCCAATTGTTGGCGTGCATCGCCGTAAAAGCCCAGGTCACGCTCTTGAAGGTCAGCCCAGCCTTCACATATGGATTCTCAGCGACATATGGATAGTCATCGAAGCTAACGAATTCACAATCGTGCACTTTCCAAAAGACAGCGAGTATTACCACTATGAGACAGAGACTGATTAAAAATTTTAAAGCATGCCGCTGAAATAACGAAACCTTTACCTGCGCCGGCTTGTCCTGACCTTTTTTCTTCTGAATGGTGGCTTTGTGTTGGACTTTCTTTTTCGCCATGTGATTCTTTCTTCTATTTTACGATCCAAAGAGAACAAATTTCATTAAATGGAGCTTCTGCAAAATAAACTGAAATAGAGTCTTGATGGTTCCGAGACCATAAACAATACTGCGGTTGAGATTGATCAATGATGCTTCGCTCATATAACGACACGGTACGGGCAAATCCCCGATTTTAAATCCAAAATAAGCGGCCTGAATGAGAAATTGAGAGTCAAAAACAAAGTCATTTGAATTCTTATGATAGGGAATGGTTTCCAATACCTTTCTTGAATAAGCCCGGTAGCCTGTATGCCACTCGGAGAGGTTCTGCCCCGTGATCAGGTTTTCTATGATGGTCAGTAATCTGTTCGATATGTACTTATAAAGAGGCATCCCCGAATCAAGACACTCTTTCCGCGTTCGAACACGAGAACCCAAGATGATGTCGCAAACACCCTTTTCAATGATCTCCGAAAAAAGGGGGGCAAGGGAACCATCATACTGATAGTCCGGGTGAATCATAACGACGATCTCTGCACCACGCTGGAGTGCCTCATCGTAGCAAGTTTTTTGATTCGCACCGTAACCCCTATTCCTATCGTGGACAAAGACCCTTAAACCCAAGCTTTTTGCTATTCTTACTGTATCGTCTTGGCTTGAGTCGTCGACAAGGATGATCTCATCCGCAAAGCCTTGCGGGATATCTTTAACTGTCTTCTCTAATGTAGTCGCCGCATTGTAGGCGGGCATCACAATAATCACTTTTAATTTCATATTAATATTTTATTGTTTCCTTCCAGAAAACTTACGTAATTGTTCAAGAAATGCTGGATTAATGTCAAACCCTAAACTTCTCACTTTTTTAACATCCTCCCATGCCTTACCATATTCTCCTTTTCTTAAATATGCTACTGCTCGATTATGGTATGCTTTTACATCATTTGGATTGATCCTTACCACTTGATCAAAATCATATATCGCTTTATCGTATTCTTCACTCATCATATAGGCATATCCACGCTTCAGGTATGTTTTAAGATCTTTCGAATCAATGCTTAAAACCTGGGTATAATCAGAGATGGCTTTATTATATTCTCCTTTTAAGGAATAAGCATTCCCACGGTTATAATAAACTTCCGTATAATAAGGATAAATAATTAAGGTTTGAGTGTAGTCAGAAATAGCCTTATCGTATTCTCCCATCTTGGTGAAGATATTTCCACGATTGTTGAATGTAGCGGGATCGTATACATTAATGAGTAGTGCTTGGGTGTAGTTGGCGATAGCTTTATCGTTTTCTTCTTTATTTTTGTCAATTACGTTTGGTGTATGATTGATGTGACGAGCAGGTTCAATTTGCAAAATATTGTACCGTTCCGGAAGTGTAGACCCTATTACGAAAGGAAGAGGCCCCCATATGTCAGCATAAAATCCAGCGCCCCAATAACGACTCATCGTTGTAAGCCAACAACATGGGGAAAATAATTGAATTGTTTCACGTACGCTAACCATCTCAACCGGATGGATGGGAAATGTGTAGCAGTTATTTTCCGGAACGATGAGAATATCCTCGGTCGCAAGGCGAAACTTGGGGTACTCCGCTATCTTAGCACCTCTCAACTCCATATAGTACTGGAATCCCCAATGCCCTTGAAACCATAAAGGCCTTTGCTCTTTAATATATGTTGCGTAGATTTTTTCAACTGCGCTTCGGGCACTGTTTGCTAATCCGTAATCAGCCCAGGTCACCACAAGTGCAACGAAGACAGCGGGGACGAGGGGCCAGAATAATGTTGAATACCTCTTAAAAGGGAGGGCTCGTTGCTCTATCCGTCGCACTAAAAGGATGCCCACAGCCGGCGCCATTGGGAGCATCGATCTTCCATTCACACTCCAATTTATAAAACTGGCAAAAGTAAAAGTTCCCATAACCCAGCAAAATAATAATAGGGACACTGGATCTCCTTTGTGATTCCAGAGGTCTGCTACAGCAAGAGCAAGCAAGTTCATTCCTATAATAACCATTATGCCAAGCTGAATCACCTGAGACCATTTTACTCCATAGGCATCATGGAGTGGGAATATTCCGATCGTCCCTATAAAAGAGATCGCTAGGATAGTTAAAAAGGATACAGCCAGCTGAATAAAAAAAACGCTTCTTGACCATAAAAATGGTATGAAGAAAAGTAGACTCACCAGACATCCGCCAGCAAAGGCCAAACCAATAAGACCCTTTGTGGCCATCCCAAAATTAAACCGCCCTCGAAACTCAGTTGCGTAGGCTCCTGCATCGAGCAATAACCCGCGGCCGTATAGCGCATCTGTTTTCCATTGATACAAAATGAGAATGAGAATCGGAATGATTAGATAAATCAGCCATAATCCTATCCTCCGATTTTTCACAAACGAATAGATAGGTAAAAGCATGATGAGACTCATGCCATAATATTTTGTCAAAGCACAAACGGCGATCAGAAAAGCTGATAACGTGAAAGCAAGATGTTCGTTTCTTTCCGTACCTCGAATCCAAAGAAGGATTGCCCAAACCCAAAATGCCAACATCATCGTATCACACATAATTGTGGTACTGGAAACTATAAACACGGGTGTGATCAATCCCGCCAGGCTCGCCAATAGGGGCTTAGTACACAGCTTTCGAGCAAGGAAATAAGTGCCTAAGACGATGGCAATAGCTGGAATGAGAAAGGCAAGATGAAGGGCTTTTTCACTCCATCCCACTAAATACGCTACAAAAGCGATGTAGTAGGATGTTAATGGGGGATTCTTCGTGACCTGCCACATTTCCATTTCGTCAAAATACCACGTCACGTTGAATCTGTAGGGATCGGTAGGATGTGATTGGATATGTTTAGCAACCCAGAGAAAAAGAGGATCATCGATATGAAACGCTTTATTCGCAAATGGGGCGATGAGGAGGATTGTAATGATGATAAGAAGTAATATTGACAATGTCGTTGGCCAGCCGCTTTCATCCAAAAGATGTCTATTCTTAGCACCCTTATTAGACTGTCTTTTAGTAAATTGAGATGAGGTATTTTTCATGATTTATATCTATTCAAAGATATTTGACATTTTTCCCATTCAGAGAATCAAGAATCCAGGTGTCAGAAGTCAGAATGAAAAGACAATGCTGCTCGTTTTGATCGCGGCTCAAGGCATAAGGCTAACCAATCTTCTATTCTCGATTCTGTCCCGCCTTGGCAGGATAAGTGTGAGAGACAATTTCTCAGATTAACCCTGTTAGAATCTAAACGTATTCATTGGATATCTTAACATGCCATCATCTCTTAAAAAGCAAGTGGTTGAATGTTGAGGATATTAAATAAATTCCGATACCTGATCCACAGGCTTTCTATCTCTTTGTGGAGACTCATCAGGATAACCCACCGCAACAAGACAGACGAGAGACAGATTTGGCTGCACGTTTAATAGGGTTTCAATCTCCTTCTTGGCCATGAGCGGTGCTCCAAGCCAAACTGCTCCTAAA